>WNFJ01261311.1_pt1 | contig 12232 bp, 14 predicted proteins | sample 5400461 | NCBI WGS metagenome assembly WNFJ01 (sample SAMN13153349, study PRJNA577476) | soil metagenome | isolation source: 115 cm saprolite on Douglas fir-dominated hillslope | place: USA:California | collected 2013-09-17
ATAGCTTCAGTCACGCTGACGTGTCTTCCGGTCACCCGGATGGGTGGATTTGCATTTTTTATCTGCATATTGCCCCTTCTTATGGTTGATTGCCGCTCCAAATTCGGCCGCGCAAAGGCTGGGAAGGTACGTGGTAAATGCTGTGACAGCCTGGTGGCTTGGTTGGTAACAGGCAAGATTTGGTTTTCTCTGGATAAAGCGAAGCAGGGAGGGCTTCCTCGCTCGGCTACATACGAAAACGTTCTCCTAAGTAAAGTTGACGGCTAATCGGGTCGTTAATCAGGAATTCTCGCGTACCTTGGCTTTCGACGCGTCCGTCGAAGATCAGGTACGCCCGGTCCACAATCTCCAGTGTTTCCCGGACGTTGTGGTCGGTGATCAAGATGGCCAAACCTGATCTACGCAAATTGGATATATGCTGCTGAATCTCAGATACGGCGATCGGATCGACCCCGCTGAACGGCTCATCCAACATGATGAGCTGCGGAGAAGTGACCAAAGAGCGTGCGATCGTTAAACGACGCTTCTCACCGCCGCTGAGCGTGAGGGCTTGATGTTTGGCGAGATTGTCAATTCCAAATTGGCGCAGCAGGGCATCACACCTTTGCTTCTTAGCGCGGCGATTACCTGGCAACATCTCCAGGATCGCCATAATGTTCTCCTCGACGGTTAGTTTTCGGAAAATGGACTCTTCCTGAGGGAGATACCCCATGCCCATCCGAGCCCGCCGATGCATCGCGAAGCGCGTCACGTCGCGCTCTCCAAAGTAAACTCGACCCCCGTTTGGCCGCACGAGTCCTACGATAAGATAAAAAGTTGTCGTTTTGCCAGCACCATTTGGCCCCAACAAGCCGACGATTTCACCCCGATCGACATGGATATCGATCCCATTCACTACTGCCCGCCCGCCATAGATCTTTACTAACTTATCTGTCCGCAGGATCGGCGGTTCTGTTCGTTTCTGCGCCGCGATATTGGCGGTCGGCGCAATTTCTAAGTCTCCCGTCGACATCTTCGATTATTGTTTTGGAGGAACGGTTTTGTTGGCTTCGGATTTGTCCTGGATAATGGTTCGACTTCCACCATAGGTTTTCAGCCTACCATCTCGATACAATATCATTCTGGTGCCTTCCTCCGTCGAAATATGCGTATTGACGCCTTGCGTAATCTGAGGCCAGCCAATCAGAGTAACCGACTGATCTTTAGCGTCATAGAGAGCCTTTTGTGCTCTTCCCGTGGAGAGAACTGGAGGTGTCGGTGATGGACTGGGACCCGGAGGATCGGCAAGAACCGAGCTTACTGCTGGCATTGGACTGGGGGTAGCCGTAGCGGGTGCACCGGCATCGGAGCCGGTTTTTGTATTTTTCGCCTCATTAGCGTGCACGATGATGACGTTACCTTCCGCCTCGGCCGAACTGAGCCCTCCGCCCTCTTCCTGTTTGGCCATGTGCACAGTCAGCTTGTCGGTTGTCATCGTAAAGTCGGGGTCAATCACCTTGACGCCTCCAATAAACACACCAGTTCGAGACTGTCCGTCAAACTGCGTTTCTTGCGACGTAATTTCGGTTGGTCCCTTGTTTTGACTGCTTCCTGGAAGGACATCATTCGGCTTCTTTGCGTTCTTTACGGCTGGCGATGGCTTGGCACCCGGGCTCGGAGAGGTCGTGTTTCGGGTGGTAGAGCTCTTGGTTTGTTTCGGCTTGGGTGACGGTTGAGCCGCCAAGGCTCCGGTAATCGCAGTACAAAAGATTATCGCCAGAATGCTACGGTTTTTCACTGGTTGGCTGACTTTCGTCCGGTTTCTTGTTGGCCAACTCATCCCGGTTGTAGATGATCAGCCGTACGTTTCCAATTACCCTTCCCTCGCGGGTTTTGGTATTGAATTCCATTGAGTCTCCAGTGAGCCGGAAGTCCTCTCGACTGACGACAACCGGTTCGTGGCTGACTATAATGTTGGTGTCCATGTTCATCACCGAAGTTTTCAGCTCGACCTTGGCACTCGGTTTGTAAGTGTCCTCATCGTAGGTCTGAATGACCGAAGAGCGCATCTCGACATTCTGCTCGTCCAGCCGTCTGGCCCATTCGATGTCCATCCGAAATTCCATTTTTCCTTCGTCGTTCCGGAACGGGAGTCGCAAGCCTTTCACGTCGTGGCCGATCGGAATCGGCAGAACGATCTTGCGATCACTGCTAGGCGATCCGGCCGAAAGCTCGCCTCGAAAAGCGATGCAAAGCGCAAAAACCGCCAGACGTCTAGCGAAGCACTTCATGAATTTTCTTAAGCTGAGACAATAATTGTGGCAAATCACTCAAAGGAATCTGATTTGCTCCATCCGATAGTGCTTCAGCCGGATTGGGATGGGTCTCGATAAATATTCCGTCGCAACCGGCCGCCACCGCCGAACGAGCCAGCACCGGTGCCAGCTCGCCGTCTCCTCCGGTGCTCGTCCCGGTACTTCCAGGGCGCTGCACGGAATGCGTCGCGTCGAATACCACTGGGTAGCCCTGTTTTCGGATCCAGTACAACGAGCGCATGTCAGCGACTAGGTTATTATAGCCGAAAGTCACGCCTCGTTCCGTAAAAACGTAGTTCTTACAACCGGCGGACTCCAGCTTTTCGGCGATGTTGGCCACGTCCCATGGTGCCAGAAATTGGCCCTTCTTTACGTTGACCGCCCTTCCCGTGGCGGCAGCGGCTTGAATGAGGTCAGTTTGCCGGCAGAGAAACGCAGGAATTTGCAGAACGTCGACAAAGTCACTCGCGATTTGCACCTCTTCGACCGAGTGAACGTCCGTCGTGACCGGCACACTCAATTCCTTTCCGATAGTGCCCAAGATTCGACAACCACTCTTTACTCCAATCCCACGATAAGATTTGGCTGAAGTACGATTGGCTTTATCATAAGAGGCTTTGAAGATCCATGGAACGTCGACGGTTTGGCAGAGCTCTTTCAGTTGGCCGGCTATCGTCCGAACAAAATCTTCCGATTCAATTACGCACGGCCCGAGGATAAAGAAGGGAGTATTGGCACCTGATCTGATTTGACCAACCTGGAAAGACCTGCTGCCGGGCATGAGTGCAATAGTGGGCAAGACTCAAGAGAGAGACGGCGCTGCGTCTGATTCCGTTGCAGGAATCTCCTTTGAGCCGGGGGAAAATCTTACGAACCGTAGCTTTTGACGAACTTTTTCTTTCCTTCGCTCTCGCTAACCGCTGGAGTTTCGTGAGTCTCAATTTTCGATTCCGGCTGAGGCTCCGCCGACAGAGGAGCAGTGTCGGCTTTTCGGTCGGACCGTTGTTCCCGCACCGCTTCGACAAACGCGATTTGTAGATTAGATAACGTATTTGCCAGGATCTGCGCTTCGTCTTTGTTCAGATTACCCTTCGTTTTTTCCTGGACCATTGACAATTGGTCGATCAGCAGCCGTGCTAGATCGAGGTTCACTTCCGCTTTGCCGGTTTGCGGATGAGGAATTTGACCAAGTACAAAAGCGGCGTTTTGGGCCTGCATGAGGACAAATTCGATAAATCGCTGCGCCATTTCGCCTGACGCGGCCGAGGTGTTCTGAAATTCTGCCATACACGTAAAACCAGACTAAGGTCTAACAATGACTGTGATGGCCGGTTTATCCATCAAATATTTACGACAAACTGTCTGGACGTTCTCGAGTGCGGTTGTCTCGATTTCTCGTTGCCGCCGTTCCAAATACTCAAGACCAAAACCGTAAATTTCATTGAGAGCCAAACCGTGCGCGTATGCTTCCAGGTTCTGTTTCTGAAAGGCGAGTTGGGCTAGCAGTTTGGTTTTCGAGCGCTCGAGTTCGTCTTTGGAAAGCGCTCCTTCGCCCAGGTCCTCCATTTCTTTCCGGCAAAGCTGGACGACCTCTTCGGCGAACTCGGGGGAGGTGGCCGCGTAGATGCTGAAGAGCCCAGGCGCAAGCCCCAGCGAAAGAGAACTGCCAACCGAGTACGCTAATCCTAGCTCTTCCCTGAGTTTGATGAAAAAGCGCGAGCTGGCATCTCCGGTAGCCTCGTCCAAGAGCTCGAAAGCGATCCGTTCCCGATCGAACAGCGAACAAGCCAGGTAGCCGATGCTAATGAACGCTTGGTGCTTTTGATGGTGTTCCACAAGCGTTTGGGACGTCAGCGGACCGATTTTGGGCACTTTAAACCGGGCGACCGGCGATCGCTTGAGAAGAATGCTGAGAAACTTGTTGATTGCCGGCCAGAGCTCATCTCCATCGATCCAACCGCAAATCGCCAAAGCGCAGGGCGCCGAATCGACGATCTGCTCATGGAGTCGAACCAGATCTTCTCGACTGATACTGGCGACCGATCTCCGGGTACCAATTACATTCATTGCGTAAGGATGATTGCCGTACGCTGCTGCCCGTAGCACATTCCGCCCTAAGATCCCCGGCTGAGTGTCTTCCGATTCGATCGCCGCAATCTGGCCGGCGCGCTCGCGTTCGATCGCATCGTCAGGAAAAGAAGCTGAGGACAAAATCTCTTCGACCAGGGCCAGAACCTTTCCGAAGTCAGCCGCGAGCGAGCTGAACGCTATCCGCGAAGAGTTGTAACCGGAGTCGCCAAAAAGCGTGCCTCCAAGCGATTCAACCTGTTCGGCGACATCCGCACCGGAAAGATTTTTGGTGCCTTTAACCAGGCAATGACTATACAAGCGGTGAATACCGCTGTTCTGTGGATTCTCGGCCCAGACTCCCCCGCGAAATACCATCGAGGCGTGAAGCATCGGCAGCCGGTGATCGGGAATGAATACGACCCGCACACCGTTGGGAAGCACCCGCATTTCCGGCTGCTTCTCGGCAACAAAGCGCGCCCGCTGCGACACTATCGAACTCTCCGGCCGCAATGTCGCTACCGTTAAATTATCGTCGTACAAATATCGATCAAAGACTCGATGGACTTGGTCGGACGACACCGATTGCACTCGCTGCAGGTATCGTTGATCAAAGTGGAGATTACGGGTGTAGAGCCAATTCAATCCGATGTCCGAGGCAACTCCCTTTACCGTCTGCAGTTGCTCCCAGGCGCTAACCTGAACGATCCGTTTTGCCTTTGCCAGGTGCTCGCCAGTAAGAGGTCGCTTACGCCATTCGACCAATTTTTGCTGGGTCTCGTTCTCGATGGCAGCGACGTTCTCGACCGGACAGGTTCCCGATATAGTCAAGAGTCCCGGAAAACTCGGGGTAAATGCGTAGGCTCCAATCCCATGGACCAATCCTCTCTTTTCACGGAGCTCATCATAAAGAAGAGAACTGGCTCCTCCTCCGAGCAAGATTGAGAGGATGTCTAACGCCGGCATATCTTGGTGAGTGACGCCTGGCACATGCCAAGCCAAACTGAAATACCCCACTTGAGAATCAAAGATTCGTGACTCTCGCCGGCACCCGAGCTGCGGGGGCTCTTCTGGAACAACAATCGGAGCGACTGGAGCCGGCACAACCTGTCCAAAGCAGGTTTCGACCTGCTGACGCACCGTTTCAGCATCAACATCGCCCGCAACCACAATGAAGACGTTATCTGGGACATATCTTCGGCGATAGTACCGGAGTACGTCATCACGCGTGATCCGATCGAATACACGCCGTAGGCCGATAACGGGGGTGCGGCACGGGTGCAGTTGGTAAGCAGTGCCAAATGTAAGATGGCTGAGTACTCGATCGGGATCATCGTAGCCCATCTCAAATTCCCGCCGGATTACGTCCATCTCGCGCTCAAGCTCTCCCGCATCAATTAACGAAGCGAAGAGCATGTCAGCCAAAACATCAAGCGCCGTGCCCACGACTGCTTTCGGGCAATCAATCCAGAATACTGTCCGATCGAATGACGTATAGGCGTTGACATAACCGCCGCCTCGATGGATCTCTTCGCTGATGTCGGTCGCGGTTCGCCGAGCGGTACCTTTGAACAGCATGTGCTCAAGCAAATGCGTCAGACCGCCTCCGAGCCATTCCTGCTCGTGAATGCTTCCGGTTTGACACCAGGCTTGAACACTCGCAACCCCCGCGTAATGCTGCTCCGAAACCAGCAGGGTTAGACCGTTGGCCAGCTCGAATTTTTCAACCCGGATCTCGGGAATTTCTAGGTGTCGCATCCCGTTGTCCCTTGTCAGCAGGGGCCTCTACGCACGCTTAGCCGGACCGGTTTGCGACGTTGCATAGGGGGCAATAAACGCGGCATGAAAATCGATCGCCGCCCGAAAGTCTTGCGGCCGGTCGGATTCAGTTTTCCCAAAAACGCCAGCTCCGATCAGATTGAAAACAATATTCCCAACGTCCTCCGAGGATGTTACTCGCCAATGCTCGAATACAGTCATTACCATTGGACCAAATTCTTTGAGCGCGTATTGCCGGAAACCGTCCATTAGTTCGGCCGCCGTCACATGCACACTCGGATCCGCCTGACCTCTCTTCTGCTGTTTGATAGTAAATTCGAGCGCCTCTTTTATGAAATCGTATGCTTCTTTGTCATAACGTGGATCTTTCTCCACGATCCGTTCGACCATCTCCTGAAAAGATTTCTGCATAGCAATTATTGTTTCGATTCCAATGGCGCAGGAGCGTGCGGAACACCGTCCCGAAAATGCTTGACCATCGCTCCAATAAAAATCGCAAAAAAGAGCGCTAATATGAAGAGCTGCTCCCGACGCGTCAACCGAATCACCGAGCAGTATACGGCAGCCGTCTGTTTTGTCATCCGGCCAATCTGGCACGGAAACACTCAATTGCGGAACGCGGATTGCGGAATGTGAAATCCGCAATCGCTCAATTGCAGGCTAACAATCAGGTCATGACGCTATTGGCTATTGGTTTGGCATCGGAACGAGTCTCACCGTCCCCTGGCCAAACTCTACCTTGCCGAACCGATTGACTGTCTCTCGTTCCGGTATCAATCCTCGCCAGGTTTCTCCAAAAAACAGCTCCTCGAAAAGTCACTATCGACTAACATCGTGCCCGTGCCGGAAACTGATTCCCCACGGCGGAAGTAGTGGCTCCCGTCATGTTTAGTTTAGCGACCTACAGCCCCCACAGACTGGCACTTAGAACGGTGCTAAGACCAGCTAATTCGCCGGCTTGTTGCTCGACGAAGCAGTCCCTCCGCCGGTTGAACTGGTTCCCTCGCCCGACTTGGCGCCGCCTGAGTCGGTCTTTCCTCCACCACTCTCTTTCGTACCTCCCTCCTTCGCACCCGATTCCTTTTTGGCTGACTCTTTATAGCTCGGGCTCCGATAATCGGTAACATAGAATCCAGACCCCTTAAAGATAAGGCCGGCCCCAGTCCCCAGCAACCGTTTCACCTTGCCATGGCCCCACGTATCGAGGCGGCATTGCTCCTTCGGACAAACCTCCAACGCGGCGTCTTTCATCGACTGAAACAACTCAAAAGTTCTCTGACACTTCTCACAACGATACTCGTAGGTCGGCATATCGGAAAATATCGCTATAGCAGATCCAACACCATTCAGCAATCGAAGGACATCCAGTGCGCTCTTGAGCAATTGTGATTATCTTCTAAAAGCCAATGTTGACGATACTTGGGAAGCCAATTAATAGGATTCTCCTCTAATAACCATAATCTAATCACCATAATTATGCGCTTACGGAGTTTGCTAATCATTTCGGCGGCACTGTTTCTTGCCAGTTGCAACAGCGGTGAGAAAGCTCGTCTGTCGAATCCGAAGACCCCCTACTTGGCAGGCGGCGGCAATACCGAGGCCCCCGGAACATCCGGGTACGACCCAATTTCATATTGGGATGGCGACGGCGTTAGCGGTCGCCCAGCGGTGACGATCTTTCTAAACGAGCAACGAGCTTACTTCTATAAGGGCGACCAGCTGGTTGGTGTTTCTCAAGTTTCCGCAGGACGGGAGGGTCACGATACCCCGGCCGGCACCTATAAAATCATCCAGAAAGATCCGAACCACGCATCGAGCCTCTACGGTGACTACGCGGACGCGACGGGCAACGTGGTCAAAAAAGATGTCGAGTTCGGTAAAGATCCAATCCCGCCCGGCGGCCACTTCGTCGGGGCACCAATGCCTTATTTTATGCGCATTACCGGAGGCGTTGGTATGCACCAAGGCTATCTGCCGGGGTATCCCGCTTCCCATGGCTGTATCCGGATGCCTGGGAAAATGGCTCAAATCTTCTATAACAACGTCGATCTCGGCACGCCGGTCACCGTTGTGAGGTAGGTCGACTGACCGGTTATCCGTTAACCGCCGTTGGCGGTTGACGCCTGGCGCGGCGCTGCCAGCCCATTCAATCGAGTAGTGAAAAACCATTCTTTCTGGCGATAGAAATCGCGCGTCATTTTCGCAAGTTGACGCCGAAACTATGAGACGCCAGACGTTAGAGCATCAGGATGGTCAGCCAGCAGGATACGCGAACGCCGAAAAAAGGCGGCTCAAAATCGACTCATGATGAAAGACACTCTCTTGTCACGTCGTCGTTGTCTGCAGGTATCCGCCTTAGCCGGCTGCTCGTTATTACTGAGCGCCCGGGAATTAGTGGCGCAGGAACCTTTACCAGCTGACTATATTCGGCCCGGCCCGGTTACCGCTCGCGGTAAGGCTCCCGGTCTGAGGAGCCAATTACTTTCACCGCACGGTTCTAGGACCTACGCCATTATATTTGGCAAAGACGATGAGTTCATGGCCGGGCTCACTGAGTTCGCGGAAAACAACCGTCTTAGAGCGAGCCATTTCACGGCAATCGGCGCCTTTCGAGAAGCGCTTTTTGGATGGTTCGATGGCGAGAAAAAAGCTTACCGGAAGATCCCAGTCACTCAACAGGTCGAAGTAGTCTCTTTGGTCGGCGATATCGGGTTGATCAATGGCAAGCCTGCCGTCCATGCTCACGGTGTGGTTGGCTTTCCCGATGGTACCACGCGAGGCGGTCACATCATCAGTGCAACGGTTTGGCCGACGCTTGAGCTCTTTTTGACCGACGAACCTAGCACCTTGATAAAAGAGGAAGATCCCGATACCGAGCTTTTCCTTTTCGATCCAAGATCCTGAAGGAGATAAAAATCATGGCCAAAGTGCAAGTTATAGCAAGAGCGGTGGCTCGCGAGGGAAAGGAAGACGAGTTGAGGGCGCTGCTCCAAAGCATGTTAGCTCCTACGCATCGGGAGCCGGGGTGCGAACTCTATGAGCTGTACGAATCAGACGCGGCGGGGCGCTTTTATTTTTACGAAATTTGGGAGAGTCAAACGGCGCTTGCTGAGCACGTAGCGACGCCGCACTACCGGAACCTGCAACAGAGGCTCGGGGAGCTGTTGGAAGAACCTTTCGAGATAAACCTTTTAGCAGAGGTTCCCATCGGCACGACCGCCCGTTAAGACATTTCGCGGTTGCCGGTTGGCCCGCGAGCCATTCATGAGTCCCGATTTTCCGTTTTCCTCTCTTGGATTATAGATTCTAGATTCCGGATTCCAAATTCTGGCTTCGCTGCTGCTTTAGCTTTGACAATCTCCGGATTTGGACAAATTCTTACGGCCATTGAACATTCGTTCAGTCTCGTTTGTTCTCGAGCTGCGAGTGTATCCTCGACGCGCGGTGCACAGTCCGCTATCTAATAAGATCTATTCCCCCAGATATGAAAAAACTGATCAATTCTCCTGAAAATGTTGTTCATGAAGCAATGCAGGGCATGGTCGCCGCTCATGGCGATCTGCTGAAGGCACATTTCGATCCCAATTTCCTGTTCCGCGCCGATGCACCGGCGAAAGGCAAAGTGGCGATCGTTTCCGGCGGCGGCAGCGGCCATGAACCGATGCACGGTGGTTTTGTTGGTAAAGGTATGCTCGACGCTGCTTGTCCGGGCGCCGTTTTTACCAGCCCAACTCCCGATCAAATGCATGAAGCTACCAAAGCCGTCAACGGCGGCAAAGGGGTGCTTCACATCGTTAAAAACTACACCGGCGATGTCCTCAATTTCGAAATGGCCGCCGACCTTGCTCGCGGCGAAGGCATTGAAGTCGAATCGGTTGTCATTGACGACGATGTAGCGGTAAAGGATAGCACCTGGACAGCCGGCCGCCGCGGCGTTGGAACCACGGTCCTGGCCGAGAAGATTTGTGGCGCCGCCGCTGAAGCGGGTCAATCGCTGGCCGACGTCGCTACGCTTTGCAAGAAGGTGAATGGACAAGGTCGCAGTATGGGCATGGCGTTGACCTCTTGTACGGTACCGCATGTTGGTAAGCCCACCTTTGAGCTCGGCGAAGACGAGATGGAAATGGGCGTCGGTATCCACGGTGAACCCGGCCGTCAAAGGTTGAAAATTGCGAACGCCGACGCGATCACTGAAATGCTGCTCAAACCGATCATCGAGGATATTCCATTCAAGTCCGGCGATAACGTGCTCCTGTTCGTCAACAGCATGGGAGGCACACCGGCGATTGAGCTGTACGTGGTCTATCGGAAAGCACACGAGATGCTCACGAAAGCCGGCATCAATGTAACGCGCAATCTGGTCGGTCCTTATATTACGAGCCTGGAGATGGCCGGAACGTCCGTCACCGTTCTGAAATTGGACGACCAACTCACGAAACTCTGGGATGCACCGGTGCACACGCCAGCGCTTCGTTGGGGTGCTTGATTCGCGGTTGCCGGTCGACCGATTCCTGGAAGATTGCGCGATGTCGGAATTGACGTCAGATCAGATGATAAAATGGCTGGAGCGCTTTGCGGCTCTGCTCGCCGAAAACAAAGACCATTTAACCCAGCTCGATTCCGCCATCGGCGATGCCGACCATGGAGCCAACATGGACCGTGGTTTCAAGGCGGTACTCGGAAAAAAGGCAGAATTTCAAGGCAAAGACATTGCGACCGTCTTCAAAACGGTCGCGATGACGTTGATTTCCACGGTCGGCGGCGCCAGCGGCCCCCTATATGGCACCTTCTTCTTGCAGGCTGCGTTACCCGCCGGAGGGAAATCATCTATCTCCGCCGAGGAGTTCGGCGCGCTTTTGGAAAAGGGGCTGACCGGTGTTATTCAACGCGGCAAAGCTGCCCCGGGCGACAAAACGATGATCGATGCCTTGCAGCCCGCGGTTGAGGTCTACCGAAAGGCAGTGCAAGGAGGAGAGTCACTCGGTGATGCGCTAAAAAAAGCGGCCGAATCTGCTCGTGACGGGACAAAAGCCACCATCCCACTGGTGGCAAGAAAGGGTCGCGCCAGCTACCTCGGAGAACGAAGCGCCGGACATCAGGATCCAGGCGCCACCTCCACCGCCCTCCTTTTTCAAGCTGCCGCCGAATCATTAGGGGATTAAGATTAGAAATGCGGAATGCGGATCGCGGATTGCGAAATTCAGACTCCCTGATCCAGATTCGGCAGCTGATTTCACATTCCGCGATCCGCATTCCGCATTCTTAATCCCCTAATGATTGGACTTCTTCTTGTCTCTCATTCCCGCGCTCTCGCCGAAGCTGCCGTTGATCTGATTCGACGTACCGTGAGCGCCACGCTTCCGATCGCTGCTGCCGGAGGGGTCGGCGAAAAACACTCAGAAATCGGCACCGATGCGATCGATATTCAACAGGCTATCGAATCAGTCGCTCGATCGGATGGCGTACTCATCCTAATGGACATGGGAAGCGCTATTCTGAGCACCGAGATGGCGAAGGATCTATTGGGCGATTCGATTGATGTCTGGCTTTGCTCTGGTCCATTGGTGGAAGGAGGAATCGCCGCAGCGGTACAGATTCAAGCCGGCTCGCCGATGGCCGATGTGGTCGCCGCGGCTCAGCGCAGTCTTCTCCCCAAGCAAGATCAGCTCGGCGAAGCAGTGCCAAGTGTGGAGCCGGCCAGCGCTCCCGCTTTCGCCGAGGAAAGCTTCGAATCAACTTTAGAAAACATCTACGGACTGCATCTCAGGCCGGTTGCTGCGCTGGTTAAAGCGCTCGGAGCTGAGGCAAAAAACGTTCAAATCGAAAATGTCACCGGCAAACGCGGACCGGTGGTTGCCGCTAGCCTCGTAGAGATCGCGCGCCTTCAGGCGAAGAAAGGTGATACGATCCGGTTTTTATTGTCGGGGCCGAATACCGCACGGGTCAGGAAAGAGATCGAAGGCTTTTTGGAGCGCTTAGGAAGTGAAGATGCGCATCCGGTAAAGCCAGTCGCAGCAGAGGAGGATTCAGCGAGCCTCGAACCAATCGCGGTCTCTACCGGTCTTGCGGTGGGACGCGTCTTATTTGCCGAT
>WNFJ01059738.1_pt1 | contig 12230 bp, 11 predicted proteins | sample 5400461 | NCBI WGS metagenome assembly WNFJ01 (sample SAMN13153349, study PRJNA577476) | soil metagenome | isolation source: 115 cm saprolite on Douglas fir-dominated hillslope | place: USA:California | collected 2013-09-17
ACACTGACTGGCCGTGTGGCCGCCCAGGCAATCAGCGGGGACATCGTTGGGACGGTAGTGGACAAGACCGGCGCTACGGTCCCTGGGGCCTCCATTGAGGTTGAGAACGTTGCCACCGGAGTCAAAACGAGCACAACGTCCAGAGATCAGGGGGATTTCCGTGTTGGGAACCTGCCCGTCGGTACGTACACGATCCGGGTCAGTAAGAGCAGTTTCGCAACGACGACGTTGACGAATTTTGTCGTGGAGCTGAACAAGATCAGCTCTGTCACCGTGACGCTGGAGATTGGGTCGCAAGCGACTACCGTCGAAGTGACCGGTGCCACGCCCTTAATCAACACCACCACGGCGCAGATCGATAACACCTTCGATGCGAAGACCATAGCCGACTTTCCCGTCGCCTCGGTACAAGGAGTTCTGAATCTTGCGTTGCTGCAGTCCGGGGTGAGCACCAGCGGGGGTGTGGGTGCTGGTACTGGCCCCTCGGTGGGAGGACAGCGACCGCGGGACAACAATTTCACGATCGAAGGCGTCGACAATAACAACAAGAGTGTGACCGGTCCCCTGGTCTCTATTCCGGTCGATGCGGTGCAGGAATTCTCCGCGTTGCAAAACCAGTTCAGCCCGGAATTCGGACATTCCAACGCCGGTCAGTTCAACACGGTTATCCTGAGCGGAACGAACCAGTTTCATGGGAAGGCTTACGGGTTCTTCCAGAACCGAAACTTCAACGCTGTGGACGCCAAGGTCATCCAAGCCCTCGGAGTGGGCGCACAGAATCCGCGTTTTGACGACAATCGATTGGGAGGGCAAGTGGGCGGCCCGATTGTGAAGAACAAGTTGTTCTTCTTCGCTAATTTCACTTACCGCCCCCAGGGACAGGCAAGCGTTACGGCTGGCGGCCTCTGCGCTCCCACGGCAGCCGGATACACCACGATTCAAGGTATTCCCAACATTTCCACGACGAACCTTGGTATTTTACAAAAATATGCCGGCAACGCATCTGCGGGGGGCAACTGCACGAACGTAAAAAAGACAGATCCCGCGGGGAACCCAAATGCGAGCAAATCCATTTTCGTCACCAATCCCAATGCGGCCGCGGGTTTCACACCGGTGGAGGTTGGGCTTATACCGGTCCAGGCGCCGAACTACACAAACTTCAGGTACTTGACGACTTCGATAGATTACGACCTTTCGTCGAAGGATCAGATTCGCGGACGGTACATCTACAACAGCTCAGTGGGGATTGACAAGAACGCCGCGTTGCCGGCGTTCTTCCTCCCCGCGCCGAGCAAGTACCACCTGGTTACCTTAGCCGAATATCACACTTTCAACACAAGCATCTCCAACGAGCTGCGTGTCGGTTTCAACCGGTACGCCAACACGACGCCGGCAGGGAATTTCGCGTTCCAGGGCCTGGACAGCTTCCCGAATCTGCAACTGATTGACCTGGGACTTCAAATAGGACCGGATTCCAACGCGCCCCAGTTCACCATTCAGAATCTGTATCAGGCAACCGACAACGTGACTTGGACGAAGGGCAATCATACCTTCAAGTTCGGAACGGAGGCGCGCAAGTACGTTTCGCCGCAGTCGTTTACGCAGAGAGCGCGCGGCGACTACGACTACAATACGACGAGCCTGTACCTACTCGATCAGAATCCGGATAAGCTCGCCGAACGCAGCCTGGGCAACCCCATCTACTATGGAGACCAGATCGGGATTTTCTGGTATGCCAGCGACAGTTGGAAGCTGCGGCACAATCTGACGCTTAATCTCGGCCTGCGCCACGAATACACGACGATTCCTTTTGGGGAGAGAGCCCAGAAGCTGAACATCGCGGCCAGCGTACCCGGCTTGATTGACTTCAGCGAGCCGCGCGCGCCGAAAACCAACTTCATGCCACGCGTGGGTGTGGCGTGGTCGCCGGGGGCGAGCGGGAATACCTCCATTCGCGCCGGCTTCGGGATGGGTTACGACGTTCTTTACGACAACATCGGAATTCTCTCCCTGCCGCCGCAACTGAGCGGCACCATCGATACTCCTCAGCCACCGGTTATCAACAGCTTTTTGGCGAACGGCGGGATCAAGCCAGGCGCGGGCGGCATCCAAACGTTTCCGACCGTGGCGAAGCAACAGGCCGCCACCGCGAACCACGTGGTTGTGGACCAAAAGGACCCTTATTCCCTCCAGTGGGATCTGAGCGTGCAGCACAAGTTCGGCTCGAACTACTCGTTTGAGGCACGTTACCTTGGAACGCGGGGCGACCACCTGAACGTACAAACACGCATCAATATTCTGGACAAGGTCGATTCGACACATTTCCTGCCCACTTACCAGGCGCTTCCTTCGCAGGCTACCCTTGACGCGCTGCCGAATAACTTGAGCAGCCTACTGGCGCGGCCGAGACTCATTCCAGCTTTCGCTGCTAATAATTTCACGACTAACCTCGTCGAGTTCACTCCCAGCGGCTACTCGATTTATCACGGTTTGGCTCTTCAGGCCTCCCGTCAGTTCTCCAACGGATTACAGTTCCTGGGCGCTTATACCTGGAGCCATGCGATTGACAACAGCACGGCGGACTTTTTCTCGACCGTGATCACACCGCGGCGTCCACAGGATTTTCAGAACGTGAACGCTGACAGAAGCTCATCGGCGCTCGATCATCGCCATCGGTTCAGCATCGCGGCCTTTTACGATCTGCCGTACTTCAAGAGCGGCAACTGGCTACGGCGAAACGTGGTGGGCAACTGGCTGCTCGCACCGATCTACACCTATCAGACCGGGGAGCCGGCGGATGTGCAGAGCAGCATAGATGCCAACCTGAACGGGGATGCCGCAGGTGACCGCGCCATCTTCAATGCGAAGGGTGTTTTAGGAACGGGGAGTGACGTGACTCCGCTTTGCACGAGTGCACTACCGAGCTTTGCGACCTGCGGAGAGAACGACTTCAGTGCAAAGAACGGCGCTCCTGGGCCAAAAAACTTTGACTCCAGGCCGTTTATGGTCGCGTATCTTGCGACCAACCCAAACGCCCAGTACATCACCGCCGGGCAGGGCGCACTGGCCAACGCTGGCCGGAACACGCTACAGACGCGGCCGATCAGCAACCTCGATGTAACCGCGGCAAAACGATTCTCTTTGACCGAACGCATGCAGCTGGAATTCCAGGCGCAGTTTCTCAATGTGCTGAATCATCCCCAATTCACGCCCGGTTTCGCAAACCGAGTGGATTCGATCGGATTCACCGGCTCAGCCGCGACGAATTACCTGACGCCGTCCAACGCCGTCTTCAACCAGCCAGAGCGAGCGTTCCCGAGCAACTCTCGGACACTGCAGCTAGCGATGAAATTCACTTTCTAATCGCCAGCTAATTCAAGAGGAAAGACCGGGGCGCCCGATGGCTCTGCCCCGAACAATCTTCAGGGGCGATGCTTTTGCCGAACGCGCGGCTCCTCTGCCCTTTTCTCTTTTGTCCCCTTTTCTGTGAAAGGGCATGGACAAAGGGCCATGGTGTTGTTTACCGTAGCTACGTGGCTGAATCCATGCGTGGGGCCAGCCCGCTGAGGGGAGCATCATGAAGAGGCTATTTGCGTCTGCATTTCTGCTGCTTGGGAGTGTAGGTTTTGCGCGCGCACAGGTAACCGCGCCCACTCTAAATATTGACAGGGGGAACGTCGCTCAGGACTTCTCGGCGACTTCCGTCGCGAAGGCTACGCTTCTCGGCGACCTTGCTGCGGCCGATACGTTCTCCGTGCCGGCAGCCAAACCGGCGAACATGATCGCAGCGCCCGTCGTCGCCACGGCCCTGGCGCTGCCGCTTGACAACGCCGAGCCGGCTTCGCCGTCACCGCAGCCGAGGTTTCTCTACGGCGGCCGCGACGACTACCGCTGGCAGCTGGGTATCGCCGCGAGCTGGTTGCGCTTTCGATCCTCGGTCTTCAATGCCAGCGCCGTCGGCGTCAACACTTCGGTGGTGTACTTCACCAACGACTGGTTCGGGATTGAAGGAAGCGTTACCGCCGTCTTTGCTCCCACGATTTTCGCCAACGAACACGTGAAGATCGCGACCTATGGCGGCGGTCCAAAGATCGCCCGGCGGCAGAAACAGTGGGAACCATGGCTGCACGCCATTTTTGGCGGCGCTCACGAACAGCCCCAGGTCATAGGACAAAGCCGCAACTCTTACGCCATCAAGGCCGGCGGCGGAGCGGATTACCGCTGGAACCCACGCATTTCTTTCCGCTTGGAAGGCGACTACGTGCGCACCGCCTTCTTTAGCCAATCACAGAACGACTTCCAAATTGCGGGCGGAATCGTTTTCCACTTCTAAAACGAGGCCGCTGAGATTGACGGGCCCCGTCGAACTCTCCATCAGACTTACTGCGTTTCTCGATTGCGCTTGGCTACCAGATCTTGCAAGCCTGCTCGCGCACCATCGACTCGCCCTTTGTGCAACCGAACGCCTTGGCAAACTCCGCCATATTCGAAAGCGGTCCGTTGCCGCGGAACCTGGGCAGCGGGTGCGGGTTGGTGTTGGCCATCAACCGCGCGTATTCGATCCGCTCATTGGCGCCCCAGACTTGTGTCCAACCGAGGAAGAAGCGCTGCTCGGGAGTGAAGCCGTCTCGGTCCGGCGGCCGCGGCTTGCCGGCAACGGACTTCTCATACGCGGCGTAGGCGATCGTCAGTCCGCCCAGGTCGGCGATGCTCTCTCCCAAAACCAACTTGCCATTCTCGTGCAAGTCGCCGTCGACGACGTAGGCGTCGAATTGGTCGGAGACACAGGCGGCGCGGGCCTTGAAATTCTTCAGATCTTCCGGGCTCCACCAGTCTTTCAAGTTGCCCTGGCCGTCGAACTTGCTGCCGTGGTCGTCAAAACCATGTGTGATTTCATGTCCGATGACCGCTCCCATTCCGCCGTAATTCACCGCGTCATCGGCTTTCGGATCGTAGAAGGGCGGCTGCAGGATGCCTGCGGGAAAGACGATTTCATTCATGCTGCTGTTGTTGTAGGCGTTCACGGTTGGTGGCGTCATGCCCCATTCCGTGCGGTCCACCGGCTTGCCGATCTTGTTCAGCCGGCGCGCGAAATCAAATTCCGCTCCGCGCAATTGATTTTCGGCGTAGGACGTGCGGTCGATTTTCAGCGCCGAGTAATCGCGCCATTTGTCCGTGTAGCCGATTTTCACCGCGAACGCCTCGAGTTTCGCAGTGGCTTGCGTGCGGGTGTCCGGTCCCATCCAGGGCAGCGTCTGTAAATCATCGCGCAGCGCGGCAATCAGGTTGTGCACCATCTCGAGAGCCCGGGCCTTGGCCTGCGGCGGAAAATACTTCTGCACATAGAGTTGCCCGAGGGCCTCGCCGAGGACGCGGTCGGTCGCCTGCACGCAGCGCTTCCAGCGCGGCTGGATTTCCTTCGCGCCAGTCAGCGTCTTACCGCGGAAATCAAAGTCCTCGGCGACGAATTTTTCGGAGAGCCCAGGCGCGGCCGTATTCATCAGATGCCAACGCAGGTAAGTTTTCCAGTCCTCGATGGGAGTCGCGGTCAATTGCGCGTCGAGGGCCTTGAAAAAGTCCGGCTGGCCGACGTTGATCTCTTTCAATTCCGGATGTCCCGCGGCCTTGAAATACGCTTCCCAGGAAAAATTCGGCGTGAGCGTTTTCAGGTCCTCCAGCATCATCTTGTGATACGTCTTGTCCGGATCGCGCAAGTCGGTATTTTTCATCGAAGTGGTTGCCAGGGCCGTTTCGACCTTCAAAATGATGGCCGCTTCCGCTGCCGACTGGTCTGCCGGGTCTCCGAGCAATTCGAACATCTTCGCGACATGCTTCGTGTAGGCCTCGCGTAGCTGCTTCGATTTGTCGTCTTCCTTCAGGTAGTATTCGCGCTCCGGCAACCCGAGGCCGCCTTGAGACGCGCCTCCGATCACTTGCGTGCTGTCCTTGGCATCTTGATTCGAACTGAAGCGAAAGAGCGCGCCCACGCCTTTGCTGTGCAGCAGCTGCGCCTCCGCTTGCAAATCCGCCAGGTTCTTGATTCCTGCAATCCGCGCCAGTTCCGGCTCGAGGGGTTTTGTTCCGGCGGCGTCGATGGCGGTCGTGTCCATGCAGCTCGCGTAGAAATCGCCAATCTTTTGTTCGTTCGAGCCCGGCGCGGCCTTAAGCCTTCACCGCGTCATCGAGAATCTGCCGCAGGTTCTGCTGGTTCTTGTCCGCCAGTTGCGTAAACGTGCCCCAGCTCGAATATTCCGGCGGAATCGGGTTGGATTTCATCCACCCGCCCATCGCGAACTGATAGAAATCGTCGCAAGGCTTGCAAGTCTTATCGAGATTCGCGGTGTCGAATCCCCACGAGTTGGGCCTATCCGCTGCCCCCGGCGAGGCGCGCAGCCCGGCGCCCATCAGAACTGACGCCCAGCAAAGATGCAACCCGCAGACAGAAGTCGTTTTGACATTGCTTGCCCCTGTTTGAATTAAGATGGAAACCGCGGCAACTGCCACTCGTTCCGGACCCCGGCCGCCATGCCATCTGTGCGTGAGACGAAGGAAGCGACAGTCGCGTTACCCCAGGCCGGAGATACTCATCAACGCAGGACGGTACCGTAGAAGACGTTTCGTCCACCGCGCAAGTCTCTCCCGTAGGATACAACGATTGTCAGACCTTCCAGGACTCGAACCTTGCATTGCGCGCCGGTATCCCAGAGCCAGCGCTGTGATCCGAAAAGGCCCGAGGAATCGGCGACCGCGCCATTGTCGAGAAATGGGCCGAGCTTCACGGTGAAGAAACCGTTTTGATAGACGTTCTTGTCCAACTCCCAATTTGCAAGAAAAAATCGCCGCCCGAGCGGAGCAGCGCCCTTGCGGCCGTCAAACGTTCCGGCACGCCCGCGAAGCCAGAGGTCGTTGTCGCGTTCGATCCCCAATTCGAATAGTTCATCAAGGGTCGTTTTGCCTGCGGTCGCGCCTGCGCGAATCTGCGCTTGCATCTCATAGTCGTCACTCTTTGCGCGCGGATACCAACGCGCGCGAAGCGATCCGCGGAACCCGGCGAACGGCCCGAGAGCATCAGCAAACTCCCGGCCGGCCTTTGCCTCGGCCGAGGAATCCAGCGTGAAACGGCGCTCCGGCACGCGCACCAGCGTTCGAACGACACCCACCCATCCCGCAACGGACGTAGCGCCAGAAAAAAACGGGCGCTCGGCGGCCGAAGTGTGACCGCTGAGATTTCGAAAGTTCCGATTGGCAATCTCGGCGCCGGCGCTCCAGCTCCAGCGGCCATTCACAGCGGAGCGAAGTTCGGCTCCAATGGCAGCCCGGCGCATGTTCAAGTCCGTCAGCGGCGTGCCCGCGCCAAGAAAAGTTTGCTGCAAGTTCCAATTTTCGTTGCGCGCATCGGCGTACAGGCGCAAGCGCAGACTGGGGTCGCCGTAGAGCGGCAGGGAAAGCGCGAGAGAAACGCGGCGCTTTTCCGAATCCCATCGTGCGAGCGAGGTCAAATTCACGGCATCGCGGCCGAGGTTGTAAAACTCCGGATAGATCGTGGCGTAAGGCAAGCCGCTCAAGAGCGAAACGATGCCCTCTACTTTGGAATCGCCCCAGCCGTTTCTTTCCGCCAGATGGAGCGTCAGGTCGTAATTGCCGGACTCTGCCGGATGGAGTGCGATCCGCCGACTCGAAAAAACGCCCAGGTTGTCCAGTCGCGATTGAGTCGCGAGCAGTGCATCGCCCGTCAGGATTTGCGGAGCATTAAATGCCAGTGCGCGGCTCCGGAGGGATTCTTTCAGCTGCAGCGACGGTCGAAAGGCGACGCTCCGCAGCCGCGGTTTGTCTTCGGGATTCCAATACTTCAGCGCTGCTTCCAGGTTGCCTTCCAGGAAATAAATCGTGGCGAGAAACTCGCGTGAGTACGCGTCTTGCGGATTCAGATCCAGTGCCTTCCGCAGGCGCTCCTTTGCGGTTCGAAAGTCTTTCTGTTTGTACGCCGTGCCGGCCAGCTCAACGAAAAACCGCGGATCTTTGGGAGCCTTCCGCAATCCATCTTCGAACGCCTGTTTCGATTCGGTCCATTTTTCCATGCGCGCGAGGGCCAGCCCTGCCAGAAAATCAAGTTCTGGTAATTGATCGGCCGTGCCTCGGGCAAGTGTGGCGGCCTCCTCCCAGTGCCCCGCATCAAAGGCACTTTTCGCCGCAGTCAATCGGGCTTGCTCAGAGAAGCGACTCTGGGGGAACACCGGTGAACCCAGGATCAATACCGCAACTAGAAATCGGATCACACGGCCTTTTCGGGGAGAGCCAGCAGCATCCAATTGCGGTTCGGCCGCCATTGCTTTTCGAATTCCGCGCGTTCGAGGCGGAGAAGTTTGCCCCGCGCAGGATCGTTGATGAAGACGGCCCCGCTTTGCCAATCCACGCCGGTCACAACGACGAAGTGAAGCGGAGCTTTGGCGTTGCCCGGTTGGAGACTCACGATGAGCGGCCGGCCCTGTTTTAGTTGCTCGAGAAGGTCCTTCCAATCTCCGTTGAGAGGAAACACGCGAAAACCCGACTCCTGGAGATAGCTTTCCATGTCGGAAGCATGAATGCCACGGGCTTTGCGCGAATAAAGCTGTTTTTGAATTGCGCTGGCGTCGGCACGCTGCGAACCAAGCAGTGCGCCATGGGCGTTCCAGTATTCGAGGAGCATGGAGATGGCAGCTGACCCGCAGCCATCCTCACTCTGTTTCACGTAGGGCACATCGAGCCACACTCCGGCTGTTTCCTGGGGTGAAGGATGAATCGAACTTCCCAGGAACAATAGCAAGAGCACGCCGCAAGCAATCTGGTTCGTTCGCGTAAACCAAGACTCCTGAACGCGAGGATCAGTGAAGCGCGATCGCCAAGACGATGATGGCCAGGGCGATCACGATAATCCACAGCAAATCCCGATCGGAGATGCGTCCTGCTGCAAAATCGTTCTGCGCTTGGCGGGAACGTGCGGCCAGCTTGGCAAGATCTTCATCGTTCAATTGTCCAACGGCCTTATCCACTTTCTGATATTCGAGGTTCGAGGATTTCAGCGCTTTTTGGGCGGTTTCGGAAGAAAGCAGTGTTCGAACGGCTTCTTCGTTTGCCTGGCGCGTCTGGGCCGGCCGCGCGGCGTCCTTGTTCAAATCGCTCAGTGAGACGACGTGTTGTTGGTCTTGGGCCCGGGCCGCGACTCCCGCCAAACCAGCCAGAAGGGCAATCGTCAGCAGCGGCACACACATCTTCACGCGAAAACGCATTCTTCCTCCTAAATTTTGGCTGGGTAAAACCAGTTTACGGACTCCCCCACGTTGTGACAAGAAGCTTCTTAAAAATCTTCCGCCCGGACCATCGAGGAGAGCGTGCGGCTCACTTCGCGGGCAATATTTGTTGGTATTTGGTGATGTCCACCGACTGCCAGTCGCCTCTGATGATGCCTGCCCGAATCTGCGCGGCGGTCTTGCCTTTGCGGGATTGCTCGTAGCTGTAGAAATCCTCATCGATGCAGATGTTGCATCCCGCGCCGTGTTTGCTGGCGAAGCAATCGAGCAAGCTGCCATGTCCCTGGCTGCGGTCGCAATGGCAATAGCAGGGCTGCTGGTACAGCGTCTTCTTGATCTTCGCGGCGATCGCATACGCATTTTGTACGACGGGATCCGCGAAGAATTCGGGGTTCATCGTCGCGGGAAGCGTACCCTGTGGGGCTTGCGCATGATAGGCGGGCACAGGCTCATCGGCCGCGGACTGCGGCGGATTCGCACCTTGTGACGATTTTGAAGCGGCCTGCAGCGGAATCAACACCAGCGCAAGCGCAAAGCCGAAGAGCGCCGCAGCGCTCAAGAATCTCCAGATTCCATTCCCACGCATACTCGCCCCCGTTCTTCACCTAACCGCAGCACTGACGCTAGATCTCTACTTTAAGGTGGTCAGTCGCAAATTTCCACTTCGTTGCCCGTGAGACGCACTTAAGAGAAACGATCACGGGGAAACCCTTGGCGCGGAGGCTAACAATTCGCCGCCAAACTGCGGTTGCTAGTTGAGTGCCACCTCAACTGCAGCATACGCCGGAGGCGGCGCGGCAGCTTTCGATTCGAGATGCTTTCGACGAAGATGACGCTGCACGCGGCGGCCCCAGCCCCTCACAAACGAAAAGTTCAGCGCGCCGCCGATGGCCGAGCTGGCGAGCGGGCGGCGAAGCGCTCCGCGATGCGCGGGACGAGTTTCTCGAGAATCTGTTTTTCGGCCAAATCCTTGCCGTAATCGATGCCCGAGGCCGCCGCGGCCGCCTTCCACATTTCAATCCTTTGGTCGCGGCCGTGAGCTTCAAAACCGTAGAGCAGAGAGAGCCGCTGGATGAGCCGCAGCGTGATCACGGTGAGCAGGCTGGCATCCGGCAAAAACGTCATCATGCCGCCGAGGCCGAATCCCGCGCCTTCCGCAAGCGCCAGCCGTTCGGCATTGCGAATCAGCGCCGTGGCGATGGCGTCCAGGCGCTCCGTGGGAACGTCTTTCATCCGCGCAAAGTCCTGAACCCACAAGCCATGCCTGTTCGCGAGATGACGCCGGAAATCTTCCGGGTCAATCTCGATCGAACGCAGCCCACGAAGAACGCCAAACCGCAAAAAGCGGCCGAAGGTACGTCCCGCCAGCGAGCCTTTTACCGAGTTGTGTAACCCCGCCATGTCTAATAGCATCCTAAGGCGATTAGAACCGCCTGGCAACCACCGCGTTGCATGCCTGTGCTCGTGGTACCAGCCCGGCGAACCTCAGGAAGGGGGGGAGTTACCCGCAACGCGGCAAGAAAACCGCAGTCCTACTTGACGTGGCGCGGCTTTTGGGTAAACTGCATTTTCTTTATGGCCACGATGCCACAGTTCGTTCCCTCCGAAGTCGTGCACGATCTCGACTTCCCGCAGCGTGAGGCGGCCTTTTTCTACGGCCTGTTCTTGCGCGGTCATTCCGCGGACAAGTTGCGGCGAGACATCGAAGTGCCTGCGGTTGTCCTTGCCAAATGGCACCGCGAGGCAGAACGCGACCCGCAGCTTCGTGATATTTTTACGCGCGTGGTGGATTACCGCCGTCACGTCCTGGCCATCTTCGATACCCTTGTGGGTTCGGACGGCCACCCCCAGCGCGTTCAATAGCCTCCCCGTTTCCCGTGTAGCCTCCGCTAAGAATTAGGTCTTCCTCTTCTCCGCTACGATTCTCCCTGTACCTTCGTTCAGGTCAAAAAGTGTCAGGCAACCAAACTAGCTGTTCAATGTTCTAACGGATTCCGGGGGGCAAGTCTTAGAAAATGCAAGAGATTCCTCTGATTGACGGGGGACTAGTCTGGGGTTAGAATCGGGACGTTCACAAGTTTGAGGTGTCTTCATGCCAAGGGCAGTACGGACCCTGTTCGTTTCCATTTTTTTGATCGCTATCACTATCGCTATTCCACCGCTATTCGCCCGACAGGCGCAGGATCCGGGAAACCCTCCAGTACCCCAAAAGTTGGACAAGGAAGCAAAGCGGAAGATGAAGAGGACGCTGAAGGAGTTGGACAGCGCCTACCGGCAATGGCTAACGGAAGACGTCACTTACATTATTTCTCCGGACGAGCGCAATGCTTTCCTTCAACTGGATACTAACGAAGAGCGCGAGCAATTCATCGAGCAGTTCTGGCTGCGGCGCAGCAGCAATCCCGACCTCCCGGAAAACGACTTTAAGGAAGAGCATTACCGCCGGATTGCTTATGCCAACGAACATTATGCTTCCGGCATCCCGGGATGGAAGACCGATCGCGGCCGCATGTACATCATGTGGGGCCCGGCGGATGAAGTGGAATCGCACCCCACGGGCGGCACTTACGACCGGCCCATGGAAGAGGGTGGCGGCTCGACGTCAACTTATCCGTGGGAAACTTGGCGCTGGCGCTATCTGGAAGGCATCGGCGAGAACATCATTTTGGAATTCGTTGATCCCAGCGGCTCGGGTGAATATCACCTAACTATGGACCCGTCGGAAAAGGACGCGCTGCTGCACGTGCCTGGCGCGGGTCTGAGTTTGATGGAATCGATGGGCATGGCATCGAAAGCCGACCGCTTCACGCGTTCCGACGGCACGAATCTGCCGACGGCCATGGGTGGTCAGCCAGCCAGCATGAACGAATTCAGCCGGCTGGAGCTCTACGCCAAGGTCAATAAACCACCTGAGGTAAAATTTAAGGATCTCGAAGCGGTAGT
>WNFJ01105019.1_pt2 | contig 12230 bp, 12 predicted proteins | sample 5400461 | NCBI WGS metagenome assembly WNFJ01 (sample SAMN13153349, study PRJNA577476) | soil metagenome | isolation source: 115 cm saprolite on Douglas fir-dominated hillslope | place: USA:California | collected 2013-09-17
ATTTGCGGGAAGCCACTTCTATCGAGGCTGACCTGGTGGTGTCAGAGCTTGCAGTACCTCTACCCACACGTATTGAAAGCGCTCTCCTCACTATTGCCCAGGAAGCGCTCTCGAATGTGCGACGCCATGCGCAGGCAACGATTGTGATTGTTACCCTACAAGTAACCAGTGAACAGGCAATGCTGGTGGTACAGGACAATGGCATTGGCCTCTCTCAGCAAGTTCTTCGAACCTATCGGAGCAACGCAACACACCTCGGCCTCAAGGGTATGCGTAATCGTCTTGAAGAACTGGATGGCCAATTTTCACTGGTAAATGGCGAGGAGGGTGGGTTAATCGTAAAGGCGGTGGTGCCTCTATGATTCGCCTGGTAATCATTGATGATCATGAGATGGTGCGTGAAGGACTCAAGGCCATACTTGTGACTGAACCTGATTTTTCCATTGTTGGCGAGGCGGCCAATGCGGAGCAGGCACTCGAGTTGATAGAACGTCTACGGCCAGAAATAGCATTGCTCGATGTACGACTGCCAGGTGTAAGTGGGATCGAGGTCTGCCGAATTGTTACGGAACAGTATCCTGAGACCGCCGTCATTATCTTGACGACCTATACTGATGAGCAACTCATAGCGCAATGTATACAGGCAGGTGCCAAAGGATTCATCCTCAAAGATGTTGAGCGATTTGACCTCAAACGTGCTATCCGGGCTGTAGCACGTGGTGAAGCCGCTATTGATACCAAAGCTGCGGCGACTATCCTGGCCCAACTTCGTCGCGTTCCCCTGAAAAAAGCAGAACCATTAAAAGAGCCACTCAGTTCACAACAGATCGTCATCCTGCGCCTGGTTGCCCAGGGACTGTCCAGCCGTGAAATTGGCACCCAGCTCTACCTCAGTGAAAACACCGTCAAGGGTTATGTACAGGAGATTCTCCATCGACTGGGTGTGAAAAACCGTACCGAGGCTGTAATGGTTGCCGTTAAACAGGGATGGTTCTAACCTACCTCCATTCGTATGTCGCAGATTACCTCCTTTTGGAGGTAACAACGAGGGCAACAGAGGATTATACTGATTTATGTTGGAGAGTTGCGCGCTCCACAGCGCTTTCCTCCCTATGGTCTGACGTATTTTTCTGATGAAGCGCAGGGATTTGCGCGTTTATGGCTATTTGATGGAGGTGAAATTTTGATTCCTGGTTCCTTTGATTATGTAGTAGCGAACAGCGTTTCAGATGCTGTCTCCCTGCTGCAACAACATGGCGACGAAGCCAAAATCCTGGCAGGAGGTCAAAGCCTCATTCCCCTTTTGCGGTTCCGCCTCGCCGCCCCTTCAGTACTGGTTGATATTAATCGTATTGCTGACCTGGAGTACATTCAAGAAACGGACAACACATTACACATTGGCGCGCTGACGCGTGAAGCCACGTTAGATGAATCGCCGCTCATACGCACCCGCTATCCGATACTGCTTGACACATCGTCGATGGTAGCCGATCCCGTAGTGCGAAACTGGGCCACCGTTGGTGGGAATATTGCGCATGCCGATCCCGCTAACGACCATCCTGCTACCATGCTGGCTTTGGGCGCTCAACTGGTAGCTATCGGCCCAGAGGGTGGGCGTATCATCCCGATTGATGAGTTCTTTACTGATTCAACCTTTGAGACCACGCTGCATACCAACGAAGTGTTGACGGAGATCCGTATTCCGGCTCCCACGGAGAAGAGCGGTGGCGCCTATTGTAAACTGGAGCGTAAAGTCGGCGACTATGCCATTGCTGGTGTTGCTGCATATGTCACGCTCGATGGGGATGGACGTATCAACTATGCCGGTATGGGGCTGACCAATGTTGGACCCGTGCCGATTAAGGCGAGAGATGCCGAGCAGTACCTACTGGGTAAAACTCTGGACGATGCAAGTATTCATCAAGCGGCAGATCTTGCTGCGGCAGCGGCTCAACCCAGCAGTGATACACGTGGGCCAGCCGAATATAAACGCGCTATGGTGCGCACCCTGGCAGTACGAGCTTTACGCAAAGCATCTGCCCGTGCCAGAGGAGGGGAATAGCATGAGTAAACATCATATCAGTGTGACTATCAACGGAACCGTCTACGAAGACGATGTCGATTCACGTATGCTGCTGGTGCATTGGATACGAGATGGTTTGCAATTGACTGGCACACATATTGGCTGTGATACTACAGCTTGTGGCGCTTGTACAATTCTTGTCGATGGCAAAGCTACCAAATCCTGCACTATGTTCGCTGTCCAGGCGAATGGTCGGCAGATCAAGACCGTTGAGGGACTGGAACAGAATGGCAAGCTCCATCCCTTGCAGGAGGGTTTCCACGAGAAGCATGCGTTGCAGTGTGGGTATTGCACACCAGGGATGATGATGACCGCGTCAGCACTCTTAGAGCGCAATCCAAATCCTTCGGAACAAGAGATCCGTATAGCCATTTCTGGCAATCTCTGCCGTTGCACCGGTTATGTGAATATCGTCAAAGCCGTTCAATATGCAGCGGAGAAGATGCAGGTATCCGAACAGGTTCCGGTCAACGCGGGTGAAGGAGGCGAATAATGGCGACTGAAGTGTTTAAACATGGCCTTGGAGAACCTTACAAGCGCAAGGAAGATGCCCGCTTTATTCGTGGGGAGGGCAACTATGTCGATGATGTGCAACTGAAAAGGATGCTCTACGGCGATATTGTGCGTAGTCCCTATGCTCACGCACTCATCAAGAATATCGATATTAGTGAGGCGATGAAAGTACCTGGCGTGGTGGCGGTCATTACGGGTAAAGATCTGGATGCCGCTGGACTGGCCTGGATGCCTACCCTTTCAGGGGACACAGAGGCAGTGCTCGCGCTGGATCGCGTTCACTTTCAGATGCAAGAGGTTGCTTTCGTCGTTGCCACCAGCCGTTATGCGGCAGCAGACGGTGCGGCAGCTGTCGATGTCGAATATGAACCTCTACCAGTGGTCGTTGATCCAAAAAAGGCTCTTGATCCTGACGCCCCTTTGCTGCGACCGGATAAGAAAGATAAACAACCCACAAACCAGATTTACCATTGGGAGACAGGCGAGAGAACTGAAACCGATGCGGATTTCGCCGATGCGGAAGCAAGTGGCGTCGTTGTCAAGCAGGATATGTATATTCCGCGTATCCACCCGGCTCCTATCGAGACGTGTGGCTGTGTCGCTGATTACAATAAAACGACCGGTAAATTGACTGTGTGGCTCACCTCGCAAGCACCGCACGCACATCGTACGCTCTTTGCCATTGTCGCTGGTCTGCCTGAGCACCGTATCCGCATTATCTCTCCTGATATTGGTGGTGGTTTTGGCAACAAGGTGCCCATCTATCCTGGCTATGTTTGTGCTGTGGTGGCATCTCTCACCACAGGTAAGCCCGTCAAGTGGATTGAAGACCGCTCTGAGAATATCGGTAGCACAGGCTTTGCTCGTGACTACCATATACACGCGGAGATAGCCGCCGACAAAGATGGTAATGTGAAGGCATTAAAAGTCCACACGCTGGCGGACCACGGCGCGTTTGACGCTGCAGCGCAGCCAACCAAATTCCCTGCCGGGCTCTTCCACATCTGCACGGGCTCGTATGACTTCAAGCATGCGTTTGTCGATGTGGATGCGGTCCATACCAACAAAGCTCCTGGTGGAATCGCTTATCGGTGTTCGTTTCGCGTAACTGAGGCTTCGTACTTGATTGAGCGTATGATGGATATGCTTGCTCATGATCTTGGAAAAGACCCTGCGCAATTACGCCTGCAAAACTTCATTAAACCAGAAGCTTTCCCCTATCGCTCCGCCCTTAATTGGACATTCGATAGTGGAAACTATGAAGGCGCCTTAAAGCTGGCGATGAAGAATATTGACTACGAAGGGCTGCGTCGAGAGCAGGCCGAAAAACGCGCTCGGGGAGAATTGATGGGTATTGGTATCTCCAGCTTTACTGAGATTGTCGGTGCTGGTCCTGGTAAACACTTTGATATTGCTGGCATCGAGATGTTCGACAGCTGCGAAATACGCGTCCATCCGACGGGCAAGGTTCTCGCACGCATCGGAGTACAGACGCAAGGGCAGGGACATGAAACTACCTTTGCTCAGATAATCGCGGCGGAACTGGGTATGTCACCTGATGACGTGGATGTCGAGCATGGCGATACCGATACAGCACCCTATGGGCTGGGGACCTATGCCAGCCGGAGCACGCCAGTAGCCGGTGCTGCTACCGCATTGGCGGCACGAAAGGTACGGGATAAAGCAAAGAAGATAGCTGCCTATCTACTGGAGGTCGGTGAAGATGACCTCGAGTGGGAACCAGGGCGCTTTTTCGTCAAGGGGACACCGGGTAAGGGTAAGACGATACAGGAACTGGCTTTTGCCGCCTATACAAATTGCCCACCATTTCTGGAGCCAGGCCTGGAGGCAGTGAACTACTACGATCCTCCCAATCTCACCTATCCGTTTGGGAGCTACATCTGCGTTGTAGATATCGATAGAGGTACGGGCCAGGTGCATATCCGTCGCTTTATGGCGGTGGATGACTGCGGCACGATTATTAATCCTATGGTCGTCGAGGGACAGATCCATGGCGGTTTGACACAAGGTCTCGCGCCAGCTCTGTATGAAGAGTTGTCTTTTGACGAAAACGGGAATATCCTGGCTGGGAACTTCCAGGACTACCTGATTCCTACTTCAATGGAGACTCCAAACTGGGAAACGGATAAAACGGTTACGCCATCCCCACATCATCCTATCGGAGCTAAGGGAGTCGGTGAGTCGTCGACTGTCGGCGCTCCGCAAGCGATAGCCAATGCTGTTGTTGATGCCCTTGCGCATCTTGGTGGGCGTCACATTGACATTCCAATAACGCCATGGAAGGTGTGGAGTATCCTCAAAGAAAAAGGCATGACGGCGGATTAGTAGTTACAGCTCGCAATTCCTACTATTAAGGCAATGGTGATACAGAAAGGTAAAAGAGACAATACTAACCCTCCTACCTTGCCTACCGCCATTGCCACCTGGTATCGCGTGAACCATTTTTCCTGGAGGATACTATGTCTAAGGCGCTAATGGAACTTGCACATCATTTGACCGAGACTGGCGAGCCATTTGTGCTGGCAACGGTCGTGTGGTGTGAACGGCCCACTTCAGCTAAACCAGGCGCACAGGCTCTCATTCGAGCCAATGGGCAGGTGACGGGCTGGATCGGGGGCAGTTGTGCCCAACCTGTCGTTATACGCGAGGCTGCGCGCATCTTGCGTGAAGGCGACGATCCTTATCTCTTGCGCTTAGGGACATCTGATACGGGGATTGACCGCAAGGATGTACGAATTTTCCCCATGTCATGTAGCAGTGGAGGTGTATTAGATATCTTTATGGAGCCACATTTTCCTCTGCCCAAACTCGTGCTGATAGGTGATTCGCCGGTGGTTGCAGCGCTGAGTCAGCTAGCGCAGGTGATCGACTTTTCAGTAACGCAGCTGCATAACGCCGATCTGAGCCAGGTTACCATCAATGAGCAGACGTATATTCTTGTTGCCAGCCATGGACAATACGATGAAGAAGCAGTAGAACAGGCGTTGCGCAGTCCCGCTCGCTATGTTGGTATGGTAAGTAGTCTCAAACGGGCTGAGGCTTGTCGCACCTATTTGCGTGACGCTGGTTTGAGCGCACCGCAAATTGCTCACCTTAAGGCGCCTGCAGGGCTTGACATTGGCGCACTCACTCCAGATGAAATTGCTGCCAGTGTGCTGCGTCGACGAGGTGCAATCGACAATGAGGAAAGCAAGCAGGACACGAAAGAGATACGGTACGAAGTTAGCGCTGGAACTATTGCCAATGCTATTGATCCGGTTTGCAGTATGGAAGTGGAAATAGCGAATGCACGACACCATAGCGATTTTGAAGGTCGTACCTTTTACTTTTGCTGTCCTGCCTGTAAGCGTTCATTTGAGAGAAACCCGCAGGAATATCTTGTACAGCACGAAGGATGAATCTGAGTATTAGTGCTCTTGCAGCTTCCTATTCTGAGACTCTCCCGGCTCAAGCGCGGGAGGTTCTTGCGTCATCACCAACGCTTCTCGTCTACCGCGTCGATAGGCGAGCTCTTGTCGGGACTGCGCAAAACTTTGAGGCAGACGCGCTCCGGCGCGGGGAATACCCACGCTTCGGGGCAACGGTCGCCCCTCTTTCGCACGTTGGATGAGTCGCTCCATCACTGCCCGCAGGCGCGTCTCCGCACCCTCCCACTCGTCGTGGGCGATGGAGGGGATAGTGTGTGGCGGGTCGAGGTGGGCCGAAAGCCACGCCGAGTACAGGTCTCGCTGGACGGGGCCAATCCCGCAGGCACAGTGGTGCCAGCGCTGCGACAGCGGCTTTTTGGCGTAGGCCCGACAGCCGTGGCAGTACTGCGACAGTTTGGTGGTGGTCGTGGGGAACTCGTGCAGGGTGCCGCCAGTTTTTGCAACTGTGCGTCTGAGGTGGTCTACGAGCATCCCCGGGGCATACAGTCCCACGCTCCTGCCAAAACGCTTCTGCCACCCTCGATAGGAAACTTTTTCGATACGGATATCGGTACCGATACGGATAATCTCATTCGCAAGCCGACCATGCAGGCTCTTGCGGTGGGCGGCCAGTGTGCGTTCCTGGTGGGCGAGCCTGCCCCTGGTCGCCTGGTAGCCCCGGCTGTTCTTCCAGGCGAGGCGCACTTTGCCGCCCGTCTTGACGCGGCCTCGTCCGTCGTAGTTCTCTGGGTTGTTGGCACGGCGCTGCCGGTCCAGTTTGCGTTGCAGGCGTCGCTTATTCCTCGCATCGGGTCGGAGTTCTTCGCCCAAAGGGATCAGGTGGGCCTCTGCTTCACGCGGTACCACCGCAAGGGTCGAGGGACCCAGGTCCAGCCCGATCACTTCGGTACCCGTCCTGTTCTTCGGTTTCTGGAAAGGGACGCCCTCCAGGACCAGTTGCACAGAGTAGCGAGAGCCCTGCGAGTCCGCCCCTTGCGCCTTCGGGCTCGATGCCTTGCGACGCACGAGGCGCGCATACTTGATGCGGCACGAGAGCCCGTGTTTGACCAGCGGATCATGCCAGTCGATCTGGGCCGCGAGGCGGTCTTTGCCCCAGATCAACGAGCCCCGGTTGCCTTCATGGGGCGGTTGGAGCACAAAGCGCAGCCCCGTATCGTTGCGCTTGCCCTCCACGCTGTCGAGGCCGCGACCCTTGCTCCTGAACCGCACGCGCTTTGCTTTGCCCAGGCACACCCGGTTGACGGCGCGGTAAGCCCGTGTGGCCAGGGTTTGCGCCATCGTTGCATCGATATGATCAGCGATCCAGGTGCAGTTCGCGTCTTTGGCAAAGGCATGCAGGGCATACTCTGAGAAGCCGTAGGCATGCCGCAGACGCGCGAAAGCGGCCTTGCGCTCCTGCTTGTGCACCTTGGGGATGGCGGCACACACCTCTTGCCACTGCGGATCCGCCCGCATCTTGTGCAGACGCGCGAGCGCCTCACCCAGCAGCACGTTGTAGAGGCAGCGCGCCGCCTCGAAATGCGCACGCAGGCGCCTGGCTTGTCCCTGCCCTACCGACAAGGGCAACTCGAGCAGGAAGGTCGGGGTCTTGCTCCTGGTCTTCTTCTGCATAGGCTGAGTGATCTCTCGATCTGCTCTTGAACGCCCTCACGACAGACGTCACGAGTTTGCGTGAGTTGCTGGTGGTCTTCCCTTCATTTCACGGAACTCCTCTGTCCTCATTCTTTGGCTGCGGCCAAAAAGCGGCAATGGCGGTTGCCTCCCGGCTTGCAACCAGACGAGCCATCCCGCCAGGCTCCTGCTACTCACCCTGGCGCGGCCTGCGCTCCTTTCCGTCCTTTGCATTCCCCATCCAACCCCAAATAAGGTAAGGCTCTTCATCTCCTGGATGAATCACAGGGGCTTTCGAGCCCGGTTCCTGTAACTGTATCCTGTGATATGATAATAGATACAGTTTAAGTGTGGCGCCGTGACAAACTTGACGATCTACCACAGCTATTTTTGTCACTCTATCCGCCAACATCTGTCGACAACTGCCGACAACTGTAAGAACATATTTTATTGAACAGGTGTCAGTACGAAAGGTAAGGCTCGGTATGGAATTTTCTGGTACGCAAACTATTGCCGCTCCCATTGAGAAGGTGTGGACGTTTCTCTACGACGTCAATCAGGTAGCTGCCTGTGCGCCCGGTTTTCAGAGCCTGGAGGTGTTGGAAGATGAACACTGGAAGGCAGTGGTTGGAGTTGGTGTAGGGGCTGTAAAGGCAAAATTTACGCTGGATGTGACGCGGCCAGAGATGGAAGAACCAGAACATATGACTATGAAGGGCAGGGGCAAGGCTCCTGGCAGCGCCGTTGATCTGTCTGGCGATATGAAGCTAACGGCGGTCGATGATGGGCAGACGCGCATGGATTGGCAGGCTTCCGTCGTTGTGAGTGGCACAATTGCCAGTGTTGGCGCTCGCCTGCTGCAGGGAACCGCGGAGAAGCTTACCGGGCAGTTTTTCGATTGCCTCAAAAGCAAGTTGGAGGCTGCCGACGCGGCCGATGTACCCAGCGAGTGATCGCCATGGAGACCGCTGGTCAGTGACCTCATCCCTCGGGGGAGAGGCTTGTATCCGAACTCCACCGCAATTCGGCATGGCGCGCGAGGCGTGCCGCTTTGGTCTCACTGTCCGACACATCAGGGCGTACTGACAAGACGCCCGTTCTCACCCAGTCCTGCCGGGTGAGAAGCGTTCGCATCGCGATATTGCGCGCACCGACCAGGTCCGCGTGCAGGGTATACGGTTGTCCTGTCCGTTGCCGATGAGGACAGTGCTTATTCCGGCAGATGAACAGCAATCCTTTCTTCGGACGGTTCTGCTTGCTCGTATAGCCGCACAAGGGGCAGGTCTGACTGGTGTAGTCCGCATCCACCTTGATGACAAGCGACGAACTGGACAGCACGGCTTTGTAGGCGATCGCGCTGTGCAGTTCGGCAAAGGCCCACCTGGAGGCGTGGCGATTGGCTCGACGCGCTTTGGGAGAGACGGGTGCTGTCCCTTTCCCGTGCTTCTTGCGTCGCCGCTTGCGCCGTGCGGTCCGTTCACGGATGCCGGTGAGTTCTTCCAGGCCGATAAGCGTGTGGGGGTGCGCTTCCACAATGGATTTCGCGACGCGGTGATTGACGTGCAGTTTCAACCGTCTCTCTCGCCCGCTAAGCGCGATCTTGCGTCTGGTTGCGGAGCGAGTGCCTTTTTTCTGCAAGCGTTTCTGGAGCCGGGCGTAGTGGTCTGCCTGCGCCTTGACTCGTTTTCCAGCGTAAAAGTGACTCTGGTTGGTTATGGTTGCCGTGGTCGCCAGATAGCGCATGCCAACGTCCACGCCTACCACATCGGGAAGTGTTGCGGGGGTTGGCTCAGGGAGATCGAGTTCCAGGCAGACCAGCACGTAGAACTGCTTGTGCGGCTTATCGTACCAGAGCCTGGCAGCGCCGATGGTCGCGCCCTGTTGGATGAGGGCCACATGCCGATGGTACCCCTGGTACGAGAGCACAACTCGACCTTGCAGGGTGAGGACACTTATCTGTTGCCCTGACTTGAAGCTGTAGTCGTAACCGAAGTTGTAGGTCACGGTTGGAGAGACATACTTGGGCGGCTTGTCCAGTCCTTTGTACCGCTTTTTCGTGTGTCCCGCCTTGCGGTGTGCGAGGTTTTGCTTGAGCTTCGTCCAGAGTCCCTTGTACGTGGCTGCAACCTGGCGGGGGACATTGCAGGCCATCTGCGAGGGGAGATTGAACAGGGCACGGATCTCCCTGTACGTCCCCTTTTGCAAGCGATCGGTATTCGCTGTTTTTCCATGCTCAAAGGCATACCGGCTGACGTAGTTGAGCGCGTCGCGGTACGCCAACTGAGTCTGCCTGAGTAACTGCTGCTGCTCAGGCGTGGCGAGGAGTTTGAGTTTGGCGGTGATGACCTGCTGCATGTTCTGCACTGTTCCTGTTCGCGTTAGGCTGATCGGTAGAGTACCAGCAGGTGAATCCTGCTGGCATCTGCTGGTAAATTCGAACTATCCGTCGCTGATATAGTCATGCTCACCTGATTTACTCCGGGGAAGTGTAGGAGTACCTGCGTCGCTTGCTGTCTGCTCTTGCCTGCCACCAATTGGGCCATGTGTTGCAGGTGCGCATCATCAAACTGATAGGCCCAGGTTCCCGTGCCGCTGACCTGGAGGGCGAGCGTGCCATCCTGCTGCTTGGTGCTGCTGCGACTCTGCCTCACCGTGGCCCGGATATCCCCAGAGAGCGTGTACCCTGTTCCCAGTTGCGCAGTCGCTTGTTGAGTCACAACCCGCAAGACCTGGGCGTGCAAGGCCTGAGTGGCATAGGTTTCACCCGTACAGGTTTCCTCCATTGTCACCGTCACACGGGCTGCCTCATCACCTGCCTCATGGCTGGACGTGATTCTGGGCGTGCAGGGAACAGGGGTGATGAGCGTTTCATCAGGACGGACCTGAGCCTGTAAGGCGGCCTGGACGCTTTGGGTCAGGCTCGTCCTGAGGGCGGTGGCCGCCCCGCTGATGTCCTGCGGCATCACCATCGGAAAGGTGCGGGCATCCTGCTCGGTTACGATCTGGATGCCACTGACGCCGGTGAGAAGCGTCCCGGCGGGGATGCTCTGCGTTTGGGGCAGGGCATTGTAGAAGGTAAGCCTCCCGTGGGCTTGCGTTGCTCGCTGGAAGCCTCTCCCGGTGGTTGGGACGGTCTCGGCCTGCGCCACGGTCAGGGAAGACAAGCGGCGTCCTGGGACCTGGTGGTGCGCGAGTTTGACGGTGCCACTCGTCACCACGGAAAGCGTGGAGCTCACCGTGATTGCTTGTTGGACGGGGATGATCGTCATCGTGGCAGAGGCCGTCACGAGAGGTAGGAGCGAGGCCGCGATGATGGCCAGACAGACGAGCGCGCATAGGGCCAGCAATACCACCGCAAGCTGGTGCTTCCGTAAAGGTTGGGATGAGGGAACTGTCACGTCCTGTCCTTCGTCCTCTCTTGCTGCTGGCGGGTCGCTCTCCACCACGAGTTCTTCTGGCTCGATGGGAGGTGAAGAGGACATGTGCTCGTTCCCTTCTGCCTGACTCAGTCTGTCCAGGAGGAGCAACAAGAGAAGCGCCGTTTGCATGTCGAGGATGGGAGCGGATTGCTGCGCTTTCGGGTCGGGCGTTTCCTTTGGCATCCCACCAGGCGGCTCGTGTGTTTCAGATGCCTCCTTCGTAGGTGGCTTGTGCGCCTTCTCCTGCATGAGACTATTCCTGCTTCCGGAGGGCCTGGCGCGGGTGCTTGTGCGGCGTCGCGGTCGATAGTAGTACATAGGTACTGCGTGTTCCTTTCTTGCTGCTACAGGTTCACATGTTCCCCAGGCCTGGCAGGGCGGAACTGCCCATTCTCGTTGAGAAAGATGATGGTGCTGTCCTGCACGCTGACGATCATGTCGGGCTTGCCATCCCCGTTGACATCCTTGAAGCGCAGGGTCCCCACCGCCAGATCTTCCCCCTCGCCGATGAGCGTTGGCCCCAGGTAGACCAGCCAGTGCACCCGGGGACGACGGGGCGGGGGGTGCGCTGGTGAGGGTGGGTCCTCAGTCGTCTGCGTGCGCCCGCGCGTGCGGTAGACGGTCACCGCGCGCGGTGTCTGCGTGTTCATCTGGTAGCGGATGGCGCTCCTGGGCATACGGGTGGGAAAGAGGAAGAGCTCGTCTTCCTCGTCCTCTCGCAAGGGGGAAGCGGGTCTCCACCGCTGCTGCTCCATGGGATCAGTGGTGTAGGGTTGGTCTTTCCCGTGCCACCCGGCAGCATGGCCGGTGAAATGAGATGAGGCAGGAAGAGAAGGTGCGGCGTGATCGACAGTGCGACTGGCACGCGGTGGGACGCGGGTGTGCTGGGTGTGCTGTTCTGGGATCGTCATTCTTCACCTCCGCTTGTTCGATGAACACGACAATACCTGATCCTCACCCTCGGTGGGAGACCGGTACAGCACCCGGGGCAATACGCCAGGAGTCCACACAGGGTGCACAGGAACTGGCCTGGGACGAAGAGCGGTTTCCAGCGATGTCCCATGAGCGTGCAATCGACGGGAGTCTTTCTGCCGTACGATGGTGTCTGGTTTCTGATCATATCGGCCCCGCTTTCTCAGGGGTCGCTGCGAGGTG
>WNFJ01125093.1_pt1 | contig 12229 bp, 9 predicted proteins | sample 5400461 | NCBI WGS metagenome assembly WNFJ01 (sample SAMN13153349, study PRJNA577476) | soil metagenome | isolation source: 115 cm saprolite on Douglas fir-dominated hillslope | place: USA:California | collected 2013-09-17
GAAGGCGGCGGTAAGGCCAGAGCCATTCCATTGAGCACGCCACCAGATACCGGTTTAAGCAAAGGTCGCGGGGCCGGCGGCGGGGCGTTGTCACTGACGACAACAACTTTCTTGTTCGTATCGAGAACCGCGCCTCGGAGATCAGCAGAGCCGGGCTGAGCAGCGGATAACTTGAGGTTGTCGAGCGATGAAGTCGGCAATGGCTGGGTCGCCGCAACCTTCTCGCCTTCGGCGTGATTTGCTGAGGAGCCGGAGTTGGCAGCGGGCTTCACTTCCCTGGAAGTTTCCACGGTTGGCTTAACTTGCGATCCAACATCTTCGGTCTTCGCGGAAGGAGCGGAATTTCCGGCCGGCTCGGCCATCTTCGCAATCATCGCGGCGTCGAGATAATAAAAGATCGTTCGATAGGTAACCTCGGTCGGCTCAAAAGCGATCTTACCGTTTTCCACAACCGCAACCGAAGTTGTCATCTTCACCCAATTACCGAGCGAGTCAGACTCGTACTTGTAGACTTCCTTGCTAACCAGCGAGCCGTCAGCGTTGACCAAAGTCATTTCGCTGATGTTGCCCTTGTCGTCGTATTTGTAAACTTCGCGGCCGGTGAGCGACGATCCGACGACGGGAAAGTATTGGTTCTGGGTCTTGCTTCCCTTGAGATCGTACTCGGCGGTTTCGAGAACAACTCGCTTACCATCCTCCAACGTCTTGCCACCCTGAGTGGAAAGCTTGACCACCTCTGTCCGGATGCGGCGCACCGGACCCTGTAATCCATCGCGGACGCGATCGCTTTCGTTCCCTGGCGCGGCTGGTTGCAAGCTGTTCGCTTTCGCGGACAAGTTGGTCTGCCCGAACGCCGCGGAGACCATCCACGACACGAGCAAAACTGTGAAGAGAATTCGGGTGACTTGCTTGGACATTTTTATTCTCCTGAGATCTGGACTGAAATAAGGTGAGCGCTCGGGGCCCGCTTTCAAACGGCAAGTTAGAAGCCGGACAGGCGGGCTTCGATTAGTATACTATCGTGTTAAAGCAAGTTTGTCTAGAGCCAACATTAGCCAATTCGCCGCGAAAAAGCACCACAAAGGCGCCCTATTGCGCCTCGGGGCGGGCGTTGTAGGCGACGAGCAGGCGGGTCGATCAAGCGGATCGGATCGCTGTGGGCGGTCGCGTCATTACAGAGGATTGAGAAGGCGAGGACCTCGCCAGTTTGGGTGGTGGCGTAGCCCGAAAGCGAGTGGTCATAAGTTAGGGTGCCCGTCTTGGCGAACACTTTTCCGGCGTCGCGGAGCAGTCGCGGTTTTAGCGTGCCGTCGCGTCCCGCGATCGGGAGCGAGTCGTGAAAGACCGCCGCCGAATTGGTCCTGTTAATCGCCAGAAGGAGGCGCGCAGTCGCTTCGGGAGTCACGAGATCCAAGCGCGAAAGGCCGGAACCGTCACGTATCGCCAGGCCATTGGTGGGAATGCCATTGCGATCGAGCCAGGATTTGACCACCGCAACGCCGGCTTCATCATCACCCCGCTCACGATTCTTTCGCGGGTCGGGATCGGGCGCGAGCGAGCCGCGCTCTTTCCCGAGGGTGCGAAGAATCAACTCGGCGTAGAGGTTGTTACTTTCTTTGTTTGTTTGGTGAACGATCTCGCCGAGTGTTCTGTCCTCAGCAAAAGCGATCTCGAAAGCCTTTTGCGGATCGAACGTCTCAGCGTCCGCGGCGCGAAAGTCGCGACTGCGCGGTTCACCGTCAACCGTAATACCTTGTTTGAGCAGCTCTGCTTTGAAATGCGTCGCCGCCCACAGCGCTGGGTTATAGACTGAGAGATACGCTGTATAGCCGCGACCGCCCGCCGGAAACTCTCCCCACACGCGAATTTCGTTGTCCGAAAGGCCGCGATTGATTCCGATTGAGGTAGGCGCGCCACGCTCGCCGGTCGTGGTGTTGTTCGTTAAATGAAAGTAGCGGTCTTCGCGTTGCAGCTTGACGGCCGCGGCGTTGCCGAATTTGGTCCCCGGCGCGATCGTCAATTCCATCGCATTCGCGTCGATCGTTAGCGCGCTGGGCTGGGCTCCGAAGTACCACTGCACATCATTCCACTGCCAGCCGAGACCGTACATCTCACCGCGGAAATAAGTTTCGTCGCCGATGACGTTGCCGCGCACGTGACGTACGCCGTGCTGCCAGAGTTCCAAAGCGAGCAGCGGCAGGCCGCCTTTACCGGATGATTCCAGGCCCGGATCGCCGCGCCCGTACAACGAGAGATCGCCGTCGATCACTCCATTGCTGTCCGGCTGCTTATCGGCGTACACAGACGTGCGCCAGCGATACTCGGCACCCAACAAGTCCAACCCGGCAGCGGTCGTGTAGATTTTCATGTTCGACGCGGGCGTGAACAGCTGGCCGCCGTTTCGTGAGTAGAGCACGCGGCCGTCACTCATCGACATGACAAACACGCCCCAGCGCGCCTGCGCCAGATCGCTTTCGTCGATCGTGCGGTCGATCTCTTTCGCCAATGCCAAATCCGCGGAAGCATTTGAAACGCTCTGAGGGGGCGTTCGGTTAGCCGTCAGTGGCGTGGATGTTACTCGATCCTTGCGCGCAATGACTGGCGCACGCCGCTCGGCCAGCAAGACTGACGCCAGCACAAGGCCGAGCGAAGTGATGCCTAGCAAACCTGTCTTGCGGAATCTCATTTCAAAAAATGAAAGGTCGAAGCTCATCGCGATGAATTCGCTAGCTGGCAAACAATGCCTCAGTGCGTCCCGCCGCCAGTAATTCACGCGTCGCGCCGTAGACTTCTTCGACCAGAATCTCTGGGATGGTGACGCTGTAAATCACGCGCTTGGGCTCACTCAGCGGAACGTAACCTTCCGGTGCGCGGCGATCGAGCAGCAGCACTACCGGCGCGCCAACTGCCGCGGCGATGTGCATGGGACCAGTGTCGTTGGAAACAAAAACCGCCAGCCGCGCCAGCGCCGCCGCCAACTGGCGAATCGTGAGCTGATCCAGAATCACTGCGCCCGCAGGAAAGAGCTGACGCATTTGCGAAACCAGTGCGCGCTCTTCGGGGCCCGCAAAAACGATTGGTCGCGCGCCGTCGTTGCGGATCAGCGAGTCGGCGAGTTGCGCAAATCTCTCCAGCGGCCAACGCCGGCTTTCGTGACCGGCGCCCGGAAACAAACCGATTAGCGGCGCGCCCACATCCGCCTTTGACTTGCGCAGGAACGCGTCCACTTCGCGACCGTGCTCCGCTTGCGTTGCGAGCCGGGGCACGCGCGGCGCGTCCTTTATTCCCAGTGGCAGCAGTACGTCGAGATAACGATCGACCTGATGCCGGGTGCGATTGCCCTCTTCGATTGGCGGCAGCGGTCGAAAGTTGGCGAGAAAGTCGAGCGACCGGCCCCGCCGCCGCGAAAACAAACGATTCGGCGCGCCCGAAAGAAAACCCAGCAGATTGGTTTCGGAAAAGCTGTGCAGGTCGATCACGAAATCAAACTTACGACGGCGCACGTCTTTGACGATCTGGAAAACTCGCAGCACGGAAAGCGGCTTGAATCCGTCGCGCAGCGCGACGCGATCGACCGAGATGGTTGCGTCAGCGCTGCCGGACATCTCGATTACTTCCGCGCCCGGCTTGCCGACTGCGACGGTGATGTGCGCGTGCGGAAAGCGCGCGCGGATTGCGCCGAGCGCGGGCAGGCTCATCACCGCGTCGCCGAGTTGGCCGAAATCGATGACGAGGATATTGCGAGGGTCAAAAGTCACTTCAGATGCTTATCGAAAAAATCTGCGCTGGCATGATACGCGTGTACCCAATCCTGATGCCGCAGGAAATCATGTATCTCGTCAGGATAGATCAACTGCTCGAAGTACACACCATTCGCGCGCAGGCGGCGCACCAGGTTCACTGTCTGCGAAAACTCCACGTTGCGATCGTCGTCGCCGTGGATCAGCAGCACCGGCGATTTCCATTTGTCCACTGACGAAATTGGCGAAGACTCGCGCGCAAGCCGAGCGCGATCGACGGTGTCCGTCGGCACGCGCAGGCCGGCGACATTCACGCTCCAATCGTGTACGCCGTGAAAATCGACTCCCGCAGCGAAGATGTCTGAGTTGCGCGCCAGCCCCAGGGCCGTCAGGTAACCGCCGTACGATCCGCCCCACAGCCCGACGCGTTTTTTGGCCACATCGTCGCGCTCGCGCAAGTACTTCGCGCCGGCGACGACATCCTGGTACTCCGAAGCGCCGCGCGCGCCGCGATGCTGGGCCATACGAAAGCTACGCCCATAGCCAATGCCGCTGCGATAATTCACTGACAAAACCAGGTAGCCGCGGCTGGCGAGATACTGATTCATCGCATAGGCGTTGTGGTAATAGTAAAGATAATGCCAGCCGAGCAGCATCTGCCTGCTGGGTCCGCCATGCATGAACACCAGGGCCGGCAACTTGCCGGAAGCGTTCGCCGGCTTGAACAACTGGCCGTGAATTTCCCAGCCGTCGGCGGCTTTGAAAATCATCTGCTCGGGAACGACGAGCTTCGCCGCAGGAAAGTCACGCGGCAGTGCCTGCGGCGCCAGCGGCTTCATGTTTGATCCATCGAGCGAAGCCGTAAACGGTAGAAACGGATCGCGCGCGGGTGAATGAAAAAAAGCTATCTGCCGGCCGTTGTCTAACCACGCGGCGAACATTTCGATGCCGTCGCCTCTGGTAATTTGCTGCGGCGCACCTCCACTCGTGCTGACGCGCCAGAGGTGACGATGATCGATGTCGTTCTTGTTGGTCGAAAAGACGACGAATGATTTGTCGGGCGAGAGGACGACGTTCTCAACTTCAAATTCGCCCGGAGTCAACGCCGTCAATGCGCCGCCCTCGGCTGAGATGGAATAAAGATGTGCCCAGCCATCCTTCTCTGACGGAAACAGAAGACGATCACCTGTCGTCCACTGCCAGAAATCCTCGCCTCCCAAACCAGAAAACGAGTCGGCATCCGAATCTCCTGAACGCCAGACCTGTTTGCCTTCGCCGCCACGCGCGTTCACAACCCAGATGGCCCATGGTTGCAGACGATCGCGGTCGTTCGAAAACGTGTCCGTCACGGTGAGCAAGCGTATGAAGGCGATGCGCCGCCCGTCGGGCGACCAGCGAGGCGCGACGTCGCGATCCACGCTGGGTGAAAGAAAACGAAGCTGGTTGGCTCGCGTGTCATAGATCGCAATGAAACTGTGATCACCGCGATTGGACACAAAAGCCAATTGCGATCCATCGGGCGACCACTGGGGCGCGGCTACACTGCCGCGGATCTCAAACAGCTTTCGCTCTTTGCCGCCGATCGCCGGCGCGGTCCAGAAATGACCGTCGCGGATCCAGATCACCTGGTCGCCCGCCGGAGTAAAGATTGGCCCACTGCCCTCGCCCGTTCTAGTTGCGCGTCCGGTGCGCGAATCAACCACCCAAACTTCCTGTTTGGCGCCGGCAGTATCGCTGGCGGGATTGGGCACATCGCCGGCCTGATTCTTGGCGCCGCCGCGCACGTAAGCGATGGCGCTTCCATTTGGAGAGAAACTCAGGTCGGTCAGCTCCTGCCCATCGTCTTTGTCGTAATGCGTCAACTGTCGAGCGGCAAACGCCGGCGCTTCTGCGATCCACAGGTTGCGTTTGCCTTCCGCGTCGAAAGCCCACGCGACCTTGTCGCCGCGTTTGGAAACAATCAGCTCGGAAGGAAACGGCGAACTCATCACCTGTTCCAGGGTAAAGCTCTGCGCGTCGATTCGTCCCGTGACCACGACCAGCAGAGCGATCGCGAGCGGCAAGAGCAACAAAGGGCGGTAAGATTTCATCTCGGTCTCCTGTGCGGCGGCGAATCACGAGCGCCCGAGCTCGAACGTTTCGAGTTTCGAAAGCGGAAGATTCTAACACCGGCAACGCGGCGATGTTAACACTGATGCGCCGTCCGACTCTTTTTTTGCTAACATGCGAGCGAGAACGACCGAAAGAAAGCCGCAATGACTCATCGTCACGACCACGGTGCCATCCCAACCGGACAGCGTCTGGTCCTATCGATCCTCATTACCCTCATTTTTGTTCTGGCCGAGGCGATCACCGGTTACGTTTCTCACTCATTGGCGCTCATGTCCGACGCCGGGCACAACTTCGCCGACGCCCTCGCACTGATCTTTGCCTGGTATGGCGTCTGGATTGCGCTAAAACCGTCGACCGCCCGACGCACGTTCGGCTATCACCGCGTTGGGACCCTTGCGGCCTTGGTGAATTCTGTTTCATTGGTGGTTATCGCCCTGCTTGTTTTTTGGGAAGCCATTTATCGGCTGCGGCGCCCGGAGCCGGTGCACAGCACGCCAATGATCATTGTCGCCGTGATTGCCATTCTGATGAATACCGTAATCAGCAGGTGGTTAAGAAGCGGAGCCAGGGAAGATCTCAACGTACGCAGTGCATATGTGCACGTACTCAGCGACGTCATCGCAGCCGTAGGCGTCGTTGTGGCCGGCTTAGTCGTTGCTTTTACCGGAGCCTCAATCGCCGACCCGCTGGTTTCTATCCTGATCGGAATTCTGATTCTGTGGAGCTCCTGGGGGATTCTTAAAGAATCGGTCAACGTGCTACTGGAAGCGATTCCCGCGGGCATGGATATGACTGAGGTCGAGCAAACGATCGCGGACGTACACGGCGTCCTGGCCGTACACGATCTGCATGTCTGGACCATCGGCTCCGGCCTGGTTTGTTGCAGCTGTCACGTCATGGTCAACGAGCAAAGCGTGCGTAGCGGAGAGAACGTCCTGCGCGCCGTTACGGAAGAGCTGGCACACAATTTCGGGATTGCCCACACAACGATCCAGGTGGAAGTGGAAGGTTGCGACCCAAACGATATGTATTGCGTAACGAAGATCGCAGAACATCGCCACTGACGTTTGTCCGGATTGAAGACCGCAATCCGAAAGGTTGAACTCTAAACACATGCCGGCACTTGAACTCGGTTACGGTCCCGATGCGGTTAAGTTTGGTTTTGACGGCGCGCGTTTTGAGGTGCTGGCGCCGGACGCAAGCGAAGCCCATCCGTTTACGGACGCGGAGATCGGCGCGGCGCTCGACGCTCCCATCGATTCACCACCATTTGAAGATTTGGTTGCGGCCGGCGACAGCGTGCTGATTGTCGCGTCAGACGCGACCCGCGCAACCGGCAGTCCGCAAATCATCAACCTGCTGGTTCGCAGGCTGATTCAGAACGGGATTGCGCCGGGCGACATCGCGATTATCTTTGCGATCGGGATCCACCGGCCGGTGAGTCAGACAGAAAAGCTCGCGCTGCTTTCACCCTTCATTGCCCAGCGCATACGCACGATTGACCACGACGCCTACGATGCTTCGCAGCTGACTCAAATCGGGGTCGACGCGAGTGGAGCGGCAGTTGAGGTCAATCGCGCGCTCAAAGAATTTTCGAAGGTGATCCTGACCGGTGCGGTGAGTTTTCATTATTTCGCGGGCTTTACCGGCGGGCGCAAGGCGATCTGTCCGGGTTTGGCTGCAGCCGAAACGATCAGAGCGACGCACATGCTGGCGCTCGATTTCGAACGCGGTGGACGACGCTTGGGCGTGGGCGCAGGGTTGCTGAGCGGCAACGCGCTCAACGAAGAATGCGAACGCGTCGCGGCCATGATCGATCCGGCGTTTATCACGAACGCAATCGTCGACGATCGTGGCCGCGTCGAAAAGGTCTTTGCCGGCGATTGGCGCGCGGCGCACGCACGCGCCTGCGAAGTCTACGCGTCGTCGCACACCCAGCGAATCCCGGAAAAGCGCGAACTGGTCATCGTCAGTTGCGGCGGCGCGCCTTACGACATCAACCTGATTCAGGCGCACAAAGCGCTCGACATGGCCGCACACGCGTGCGCCGATGGCGGCACGATCATTCTGTTGGCAGAATGCGGGGACGGTTTGGGTCGCGCGGATTTTCTGAAGTGGTTTGAGTCAGCAGACTCGCGCGCGCTCGAAGCGGGTCTGCGCGAAGCATATGAAGTCAACGGGCAAACTGCGTGGGCCCTGTTGACCAAGACCGAGCGCTTTCGGGTTCACCTCATCACGAAACTCCCGGATGACGACGTGCGCACGATGAGAATGATTCCGGCGCGCTCGATTGAGGAAGCGTTGGCTCAAGTTACGCCCGACAGCAAAGGCTATATCATGCCGCGCGGCGCGGCGCTGTTGCCTCTCGTGTGATCGTCACGGCACGTTGCGCAGCACAATCTTCCGGTTCCGCGTCCCCAGCTTCAGCACAACGGGACGGTTGATTTGAATCGGATGCTGCTCGCCGTCGATGCTAATGATGAAGTTTGTCGGCGCAGGCTTTTCGACCACGGCCGGCTCCGCCGGCGCCGGCGCCGCTTCAATCGTTTTCGCGGTGTCGGTTAGGCGAGTCAGCAGATTGGTCGCCACGATCCTCCAGGTTGCGGGCGAGCAGCGCACGCGCAGGCCGGGCGCGTCGACTTCGGCAGATTCGTTCGGCGCCAGCGCGTCCACTTTGAACAATCCTTCGCCGCAGCGCACCGCAGCTGCGTCATAGAAAGTGACAAAGCCGGAAACGTAAGTGTACGAACTAGCGGTCGGGTTCTTTATGACCAGCCGCACGTTGGTCACGGGCGAATCCGGTGAACCGTTCAGCACGGTCGTCAACAATCGCGCTTCAAGCCCCGGCGCGCCCTTGGCATCAAAGGCGATCGTGCCGTCGTTGAGCGACGCGCGTTGTTCGGGTTGCTGGGCGCCAACTGCGATCGCACACAACGCGATCAAGATCATTGCGGTTAGTAGTGTCGATAGTCTGAACATAAGTCTCCTTGAGTCTCTTGATTTTTGAGCCCTCCTTGACGGTCGGGCTAATGCCCCGCGCAATTTTGCCCTCGCTCACCGCCCACCCCAGCCGAGATGCTCGGCCGGGGACCCCGGCGGTCGGGCCTCTGACACGGAACGCCTCCTTAAGTTCGCGGCCGCAAACGCACCACGTCCGTGGGAACTGCCGGACGGTAGGCGCAGACGCAATTACGGCCATTACGCTTCGCTCGATAGAGCGCCGAATCGGCCAACTCCACGAGTTGAATCGGGTCACGCCCATCGTCAGGATAGGAGGCGACACCGACGCTGATCGTGATGCGATGAGTTCGCGGCGCCTCACTGCTGCCGCGCCGCACCGTCGGGAACTCGTGCTTCTCGATCGCCACTCGAACGCGTTCAGCGGCGATCATTCCCTGGGTGTAATCGGCATCCAGGAGAAACGCAGCGAACTCTTCGCCGCCAAAACGCGCCCCTACGTCGCCGGCGCGAAGGCTCTTCTTGATGATTGCGCCGACCTCTTCCAGAGTTTCGCTCCCCACCAAATGGCCGAAGGTGTCGTTCACTGCCTTGAAATAATCGAGGTCCGCCATCAGGACGCAGAAGGGCATCGACTCAGCCTCAGCGCGCGCGGCTTCCCGGCGCAGCTCAGAAAAAAAAGATTTGCTCGTCAGCAAGCCGGTAAGATCGTCGTGGACCAGCAAGCGGTGAATCTGCTGTTGAAACTCGCGGTCGATCTCATCGAGCATTTCAAAACGAATCAGTTGATCGCCGATTTCAAACTTGTCGCCATCCTGCAGAAAGGCATCATCGATTGGGGTGCCGTTGAGAACCGTGCCGTTGGTCGAATCGAGATCGGTCAAACGATAACGCGTGAGGGCGTTCTCCTCGCCCAGCTCAGTCGTGATGCGCGCATGCAGGCGCGAAGCGCGCGAGTCGCTTACGCGCACGTCCGCTTCGAGCGCTCGACCCAAAGTTACTTCCTTGCGATCCAGTGGGATGGGCACGGCCAGCAGTTCGCCGCGCAGAAAGACCAGCGCCGGCCGTCGTTCGCGCTCCTGCCGATCCTTGCCGGAGAAGGTATCGACTTCCTCTTCCTTTACTACCGAAATATCGTCAGGGCTGTTCGGCATTTAGACTCGCATTGCGGCCGGGGTGCTCGGGAAGCTTTGCGGCGCTTAGTCTGATCGAACCGCGTATCTTAGCGCGTGATCCATCTACCGGCAACAGTTTTGGGGCAATCAACTGGATCAAGCACGCCGGGCGCAAAAAGGGCCGGCTTGTCCATGACCACGGCTTCACCCTATACTTTATTCAAATAAGAGCGAGTCGACTAACAAGATCTGCCTCGATCCAAACCGGAAACTCTCAGTAGAGCGAGTGGCCCTGGCCAAACTGCCTACCGAGTGGGGCGACTTTATGATTGCGGGTTATCGCTCGCTTACCAGCGAAGAAGAATTCGTCGTGCTTTTCAAGGGCGAGATGAAACCGGAGATACCGACGCTGGTTCGCATACATTCACAGTGTCTGACGGGCGACGTGTTTTCATCGACCAAGTGCGATTGCGGCCTGCAACTTCACCGCACGATGGAGATGATTCAACAGGAAGGCCGCGGAGCAATCGTCTATCAGCAGCAGGAAGGTCGCGGTATCGGCATCCTGAATAAGATTCGCGCCTACGCGTTGCAAGACGAAGGAGCGGACACGGTCGAAGCCAACGAGCGTTTGGGCCTGGCGGTAGATTCGCGCGAATACCTGCAGTGCGCTGAAGTGCTTTTTGATTTGGGATTGTGCAAGGTCAGAGTCATCTCAAACAACCCGGGGAAGCTACGTGCGCTGGAAGAGGCCGGGATGGAAGGCGTCGAACGCGTAGCGATCGAAATCCTGCCACATGAACGGTCCACGAAGTACTTACACACCAAGAAGGAAAAGATGGGGCACTTGTTGACGTTTCAGGATGATGCCAGATAGGCCCGCTTGCTCCTGCCAAATTCAGGTTCGCTTCCGGATTAATGGACTGAGAGGTTGGGAATCGTAATCCACCGCATCGCGCTGCCGATCCTTCCACTCTTGAGGTCGCGCACGCCGACGCGGACTTGATACAGGCCGGCCGGCAAGGGCAAGCCATTAACCACTTTTGTGGGGCGCTTGCGAATCCTTCCGGTTCCGAAAACCTGTCGCAGTCTGAGCGCAGCCGCGCCATCTACGATTTTCACGCCCGGTTTGTCGGGTCTGGTTTGGGCCGAGACCATCTGCCCGGATACTAAGCAGGAGAGGATGAGGAGATAGTTTGATAGTGATCGAAGGTTAACAATGCGCATGGCGCGTCACTGCTTGTTTCTAAGATCTTTTATCGTAACCTTGATTCGTTCAGCATCGGCAGCCTTTGGATCAAGCTGCACGTATTTCTCCAACTCGTCCGCGGCGTCTTTATTCCGGCGCGCGCTCATGTACAAACCGCCCAGATATTTGTGCGCCAGGGCAATCCCGTCTCCACCGTTCTTGATCGCGGACTCCAGCTCGCTCTGGGCTTCATCATAGCGCCGCAGCTTTATGAGCGTCATCCCGAGATAGTAGTGAGCGGACGGACCAGTGCTCTTCAGCTTCAACGCTTCGCGTAGATGGGATTCCGCCTGGCCCAGCTTTTGATTGGACTCGTCCAACTTTTTGTCGTTCAGCAGGGCGCCACTAATGTTGTAAAGCGCGATACCCAAATCAAGCTGCCCGGTAGCATCGTTAGGTTTTTGTTTGAGCAGCGCTTCGAAGGTTTCGGCCGCCTTGTCCCATTGGTGGAGGTTAATGTACTGCACGCCAAGATCACTGAGCGCCGTCGAGAAGTTAGGATAAGCAGTAACCGCCTTGCCAAGAAATTCGACCGCGCTTTTCGGATTGCCCTTCTGCGCCGCGGCCATGCCCTTCTGATAGAAGTCCAGGGCCGCTTGCGGAACGCCGGCGAACGCCGGATTTGAGGCGTCAGCTTTCGGACGAAGCTGGATGGTCACCTGGACGATGTGTCCGTTTCCGATGGGATCGATGGTCACAGGCTCGCGGGTGGATTCGTAGTCCTTTCCTCCATCGACGACGACCGCATAATTTCCCGGTCGCAAGCCATTGAATCTGAAAACGCCATCTTGATCAGTAGCGGTCGACATACATGACGAGTCAGGGCTCTCGAGATGGAGCTTAATCATCTTGCCGCCATTCTGCTCGCCTGACGGGAAGAAGACTCGGCCCTGAATGGTATTAGTGCCATCACCGCTGGCCAGGCCGCGCGAGCTGCCGACACCCTGAGCATTCGCGAGCGCGACGATAAACAATAGGAGAATCGCCGAACGAACAAGGAACGCGGCGAGAAAACTCCTGACGATAGAAGTCGCGGAATTAATCATGAATTCACA
>WNFJ01698239.1_pt4 | contig 12229 bp, 11 predicted proteins | sample 5400461 | NCBI WGS metagenome assembly WNFJ01 (sample SAMN13153349, study PRJNA577476) | soil metagenome | isolation source: 115 cm saprolite on Douglas fir-dominated hillslope | place: USA:California | collected 2013-09-17
CGAGGTGTGGGACGTGTTCCGGGCCGGGCGGCGGGCCCGGGTCGGCGGCCTGTCCGCCCGCGCCGATTCCGCCGGCCCAAGCTTCGACGCGGCGCACGACGGGTTCCGGTGGCTGCCTGGCCGCCCCCGCCATCGCCGTCGCTGGTCGCTCGCCGAGGGCAGCCTGCGGGTCGACGACCTGATCAGCGGGCGAGGCCGGCACGAGATCGTTATCCGCTGGCAGCTGGCCGCCGGCTCGGTGGTCCGGATCTGCGGCGGCACCGCGCTTGTCGCCGGCCCGGCCGGCGCCTTCCGGGTGGCCGTCGAGGCCGCCGATCCGGTGCTGCTGACCACCGAGACCAGGCAGGCCGCCGTCGGCTTCGGCAGCACCACCGACGCGCCCGTGCTGACCTGCCGGATCCAGGCATCGCTTCCGGCCTGGGCCAGCACCGTCTGGGCCCAAGCGCACACCCCCGAGGAGGCCATGTGAAACAGGTCGTACAGCCGGTCAGCGGCGGCCCGGTCCAGGTGCTCGACGTCCCGCGCCCAGTGATCGGCTCGGCCGAGGTCCTAGTACGTACCGTGGCGTCGGGGATCTCCCCCGGGACCGAACGAGCGGTCACCGCGCTGGCCCGGTCCAGCCTGCTGGCCAAGGCCCGGGCCCGGCCGGACCTGGCCCGGCAGGTCGCGCGCAAGGCGCGGGCCGACGGCGTCGCGGCCGCGGCCCGGGCGGTCCGCGGTCGGCTCGCCGCCGACCTGCCCCTGGGCTACTCCGCGGCCGGGGTGGTCGCCGAGGTGGGTGACGCCGTCGACGGGATCCGGGCCGGCCAGCTGGTGGCGACCGGCGGCGCGGGCAAGGCCAACCACGCCGAGTTCCAGGCCGTGCCGCACCTGCTATGCGCGGTCGTGCCCGACGGAGTGCCCCCGCAGGACGCGGCGTTCGCCACCCTCGCGTCGATCCCGCTGCACGCGCTGCGCCTGGCCGGGGTCGGCCCGGGCGCCAAGGTCGTGGTACTCGGCCTCGGGCTGCTCGGCCAGCTCGCCGCCCGGCTGGCGATGGCCTCCGGCTGCGACGTGGCCGGGATCGACCCCAGCGAGGCCGCCAGGAAGACCGCGACCGACGCGGGCGTGCTGGCCCTGGACGAGTCCGGCGACGCGACCACCAGCCAGATCCTGCACTGGTCCCGGGGCCGCGGCGCGGACACCGTGCTGGTGTGCGCGGCCGGCCGGTCGGTCGAGCCCATGTCGAGGGCGCCAGCGCTGTGCCGGGACCGGGCCACCGTGGTGATGGTGGGCGACGTGGGCATGCCGCCCCGTCGCACCCCGTACTACGAGCGAGAGATCTCGCTGCTGTTCGCCCGCTCCTACGGACCGGGCCGGTACGAGCCGTCTTATGAGGCCTGGGGAGTCGACTACCCGGCCGGGCAGGTGCGCTGGACCGAGGGCCGCAACCAGGAAGCCGTGCTCGACCTGCTCGCCTCGGGCCGGCTCACGGTATCCGACCTGGTCACCCACACCTTCGACATCGCCCGCGCGGGCGAGGCCTACCGGCTCCTGGACGAGCGGACCGAGCCCTGCCTGGCCATCCGCCTCGCCTACGCGGCCGCGGCAGGGCCGGAGGATCCGGTCCGCCTCAAACCACGCCCGGCTGATCGTTCCGTGTTTGGAGTCGGCTGGATCGGAGCCGGCGCCTTTTCCACTGGGACGCTGCTGCCCGCCTTCCGGGACGCCGGCTTCGAGCGGTTTGTGGCCGTGGCCACGGCCAGCGGCGTGTCGGCACGGCGGGCAGCGGAGCGGCACGGGTTCGAGAAGGCGGTCACGGGCGCCGACGCCGTGATCGGCGACCCGGATGTCAACGTGGTGGTGATTGCCACTCCGCACGCCGTGCACACCGAACTCGCCATCCTGGCGCTGGCCGCCGGGCGGGACGTGTGGTGCGAAAAGCCGCTCGCGCTGACCTGCGCCGACCTCGACGAGGTGGAGAAGGCCTGGCGGGAATCGGGGCGCCAGCTCACACTCGGCTTCAACCGGCGCTGGGCACCGGCCGTGCAGGCCGCGCAGCGGGCCCTGGCCGAAGAACCGTCTCCCAAGCTAGTGGTCTACCGGATCGCCGCCGGTCGGGTGGCTGACGGCCACTGGTATCTCGACCGGTGTCAGGGCGGGCGCTTGCTGGGTGAGGTGTGCCATTTCGTCGATGTCGCGCAGGCGCTCGTGGGCGCGGACATCCAGGACGCGACAGGGGTGCTGGGCGGAGACGTCTCGGGCGGGAACGACAGCGCCGGGGTAGTACTGCGGTTCACCGATGGCTCGGTCGCCTCGATCGCCTACGGCAGCACTCCGCCGGTGGCCGGCAAGGAACGGATCGAGGTGCTCGCCGGACCGCACCAGGTAATCATCGAAGACTTCCAGTCGGTCCTGGCCAACGGCCGTACCCTGTGGAAGGGCCGGCAGGACAAGGGCAATCGCGCTCACGCCAGTGCGTTCCGGCAGGCGGTGCAGGGCGGCACCGGCATGCCGACCAAGGCGATGCTTGGCACCATGCGCGCCACCATCCAGGCCGCGGAAAGGGCCCGGGCATCATGACAGCCGAGCGCCGGGCTGCCGCCAACCGGGGAGACACGACCGAGCCGGACGGCCGGGCCGGGGAAGTCCTGCGGCTTTTCGAGGCCAAGGCGGTGACCTGGCCAGTGAAGTACGCTCCGGATGGATCGCTGGCCGACCGCTTGGCCGGCCTGTCCGCCGCCGTCAGCCGGTACGCGCAGGCCGGGGACCGAGTCCTTGACCTGGGGTGCGGCACCGGGGAACTCACCCGGGCCCTGGCGGCTGCCGGGCTGCGGGCGGCCGGATGTGACATCTCCACGCAGATGCTGCTGCGTGCCCCCCGCGATCGTGACGGATGCACCGGGTGGGTGCAGCTTGAGCCGGGCTGGCGCAGGCTGCCGTTCGCGTCTGCGGCGTTCGACGTGGTGGTGGCCTCGAGCGTGTTTGAATATGTGGCCGAGCCCGCCGCGGTGCTCCGCGAGTGCGGCCGGGTGCTGCGTCCGGGCGGTGTCGCGTTGTACACGGTGCCCGATCTGCGGCACCCAGTCCGGTGGGCGGAGTGGTGTGCGCAGCGGCTGGCCGGGGTGACGGGGGGGCTGTCTGGGGGCGGTCGCCAGTCCCGATGGAAGGGATACCGCGCTTACCTGCGAGCATCGTTGCAACGCCATCGCTTCGGGTGGTGGCTGGCGGCTTCCAGGCTGGCCGGCTTGCACCCAGTGCCATGCGAGACGAACGGCGCCCTGTCACCGCTCCGACTGCTTGCGTTCCGCTGCGTTGATGAATCACACGCTGGCGAACGTGCACGGCAGTGACGGCTACCTTGGCCGGAGGTAACGTATGGTAAGGCCCGTCGAGACCGAGCCCACACTCCGCGGCTAGTCAAACGGCCGTCGGCCGACTTTCCCCCCAGCGGTCAGGACCCATTGGGCGCCTAACCCGAATTACCTTGCCGACTGCGTTCCAGGCTTGACATAGATGGCCGTATCCCAAATACTCGAGCTGGTCCAGATGCATCGCCAGCTGGCCAGATCGCCGGCGACCTCTGCCCATACCGGGCCTTCGGGTCCCAGTGCCAGAGTGCGTGAATTCGGCGAGCAAGAGTTGGACGGCAGGAACCAGTTCACATTGTCGATGATGAGCAATCCGCCCGGTTTGATCCTGGATAGCGCGTATTTCGCTGTATGTCCCCGGTAGACGCCATCGATCAGCACGAAGTCCAGGCTTGATGCGGCCAAGGCCATCGCGGAACGCACATACTCACTGTTGTCGCCGAGTTCCTCGGGCTGGTCCGGAGGGGCCAATATGTAGTTAACGTTATCCAGCCGCTGCTCCTTTAGCCGGCCGGACAGCACGGCATGCCAATCGGTGTTGTGCTCCACGCTGGTCAGGCGACAAACCCGCTTGGCGAACCAGATCGTGCTACGCCCGGAGCCGAACTCCAGGCCATGATCGGATGGCAGGAGCATCGAGCCCAACATCCGGATGGCCTCGGGAGTGAGCCAGGGCTCTCCCGGGTGGCTGCGCTCGTAGAGGTACTGACGGGTGCGCGCATAGATATACCGAGGAGTTCGGTGCCGCATAGTACCTAGGCGCAGGCGTTCACGCATCGGAATGCGCGTCAGATGATTCACCGGTCACCCTCCCGATAAGTTTGAGCATGAAGGGACGCTTGAAGGCGGCCACTGCGCGGCGTCGCTGGCGATCGCGGATACCCCTGCCCTGGCCGCCTCCCCAGTGTAGTCACTGTTTGACTGTATGATCTAACTATGAGTAATCAATCTCCGATAGGTCCAGCGTGATCTAGGCTCACCGCCGCATTCACGGTCATGACGGTCCGGCGTGAGGGCTGCCGTAAGCCCGAGAGGCGCAGCCCGGCCCTTGGCCCGCCTGATCGCGTGGACCAGGTCCACTGATGTGCCCGCGGGCAAAATGGCATCCGGCTGCGACGCGCGGCAAGGCTGCGGTGTTCGCCGCCAGCTGGCTCAGCCTGGCCATAGGACGGTCCATGGACATGCCCACTGCGCACTGCTACACTAGTTACTGAAAGTGATACTTTGATGACTCAAGGTTAGTCATTGTCAGGCACACCGAACCTCCGGTGTGGTGCCGTGACAGCGGCGGATTTTGTGGCTGGGAGGAATGTGGTTAAGGAGGAGATTGCGCTCTCGCACGGTTAGACGCCGCGAAGCAGCCGATCAGCGGAACTTCCGACTGATGCGCTCGGCGTTAAAGCAGACGACCCGCCGCATCGACACGCACGACACGGTTGAATCTTTCCTGCAAACGCCAAATCCATCCTCCGTACCGCTGCTGGGCGGAAAGGAGTTTCCTGTGAATCCGAACTGGGCGGGCGACCGTTCAGAGGCTCCGGTTGCCACATCACAGTGGATCCTCGTGACCGGGGGTTCGGGCTTTATCGGATCGCATCTATGCCGACGTTTGCTCGCGCAGGGCCACGACGTCCTTGCAGTGGACAACTTTTACTCTAGCAGGCGGCGCAATGTCCGTGATCTGCTCGATGAGCCACGCTTCGAGTTGATGCGTCACAATGTAACGTTCCCCCTTTACATTGAGGTCGATCAGATCTACCATCTCGCCTGCCCCGCATCGCCTATCTTTTACCAGCGGGATCCGGTCCAGACGACCAAAACGTGCGTCAATGGCTCGATCAACATGCTCGGCTTGGCTAAGCGGTTGGGCGTGCCGATATTGCTTGCCTCGACATCTGAGGTGTATGGAGACCCAGCCATGCACCCTCAGGCAGAATCCTACTGGGGTAACGTCAATCCCATCGGCATCCGATCCTGCTACGACGAAGGCAAACGGTGCGCAGAGACCCTTTTTTTCGACTACCACCGGCAGCACATGCTCGCAATCAAGATTGCGAGGATCTTTAACACCTATGGCCCGAACATGCAGCCGGACGACGGACGCGTGGTCTCGAGTTTCGTGGTCCAGGCACGTCGGGGTGAACCGCCAACTGTATTCGGTGACGGCTCGCAAACTAGGTCGTTTTGTTATGTCGACGACACGGTTGATGGCCTCATACGGCTTATGAACTCGCCGCAGGAGGTCACTGGTCCGATCAACCTCGGCAACCCCGATGAGTTCACGGTGCTTGAGTTGGCGAAGACGGTTCTGGCCCTGGTCGGCAATGATCTCCCTATCGAGCACCGTCCGCTCCCATCCGACGATCCGGTCCGACGCAGACCTGAGATCAGTCGTGCATGCGAGCTACTGGGGTGGTGGCCGACCGTTCCATTGGAGGAAGGGCTCAAGCGGACAATCGAATACTACCGTCAAACGCTGCGAGCTGAGACTGCCGCATCGAGTAGGCCTCCAGCGCACGGCCTACCTTGTTAGGCGGCAATGCAGTTGGTAGTGGAGACAGCATTGGGAGCCCGCGGGCAAAGACCAGCTCCGCGCTACCCGCCAGGTGTTCTCCGCCCCCGGAAAGGACACCCTGAATGACACGCCCTCGTCTCGGAATCGTGGCCACTCATCCGATTCATAACCAGGTGCCGCTGTACCAGTACCTGGCCGCCCGGACATCCGTCGAGCCGGTCGTCCTCTTCCTTTCCGGGTACGGCCTCACAGAGTCGTTTGACCCAGGATTCGGACGGTGGGTGAAGTTCGACATCCCACTCACCGGGGGGTACGAGCATAAGGTGGTCCGTAACTGCAGTGTGAAGCCGGACATCCTCACACGTTGGGGCCTGGTCAACCCCGTACTGCCGGAAGTTATCAAGAGTTCAAAGCTTGACGTCATTCTTGTAAACGGCTGGAGCAGCCTCTCACACTGGCTGGCTTACATCACTGCGGTATTCTGCGGTATCCCTTATATGCTAAGAGGGGAGTCGCATCCAAACGGAAAATCAGCTCCGAACGGAGAATCTGTATCCATCTATAAGCGGGCCGCAAGGCGAGCCCTGATCAGGCCCCTTGTCCGGCATGCCGACGCCTGCCTTGCGATCGGCAAACTGAACCGGGACTTCTACATCTCGTGCGGTGCGGAGCCACACCGGATTATTGATGCCCCGTACTCCGTTGACACGGAGCGCTTCACCCGCGCGGGCGAACGTGGACGTGCACGCAGGATCCTTCTGCTGGAGTCTGTCGACCTCGCGCCGGAACTCCCACTGGTTCTGTTCGCAGCCAGACTACAGCCCAGGAAGGCGCCGCTCGATCTCGTAAGGGCGATGGATCTGATGGACAGGCCCGCGAATCTCGTGGTCATCGGGGACGGGCCGCTTCGGGCGGATATGGAACGGCTAGCGGCTGCCCGCCCCTGGATGCGCGTCCTGGGATTCGTGAACCAGACGGCCATCGGGGGGTGGTACGGGGCTGCAGACCTGTTCGTCCTTCCGTCGCGTTACGAACCGTGGGGTTTGGTCGTCAACGAGGCTATGGCAGCTGGGGCCGTGCCTATCGTCTCGGACGCCGTTGGATGCGGCCCTGACCTGGTAGCCGGCAACGGCTGGATCTATCCCGCTGGCGACGTCGCCGCGCTTGCCAGGACTATTGCGCTGGCGTGCGAGCCAGAGGCCCTGAATAAACGTCGCGCTCTCGCACGCCAGCACTCCGCCAGGTACGGAATAGCCGAAACGGCCCACGGCATCGAGACCGCAGTCAAAATGATCCTGGGCCAATGACTTTTATCAAATGATAAAGCACACTCAGTGGCAGGGATTCGTCAAAGTCGCGTGCACTGTTTAGCCTGGTGAGAAGCGCGTAAGGTCGAGTAGCCGGGGCGTCCTGTATCCAGTACTGCTCGCCGGACTCGTCTACGGCGGTTCGGACCCCTTGGGCGCCTAGAAGCCATCACCGGCACGCTGTTTAACAGGGCCTAATGGAGGACTGACACATGAAACCCACAGTTCTCGTTCTACAAGAACAGGTTCCGCCGTACCGAGTACCGTTCTTCCGATTCCTTGCAGAAGAGTTGGGTAGGCGCGACCTCGATCTCCGCGTTGTCTCCTCGTTTGTTCTGCCCAAGGTAGATGAGCTCGGCTTTGCATACCAGCGTCTACTGAACTCACGATGGGGCCTCTCCGCCCTGGATGCAATATACCGTGAACGGCCAACGGTGTTGGTATTGCCACATAGCGCACGATTCGCACCAGTTGCGACTACAACTCGGCTCCTCCAGAGGCATGGACGAAAGCAGCTGTTCTGGGGAATGGGGCTGGCGCGACGCTACGGTGTGGCGTCGGAGCGTGATCGCCGCCCGGCGGCGGAAACTGTCCGACGCTTGATGCTTTCAACATGCGATCACTACTTGAGTTACACGGAGATCAGCACTGCGAATCTCCTAAATAGAGGCTATGACGCAGCAAGAATCACTACCCTGGACAACGCGGTCGAGGCGCTCGCCACCCCTGAACAAGCGATGACAGCACAACGCGTTCCGCTTAAGACCCTCTTCGTTGGGTCGCTGGTCGAGGACAAAGGGCCACTTGCGGCAGTGGCAATTGTTGATCGGCTTCGGTTGCTAGCTCCAGGCGCATCCCTTCATATTGTTGGCGATGGCCCGCTCCGGTCCCAGTGTGAGCACGCCGCAAATGAGCGAGAATGGGTACAGTACCATGGCGCCCGGCGGGGGCAGGGTCTTCGAGAGCTAGCCCTCGCATCCGACATCGCCATTATCCCGGGACGTGTCGGGCTCTCCGTGCTGGAAATGGCGAGCGCCGGGCTGCCTATGGCGACCTTTGCCGCTTCGCGCCACGGTCCCGAGATCACATACCTGAAAGACGGAATCAACGGCCTTTTTTTGAGTGCCGACATAGATGCTGCCGCAAAAGAACTCGGGACTTTGCTCACAGATCGGTCAGCCCTTGAACGCATGCGCAATGAAGTACTTGGCACGGCGAGCAAATATACGATTCGAAGAATGGTAGTAAATTTCACCAATGGCGTGATAGCAAGCCTGTCGTAAGCACTGCACGTCTACAGTACGAAGCGCAACGTTCTTTTCTGATTCCTTGCGGCTGGGTAATTCATGCTGGCCGGAGTCATGGAGATGGGCGAGCGAAGACATCAGGGCAGAAACTCAGGTCGGTGAGGAGCGCTAGCGAGCCGTCAGGGCCAGCACTGTAGATGCTGTAGCCGTGCTTAGCAAGCAGGTCGGCGACGGGCCCACGGTCAGTCCCGACCGCCTGCATCGACGTCGAGTTCCATTCGAGTTGGATCAATCTCACGCGGTGCTCGGACAGTGCCTGTTCGCACCCACGCAGTACGTCGATCTCGAAACCCTCAACATCCACCTTCATCCCGGCGATGGTGCGGTTTCCAATAATCGAGTCGATCGTTATTACTGCAATCTCGGCGATGCCGGCGGGATCGAAGCGGTTCACGCAGTCCCGGCCGCTGGTGAAACGCGCGGTACCCGGTGCAGCTCCAGCCGCAGCGTGAATCGTCTTGATAGGGTAACCATTAAGCGCGACATTCTCTTCAAGCAAGGCGAACGTGTCGTCGGCTGGTTCCAAAGCCATGACTTCTGCGCCCAATTCTGCCGCCCAGATAGCGTAGCTGCCGACGTTCGCACCGACATCAACGAACAGATCGCCTGGCCGCAGGCCGTTTCGCCAAGTGAGCATCTCATGATGATCGGGCGGATTCGCGTAGACCACCCTTGATGCACCAGTACGGTGCAAATCAGCCCAGATCACTGACTTTTCGCCTAGGCGGGCTAGGGTCCGGCGGTGTAGGACTCTTCCCCGGACCTGAAAGCCAGCAGCGCGCAGCAAGGCTCGTGTGCGCTCCCCTTCATTCGACGGATGTTCCCAGACGAATTTTAGGACTTCCTTCGCGTCCGCTGCAGTCGCCGCTAGGTTCACGCAGAGATTATATGTGATTGCTGTCTGTCACGCGTAGGTTGCCGGGTACCACCAATGCTTGCCGTTAACCTGCCGGGCTCGGATCAGGCGGTCCGCGTAGCCTGCGCCGGTGTACTCAGCGTGCCGCCGCGCATGAGCACGGCCTTCGCGTGAGCCGCAGCTTCCGCCGCAAGGCTCCTGCTGGGCTAGCAACCGGTACCGTCTGCGGGATCGGGTCAGGCCACGGAGTTCCGAAAAGACTGAGTGATTGCTCATCGTAACTGTCTATACTCATTAAGTGACAATGACGTGGCGGACGGTGATGATTTCCTGCCAGATACGCGGGCGCACCGTCGGGCACAGGACGCTGGTCGACCTGCCGTCGCTGACCATGTCCCCAGCTTCGCTGCGGCCGCCGGTGCCTCCTGCCGCCGCGGAATGGGAGCAGCGGCTGCGGGCTCTCGCCGGATGGCGACGGATCTGGACGAGCTGCAGCGTATGGGATACGGCGATCTTCGTGAAGGCGTCAGGCGCAGGTCAGAGGCCTTCAGGTGAGAGCGGGATGCTACTAATGAACGGACTTAGCATGTACAACGATGGCCACTACTCATCCAAAAATCCGGGCTGGCATGAAAACGACGCCCCTTGGAAAGCGGCGCAGGTCCTGTCAATGCTTGGCGATCGGAATTTCCGACCTGAATCGATCGTGGACATCGGCTGCGGAACCGGCGGCGTACTGGAGGTGATCGCCGGCGCCCTGGACGGAATACGACTCGTAGGCTACGATCCGTCGTCACAGGCAATAGGGATGGTCGAGCGATCCGATAGAGTTGAACTCAGAGTCGGAACTCCCAAAGACGTTCATGAACATTACGATCTGCTCCTTAGTCTCGACGTCTTCGAGCATGTCGAAGACTACATCGGCTTCCTTCGCTCTCTGCGACCGATAGCCGACTGGTTCATGTTCCACATTCCCCTCGACGTGTCAGCCCAGTCTGTTATACGTGAGAGACCTCTGCTCGCAGCACGATCTACCGTTGGTCATCTTCATTACTTTACGCGCCGTACCGCACTGGCGAGTCTTGAAACGGCGGGCTTCGAAATAGTCTGCGACAGGCTTCTCTTCCCTAACGACATGCCTAGTAGGCAAATAAAAACCCGAATTGCCAATATTCCACGCGATCTGGGCCGGCATCTAAGGCCACAGCTGTCAGCACGAATTCTCGGCGGATCCACACTTCTAGTGCTAGCTTCATTACAAACTCATGGGAGTTTCCTGGCTAGCCTCAAGTGTCCTGAGTTAATAATTCACTCGCAACATCGCGCTTGATACCTGCAATATCGCGAGAGAATCGAGAATCGTCGTTGGCCACCGACCATGATTCATCCGATTGGCAGCTGATGACCGGATCAGCCGAGCGCGACACGCCATCGCGAATTTCGGCTCGCGAACGCGCAGAGCGCCTTGATGAGCCGCGTCCGGAGGTAAGCGCGGCCCATTCCCCCGCACCACCGGTGCGGATCCTCCTCGTGGCCGACATGCGGAGCCCCACCACATGGGGCTGGGTCGACGCAGTCCGGTCGGCTGGCGTGGTGGTCCTCGGCGTTAATGGCCTGCCGTGGCCCGAGCATCGGCCCCTCGGCGCGAGCGGCGAGGGGTCGCGAAGGAGCGTAAAGCAACGGCTTCGGTCGTTCGCGGGGGCCACGCCGAGAAGGTTGAAGGTGACCGGAAGGGTTCGACGAGTAGTGGGGCCAGTGATCGCCCCCATCAAGGGCCGTCGGATCCGCCGCGCCGTGCAACGAGCGAAGCCGGACGTCGTCCATGGTCTGCGCATCCCCCACGAAGCGATGGCCGCCATGGTCGCGTGTCCCCGGGCCGTGCCGCTGGCCATTTCAATATGGGGCAACGATCTCACTCACGAAGCACCGGCGAGCCGCATGAGTAGACGAGCCACCCGTAGGGTACTGGCGAGAACCGACCTATTGTTTGCCGACTGCCAACGCGACATCGACCTGGCTGGGACCTGGGGGCTCCGACCAACCACCCCAACGGCTGTCTTGCCTGGCGGCGGCGAGCAACGCAAACCGGCATCGCAACCTAGTGACCTGGTGGGGCCCGACCACCGTGTTGTCGTGAATGCGCGGGGCGGTCGTCCGTACGTGCGCAACGAAGTCCTGCTTGAAGCATTGTCCCTGCTGGCGACCGAGCTGGATCCCCGCGTGCGTATTCTGTTTGTCGACTCCGCCCATGATGGGGCTCTCTGCCGTGCTATCGAACATCACCGATTGAGTAATAGGATCATTGTCACGGGAAGGCGCTCGCCGGGCGAGGTACTTTCCCTCTTTTGTCGAGCCGAGGTGAGTGTCTCGATCACCGATCAAGACGGGACGCCGAACAGCCTTCTGGAGGCCATGGCGGCCGGGGCTGTCCCGGTCTGTAGCGATCTCCCATCCATTCGGGAGTGGATCGAGCCAGGTAGAAACGGGTTCCTGGCTGCGTTCAACGATCCACTTGCAGTGGCCGATGCCCTTCGGCTCGCCCTGGGCCTCTCCGACGCCGAGCGTAGCGCGATCAAGACGAAGAACGGCCTGATCATCGCCACCCGGGCTGAACGCGGTTCTGCTGGCGAACATGCGGCGGAGAAGTATCACCAATTGGTGATGCATCGTGAAAACCACCTCGCCCCTCCAGGTCGACGTCGCGTGCATCCACAGAACGAAAGGTGACAGCTACCTCGTCTACCTTTGTTCAAACTCTTGCGACAGGCCGACGGCAGAGCCCTTGCACCTCTGGCCGGAGTAATGGCTTCGTGGCATGCACTAATTGTGCCAAGTCGGGCTTGGGCTGCGACGGTCCGCCAATTGCCTATCATCTTCCTGACCAGTTTGCTGTC
>WNFJ01699612.1_pt2 | contig 12229 bp, 11 predicted proteins | sample 5400461 | NCBI WGS metagenome assembly WNFJ01 (sample SAMN13153349, study PRJNA577476) | soil metagenome | isolation source: 115 cm saprolite on Douglas fir-dominated hillslope | place: USA:California | collected 2013-09-17
CACCACCATATCCACCACCCCGCCCGCCACCCATGTTGTTCAACAGCACGCCCCATAGCAACCCGGACCAGAATCCAGATCCGCCGCCGCGCCCGCCACCGCCGCCCCGAAACATCGCTCGCAAAACGAAAACCGCAATAAAAAAGAGAATGAAGATTACAACCACCGCCGCCACGCCGCCGCCAGGTGAAGGTGGCTGGCGAGTCGGGGACAGAGGGAGCTGATTGTCGAGCGTCACACCCGCATCCTGCGCAATCACCGAGGCCACACGCGAAGTCATCAACGTGACCGCTCCGGCATAATCCCCGCTTCGCAGCAAGGGCACCATCTCCCGGCCGAACCCGCCTACCTTCCCATCCGGAAGAATCGGCTCCAGCCCGTATCCCACCGTAGTCCAATATTTGCGATCCTGAGTCGCCAGCAGGATCAGCACCCCGCGATCCTTCCCTTTCGCCCCGATCCCCCACTTCTGATACAGCGCCACCGCGTAACTGACTACCTCCTGCCCATCCAGGGACTTCACTGTCACCACGGCAATCTGTGCATGCGCCTTCTGTTCCACCTGAAAACAAAGATCGTTCAACCGCGCCTGCGTGGCCGTATCCAGAACGCCGGCAAAATCATTGACGTAATTGCTGGCACGCAAAGAAGCAATGGGCTCCGCCGGAACCCGCACAGACGCCCCCAGCACAATCCACGCCAGCACGATCCAAAGGATTGCCGAAACTTTCGCCAGCCGCTTCATTCGGGGAAAATTGTACAGGAGTGCAGACCGCGAGAGGTTATGGACTGCAAACGAACTACGAGGCGACGCCTCGCGCACTCAGCCGCTCCGCGGAGGCCGCTTCTTCTTCGTCCCCGTATTCTTTTCCACTCGAAGCTTCCAAGCCGTGCGCAGAGCTCCAGTCAGCACCTGCTCGTTCGCTTTCGCCAGCCGAATGTGGGTACTCCCCATCCGTCCCCATCCACCAGGAATTGGCAGGAAGACTTCCGGCAGCTCTTGAACAAATTGCGCTTGCAGCTCCGGTGTGAGCATCAAGTTGCCGTAACCTTTGTCCTCGGCGGCCAGCGTGGCGAAGATCCTGCCTCCCACACGGAAGTCAGCTGCCCCCATGTGTGAGCCTTCCTCCGCCGTTTCGAGGCTTAGCGCAATCCTGCGGAAATCCGATGGCTTCATCACGAATACTCCACTTCGTAGTCAAGTGTGCCGAACTGATTTTATGTCCTCTTCCTCTCTTTTATCCCCTCGGTTGTCGTGGTATGTTGACTTTTCATCTTGCGAGCAGCGAGCTACATCTAACGAAAACATGATCCGCTCCTACAAAGGCGTCACTCCCCAGTTCCCCGACACCTGCTACGTCGACGACTCCGCCCAGCTCATCGGCGACGTCATTCTTGGCGAACACTCCAGCATCTGGATGAACGCGGTCCTCCGCGGCGACGTCCACCAGATCCGCGTGGGCCACTATTCCAACATTCAAGACAACTGCGTCCTCCACGGCATGAAAGAACAATACGGCGTTTACGTTGGTGACTATGTCACCGTAGGCCACAACGCCATCCTCCACGGATGCACCATCGAAGCCCGCTGTCTCATCGGCATGGGCTCGATCATTCTCAACGGCGCCGTCGTCGGATCCGGATCCATCATCGCCGCTGGTACCCTGCTCCCCGAGAAGACGATTGTCGAGCCGAATTCACTCTGGATGGGTTCCCCAGGAAAATTCCGCCGCCAGCTCGACAAAAAAGACGAGGAAACAATCCTCCGCTACGTCGACAATTATCTGGGCTACAAGAAGTCGTACTTGGTGGAGAGAAAAAGCTCTTAGCTTGAAGTTCGCAGCGTTGCCGTAATTGAATGACTTCCGGCTACGCATGTCCGCGGATAACCAATCAAGTAAGTAATCGGCACTCTCCCACTTGCATGCTCGCCGATCTCCCACTGATATTCGCCGGCTGTCAGTTTGTCGACGATCTCACGAAGTTCTCGTGGCCGATATGTCCGAAGGCAGGACACCACTCCATCGAACAAGAAGACCAGGGGAATGACGGGAATCAGATACGTCCAGAGCAACCGCGACCAGCGGAAGGGACGAATCCATGGAGTGCAGACGAATGGCATGAGAGCCCAAGGAAACATCAGTCCGATAGTTAACGGAGCACGCCTCGTTATCTCAAATATGCCGATGCCTTCGCAGGCATCGACGGCATTTTGAAGTACGGCACGAGCGTCTTCTGGCGAGAAGTGATGAAACGACGTGAACATGGTTCGAAACCCCTTCAATTCAGCAGGAACTTTCATCGCGTCAACCGAGCTCGGATAGTAAGTAATGCGATTTTCAGAGGCCGGTCCGGCATTTTCGAGTGCACTAAGGTTTGGGTATTTATCGGTGAGCCAAATGTGTGAAATCTGAAGTCCCGGCGCGCCTCCTTGGAGCTTCCGAGATTGGAGCTCTCGAGAAAGCTCTAACCATGGTCCTCCACCGCCTGAACACATATCGACAACCGAGCAGCTCCCGCCAGAGTCAAGCACGCCCTGCAGCAGCGGAGCGATGGGCGCGTAGGCCTTTGAGAGATTTAACGCAAACTGAAGTGCGTCCGTAATTTCATCTCGAAGAGATGACGGGATCCACGGTTGTTCATGGAGTTCGATGAACTGTACGCGACGCATGGCAACTCGGCCTGCAAGGCTGCGGAAACATTCCGGTTGCGTAACAGGGTGTCGTATCAGGGCATGGTATCAGGCTTTGGTATTTTCACCGGACCGGCTGCGCCGAGGAGCCAAATAGAATCCGCATCTCCTTCTTTCCGCAGTTCATCCCGCGCTTGTATGCCATTCCGAAATCTCACGCTCGTCTATCTGCTGGTCATACTTGTCCAAATAGGATTTTCATTGACTATCAGCTCCCGCCGGCTCAAGCTTGCGGCCTCCCCAGAAAGCTGTGCGATTCTGCGCAGAAGGTTCGGCACCCTAATACAGATTAAGGTACGTAGTCCGGACCCAGGGCCCCTGATTCCGTGGCACAGGAGGTCTCCCATGACCCGCAAAGACACTCGCAACGCTATAGTTCTCCGTGGTATCGCTCCGCTTATCGCAGTCCTGACCGTAACGATCGCTCTGGCCGCTGCGGCGCAAAGAGGGGTTAGCCAGGTATCGGCGAAAGCTTCCGTTGCGCTCGCAACGTCTAACAGCGGCGCACCGCTGCGTGAGTCGAAGCATCCCTTACCGAGCGAACAAATCAACGCGAGACACGTGACTGCGAGTCGCGAGGAGAGAAAGAGACGTCCCGTTTTCTCAAACGTCCAAAACTCACCGCTCTTTCTGCCAGTAGTGAACTACCTTTCGGGTGGGTTTGCCTCTTCGGTAGCAGTTGCCGACGTCAACGGCGACGGGAAGCCAGACCTAGCGGTCGCCAATGACAACTCCAACCCAACCGGCTCGGTGTCCATACTGCTGGGCAATGGCGACGGAACCTTCCAGCCAGCGGTGACCTACAACTCAGGCGGACAATATGCCATATCCGTAGTAATTGCAGAGCTTAATGGCGACGCCAAGCCCGACCTAGTGGTATTGAATGCGAGCGGCACGCTTGGCATCCTGCGTGGCAATGGCGACGGAACCTTTCAAGCGGTCGTGACCTACGGCACCGGAGGGACATCTCCTAGTTCGGTTGCCGTCGCAGACGTGAATGGTGACGGTAAGCTTGATTTGGTTGTGACAAACCAGACTGGGGGAAATGGTGAGGCAGTAGGCGTGTTACTTGGAAACGGCGACGGCACCTTCAAACCAGTGGTCACCTACAGCTCGGGAGGGGCTCAACCAAGCTCCGTTGTCGTATCAGATGTCAATGGGGACGGCAAGCCGGATCTGATTGTGACGAGTTACTGCACAGTAAATGGTCCCTGCCCTGGCGAAGGTGTAGTGGGAGTCCTGCTCGGCAACGGCAATGGCACGTTCCAGCCGGCAGTTATCTATGATACGGGCGGAATCGAGGCCAAGTGGGTAGCCGTGGCAGATGTGAATGGCGACGGGAGGGCTGACGTGGTGGTGGCCAATTGTGGCCCGAGCGGTTCGGGGAGTTGCGGTGCCGGGACTCTAGGTGTGTTGCTGGGCAATGGCGACGGCACTCTTCTGCCTGTGGTCACCTACGGCACGGGCGGCGATTTCCCGAATTCGGTTGCGGTGGCAGATGTGAACGGTGACGGAAAGCGTGACGTACTCGTGGTGAACTCTTTTTCGTTGGGAGTTCTACTGGGCAATGGCAACGGTACCTTCCAACCAGCCCAAACATACAATTATCCCGGCGGGTTCCCCGGCGAGACTGGCGAGTCGATCGCGATCGCAGATGTCAGCGGAGATGGCAGACCGGACTTGCTAGTAGCCGAGGGCGCGATCGGTTTGTTTCTGAACATTGATGCGCCTTCCACAACTACCACATTGATCTCAAACGCGAACCCCGTTCCTCCGAACCAAACGGTAACCTACACGGCCGCCGTGAAGAGCCAATCCGGAGGAGCCGTGACCGGGAAGGTGATGTTCCAGGACGGTGGGGGGATTACCGCGATGGTTGCACTGGCGGGCACGCAGGCGGCTTACACCACCTCATACGGCTTCTCCGGCCGTCACCTGATCAAGGCTACGTACTTTGGTGACTTCAATGATGCGGCTAGCATATCCAATGCACTTATCGAATACATCGGGTCTTCCTTCCCGACCTTTACGACATTGAGCACGTCGGGATCGCCTTCATTTGTGGGGCAGGCGGTGACGTTTACGGCTGTCGTGTCTCCGTTAGTCGGCACGGTTCAGGATGGCGAAACTGTGACGTTCTACGACGGCCTGACCGCGATTGGGACCGGTACCACAGCAAATAACGTGGCGACCTTCACGACCTCCGCCTTGACGGTGAAGACGCATTTCATGAAGGCAGTGTACCCCGGTGACGCGGCATTTGCCCCAAGTAGCGGAAAAACAAAACAGATCGTCATCAAATACCCAACGACCACATCCCTCGGTTCAAGTCTGAATCCCTCGCAATTCGGACAAAAAGTGACGTTCACTGCGCAAGTAACTGGGTCGGGTCCGGCGCCAACGGGCCACGTGAGTTTCCTGGACGGAACGGTCGCGATTGGCTCCGCAACATTGAGCGGGGGCATCGCCAAACTTACCAAGTCCACGCTCGCTGTCGGTACACACCCGATCACCGCTCACTACTTGGGGGATGCCTTCTCCGCGAAGAGCGCATCGTCTGTCGTGAACCAGGTGGTGCAATAGGATGCGATGGAAGGGCAACCCGCTTTCGAGCCTCCTTTCTGATTGAAGGCTGGCTGCCCGCGAGTGTTTCGGACGCAGGATCGAGGCTAATCGTCCGGAATCGGAACATCGTGGAGTGGGGCGGGCCGATTTACTTCTGGAACCTGCCCTTCGACTCCTTTCAATCACTGCTGCGTTTCCTTTTCCGGCGGCTTTCTGTTTTTTCCTGTGACAGAATCAGAAGCGTTTGGACTTCCCTCTCGGGCTGAGAGAGCACAACTTACCCATATCCGCAAAAATGCCAATTCAACGTTAAACTAATCAAGTCCCATGTGACACCAGCCTGACAAGCTTCACGCCGAGGGCTTCGCGAACGACGAACGATCAATCGACCATCGACCAATGACCAGCGACCAGCGACCGACTATCAAATCCCCCCGAGGAACCCGCGACCTTCTCCCGCCCGACACGGCGCTCTGGAACTTCGTCGAAGCGGCCGTCCGCGACGTCTTCCGCGCCTACAACTTCCACGAAATCCGCACGCCTGTCTTCGAGTCCACTGAACTCTTCGCTCGAGGCGTAGGCGAAGAGACCGACATCGTCACGAAGGAAATGTTTACCTGGGAAGATCGCGGCCGCGCCGAAAGCGATAAAGGGCAATCGCTGACTCTGCGCCCCGAAAACACCGCGGGCGTGGTCCGCGCCTACATCGAACACAAACTCTGGGACCGAGGCCTCAACAAGCTCTTCTATATAGGACCGCAATTCCGCCGCGAGCGTCCGCAAAAAGGCCGCTACCGCCAGTTCTATCAAATCGGCGCGGAAGTCATCGGCCCCGCCACCGCCGGCAGCCAGTCTCCCGCGAGAGACGCGGAAATCCTCGAACTCCTGGCCACGCTGCTCGATCGCGTAGGCATCACCAGCTGGACGCTCGAACTAAACTCCGTTGGCTGTCCCGCCGACCGCGCAAAATTCAACGAAGCTCTCCGCCAAGCCCTCGCACCCGTAGTAGGAAAAATGTGCGTCGACTGCCAGCGCCGAGCTGTAACCAATCCTCTAAGAGTCTTCGACTGCAAGGTTCCAGAAGACCAGCCCATCATAAAAACCTTACCCACCATCACGCAGTTCCTGGACGAAGCCTGCCGCGCCCATTACGACGAAGTAAAAACAATCCTGAACGCCGTCCAGATTCCCTACGTCGAGAACCCGCGCCTGATGCGGGGACTCGATTACTACACCAGCACGGCGTTTGAATTTACGCATGGCGCTCTGGGTGCGCAGAATGCGATCCTCGGTGGCGGACGATACGACGGCTTATCAGAAGCACTTGGCGGACCGGCGGCTCCAGGGATTGGATTTGCTATCGGAGAAGATCGGCTGGTGCTTTCGCTGACCGAGTCGGCGGAGTCGGTTGTGCGGTCCTTCGTGCGCAAGCCCGACGTGTACATTGCTCCGCTCGGCACGGGGATGAATCGCGAAGCCGCGCGCGTGGCTCGCGAACTGCGGCGGCACGATCTCGTTGTCGATCTGGGCGACGAGTCGTTTCGCTTGAAAAAGTCTTTCGAGGTGGCCGACAAGATGGAGGCGCGATACATCCTCATCGTCGGCGAGAACGAAGTCGCGGCTGATGCCTTCGCGCTCAAGCATCTGGCGTCCGGGGAACAAGTCACAGTTCCGCGCGATGAACTGGCGCAACGGATTTTGCGGAAGTAGCTCTTGGCTTTTTTTTGACGTCCTCGATGGTGAAACCTTTTAGATCTCTACCATCGAGGTCAGGGCGAAACACGGGGTAAAATTGTTTCTCCCTGGAGGCGAACATGCGTGGCACTCTTTTACCGTTGGGCACGGTTCTGGTTAGCGTGATCCTGGCTCTTTCTCAAACTCCGTCTTCCAAGCCGGTCTCCGCCTTCGACCAGCAACTCATCGATCAGCAGAAGCAGTTCCTGCAGGCGGCCCAGGCCAAACAGGCAACCGTGGTCGACCGCGCCGTCGCGGACGATTTCCAGGGCATCGCAACCAACGGCGACTTCTATGACAAAAGTGAAGTCGTCGAATCCGCGGAAAAGGGGATGCCCAAGGACACCCGCGCCTACGATTTCCACGTAGTCAAACTGAACGATGACTCAGCCGTGGTCGCCTACAACCTGATCCTCCCCGGACAACATCCACGCTATCGCCACATGGCCGACACCTGGGCAAGAATCGACGGCCAATGGAAACTGAAATTCCGCCAGATCACGCCCAACCTCTGGAGCGCCAACGATCTGGATTAGCGCGAAACGCCGTAATGATCCGAGCGGGAGGAGCCACTTCTTGGGTGATAACAACAGAGTGGTCCGAGCGAAACCGACCATTTTCATGGCCTAAGGTGTCAATCGGACATGCGGGTTTGACAATGTATGCGTGACACGATTTGCCCCCGCTCCACAGGCCAATCAAACCCCACGGACGCGGTAAGAAATCCGGTAAGTCCTTATTTCGGAATACTTCGATATAAGTCCTTTGGATTCAAAGACCGAAGCAAAAAATTCCGCCAAGCCCATGATTTCATTAGCGAGGGGGAAGGGGGTAGGGGTACCAGGTAGTAAACATCGTCCACGATGGGGCGCTATTGCGGGCAGGATAAAGTGGTTGTTCTCGGAACGTCGGCCGAGTCAATCGGTGGGCGCGCCAGACGGGTTTCACGGCCGATTCCATTGACTTGCGCGTCTTGAATGTCTACCATCGGCTGCCGAGGTAGAGATCACTTCGGCTCACTCAACGATTCACTCTATGGAGGCGTTCTCTATGACGCGTATATGGGCCCTTCTCATCGCTATTCTGCTGCTCACCGCCATGGCTTCCGCGCAAATGCAAATGCCAAAGCCTGGCCCCGAGCACAAAAAACTCGACTACTTCACCGGTACCTGGGCTTGCGACGGCGATGTGAAGCCTGGGCCCATGGGACCGGGCGGGAAAGTGAGCAACCCCCAGGACGCCCAATGGATGGAAGGCGGCTACTTTGTCGTCATTCATTCCCAGATGAAGAGTGCTTCCACGGGTAACGGGAGCGGGATTGCCTTTTTGGGGTACGATCCCGACGAAAAGAAGTACACCTACAACGAGTTCAACAGTACGGGCGCGGCCGTTGTGTCCAAGGGGACTGTGGATGGCGACGCCTGGACCTGGATCGGCGACATGAGACCGGCTGGTAAAGGCCGCTTCAGCGAGAAGATTCTGTCGCCGAGTTCTTACACGTTCAAGTTTGAGATGTCATCTGACGGCAGCAACTGGACCCCGGTCATGGACGGTAAGTGCACGAAGAACAAATAGAAGTACCACGTACCCAGTACCCAGTAAAACGACATTCGGGCTGCCAAACTCTGGTTCTGGCAACTGGGTACTGGGTACGGACTTTCCGCCATTTATAATCCTCGTTTCGTATAATCTTCGTTTCGGCTCACCACGGTTAATTTCAGCTAAACGAATTTCAGCTAGACAAGGCGAAAACGTGCTCGATTTTTTAGGCGACCTCAGGCGAACTCATATGTGCGGGGCTCTTCGGCTCTCAGACGCTGGCAAGAAAGTTGTGCTCATGGGATGGGTCAACCGGCGGCGCGACCTGGGGCAGATCATCTTTGTGGATCTGCGCGACCGCACCGGGGTGACGCAAGTCGTGTTCAACCACGAACTGAATGCATCCGTTCATCAGAAGGCGGAAGCGCTGCGCAACGAGTTTGTGATCGCGGCGATCGGCACGGTCAAGCGGCGCGATACCGACACCATTAATCCCAACATCCCAACCGGAGAAGTCGAGTTGGTAGTGGAAGAGCTACGTATTCTGAACGTGTCGAAGCCACTGCCGTTTCTGCCCTCGGACACGGCGCTCGCGAACGAGGAAATGCGGTTGAAATATCGCTACATCGACTTGCGCCGCGACGCTATGCAATTCAACATCGAGCTGCGACACAAAGTGGCGCTTGCGATCCGCGACAACCTCGCTTCGCAGGGCTTTTTCGAAATTGAAACGCCGTTCATGACCCGCTCGACGCCGGAGGGCGCACGCGATTATCTTGTCCCCAGCCGCGTGCAGCCGGGATCGTTTTACGCGCTGCCGCAATCCCCGCAACTGTTCAAGCAGATCCTGATGATCTCGGGCTTTGACAAATATTTCCAGATCGTGCGTTGCTTCCGCGATGAAGACCTGCGTGCCGACCGCCAGCCGGAATTCACCCAGATCGATCTTGAGATGTCTTATCCGCAACCGGAGCTGGTTTGGGAGGTGGTCGAGAGCTTTCTGACTGCGGCGTTCAAGGCGGCGGGACACGAGATCGCGACGCCTTTTCCGCGCATGGACTTCGACGATGCGATTCGTCAATATGGCATCGACAAGCCCGACCTGCGCGTGCCGGCTTTCACTGATGTGGGCGATTGTTTTGCGGCAGCTGATCTGGAACAGTTGGCGATTAATAAGGATCTGCCGGTGATTGCGATCCGCATTCCGCGCGTTGGCGAGCTTTCGCGAAAGGAGCGCGACGACATCAAGCCGCTATTTGTCGCGAAGGGTGGAGCGCGCGTGTTCGAAGACTTTAAGCGCATCGAGACGAAGTTTCCCGAGGCGGGGGCAAGAGTTCGAGCGAAGATTCGGGAGAAAGCGCGCGCGGAAACGGGCTTAGACGCGGCGGCGGACGATCTGCTGGTGCTGGTGGTGGGCTCGGCGCAGACGGGCACATCCGGAGACGCGCATCCGGCCAGCAAGCGCAAGGTCACGCCCGCGGAACTGGCGATCTATGCCTCGGCTGGACTGCTGCGGGTGGCGCTGGCGCAGAAATATTCCGACCGGCACAAGCTTTTCCAGAAAGGCGATTTCCGCTTTCTGTGGGTGACGAACTTTCCCATGTTCGAGTGGGATGAAGGCGAGAGGCGATGGAATGCGGCGCATCATCCTTTTACTTCGCCGCACGATGAAGACATGGACAAACTGGAGACCGATCCGGCCATGGTGCGCGCGCTCGCCTATGACGTGGTGCTGAATGGGACGGAGTTGGGATCGGGTTCGATCCGCATTCACCGCCAGGATGTGCAGAGCAGAATTTTCCGCGCGCTCGGAATGACGGAAGAAGAAGCGCGCTCGCGTTTCGGCTTCTTCCTGGAAGCGCTCGAATACGGAACGCCCCCGCATGGCGGGATTGCGCTCGGCCTCGACCGCATCGTGATGATTCTGGCGGGAGCAGATAGTTTGCGCGAGGTAATTCCCTTCCCCAAGACCGCCGCCGCCAAGGACCTAATGATGGAAGCACCTACGCCGGTGGCGGAGGGACAGTTGCGGGAGTTAGGGATTGGGATTGTGGTGAAGAAGTAGGCGCGGGCGGTAGTGAATCCCACTCATCGCAAAGTACGCGATGAGTGGGCACCCGACGGCTAGATCACGGTTTTGAATCCTGATTTTGCGCTCCTTGTCCGTGATGCATGTGACGTGACAATAATGAGTGTGGTCCGCCATAGATGAATTCGCGAGCGATGTTTCCGCCGGCATATCCCAGCAAGGTGTAGTTGCCCATTCGGAAGCCATCCTTGGCGTTGTAGCGGCTCGGATACCACGCATAGACGGCGGTCATGGTGCCGGCATACGGAGCGACTAGAGACGGGATAGAAAAGACACGATGGCCATCGTCTCCGCGACGTGTTACTAGAGTCGAAATCATGGCATGACTAAGCCGTGGAAAGAAGCCTTTGCACTCGCAGCGGTAATACAAAGTGTCTTCGCCAAAGGCTTCCGCAAGCGCATAGCGCGTCGTTGTGCTTACGGCGGCGATGCCGAAATTGGAACCGAACCGCTTGCCATAAGCCTCCGCACCTTGCCGCCACTCTGGTGGAGTGTTGTCCGCCTGGTTAATGCCAGCGGATAACGCGGCGCCGAGGATGGGATAGGGGCCGATCATGTCGAAGATGTAGTTGTGGAACTTCGTTTTCTCGGTCGGACGCGTGTACGTCAGATCGCGTTCCGCCGGGGGCGTGTTTGCAACCGTGCCAGGGGAATCCGGCGGGGTGGCCGAGGACTGAGCCTTGGCCAGCACTGGCCAGGCCGCGAGGTCCGCGATTACCAACAGCAAGAGCATAAATCGGCGCATCTTCATGTCGAGATTCTCCTCGGCCAAACTAAGATCCTGCTTTCGGTTCAAACAGGTTACTTCTTCATGTGGTAAATGGGCAAGTTCCGATCTGTTAACCCGTCATCCGATTCCAAGCCAGGAAAGATGCTAGCAGAGATCGCTTGCGGAGTCTGGAGAAGTTCCCTCTCCGTCGGAACCCTGTGAGTCGCTAGTATCGAGTTCCTGGCTGCGGAAAACTGGTCAGAATTGACCATTTTTTCGCGTTATGGCCTCTCGCCGAAAATATAGGCGGAGCGCAGAAGAGGAACCGAAATGGCTCGCTCAGTGCCGGGTGAAGAATCAATTAAACTGAAGCTGCCTAGGGACGGGAGGGCACATGAGCAGAGGAAAGCTATCAAAACAGGAAGTTGCAGCGGGACTGCGCAAGCTCGATGGCTGGAGCGTGGTGAAGGGAAATCTGCACCGCGTGTTCGAATTCAAGGATTTCAAGCAGGCATTCGGATTCATGAAGCGGGTCGCACTCGCGGCCGACCGAATGAATCATCACCCGGACTGGTCGAACGCTTATAACAAGGTCACCGTCGATTTATCAACGCATAGTGCCGGCGGCCTGACAAAAAACGACTTCGAACTGGCGGGGATAATCCAGAAAATCCACGGCCAGTAATCGGGGTGGCTTCAACGCCGCAGTTATGACCCAGCGGCTGAAGCCGGTGCTGAAAACAACCCTGTTATCGCAGCGCTGAAGCGCTGCGCCACCCAAAATCAAGAGTACGAGTTCTTTCGGGGCGGGCTAAATTTTCTTGAGCCACGGTTGGCGGAGTCTCATACGACCATCATTATCCCATTTGACGACTGCGTCATCTTCGTTCGCTTGCTCCAC
>WNFJ01700533.1_pt1 | contig 12227 bp, 13 predicted proteins | sample 5400461 | NCBI WGS metagenome assembly WNFJ01 (sample SAMN13153349, study PRJNA577476) | soil metagenome | isolation source: 115 cm saprolite on Douglas fir-dominated hillslope | place: USA:California | collected 2013-09-17
ATGTCATTCCACATGGTGTTGGAGCCTGGCAAGTCATCCCTTATATTAATTTCTAAAGATACCACATGTATAAAACTGTAGCACATGCAAAATGAACAAGGGACTCCCCCTTTCTGTGCTTAGTGCCTGGCAGTGCCCAGAGGTGACTAGGAAGTGACCAGTGTGTCTAGGGATCAACGAATATGAAAGAAAGTACAAGAAGTACTTTAAGAAGAAGTTAAAGAAGAAAGAAGACCTACTTTTGCCGAGAGACTATCCTGCCCTCCCTCCTTCTCTCTGTCTGTGGTATGGACAGTAGGTGTGCTTAGAGCTCCTCTTTGTGTGCTTACACCATCCCTGCCTGTCCAGAGATGTCTGTTGATGTTGGAGATGGCCAGGTCAGAGAATGTTCTGCATTGCCCACACATGCAATGCATTAATTGAGTTGAGTCATGGTCCATTGTCAAGTGGATACACATATGACTTGGCTCTACTGGGTTGAGCCATGATGGAGTGTGACATCTACTAGGGACAGGACCATCTGGAGGATTGGATCCCAGCTTCTGGATAGGGATTGCAGTAGTAGTGGGACAATAATCCTGGGATGGGCATCCATGGATCATCCAGGATCATCCAGGATTGCTTATGTAATGTATCAGAATAACTGTATAGCTCTGTCAGACATTCCCACTTCTTTGTTTGCTTTGGTTTACTGCTGTTAAACTCTATTAAACTCTATGGCAGGCCCTCATGATATTCCCAACCCCTCAACTATTGTACAAGTTCTTGATGATGATACCCTAGCAACAACCTTTGACAAATGAGCCTGAACAGAGGCTGCTGCCATACACAACCTTGACACAAATGATACTTCCCCATCCATACCAGCCTCCACTAATGAACCTCCTGCCCAGAAACCAACTGAGAAGACACCCTCTGCAGAGAATCATGAGGGTGCACCCCAGGATGCCATATTGTATACCCACAGGAAGAAGATGAATTATCAGCCATCATGTGATTGTGCAGCTGATGAGCCCTACTTCACTAAATCCTCAGCCCTTGCATTTCACTTCCTAAAGATCAAGAATCAGCTTTTATGATGAAACAGGAATGCTGCTCTGCTGCAGCCTTGAATGTGCATTCTGCAATGCAAAGAATATATCCTATGGTGGCTGGAAGTGGAAGAAATTATCATATGGCAAGATCACAGGGAACTTTGAGGGCCATTTCTCAATACACCATACCCAGCTTTGGAAGGATGCAGTCCTCCATGATCAGCAACAGCTTGGAAAGCTAGTCAAACTTGAAGCAAATATGGGCCAGATGACACTAGAAACCAAAGTGAGTGGAACATGTGTGTATAAGGGGAATCAACTAACAAGAATCATGACAGTGCTTCAATATCAATGAACTATACCAGCATATCATAAAGTGGATAGTTGGCAGCAATCAACCCTTCACCAAGATTGAAAACCCATTCTTCCAAGACATTCTTGCATTCTTCCATCCACATTTAAAGAAGAGCCTAATTGGACAGAGGCAAATTAAAGAGAAGACCATGGATGAGGCAAGCCTAGCAAGGGGGAAACTCAGAGAGTATTTGAAAGTGAGTGACATGAAGATTTGAAGTTGATCTGACATGCTACAGTCAGGCCATCCCCAGAAACATCCCTCTGTCCTGTGATGCCTGGACCTCCAGCAATCAAATTGCTTTCTTCTCCTTGCAGGCACATTTATTGATGCAGACTGGAATACAAAAGAGATACTACTTGGGTTCAGGGAGCTCAGGGGGTCACATACTGGCAAGAACTTAGCATTTGTGGTATTTCATGTGCTGAGGGATTTGGAAGTGGAAAAGAAGGTAAGCAGCAACCATTTTTTGTTGAGTGAACATAGAACTTACTTGACTCTTTTGAAGTTCTTGACTGTGACATGTGATAATGCATCAAATAATAACATAATGATGGTACACCTGGTGAACTGCTTGAAGCAAGCTAATCCTAGTGTTAACCTAGATAGTGACCAATCACATATCTGCTGCCTAGCACATGTCATTCATCTAGCAGTGATGGAAATCCTCATTCAACTCAAGGCCATAAAGTGGAGTGATGTCCAGGTGACAGAAGTTGATGTGGTGGCTGATCTAACAGAAGAGGAAGCTGAAAGCTTCAAGGTAGAAGAAAGGTATGATGTAGAAGGAGGTGAGCAGGAGGTGGAACCTGTGTTTGGAGAGGCAAGCATGGCAGCAGCAGTATGAAAGGTAAGAGTCAGGTGATTTCCTGATATGTAACCTTCATCAGTCCTTTGATGCACCTAAGTTCTCTACAACTTCAGATCCAGGAGGCTAGCAAGTATGTATGGTCCTCCCCTCAGTGCAGGGAGACTTGGAAGTCAACCATCAGGACCCTGAATGAGCACATTGACCATCCTGGTCCCACTCTGGTGGAAAAGTACCTAATTCTTGATGTTCCAACCAGGTGGAACAGCACATACTTCATGCTAGAACAAGCTTATGAGTACAGAGAAGTACAGTGCTTAATTTTCCCCCATCCTTGAATGCTTATCAGTTTCCACTTGTTTTAGGTTTTCAGTGAGTTGGCAGACAACAATTCTGTATTTGACAGACTTTGAGTATATATGGTAGTGAGTGGGAATTGGTTGACAGACTGAAGAAGCTCCTTGAAGTAAGAATAAAGTCATACCTTGTTCTTCTGGTATGCTTGAGATCTTGAAAAGGCATTTTGCAAAACATCGACCTTCATTTCCAGCAAGAAGTACCCCACACTGAGCTCATCCCTCTACTTCTACCTTAAGCTCCTTAGCTCTGTTCATTGTTTCAAACTTGAAGTGTCAGCAGTCAACTGCCTGATGTTACAAGCAGTGTTTAAATCATGTGAAGCAAAGCTTATCAAGTTTTATGATAATTCAACCACCAAATCTGAGTACTACTATTTCAGCACTGGTATGTATCTTTATCCCACCTTTAGTGCATGCCATACTCCTCACTCTACAGTGCTTGATCTGTGATTTGGTGATTGCATGTTCAAGAACCCCAAGAATAGTGATTTCTTCTTGGATGAGTGGATCCGAGGTTGTAAGGAGTCTCTGCTTGACAAAATGGAAGCCCTTCAGGTGCCTATTCTCACTGATTCTGACATACCTCCTGCTCCCTCTGGATATGAGAGCACATTAGATGATCTCATCGATCTTGACATCCTTGGGGAACAAGAATCTTCTCCTGTATGTATGTGGGGAAAGCCCTCAAGAGGAGCTGGCTCAGTATCTTTGGACTGTGCAATGTGGCATAAAGGATGATCCATTGCTTTGGTGGAAGAAGAACATCCATACCTATCCAACTCTTGTGCACATTGCACAGGACATGTTGGCAATCCCAGGTGAGCTTGTATTTGTCCACCTGTTTACAGACACCCAAATCTTTTTTCTTCCTAGGTGGATCTGTACTTGTCAAATGCACATTCTCTGGAGGCCATGACCTCATCTCCTTATGCTGTGCCTCATTGAATGCTGAGTCCATTGAGAAGCTCATGCAATTCCATGCTTGGATACTTTTTGAGTTCAATATGTAACCAGACATATAGTAATAATGAAAATTTGTTAATTATATTATGATCCTGGATCATCTGAGGATGGCAATCCTAGGATAGGGATTGAGCTTGGAGAAGTGCTGGCATCCTAGGATAGCCATCCAATCCTGATCCAATCTGATCCATCACCAGCCCTATCCACAAGCACTGGGATGTTGTATGCTTCTGGTCTCAGACACACCCTGACAGTAACCTGAGGACCAATGCTAGACATTCCATCCTCATACCCCCCACTCTGCCTCTTGGCATGCTGGTTCATGTGACCTGGCACCCATTTGTCAGAAAACTGGGGAAAGCATTGTAATGCATTACGAGGTGTTATGAGCTAACACTAATATGTGTTACAATGGTGTTATAAGCTGATACTACATGTTATGATGGTGTTACAAACCAATAGGACCTGCTGTTTGATATCTTGAGTGCTTGGTATAGTTCACTGACTACTTATGTTGTACTTGGAGGCAAGATCTTGGTACCCACATTGTATGCATACAATAAGATTGCAAACTCAAATACATATGCCAAATTATCATACAAGTCTATCTTGAACAAGGGTCCGCAAGCGGAAGAACATGTCAGTATCGATTACATCATTCAGTAGATAGTAATTCGAACGGTGTTGATCAGTCGTTGGCACAATGAATGCTCATCTTATGAACTTCACCACTGGCATGAAGAATGTACACTGTGGTGGTTCGAGTCGTAGAAGAGGGAATCCTATTATCCAATCATTACCAATGTACCCCAATGGGGATGCCAGACAATACTCCTGGGCAAGAGCAATCCTTGCCACCAGAAGACTGTGTTGCATTTCAAGCCTTGTATTCCCATCCTTGTCAGTTGTCACAGCAACTTCAAGGTAGAGACCCAGGATGACCCTCGCTTCTACCACTATGTCTGAGACTGGAGCATGCTGCTCATGGTAACCATGTGGTCCAAGGAATGAGTGAGTAATAGTGGATGATAAACTTTCTGTCAGCTCAGCATCTCTCTGAAGTCAGTGCTGTGTAACAGAATGCATCTAAGTTAGACTTGGCAACTCCTGATGGCAATTTGTTCCTAATGTTCATTCTAACTTCTCCTCTCTTCACCTGGCCCTGAGTGACTTCCACCCACACCATCTGCCCTTCCTTATTGCCTCCCTGTACCACACAACACTCCAGCCACCAGTGTAGCCTGAGATGCTGCCTACCATACTGCTTGCTGGCTGGTAGCAGTGCCATGTCATAAGTGCCAGTTCAGTATGCTGCATTAGTGTATTGTCCAGGTAACTTTATTTTCATGTGCTTCTTGGCTTTACTTATCTTTCTTTTGACCTAAAGATTGCACTTGCAATGTGGACCACACCAAGATCATAGATCAGCGACACGAACCGACAAAACACTGCCCAATGGCAGTCTTTGGTCTAGTAAGTGTTTGTGATCTTTTTGTTTGCTACTGAACACCCCTTTTTGTCTGTACCAACAACATGCTCCAGCCCCCCCCTCCCTGCTTCCTACAACCATGTGACTCATCACCAGTCCCTCATACCCATACTATGCCACCAATGTGTAGTAAGTCCTATGATGAGTAGGGAGAATTTGAAGATTCACCTTGATCTTTCATTCATGGATTCCCCCCTCTCAGGGCTGGTGACTCAGAGAAGGTGCATGGGGTGCTTTCTGATGAGTAGGTATGTTTGTATGCCAGTTGAGGCCCATCAATCACTGATGATTGGAATGATAACATGTTCTGTAATCACAGATCACTAAGTGCTTGCACTGTATATGGGGTCGAAGGCTTGTTGACAGCTAAGAGTTGGAGTGTATCAGCCATTTGAGTGAGTTTCCATTTGATTTGACTCATTAAAATATTGACTAGCACTAATCCCAAGTTGGCACCGACAATGCGATAGATAGAAAGATGTATTTATTATTGTACCAATGTTAATCATTGATTTTTTATCACTATTATGTGTTAGATTTGTGTGTGAAGGGGTGGCATAGGAAATGCTATTGGTAGCCTACATACAACGCATTCTAACAAGTGTTACAACACTCCAAAAACATTATAACATTTCTGAAGTGTTACAACCCCCCAAGCATTGCAACAGTTGAGCCAATGTTAAATGTGTTGTAATGCCCAAAAGTGTTACAAGCGTTGTAACACATTACAACACATTACAATGCTTTTTGCAGTTTTCCGACATTGCCCCTTGTGCCACTTGGTCCCAGCTTGTGACCCCATATGACATCAGTCATAACAGTTACATAGATTCTGGTGTGTGAGGGCATACTCTGACTGACAGGATCCATCCCCTTGAATGCCCCTTGGTAGATCTGTTGGAGCTCCATGAGCACCTGGACATCACAATGCCCCTGGTCTCAGAAATGCCCTGACAAAAGCTGCCTTCTCATTCTACACAGGTCTGGCTATATATATAATGGACATGTAATGTGGAGAAAGGGGTTAAACAAGGAAAGGCAGTTACCAATTATTGCCAATGGAAGGGAATCAGATAAATACACAAAAGGTATACAACCAGTACCCCTTGACATGGAGACTGGGCCCATACTGGTCCAGTGTTGATCTGGTATTAGTCTGGCTGTAGGCATAGCATGGTTATGCATGGTTGTGTGGGCATATGTCAGAGTAGGTGCAGAGGGTGAGCAGAGGCAGTCAGAGGCAGATGGAGAGGAAAGGGAGCATGTACAATGACATTCAGGATATATTTTAATCTGTCATGGAATGGGACAGTTGAGGTGACTTGGAGGTAGGTGAAGAAATCCACATACCATTGTTAATGCATAAGCAAATATCTCAATCCTGAGTTGTTGAAGTTGCATCCTGAGGTTATTGCAGGTCAAACTTTGAGATGGATGCAATTCTTTAAGTCCAAACATATAGTCCAGCACCACTGGAATTCCTGGATGCTCCAGGGCACCTGAGTGGGGCTGTGAATAGGTACAACTGTTAATCATTGTATTTAGGTAATCTTGATGCTGGCACTCACCATGGCCTCATAAGACCAGACTTACCATTACTAATGATTCATGTAGAATGGGGGTCCAAGTGTAGTGATCTTGTGGCACAATAATGGGAGTGGCTACCACACATGCATGGGCTTGCATGGATATCACCTTGCTTGTCAAGGTCACTCTCCTTGTGCTTAATTACATAAGATGGGGCAAAATCATTCCCATAGCTGCTGTGACTTTTGTCACCATAATGGTGTCTCATTGTCACAAGCAAGGTCTTGAGATGCAATGCATTGCCTCTAGTCTGTGATTGGGTGGTAAAAGTCCCTCCTGCTCATAATCAGGATTGAACTGGGCAGACTGGGACACTGTCATCACCTTCCTCACTGGCCTTTGACACCCCTTGTGGCTGGCACAATGGAGTCAGCAATGTTCATGCAGTCCCTCTTCTTTGTCCTTGAGATCCCAGAGGTTGAATGTGTGCATCTGTCAGAAGAGTTTGCTGAAGTGGGATTGTAAAATCCTTTGAAAAATTTAGAATGGGAGTGGAACAGGAGTGGAATTAGCTTTTTGAAATCTAGATGTGATTACTTAAGCCTGCACCAGCTTCCAATGTCATCCTCCCAAAATGCATATGTGCACTGCCAATGGTGTTTCCAGAAGTGTTCTTCAATGAATTGTGTGTCAATGATCCATATGGTAATTCACCTGCCAAAATGACTTCTGCTGAATGTGAGAAGAATGCCTTACCATGCAGAACTGATTCTAAAAGTGGAATGAGTCATGCTCAATTGTCTTCTTGTGCATCAAGCCAGGGGGATTCTGTTTTCAGTGTGAGGACTATGGAATCAACACCAGTATCAACACTGACACCATCTGTCTATGATTCTAGTTACCCAATGAGGTGTTATGACTGATGTTGTATGGGTTTGTGGCTGGAACCAAGCAGCCAAAGGGTGCTAAGAGGCAGTGTGAGGAGGTGTGAGGGCAAAATGACTAGTGTTGGCCCTCCAGTTACCACTTCCTCTGGATGCAAGTGCTTTGGGCCTCCATGCTTCAAGCAGAGGGAGGGAGGGGTCTTGCAACATGAGTCAAGTTTGATTTACAGACTGGGGAACTTGCATGGTTCCCCCTACTGCTAGTTTATATACATGAGTGACATGAAACATGGTATGGTACAGGGATGTGAGTGAATGGGGGAGACATCCCTGTTGGTATGCTGTCCATCAGTCATTGCCAACCTTCCCAGAGATCTCTGCCCATGTGCTGGAGATAGCTGCTCTTGGTGTTGTTCCAGATCCAGTGTGTGACAGTTGTGGCTGGGATTGGACCAGTGCAAGTGTTGGGTGATCATGTGCACACAGCCAGCTGTCAGTGCAGGTAGCTGTCATGGTGCATGACATGAGGTATGAAGACATTCCACTACCCTCCACTTTGTGACAAAGCCCATGCTTCTGATATCTAGTGCCATTGAAGCATTTTGCATTCCTCACACACCACTCCCATGAATATGATTCCTCCATTTTCCCATTATATTAACTTGTGTTTTCTAGGCCATATACATCATTCAAAAGAATGTCTTGTCAATAGTCCATCTCACCATACTTTTTCCCATGATCATGAAGTCACACACAGGCCCCTGGCACCATTCATTTGGGTATTTGACTGATGGGGCTCCTTATTTATCCATGTCTAGTATCAACTGTTTGTCACACCTGTGATGTAATCACCTCTGCACAAGCACATCAGATCCAAATGACACCATACACCTGGGTGTGACCAGAGAGCAGACCATGCAGGCTGACATCAGGGACAGACAGGTGACAGGAAGGGATGGTTCTTCCTGTGATAGATTTGATTTCCATCCTACATGTATATAAGTAGTAGGGGAGACACTGTAGGTCCCCCAGTCTGGAAATCACTATTGCTCCATGTCTTATGAGCCTGACAGGCCCTAAAATTCATTCTTCACTGAAGTGGCAGTCCCAGTGCCAATGTTGTATGTTGAGCCCTCTCTGTCATCACCCACTAACACCTCTAGGGTCCCCAACCATGCTTTCCCATACCCAGCCACCTCTCCAATGTCAAGCATGACACTGTTATAGTTTCCCCTTTTCTGTAAACCCTGACCTTATAAAGTTGGCCCTGTGTAGAATGAGAGCTTTCTTCTCTTTTCTACACAGGTAAATACCACATGGCATAAACCATATAGCCTTTTCTGCACAGGTGTCAGCAGGGGATCCTGCCCATGAGTGACTACATAGCTTTGTCAGACCCCCATGAGCCCCTGGTCCCTGGATATCCATCACACTGTAGGCAGGATAAGGATAATGGTCCTATACACAGCCCACCTCTGCAGCCCAGTTTTGGTACCCACAGACATATGATAATCCTTATGCCCAGTCTGGCATTATTTTTACTCATAAATCTGAAGAAAATGACAACTGGGTTGATTCTTAACAAAATCCCAATTCTCATAAATGCTCACAACCATGACATAATTATGTCATTAAACAGAGCTAATTCTTGTGTACTAAGAAAAGTAAATGCATGTAAATATCCCTTATATGGAAGATATATGAAGGATTGTGTCTATAATCTTCCCTTTAGGAGGATTTTAGGGTAGAATTATAGACACAATCCTTCCTCAGGGATGGTTACCATCCTCCCTATAGGAACATATTTACACATATTTACATTTTACAGAGTGTGATCCCAACAGTGTCATTCCCATCCTTGTATCTGCTCTAGACAGCAGAAAAAGGAACTTGCCAGGTTTTTGTTTACATATTTTTCCTTGGCAGTGCCTGTGAGTCAAGGCATGCATTATATGTCACTAGCAAAGATTGGCCCAAGTGTGCAAACCTAAGGTTTGCACCCATGGGAAGGGCAGCAGTCATGTGGACTGAATTGTAACAGTACCACTATTGAAAACCTCTGTAATTCATTTCACAGCTGCATGGAAGGGGCCATGGACCCTATTTGTCATGGTACACACTCCATCTGCCCCCTCTGCACCTCCTCTGACCCCCTCCACTCTCCTCTGCACCTGCTCTGACATATGCATGCACAATTGCATGCAACTGCACTACACTTATGATCAGATCAATGCCAGATCAAGGTCAGACTAACACAGACCTGGTTCCCATGCCAAGTAGTGCTGACTGTATACTTCCTATCTATTTATCTGATCCCTTTATTGACAATGATGGGTAACTGCCTCTTTCTTGTTTAACTCCTGTCTCTGCATTACCCATCTGCTATAAATATAGTTAGACCTGTGTAGAATGAGAAGCCAGCTTTCTTCTCATTTCTACACAGGTAAAGCCCCCCATGTATATATCTTACTTTCCATGCTATAAGATTTCTATGCAGGCCATCAGCAGGGACCCATCCCCTTGAGCACCCTCTGGTGGAATGTCAGAGCTCCATAAGCACCCAGACATCATATATGCTCCCAGCCTTAGACACACTCTGACACTATTTTTCAGTTCAGTGGTTGCAGAGAAAATTGAAGAACAAGTTGAACATATCCATGCATATAGAGGAATCACTGTAAAAAGTAAATGTGTGTAAATATCCTCTGTATACAGAGGATTCTGTCTATAATCCCTCATATAGCCTCCCTATAGGGGAATTACTGTATTGCATTTATCCTTCATGTATGGAGGATTTAAGGGTATAGTTATAGACACAATCCATCCTCCATCTAGAGGGATGGATACATGCATATACTTTTTGTAGTGGAATGCTGGGGGGGAAGAGTCTATCCACCTGGAAAGATTTCCTGGGAGCATTAGGGATGTCATGCAAGTGGTCCAGATGTCTCCAGAGTCCTTGATGATAAGGGGAAATACCATTTCATCAGGACCAGTTCATTAATATATGTACAAGATAGGCAGTTCTGATAAAGGCTGCATCTTGTTTTCCCTATATCTCTCCATCTATGTACCTTATGAAATTTTGTCAAGTTTGATATCCTGGGAAAGCTATTCTCAGGGGACATCCAATTGCATAGGCAGCATGGTATGAGGACAAGTTTCTACAGAGAATGTTGGAAATGACCAAAATTGTGCCAATTTCATCAAATTAATGATATTGGGGACTTCCAAATTTGGACAGGTCTTTTCTGGACATTTTCCCTCATGTGTAGAGTGTTCTCCTTTGGTTATATGATGATTTATATGGTTATTGGAGTGTTTTGAGGGTAAAAACATGGGTTGTATGAGTAGGATTTCAAGGGTTGCAGGACTTCTATGTTGGAATGGGCCTGTAAAGTTATAAACTATGTGTGGTGAGATGTTAAGTGGTAGATATGGGTTGGGGATGACTTTGAAGCAGTCATAATAATGGGTTTTCTTAGATACTTTGTGTATGCTTGTATGTATGTACAGGAGTCAAGTCAAGAATTGGATAAGTAAGATCCCCCTCCTTTCTTTTGGCTAAAAGGCCATGTACAGATGTCTCCAGTGTGGGCTCTCATAGCTGTATTACTGAAGGTAAAGTCTCTAGGGTAAGAAAGCTGACTGTCAGGGATTGTGTGTGCTCATGCTGAAGGTGTGCTCCAAAACCAAGTCGAATTCAAAGCTGGGGGATCTCCCCAGACTCAGTGCAACTAATATACACAGGAGAGCCAGCTACTAGGTGACTACTCTAGAAACCAGGCAGTGGAACTCAGACATGATAGAAGAAAAGCCAGATCAGCTAAATACATGCAGATCAACAAGGACAAGATAGGAGGGGGTCGGGATGGAGCCTGGGCCAGTAATACATCATGCTACTTATGATGTGTGACTGCTAGAGCATTCTCTGACACTGACAGTCTTCCCTTGACAGCCAGCTTAGACTCCAGAGTGGGTACCAGTTGAAGATTCCAAGTTGTGAAGTGGACCTTATAGGGAAATCCTCTTGGGATTGAGCTACTGAGTGTTATATCTGTTTACAAGATCTTTTCACCTTAGTTGGGTTGTGTGAATCAGGCTTATCTGCCCATATAGGCTGCCAGAGTTGCTAGACCAAGCCTCTTCTAATTTACTGTCCTTCTGTATAAGGCAGAGTAGTGTATGAGCTCCCAAGACTAGGAGTTTCCCCAGATACAACACACCTAGTCTCAGGCCAGGCATCACAGATTCTTTGGTATTAACTGTTATAGTTTTTATTTTGGCCAGAATCCCTGGCCTACCATAAGAGATGATCATAGGCATCCCTAGTTAAAAGGTTAACACCCCCACAAAAGTCAAAATCAGTCATTGTGAGATGGGATAAATAGCTCAATGGGAAGAGTGCCAGAGAATCTTGGGTTCAACTCCTGATTATTCCTTTTCTATTTAGTTATATTACACCTACTTAAATCCAATCCTGTGTAGAATGAGAAGGGAGTTTTCTTCTTCCTTCTACACAGGTAAGTCTTGTAAATGCCACATATACTCAAGTCTTTTGACATGGACACTCAGCAGGGGACCTGGATCTTCCCTTGGAGTGACTTGACAGAATTGCCAGACTCCAGTGAGCCCTTATATGTTGGCCACACTCCCAGTCTTGGATCCATCCTGACAGGCTAGGGCTAGCATTACACCTTTGTTTAGGAGACCTTGATGTATGTATTACATGATGCTTGCAGCATTAATTTAATAGCATTCTACATATCCAGTACATCTCCTTGTGCAATCTCTTTCCATGGATCAGC
>WNFJ01621176.1_pt1 | contig 12226 bp, 5 predicted proteins | sample 5400461 | NCBI WGS metagenome assembly WNFJ01 (sample SAMN13153349, study PRJNA577476) | soil metagenome | isolation source: 115 cm saprolite on Douglas fir-dominated hillslope | place: USA:California | collected 2013-09-17
CGGCACGGTCACGAGATTCTCTTTCGTCATCACCGAGCCGACCAGTTGCGCGTGATTCTTTTCGAATCGCAGGTCGCGGTTGGTCAGAATTCCTGTAAGCCGCGAGCCGCGCGTCACCGGCAGACCGGAGATCTTGTACTTGTTCATGATTTCCAGCGCCTGCCGCAGCGTGATGTCCGGGGAGATTGTCACCGGGTCGACGATCATGCCGCTTTCCGAGCGCTTCACCCGGTCGACTTCTTCGCCCTGCCGGTCGATGGCCATGTTGCGGTGTACCAGCCCGATTCCGCCCTGCCGCGCGATGGCGATGGCCAGGCGCGATTCCGTGACCGTGTCCATGGCCGCGGAAGCCAGCGGGATGTTCACCCTCAGCTTGCGAGCGAAGTTCGTGATTGTGTCGACTTCGGTTGGCAGCACCGCCGACCGCCCCGGCAAAAGCAGCACATCGTCAAAAGTAAGACCCTCGGAAATCACGCTGTCCATCATTCCAGCCTCACGCAAAAAGATTGGGCGCAGGCAAAACCGGCGCCATAAAGCAGCGCAGCCCAGCGGGTCCCCGCTGGGCTGGCAATCAACTCCATCAAATTGAAAAAATGCATCACCGTGAATCTTCAATTCTAAGGGGCATTCCGATTCCGGTCAAGCTAACCGGGGAAATCACCCCAGAACAGCAAAGCCGCCCCGAGAATGGCGACCTACAAAGCCGATAACACCGCGATCCCCTCACAAAGAAAAACCGGGGCTGACTCGTCTGAGTCAGCCCCGGTTTTAGCTGTTTGTTTCAGCTAGGCCGTCCGCTTAGAACGTAAACCGCGCGCCGAGCTCGCCCCAAACCGCGCGCGGAATGATGGTGCTGGCTGGGTTGATGAAGCCGACCGGATGACCGAACGTGCCAGTCAGGCCAGTACTGGCGATGCTCTTGCCGAAGTTGTTGCCGTAGTTGGCGCGATTCGTCAGGTTGAACGCCTGGGCCACCAACTGCAAGTTCATGCGTTCACCGAACTTGATGTTCTTCGCCAGCCGCATGTCGAGTTCGAAGTACGGATCTCCGCGAAGCGGATCGTACTTGGCGATCGTGCATCCCTGCGCGACACCGTTCAAACCGTAGAAGCAATTCTGCGCCGCCTTGTCCGCAGTCGAGACGCTGCCACCGTAGTTAGCGGAACTAAATGCCAAATAGTTCGTGGGATCGTTCGTCGGAACCACAACCCCAATAGCCGTCCCGCCTCCGGTATTCAATGTATTGGCAGAGTTGGTTAGATTGTAAGGGCGTGCCGAACCGAACTGCATGATCGGCGAGAGCTGGAAGCCCTTGCCAAGGTCCACGATTCCGCTTAGCGTTACGTGATGGCGCTCATCGTTGGGCGACGGTCCCCACTCATAGCTTGCAAACGGATTTGACGCGATTCTCGGATAATTGCGGAAAGAGCCGCCTCCCCCGTCATACGAATAGGCCCAAGCCAACGTGTAATTTGCGTTGACAGAGAAATGATGGGACATGCGCTGGCGGAGGCTGATGTTCATGCCGTCGTAATGTGAACGGCCGATCGATTGTTCGTCACGAACGCTCGCGAATTGCGGCGCGGTGGACCCCGGCGCAGTTAGTCCATTCAGCGGAGCTGTACAGCAAGCTCCACCCGCGGGTACGCGCTGATCGATATTGATGGTCTTGTTCTCGTGCAGACCGAGAACATGCGTGTATTCTGCCTCAATCACCGTGTTGGGGTTAAACGACCAGCTATACCCCCCGTTAAACTCCAGGGTCTCCGGGTTGCGATAGTTGGGGTCCATAAGGCGCCCGATACTGCGGGGCGCAAGCTGTGTGGACGGAGGAGGAATCGTCGGAAGCGGGCTGACGCCATATTGCCATTGGCCTAGAGTCTGCCCCGTACCTGGAACAGGGTCACTAGGGCTCGTAAGGCTGAGCACCGTTGCAAAGACCGTCGGGTTGCTCATTTGCTCCATAAACAGCGGAATGTTCTGGAACACGTTACCGTAATAGAGCCCGAATCCTCCGCGCAATACGTGCTTGCCAGCGCCAGTCACATCGTAGGCGAACCCAACTCTCGGGCTGAAGTCTTTGTTGTCGTCATGCGGTAACTTGCTGACGTAGGGATTCGAGATCGGGCTGTTGTACGCCACCAGTGCCAAATAGGTGCGGCTCTTCTGGATGTCCGACACGCCAATCATGTTGAAATCCTTGTCCCAGCGCAGGCCGAGATTGACCGTCAAACGCCTGTTGACTTTCCAGTCGTCCTGGCCATAGAGACCGAGTTGCTTGGTGGCGACAAGAAAGTACGGGTTGCCGTTCGCAATGTCCATGCCGGTGATGAGTCCAGCAGTTGCGAATCCATTGGGGTAGCAAGGCTGGTTCTTCATCGCTCCGCACGTCGATGGATTCGCAAGAATCGTGCTGGGGTCGGCCGCGAAGTCAACTTCTAGAGTCGAGCTGAACTCAAAGAACCCTCCTTCCACTGGATTGTTGATGAAATCCACTCCAGCCTTGAAGGTATGGTGACCAACGGTTTTCGAGATGTCATCCTTGAACTGCCACTTTTTCTGAAAGGACTGCTGGGGAACGTTGATATTGGTGCCAAATGACGCGCTCGGGAAGGTTACGAGCGGCGCGCTGATATTGCTGGCGATGAGGTTGTTCCAATATTGATAGCCAGCAGTGAATTGGTTAACGGTCGTATTCGAAAGAATAGAGTTCAACGTAAAGTTGCTCAAGATCAGATGGTTCTTGGTGAAGTTGCCGTTGGTCAGATCACCCTTGCCGTCAGACTGATCATTCAGGCTGTCGTTGACCTGGGAGTTGTAGCTGAGATAGATATTGTTCTTGTTGTTGATCACAAAGTCCGTTCGACCGTTGTAACGCGTTTCAAAAAAGGGACGCGGGATGGTAGCCGAGGGCTGAGCCGCAAGTCCGGCTCCCTTCGCGAGCGTGAGCTCGGCGAGAGACTTTACGTCCTCTGCTTGAGCCTGGTGTTCGCGTTCGCGTTCAATGGCAAAGAAACCGAAGAGCTTGTCCTTGCGCAAAGGTCCGCCGACGGAGCCGCCGAACTGCTGACGAGTGTAGTCTGGGTGAGAGGAATTCGTGCCGTTTGGGTTAGTTGGCGTTGGTCCGGTGCCAGTGGGATCTTTCTCGTCTGTGTTCAGGTTGGTGTTGCGAAAGTATCCGAAGACAGAACCGTGGTAGTTGTTGGTGCCCTGCTTGGTGATCATGTTGATAGCGGCGCCTTCTGAGCGCCCGTTTTCCGCAGAGAAGCGCTGCGTGCTGATCTGGAACTCCTGGACGGCTTCCAAGGGAAGCTGCATTACTGGACCGCCAACGGTATTGTCCTTGTTATCCACTCCGTTGACCGTAACGTTTACGTTGCGGCCTCCTGCGCCGTTCACGGAAAGAATCGCGTAGCGGTTTTTCGTGGGATCATAGGAATCCGTGGCCTTGACACCCGGGGCCAGGTACGCAAGGTTGGCCACGTCTCGCCCGACCATCGGCAGTTCTTCTACTTCGGTGGGAGTAATATTCTGGCTGACGCTCGTCTTTGCTTGATCAAGCAGCGGCGCTTCGCTGGTAACTTCGATGATTTCGGACATGGAACCGGTCTTCAGTTCCACGTTGACCGTAGCAGTCTGGCCGATCAAAATCTCGATAGTTTGCACAACGCCGGCAAAACCGGTTTTGGCGACTTTCACCGTGTAAGTCCCTACTGGCAACAGTTCGAATTGATAGACACCGGTGTCATTACTGGTTGTGGTTCGAGTTACCCCGGTTGACTTGTTCTTCGCCTCAACCTGTGCGCCGGAGACCACGGCCGGGGTTTGATCGGTGACCGTTCCCTGGATCGTGCCGCTAGCGGTAGCTTGGGCGAAGACGTCTCCACTCCCTACGCTGAGGGTCAAGACTCCAATCAACAAAGTAAATGTAAGTCTTTTCATTTCTATGCTTTTCTCCTGTGGCAGCTAGCCTGCTAGATCTCTCTCACCCTGAAATTGAGCCCTACTAAGTACTATGCACTCCGACGGGCAATTCATAGACCAATGTCATCAAGTTGTAAAGCGATGATAAAAATGAGGTTATTTGTAGAGATCAAGAATAATTTCAGGGAATACAGAAAGTAGTATGTAAGCTACTACTGAAATTCATATGGATAACTCGCCAACGGTGAAAACTTTTCCTCGCCAGACGACTTATGGCATGGTTGAGCGGCGGCGTCAGTGGCTAAATCTAGCATGGTGCCCTGCCGCAAACCTGCAGAGCATGGTAACCACCCTCACACAGAAATGTCCCATCACTTTTGATGAGTAGCTTGAGCTTGTCTGCCCTGCCTAAGTGAAATACAGTTTTGTTATGGAGACGGCGCGCTCCCCGTTTGAAGTCCATCCCTTGCTGAAAAAAGGGCACGCCATGACCATCGTTTCGGCCTTTGTGCCCAGGCGGTTCGATATTCCGCCCGCCAAACCCAGGCTGTTTCAGGTCGATCCGGAATCCCGCTTGCTCGCACATTGCCACTGGCAACCCGGTAAGCGGAAGGACGTGTCGGTCATCGTCATCGTTCACGGCCTTGAAGGTTCCAGCGAAGGGAATTACGTACGCGGCATTGCGGAGAAGGCCTTCGATCGCGGCTTCCACGTCGTGCGCATGAACCAGCGGAATTGCGGCGGCACCGAGGCATTGACGCCCACCTTGTACAACTCCGGTATGAGCGGCGATTACCGGACCGTCTTCGAAGAGCTGTCAAACGACGACGGTTTCGAACAGATCTTCTTCGTCGGCTACTCGATGGGTGGAAACCTGGTGACCAAAATGGCCGGAGAGTTTGGCGCGGACGTGCCGAAGGCGCTGCGTGGTGTCTGCGCCGTGTGCCCCGCCCTCGACCTTGCTGCGTGCGCCGACGCACTCGAGCGCTGGGACAACTATCTTTACCAGCGGCGCTTTGTGAACGGCTTGATGTCCCGTTACGCCAGAAAACAAAAGCTCTTCCCAGAGCGTTACAAGCTGAACGGTCTGCCACCGGTTCGAACCGTTCGCCAGTTCGATGACGTCATCACCGCGCCCCAGTTCGGCTATCGCGACGCGCAGGATTATTACGACCACGTTGGCGCGAAACGCGTCGCCGCGCAGATCCGCGTGCCCATGCTCATGATCACCGCGCAGGACGATCCCTTCGTCCCCTACGCTTCATTCTTAGCTGCCAAAATCAGCGAGAATCCCGCCATCCAGTTTGTCGCGCCCCAACACGGCGGCCATTGCGGCTTCATTTCGAGACATCCCGGAAGCGAGCGCTTCTGGGCCGAGCAGCGCATCGTCGAATTCTGCGCCGCACGAGCCTTCTCCACCTAACGGCTCCCCGCGAACAGCTTCGAATTTGTCCTCCCTTTCCTTACCGGTACGAATACAATCCCGACCAAGAACCTCTTCCTACCGAAAACTGAAAACTGAAAACTGAAAACTGCCTCACCCCAACGGCTTCTCCATCGACACGGGAAACCCCGGCGTCAAAAGCTGCGCCGGCCCGTCCGCCGCAATAACAATGTCGTCTTCACAACGCATCCCGAATTCACCGGGAACATAGATCCCCGGCTCATTTGAAAATGTCATGCCCGGCTCCAGCACGGTCTTGCTCTCTCGCACGAGATAGGGATGTTCGTGTCCATCCAGTCCAATCCCGTGACCCAGCCGGTGCGTGAAATATTTGTAGTCCGGCCCGTACCCGCCGTCCGTCACAACCTTGCGAGCCGCATCATCGACCGTCCCCGAGAGCCTTCCGGCCCGTGCTGCGTCAAGAGCCGCATCCTGTGCCTTTCGCACGATATCGTAAACCCGCGCCACTTTCTCCGATGGCGTCCCGAAAATTGCCGTACGCGTGACGTCGGAAGCGTACCCATCCACCCCGCAGCCGCCGTCGATCAGCACCACGTCGCCTTCTTTCAGCTTTTGCGGTTTGATGGTGCCGTGGGGCAACGCCGCCGATGCGCCCAGCAAAACTAGCGCCCCGCCGTGCAAACCCATTTTTGAAAAGCCGGCTTCCACCAGCTTGCCGATGTCCTCCTGTGACATGCCTTCTTTCAAGGAAGCGAACACCGCGCGAAAAACGTCGCAGGTTGCCGCGCAGGCCAGCCGCATCAGCTCGAGTTCGTGCGCCGACTTGCGTCCGCGGCAAGCAATGGTTACAGGGTCCGCGGAGACGCATTCGAATCCCGGCGCCGCCCCGCGCAGATGATCGAAAAACGTGAACGCCGCGGTTTCTTCCACGCCCACGCGTCCCGTTCGAATCCCGCGATCGCCCAGCGCCGCCGCCGCGATTTTCGTGGGGCTCTCATCCTCCTGCCAGACGCGGACTTCCGCGGGGAATTGCAATTTCTCGCGCAGGCGTCCCTCTTCAAATCCCGGCACTACAATTATGGGATTGCCCGCGCGAGGAAGCACGAGCGGGAGGAGCCGTTCGCTGCTTCCCCAGCGGATGCCCGTGAAGTAATAAAGAGAAGTCCCAGGAGCAAAGAATAGAGCATCGTATTTTGGCGCCAGCTCGGACATCAGTTTTTGCGCGTGCTGCAGGCGTCCATAAAACTCATCGGCCGCGATCGGATGAACCTTGGCTCCAAGCGGTTTGAGCGCCGAGAACGCCGGGGGGAGAGTGTCGCCAGCGTCCTCGAGCATCGTCCCTGGTATGGCCCCGTGCACGGCATTGACTGGCCGCGCCAGCGCCACGGCCGAAGCCATAGCGGCGCCTCTCAGGAATTGTCGGCGCGATGCATTCGAACGGGAATCCAATGTTAGTTTGTGCATGTCAGCAAAGAGGTTTATCTGGGTGCAGCGCAGCTTGTCAAGCCACATCGAGCTCATACCGCCAAGAAATAAAGGGCCAAGTACGAGCTGCTTGCCCCACAAAAAAAATGGGAGGCGCTCACCGAGCGCCTCCCGGAGTGTCAACGTGAACTGAAGTCTAGAACACGAACTTCAATCCCAGCGTCATCGATCGGAACCCGCCGCTGAAGAGTCCGGGCGCGTTCAGGAAGTTCGGGTCGCCCGGAATTGCATAGCCAGGGGTCGTCGTGGCTGTAGTAACCCCCGCAGCGCTGAAAACGTTTCCATTGCTGAGGGCGTAGTTGGGATGGTTTAGGATGTTGAAAATATCCGCCTTAGCCAACAAGTATTTGCTTTCGCTAAAGTGGAACTTCTTGCCAACGGAAAGGTTGAGGACGTCAAATCCCGGGCTCGCAAAACTATTACGACCCAAGTTGGCCCTGGCTCCAGGTCCGGTAATAATATACCTCGCGCCGTAGCTCACTGGCGTGTAGCCGATAGCCGCGCCAGGGCACGATCCGCCTGCTGCCATACCGGCGGAAGATAGCCCGACAGCTCCCCCAGCTAGTTCGCAGACGGCAAAGACATCCGATCCCCCGACGCCAGAGGCGAATGGATTGAACGACGCGCGGTCACCGGCAGAATCGCCGTTGCCGTTGGAGTCCACACCTCCGGACTGCAAGGTTATAGGCTGCCCGGTCTGCGCAAGGAAGATTGAGCCGATCTGGAACCCGTTCACGAGTGTCTTGACAAAGCGATTGTCAGACCTGACGTCGGGCACCTGGTAAGTAAGAGAAAGAGCGAACTTGTGGCGCACGTCCAAGTCCGAGTTCCCGCGGTCCTCATTAATGCGGTTGGTGTCCTGGGCCCGCCGTGGGTTCAGGAGGCTGGTGAAGAATTCGTTCGTCGAATTGTCGATGGTGTGGGCATAGGTGTAGTTCGCGTTAAAGGTCAGCCCGTGACGCGCACGTTGCGTGAAGCTGACTGAACCTGCATGGTAGATGCTGCTCCCCAACGGCGGATCGGACGTAATATTCCCTTTGAAGGGGCAAACGCCCGGACCCGTTGTGCATGGAGCCGTAAGGTAGATATTTGAATTGAAGGCGTTGAAAGCCGCGTCGGTCGGTGTGCTGGCGGTCCATGAAGTCGGAACGTCCGATTTCTTGAAGAAAGTCGGCAATGGAGCTATTCCGGCATCGAACGCGCTGATGTGATTTCGGCGAAACTGTACCGGCAATTCCAGTCCGCGCGTCCCTAAATAACGCACTTCGACCGTAGTGTTTCTGGCAAATTCGTGTTGCACGCCCAAAGACCAAGTCAAAATCTTGGGCATGACCGTATCGTCGATAAAAGCAGTCGTTAGATTGCGTGCTGCTGCTTGGCTTGCTGGCGGTATGTAAGCGGAGGGCAGTCCGCCGCCGGCGAGAAAACCCGCACCATTAGGAGTACTGGCAGTAGGACACCAAGAAGGTTTGGGTGACAAAGTGCATGCCGAGGCAGGGTTAAGTTCGCTTTGTAACTGTGGGGGCAGCGTAATGGACGCGAAGTTCTGGAATTTCACGTCATAGGCGATGCCAAAGCCACCGCGAATCGATGTCTTGCCTCTTCCGGTCGGATCGTAGGCGAAGCCCACGCGCGGAGCGATGTTGTTCTTGTCGGTTTTGGGATTGCCAAAAGTGATTAAACCCGGAGCGTTGGAAATTGCGTTCAGGCTCTGCGTACTCGATCCCACTGGATTCGTCCAATATTCATAGCGGACACCCAGGTTTAGAGTCAAACGTGACGTGAATTTAAAGTCATCCTGGGCAAACACATAAAAGGCGCTCTGCGTACCCAGAAAACTCCCCGTTCCAGCTCCACGCAGCGTTCTTCCGGGGTTGTCCGGCACAATATCGTTAATAAACGCGTTCGCCGTCTTGTACTGGTTGTCTCCATTGCTGCGCGGCAGAAAGAATTGCGGATAAATGAAGTGGTTGTATTGGCCGCCGAATTTGAAGCTGTGTTTGCCTCGTGACCAACTAAAGGTATCCGCAATCTGATAGGTGTTCTGCTTCTGGGTTGTGTTGTCCCCAGGGCCCACTGTCACGCCACTTAGAAGGTCGTTAATCGTTATATCTGTCGGGCAAGATGTGCAGGGATTGAGAAAGGGTTCACTGAAGAACGAGTATTGCAGCCGGAGGTCGTTGACCACGTGGCTGCTGATGGTCCAGACGTCATTCAGCGCGATCTTCCGGTTGTGAAAGAGCTCGTTCTGGTTGAATTGGGCCTGCGTCGAGTTGACCGGAAAGATGAATTTCCCCTGGTTGATCAGGAACCGCGCTCCAAATTGGTGCCGCCCCATCGTATAGTCGGCATTTACCTGGGCGTCATGTTCTTGCTGAAAGTTCGGGCTGAAGATGGTTATGTTGCCGATAGGAACGGTGTCTATCGTGGTGCTGTTTATGCCGCCTCTGTGAATCATTACATTCCCGGCATCGTTCGCCGAGGCCACGGGAAAATTTGCCAGCAGCGCCTTTACCGCGCTATTTGCGGCGTCGGCTTCCAGTGTCGCCAATCCAGCGGCAGTGGGCCCGGTAAATGCCGTCGCAGAACCTTGGCCGTGAAGGTAGGTGTATTCATAGGCGCCGAAAACAAACAATTTATTCTTGACGATGGGACCGCCCACGGTCCCGCCAAAGCGATTGTTATCGAATGCCGGCTGGCCAGCAAGCGTATGCTGCACGTCGATCGCGTTCTTCGTCAAATTATCGAGTGAGTTATAGTTGCGGTTTTGGTTGTACCACTCGCCCGAGCCATGCCAGTTATTGGTGCCCGTCTTGGTCACCAGGCTGAACTGACCGCCCGCGGAGTGTCCATATTCGGCGCTGAATTGGTTGGTCGTGAGGTTGAATTCCGCGACCGCGTCTGGAATGACCGTCGAGTTGTTTCCCGTCACGCCAAGATTGTTGTCATCGACGCCGTCCACGGTAAAATTGTTGTCGCGTGGACGCGTTCCGCCAACCGATCCGCCAATCCCCGTGACTCCCCCAGGCTGCGCCACAACATTGGGAGCCAGCACTGCCAGGTTGAGTGGGCTGCCATTCAGCGTGCCGGCGCCATTGGGAAGCTGAACCTCGCTCACATCATAAGAATTATTTAGATCGGAAGACGTCGTCTGAACCGCCACGCCGCCGGCCGTCACTTCCACGACCTCCGTCGCCACGCCCAAGTCCAGGTGCGTATCCGCAACATTGTCTTGATTGGCGATGACGCTGATGTCTGTCGCCACGAAATTCTTGAATCCCTTGGCCTCTACACTCACCTTATACAAGCCCGGAATCAGGCTCGGGAACGAATACGTTCCCGCCGAAGTGGTCGTAATTTTCACCGACACGCCCGTTTCCTGATTCGTGGCTGTCACCTGCGCATTCGGAACCGCTGCTCCGGTAGGATCGAAAACCTGTCCCCGCAGCGTTCCCGTGATTCTCTGCGCAGCGGCGGGAATCGGAGCCACCAAGACCAATACTGCGATCAACACGACAAGCAAAGAGCTTGTCAATCGATCACGCCAGCGTATAGACGGACTAATGATTCTTGCTCTCTCACAATTCATTTGCTCCCCCTCAATTTGAACTGACTAAGAGTTGTGTCCCAATGCGCTGATGCCGGAAGTCCCAAGAAAAATCGTCCCATCGGGATGGACCAGCATCAGAGTTGATGAGAAAGGAAGCAGGTTGTTCGCCAATGCGAGCGTAGATTAACAGGCAAAGTTTTCTATGACTTAGGAGGCATATTGGCCTGGGGAGAATCTAAACTTCGATACTTCTGGATGGTTTAGCTGATTTAGATTCAAGTATGCGTAGAGGATAAGCTGCGGGAATTGCAGGGAATCGCTGTTTTTTTGAAAGAATTTACAGAACGAAGAGAGCCAGCTTTCTGAGCCGGCGAAGGCGCCAGTCTCCCGCGCATGAAAGCCGAATCGAATTACGCAAACTTTTTGTGGCGCCGTGTCCGCGAATCCGGCCTGCCGGAAATTCGCAAACTACTCCGTCCTAACCGCGAGGATTTTCTTGCCCTCAACTTTTATTTCGATGCCGATGGGCGGGCGCAGATCGGATCCTTGCACGATGCCTCCGCGAACCCAGGCGCCGCTGCCCGGAAGGTTGGAGGTTTTGAGCGGATCGAACACCGTGCGGCTGCAGGGATTCCCGACCATGGGATGTTTCGGGGTCCGGAAGCCGTAATCGTTTTTCAGCTTCTGCAGGTCGGTGACGTATTCGAGTTTGCAGTTCCCGAAGGGTGAGTTCACGCTAAACGCCCAGTAGCCGTTTGCCTGGGAGGGCGAGCCAGCCGGCAAACGAATGAGAAACCCGGGAATGTTTTCGCCGCTGAGGCGGTTGCGAATGAAAAACTCTTTCGAGGACCAGGGCTTGGCCATCTCGGTCACGTCGGCGATCCCAGGATCCGCAGGGGTCGCATGCGGGAGCAAGGTGTCCGGATCGGGCGCGGGCGCAGGAACTTCGATCTGCGGTTGGAGTGCAGCGGACCGCGGTTCCGCACGTTTCGGACGAAGCGCCCATCGCGCTCCCAGGAAAACGACGAGGAGTACGGCAAGAAGTCCGATGACCAGTTTGACGGCGGGATTCGACGCCGGGGAAGAGCGCGGCCCGGAAACGCCGGGAATCTGCGGCATCTCCGACTTGAAGCGATCGGATGGTGGCTGGTTGGTCATGGGGCTTCGATTCTATACTTAAAGTAGGGAAAGTCGAAGGTTGACAGTGGAAAGTTGCATGGGAAGCAAGGATGTGACTCGTGACGCCGGCAAGGCCGGAGCGGGCCCACCCGACCTGGTCCCAGCGCTGATGGGAACAGCGGGTGACCGAGACTGATTGGACGGGTAGGCAATCCTTTACCGATATTTTTGTTACTTGTCTGTGTGCCCTCCTTGTTAGAACAGAAACGCTTGCGGCAAGCATTTGACTCGGACCTATCGCAGGCTCTTTTCTTTCTAATTTCTGTTTCCGCCCCTCACTCTCCACCACTAACAACCAAGAACTAAAAACTAGAAACTGAAAACTCTCTCCACTCCGCTAACCACTGTCCCGCCAATCACTTTCAAATCACCTTCAACTTTATCTTGACAAGTACGGTACTCGTATGCTAACAACGTCTTTGATATACGAATCGCCAGCCCGATCGTTCCGCCCCGAGCTCCCGCTCCTCAGCGTGTTCACACGTAACAAAATCTCCCGTCGTCCATCCTCTTTCTATTCAGCAAGTTACAAAATGCTTTTCGCGCAACCCCTTTGTTTTGAAAACGATCCATCTTTCATGGGGGGGTACACGAGTCTGTGTGGCAACTTTGTTGCCTTGGCGAGTTTTTGGTGATTTCCATGATGCATTTGCATTCCAGTGAAGTTGTAGCCCGGTGCGGTT
>WNFJ01270766.1_pt2 | contig 12225 bp, 17 predicted proteins | sample 5400461 | NCBI WGS metagenome assembly WNFJ01 (sample SAMN13153349, study PRJNA577476) | soil metagenome | isolation source: 115 cm saprolite on Douglas fir-dominated hillslope | place: USA:California | collected 2013-09-17
AGCGTCCAGACCGGCCAGGTCAGGACGTCGCCTCCGCTGTTGTCGACCGAGGTGTCCGCGAAGATCGTGCTGTCGCTGAGGCGCAGCGGGAAGAAGGGGAAGAAGGTCGCCGTGCTGGCCGCGAGCTGCCAGCTCGCCACCGTGTCGCTCACGTCCTGCCAGTACGGCTGCTCGGCCGTGAAGGCGAGCACGGCGTCGAGCCGGCCGGCGAGGTCGGAGAAGTCGTCCTCGACCGCAGAATCGAGCCCCCCGGAGCAGCGGCACACCAACTCGCGCTGGTCGCCGAGCGGGCTCGTCACCTGGAGCCGGCCGTCGCCGCGGGTCGGGTCCAGCTTGAACGCCCACTGCCGGACGGTCGTGCGCAGCGCCACCGCCCTGGCCGCCTGCGTGTCGCCGATCCCGTGGAAGGTGACCGGGACGTGGACCGTGACCGGGCCGTGCACGACCGTCCGGAAGCGCTGGCCGGGCTGCAGCGGCACGCGCTCCACCACGAAGAGCGGCGGCGGGCTGGAGCGGCCGGCGGCGCCCACGGCGGTGGCCACGTCGCTGCCCTTGCGGACCAGCGTGACGCCTCCGGCCGGGTCGACCCAGTTGAGNNNNCTTCCAGGTGCTTCATGCTCGCCAGCCAACCGCCCGGGTCGCCCGGCCCGGCCGCGAAGTTCTGCGTCACGTTCAGCGTCCGGTTCGTGGTCGAGCTGCCGGCCGGGATCACGAAGCCGCCGCCACCCGCGAACATGACCAGGCGCTCGTCGGCGTGGATGTCGTAGATGCCGCCAGGGACCACCGAGCCGCCGCCCTGACGCGACGTGATGACGCCGCCGCCAGCGCTGTTGGCCGCAGAGCCGGTGGTCACGTAGTCGGTCGTGATGGTGGTGGTCTTGTTGGTCGGCAGGTTGTTCAGCTCGTCGATGTATTGCTGGAGCTGCACCCGCAGCGGGCTCGACGGCGCCAGGGTCGCCTCGGCGTCGAGGAGCGACTGCCGGAAGATGTCGGTCTTGCTGGCGGTGTCGAGCGTGGTCCCGGCAGCCTCGGCCTGCTTCACCGCCAGCTCCACGGCGGCCGTGGCTTGGTTCTTGATGGCGTCCGTCACGTCGAGCTGGGCCTTGCTCAGGTTGGTGGCGGCGTCGCCGGACTGGAGGTCGAGCAGCTTGCCGGCGTCGACCTGCTTGTTGAGCGCGTCCTGCGCGGCGGTCGCCTGGTCGGACTGGGCCCCGTACTTCTTCACCGCCTCCGTCAGCTTGTCCTGCGCCGCCTCGATCGCGTGCACGCTGGCCGCGTGCTTGTCGGCGTACTCGGCGTCCTTGACGAGCTCGTCGCCCAGGGTCTTCTGGGCTTCCCTGACCGAGATCGCCGAGCGCTGCTGCGCGACCTGGGCCGAGATCAGGCTCTGGTCCGACGTGTAGAGCGCCGCCTGGTCCTGCTGGGTCTGCCGGAGCTGGTCGTCGAGCAGCTTCACGGCGTCGGAGTGCTTCTGGGCGGCGGTGGCGTTCTTCAGGTTCTGCTCGTAGAGCCGAGCGCCCTCTTCCACGTTCTTGGAGTACTGGATCGTGCCACGGCCTACGCTGTCGCCCAGTTTTCTGGCCTGCTCGTCGGCGTAGGCCGTGGCCACCGCGTTCCGGTTGTAGGCGTCCGCGGCGCCGCTCAGGACCGGCAGCAGCTGGCCGCCGATCTTGTCCTTGGCGCTGTCGATGTTCTGGCCCGCCTGCTTCATCTCGATGTTGTACTTGTGGACCTGCTCGAGCTGCTCCTGGTCGAACACCCGCTGCGCCTGGTTCGTCATCGCCTCGAGCCCGGCGCTCCCCTGCTCCAGCACCGGGATCAGCGCTGCGCCGGCCTTGCCGAAGGCGGCGAACGCGATGGCGTCGCGCTGGGCCGCCGAATCTGAGGCGCTGTAGGCGTCGGCCACGGCGAACAGCGTCTTGCTGAGGTCGGTGGACCCGTCGGCTGTCTTGACGATCTGGACGCCCAGCTCGGCCAGCGTCTTGCCCGCGGTCGGCGTCTTGGCGCCGACCTCTTCGGTCCGCTTCGCCAGCTGGAACATGGCCTTGTCGGCCGTCTCTGAGCTGACCCCGAGCTGGTCGAACACGTCCACCAGCCTCGACGACGTTTCCGCGCTGAGCCCGGTCACCCGCTGGAAGTTGAGGACCTGCTCGCCGAAGCTGACGTAGCCCTCGATGCTCGACTTGACCACCTCCAGGCCGGTGCCGAGCGCGGCCGTCAAGCCCAGCGGTTGCCCAGCTTGCTCGCCAGGCCCTCGACCCCCTTCCCGTGCTCTTCCAGCGCCGCCGTCGACTTCTTCAGCCCCTCCTCGAAGTTCTTGGAACCCTGCGCCCCCAGCCCGAACCCGCTGACGAGGGAAGCGGTGAACGACTTGGCGTGGGCTTCCGCCTTGGGCAGCGACGTGGTGTCGATCTGGATGCGCGAGGTCAGGTCAGGGAGTGCGCGGTCGGCCAAGTGCGTCCTCCAACCGCCTGGCGCGCTCCGCCTCGAAGCCCCAGAGCGTCAAGAGCTGAAACGCCGTCATGTCCCAGAACCGCTGCTGGTCGATGCCGAGGATCACGACCGCCCGGTGGTACCAGACCGTCCACGGGATGCGGCGCCCTTCCGGCCACGCTTCGGCCGGGCGCCGTTCGAGTTTGGGGGCGGTTCTCCCGGCGGTCCCCAGTACTGGTTGTACGCCTTGGTGATGGCCAGCAGGTAAGCACCGAAGTCCTTACGCTCCATGGCCTCGGCGCGGTTCTCCCTGATGACCGTCAGGAAGCTGAAGAGCGGAGCCCGCACGCCGGCGTTGCGGACGGCGTTGAGCTCGTCCTCGAACTGGCCCACGGAGCCGAACAGGCGCTCGACCTCGACCATGGTCCGGTTGCCGAAGCGCAGCCCCACCTGACGGCCGGCGGGGTGCTCGACGTAGACCGGTTCGTTGAGGAGCGCGTCGGCTTCTGTGGGCTCGGCCACGCTGCTCAGGATATGCGCAGGCGGCGGATGAAGCGGACCTGCCGGGCGCTGATGCGGCTGAGCTGCTGCGCAGCCGAGCGCGCCTGTCCGGCCGACAGCCGGCCGCCGCGGTACGCCTTGCGGAGCTGCGTGCGCAGCGCTGCCCGCTTCCGGATGCCGCGCGCGCCCCGGCTGCTGCGGGTGCCGGTTCGCGCGCCCGCCGCCCGCAGGGCTGCCCCAGCCTGGGCCAGCGCCGGGCGCATGAAGGGGTGCGCCTTCATCTTCCAGGTGCCGAACTCCTGGAAGAAGCCGACCGGGTCCTGCGTGCCGACGTCGACGTAGGGGCCCTTGGCGTCGCGCCCGGGGTCTGAGTGGATGGAGCCCTCGAGCACGCCGGTCGCGCCGTGGGGGGCGAAGCCCTCGGCCAGCGAGACGACCTTGGCACCGACCTGGAGGACGACCTCCTCGGCCTTGGCGTCGAAGTCCGCCAGCGCTTCGCGCAGCCCGGCCAGGAACGGCCCAGCATCCAGCTCCGTCGCCGGCATCAGGCCCTCATTCGCCCACGACGAAGAGCAGCACCGAGTCTCGGGCGATGCCGGTGCCCAGGAGCGTGACGTTGGTGTTGGTGGCGAGCGTGCACAGCGTCGTGGTCGCCGTCCGGTTGCTTGACCGTCGTGAAGGGCGCCGCACCGCCGGTGCCGGTCAGGTTCGCAAGGTCGAAGGTGTCGCCGGTCGTCACGTTCTGGAAGGAGAGCACCGCCCAGCGCGGTGATCCGCCTCCGCCGCCTGATGCCTGGACGACAGGAGCTGTCAAGACTGCCATGGTTCCTCCTTCAGACGATCGCTACCGCGGTCTCGTTGGCGACGAACTGGAGCCAGAGGTTGGCCGGGCCGCCGGTGACGGTGCCGATGAGCGGGACGGCCGTGAACGCGAACTCCTGCAGCTTGTAGTTCTCGTCCGCGAAGCCGCCCAGGAAGTTCGCCGGGATCAGCTTGGGGACCAGCAGGTGGACGTCGCCGACGATGTAGTCGACGTGCTTGCTCTGGCCCTCGACCTTGGCGTACTGGGGCGAGTCGCTCTGGGCCAGCGACATCACGGCCTTCTGCGTCGGCGTGGTCCCGGAGTCGGTCACCGCCATCGTGGTCATGGCCGCCCAGACGTCGAAGTTGAGCTTGCCGTAGAGCATCTTCCCGGTGAGGTCCTTGAGGATGCTGTCGGCCGCGAGCAGGGTGTTGTCGCCGCGCAGCTCCTTGGTGTCCGTGGCCAGGGTCATCTCCATGCTCTGGGCGCCGATGATGTCTACTTTGCCCGCGTAGGTCGGCGGTGCGCCGGCCGGGTCCGTGAGCACCTTGTAGATGCCGGCGTCGTCGATGCCGAACAGCTTGGTGTTGTGGCTCAGCGCCATCGTCTACCTCCGAGTGCAGGGGATTGCCGGCTGTCGGTGGTCTGGGCTGCCAGGACGCCGGGAAACGCCTCCAGCGTGCGCAGTCACGTCCGCAGGCCCTTCGGCTGAGGCTGAGCCCCCTGGGCGGCCCGCTCGCGGTGGCGGCGGCCTCCGGGTGGTGGCGCCGGCAGACGGTCCACGCCGTTCCCTCGACCGGGCGGTGGCCGATGCGCCAGCAGCCGGCGACATGGCACTGGTGGCGCAGGTACACAGACAGCAGCCCAGCGACGATGGCGAGTTCGCCCAGGTCCGAGCCGATCCCGCTCCAGAACCCGTACCACGGCCCGGCCAGGTCGTAGAAGCCACCCAGGTGCACGAACGCCTGCCAGAGCCCACCGAGCAAGCCTGCCATCAGCGGGCCAGCCTCGCCGCGCTCACGGCCACGTCTGGCCCCACCCACCGGATCTTGCGGCAGCGGGGGCAGCGCACGACCACCGGCAGGTCGCACTCGCGCCGCAGCTGGCCGCCCTCGGCGGGCCGCGGGTTGCCGGTGACCTCGTGCGACAGCCGGCGCTCCATGCGCAGCAGCTCGTCGCTGCGCTCCAGCATCCCCCGCCCGAGGTGCGTATCCGACCAGCCCCAGCCCGGCTCGATGGACCAGACCGGCTTGGGGTTGCCCGAGCGCACCGACGGGCCCACCTGGCCCAGCCGCCCTCCGCAGCCTCCGCAGTGCACCGTGACCATCAGAGCTGCCTGAAGAGCTCCACCTGGAGCATGTGATGGACGACGTTCTCGGCTTCGTCGACCACCCGGTTGCTGTGGCGCAGGAGCACGATGTAGACCACGCTGCTGCCCACCGGGCCGGCCCGAGCACCGTCGATCCCGCTCTTCAGCGCCGGCGCCAGCGACACGTCTTCGAGCAGCTTCCCGCGCTGGCCGGTGACGCTGCCGTCGAGGTCGCGAAAGTCCTGGAAGAGGTCGACCTGGGCCGTCTCGACCGCAGTCCGCCTGCCCGTCTCGCGCAGGTCCGGCACCAGCGCGACCTCCTCCAGCAGCTCCACGTACGGGCGCTTGATCCCCTGCGGCGCCCGGTCGCCGTACGCCACCAGGGCGGCGCTGTAGTTCGCCGGGACCAGGGCGAGCCCGTCGACCAGGGCCTTGAGCGCGCCCCGCGTGGTCTGCGCCACCTACGCCTCCCCCTCTTCGCCCTCGGCGTACTCGTCGCGCTCCTCGCCGAGCGCCAGCGCCAGATAGCTGCGCAGCGCCATCCGGTGGCGCATCTCGGACAGCTCGCGCTCGCGGTTCAGCTCCTCCAGCACCCGCTGCTGGCGCGCTTCCAGCGCCTTCAGCGACGCCAGCGAGGTGCGGTACTCCTCGGCCGCTTCCTCCGCCTTCGCCATCAGGCAGGTTGCAGCTCCTCGCAGAGCAGCACCAGGATGTGGTTCTCCTCGCGCTCGTTGAGCACCTGCCGGATCCGCAACACGCGGTTCCCCTCGACGAGGTCGAGGTCGTGGCCGGTGGCGGCCGCGAGGTCCTTGCGGTACCACAGCGTCACCTGGTGCGTGAGTATCACGCCCTGCTGGGCCGCCATCAGCCGCTCCGACCCGCTCAGCGGCTCGACCGCCGCCCACACGTCCGCCAGCGTCGGCCAGTCCTCCTGGGGGCCGCCCGCGGAATCGACGCTGGTCGAGCGCTGCTGCAGGTGCAGCCGGCGCCGCATCCGCCCGATCCTCATGCGACGTACATCTCCCCGAACTTGGAGAGGATGTCGTCGACGGCGCGGGGGATGAGCACGGCGCGGAGCCGGGTGTCGACCTCCACGTCGGCGCGGTTCTCGTACCAGGCCGCGATCAGCATCTTCTGCGCGTGCTTGAGCAGGAAGGGCACGCTCAGCGCGTCCGGGAAGCCGGCGGCGAAGCGGACGTTCACGGCCGCGATCGGCTGCAGGGTCGTCGACGGCCAGAGCTGCCCGAACGCCGGCATCAGGCGGGGCTTGGGGTAGCCGTTGGGGTCGAAGACGTAGGGCAGCGGCGTGCCCGTCCAGGTGTTGACGTTGCCGGCCGAGTCCGTGTACTTGACCCAGGTGACCGCCGTCGCCGGGAACTTGCCGAGCTCCAGCCAATCCTTGGCCGAGGTCGGGAAGGCGTCCCAGAACTGGTCGTAGACCTGCGGGAGCAGGGCGTAGTCGATGGTGTTCTCGACGTATTCCCGCGCCACCCGCATCTGGCTCTTGATGAGCTGGTCGTCGTCGGGGAAGTCGACGCGCAGGTGCGCCTTGACCTCGTCCACCTCCAGCGGCTCGACCGTGGGGGCGGTGACCAGGACCAGGTTCGGCACCGCCTCAGCCCAGCTCGGCGACGTAGTAGGAGGGGGCGCCGTAGTCGGTGTTGGCGCCGATCCCCAGCGTCGTCGAGCGGATGCGGTAGCCAGGCAGCAGCAGCAGCGGGTAGGCGAGCGGCGCCATCGAGTGGATGCCGGCACCGGAGCCGAGCTGGCCGGTCACGAGCGCGATCCCGGCCGCCCAGGTGTACTGGCAGGTGGTCGAGGCTGCCTGGGCGGCGCTCGACCCCTCGAGCTCGAAGATGGTGTTGGCGCCGTCGTCGACGACCAGGATCGGCTGCGGCGTCTGCGTGATCCCCTGCACGAGCGAGACCGAGACTGAGATCAGCAGCCACCACTTGCCGGCCGGCGGCGAATCCACCCCGGCCCCGCCTCCGCCCAGCTCCGAGCCAGCAGCTGGGTTGGTCCCGGCGACCCGCTTCCAGGCCGCCGTGCTGCTCGGCAGGGCGGGAAGGCCGGGCACGGCTCAGCGCGGCTCAGCGCGGCGGCGGCCGGGCTCTGCGGTGGCGTCCTCGACGTCGTACTGGACCCTCTCCGCGGCCTCCCGGAAGTACTGGCCGTTGGCGGCGAGCAGCGGATGGCCGGCGCGCACCCGCGTCTGGTCCTTGATGCAGGTGAAGGTCTGGCCGTCGAGCTCGCAGGTGAACGTCTCGGTCGCCACGTAGACGCGCTGCTCGCTCACGGCAGCTCCTCGAACTGGTGCGGATGCAGCCGCACCCAGTCGTCGTCCTCCTCGACGACGTCGCCGACGCGGAGGACGTGCTCCTGGCCGGCTGCGTCGAGGTGGCGCATGTCGCTCAGCGCCCGGTGGCGCTTCGTGCGCGCGGACGGGCGGCTCGGAGCTTGCCGAAGCCGGCTCGCCTGCCGCCTGCTGCTCGACCCGCGCCCGCTCGCCGGCCGTGGCGCCCTCCTGGGCCCCGATCCCGGGCTTCGCCTTCATTCCTTCGCTTCCTCCTCAGACCGGGGCGACCGACGCCTCGATGTCCACCCGGTAGGTGAAACTCGGCGTGGTGCCGCCGATGACCGAACGATAGCGGACGAACTGCGTGCACGGCACGGCAGCCCGGTAGACGCCGGCGGCGGTGATGTTGGTCGGTGCGGCTGCCGCACCGCCGAGCGTGGCCCCGTTGGCCCCGACCTGGGCCAGGGTGTACCAGTTGGTCAGGTCGTTCGAGCCCTCGATGACCACGACCATCGTGGGCGTGGTCCCGGTGACCGCGCTGACGTTGACCTCGACGTGGACCGTGCCGGCGTCGCCGACCTCGATCGAGGGCCCGGTCGTGCTGACCAGCTCCGCCGCCGACGGCTTGCCCGAGAAATACATGCCGCGCTTCGAGACGGTGCCGGAGCCGAAGCGCGTCATCCGGTCGGCCCCGGGGTCGGCGGCGGTGCAGCCGGCCCGGAACTCCCGGACGCGCCGGTCCCCGGGCCGTTGGCCAGCTTGGCGATCGGGATGTTCACGATGTTGGCCGGGGCTGCGGGCGGAGCGGCTGCCGGGCCGGCTGGACCCCCAGCGCCGGCGGGCTGGGCAGCGGGCGGCATCGAGTTGCCGGTGGGGCCGGGCCGGTAGGCGTTCTGCGGCTGCTGAGGTCCCGCGACCTTGGCCGTGCCGCCGCCCATGTTCCCCGCCGTCGCCGCGTTGTTGGTCGAGGGCCCGGCGGTCGGGGCCGAGGAGCCGAACATCGTACTGAGCGGACCCGCCGCCCTCGAGGGCTTCGGCCTGTTCCTGGCCATCTCTTGCTTTGCCTCCTTTCGGACGAGGTGGGGGCGGCGCAGCCTGCCGGAGCCGGCCGCCCCCGGAGAGAGAGGAAGGTCGCTGGGGGTCAGCTCGTGACGAGCACCCGGAACGCATTGGGGTCGAGCACCTTGGCGCTGTTGCGCCAGAAGGCGAAGAACCCGCGCTGGCCCAGCGGGACCACGTTCTGGGGGTTGGCGCCGGTCACGGTCTGGAAGATGTGGGGGATGACCTCGATGTCGAGGCCGATCCGGTCGACGATGATGAAGTAGCGGGGGTCGCCCATGACCAGGATCTTCGAACCCGTGGTCAGCGCTGACGCCATGCCCGAGCACTCGTTGGCGTCGTAGCCGATGAGCGCGTAGCCGGTGTTGCCGCCGCGCGGGACCTGGTTCGCGAGCCCCTGCTGGAGCGGGGCGGGCAGCGGGGTCCAGAGGTTGGCACCGCCGGCCGTGTCGAACTGCCGCACCTTGTTGTAGGTGAAGCGGTTGCCGATCATCTGGGCGCGTGGCCGGAAGCGCGGCGGGACCGCCACCTCCAGCGCGTACAGGTCGCCGACCGCGAAGGAGGCCACGCCGGCCGCCGCCACGGTGTTGGTCGCGCCGGTGATGAGCCCCTGGGGCGCCACCCCGGTCCCGGTCCCGGTCGAGAACTGCACCGCCTCCAGGTCGTCCTTGGCGTCCTGGATCAGGTTGGCCAGCTCCGACTGGAGCGCGCCCCAGTCCTGCGTGAGCTCGATGCTCACGGGGATGAAGCACTCGGCGCGCTGCACGAAGACGCTCGGCTGGGCCAGGCTCGGCGAGTTGTCCGAGGCCGGCGCAGCTTCCCCGGCGTAGGCCGCGGTCACGCCGGCCGACGTCACGCCGAGCCAGTTGTTGACCGTGATCTGCTCAACGCGGCATACCTGGCGGTACGGGTTTACCGACAGGTTGCTGGTCGGGATGATCGTGGGGTCGAGCGTGTAAGGGACCGCGAAGCCGCCGGCCGAGCCGGTCAGGGCGGCCATGGCGCGCACTGCCTCCATGGCCCGCGTCTCGTCCGGGGCCAGCATCGCGGCGTACTGGCCGCGGAGCATGGCGTGGACGGTCTTGCCGAAGGCCCGCACGTACGACGGGGAGCCGGTCAGCAGGATGCGCCGGGCGATCGCCGACTGCTCCCACATCTCCGAGCCCTGGCGCCGGATCAGGCGGGAGACGTGCTCCTGGGCGACCTCCCTGTCCACCCGCTCCGGAAAGTGCGCCAGCTCGACGGCGCGCAGCGCGCGGTCACGCAGCTCGGCTGAGCCGCCGTCGCCCTGGAAGGGGTTGGCGCGCACGGTGCCGAGGTCGAAGACCTGGGCCTCGTTCATGCGGCTGATGACCGTCGGGGCCTCGCTCGTCCGGGTGGTCGGGGCCGGCAGGTAGGCGCTGCCGCGCTCCGTGCCGTCTTCCCGGGTGGAGAGGTGGCGGACGCGCCGGTCGCGCGCCTCCAGCTCTGCCTGCTCCTGCTGGAGCTGGTCGAGCTCGCCGTTGTTGGCGTCCCACATCTCCCGCACCTCGGGTGGGAACGCCTCGTTCTCGAACTCCGCGTGCTGGGATTCGATCCACTGCTGGAGTTCCTGCATCCTGGCCAGCCGCTCTTCGCGGTCCAGGGTCGCCGCTCCGGGCGCCATCCGACGACCTCCTTATGGCCGCGCCCGCCGCGGGTTGCGGACCACTTCGAGTCGACCCCCTGGCGGATCGTTGCGGGGCTCCGGTGCGGCGTGGACTGCGCCGAGGTCGCGTCCGGGGCGTGCTACCGCGTGGTCGAGGTAATGATGCACCAGATCCTCGAACTTGCGGGGATCCAGGCCGAAGCGCCCGATGATCCACTCGTCGGTCATCGAGCGCATCCCCGAGCGGACGCCGGCGGTGGCGTCGTCGTAGGCCGGGAACGTCACCGGGCCGAACTCGAACAGCACGAGGTCCTGGATCGTCCGCTCGGGGATGCCGGCCGGGTTGTGGTCGCTGGCCTCGGGCTTCGAGTTGACCGTCTCCCGCGTCACCTGGAAGCGGAACGACGCCCCGAGTTGCCCGCTGCGCAGCGCCGGCAGGATGCGCTGCACGTAGTCGGCGTCGAACAGGCCGACCTCGTAGTAGGCGCCGACGTCGTCTTCGCGCAGCACGTCGATCGTGCCGAGCGGGAGCGCCCCGGTCGACGGGTCCCGCCCATGCTGGAAGAGCGTGCGGATCGAGTCCTTGCTGTTCTCGATCGAGCGCTTGAAGGCGCCCGGCGCGATCGCCTCCATGAAGTTCCCTTCCCAGAAGCTGTCGATCTCGGTCCAGCGGTTGAAGACCGCGAAGTGGCCGAACATGGTCGGCATCGCGTCCTGCGCGGCCTCGCCGTCGCCCGCGTCGCGCAGCTTGAGCACCAGCCGCTCGCCGCCGGGCAGGAGGGCGCGGACGAGGTTGTCGCGCGGCGGCCGCCGGTCGTTCGAGCTGCTGGCCTGGATGGCGTGCTGGTGCGCCTCCAGGTGGCTGCGGGCTTCGGCCGAGTTCGTGAGCCCCTGCGTCTGGTCGAAGCGCCCCAGCGCCGCAGTGACGCCGGCCGCGTTGGGCGGGCTGCCTGCGTTCTTGTGGTGCGGCAGGGCCCAGCTCGCCTGCTGGTCGGGCGGCCCCGCCTTGCGGCCGGCGCAGATCGACCCGAAGCAGGTGCCGGGGGTGTCCGACTTCGAGCACTTGCTCATGGCCGCGCCGCCGTCCCACGGCGTGCTGTCGACCGCGCGCTCACCAGACTGGTGCTGGCGCACGACTCCGCTCGCTGGCTTGCTGTTCATCGCTGCTGCCCCCTCGTCAGCATCCGTCAGGTTCATGGCTTCGAGCAGCCCGTCGATGGTGTTGGCTGCCGCCACGACCAGGGCGATCCCCTGTTCATGGTTCTGCGCCTTGAAGGCGTCGAGCGCAGCGTCGAGCACCGCATCGACGGCCTGCGCCAGGTGGTCGGGGTCGTCGTCCCAGTCGGCGTCGCCTGCCCGCGCGAGCGCGCGCACCCGCGAGGCGAGCTGCTGCCGCTCGGGGGCCGGCCAGCGTTCGCTCTGCGCCGACTCGAGCTGGCCGGCGAGCTCTCGCAGCCTGTCGGCCCGGCGCTCGCCGCCGCAGCAGTCCTGCTCGTCGCTCATGGGACTCCTCCTGCCGGCACCGCCGGCTTCGGCTTGCCGTTCGGCGCAGGCGCCGTTGCGGGCTCGGGTGCCAGCTGCGGGATGGTCGTCTGCGGCGGCTGGAGCTGGACGCTGTAGAGCCCGGTGTGCACCAGCCGGCTCCAGTCCTGCGACCGGACAGCGTCGACGACGCTGTCCGGCTTGTAGCCCGCGACGATGAGCTGGCTGATGGTCGCCGCTTCCATCTGCGCTATCTCGGCTGCCTTCTTGGTGTCCTGGCGCAGGAACGGGATGTCGCGGTCGTCGTACCAGAGCTCCGCGCCGGCGGGGACGTTGACGATCTGCTCCAGCGAGCCGCAGAGGTTGCGCCAGAGCGGACGGATGGTCATGTCCCCGAACGCCTGCCGAGCCTGCTCGTAGTTCGAGTTGTGGACGACCACGCCGGCGGCGACGAACGAGTGGTCGCCCGCCACAGTGAGGTCGAACACTGGCTCGGCCGCCAGCCGCTCGATGGAGCGCACGGTGAAGGCGCCCAGCAGCTCCCGGTCCAGCGTCGGGTTGCGGTCGTGGCAGCCCTCTGGCGCGTCGTGCCGCGCCAGCAGGCGGCGCTGGTAGAGCGGGTCGGCGGTGGGCACGCGCCCCAGGTTGGAGCTGATCGCGAAGCTCCAGTAGTCGTAGGACTCCCGAAGCCCCGGTTGCGGCAGCGCGGTGGCGAG
>WNFJ01369920.1_pt1 | contig 12225 bp, 11 predicted proteins | sample 5400461 | NCBI WGS metagenome assembly WNFJ01 (sample SAMN13153349, study PRJNA577476) | soil metagenome | isolation source: 115 cm saprolite on Douglas fir-dominated hillslope | place: USA:California | collected 2013-09-17
CATCGCCAGCCGGTTCGCCTTGCGCTCGAACAGGGCGACGCCGAGCCGCTGCTCCAGAAGATGCACCATCCGGCTGATCGCCGCCGCCGACACGTTGAGCTCGGCGCCGGCGCCACTGAAGCTTCCGCTTCGCGCCGCGGCCTCGAACGCCTTGATGCCATTGAGAAACAGCAGCCGCCGCATACCACCCTCAGGAAAACTGATGCCAGGCCAAGATAACTCAGTTTGCGCCCCCTGTCCAAGCAAGGCAGAAATAGCGCCGGAGATTTGAATGACGCCGATTCTGATTGCCGCACTCGGCCTGCTGATGGTCGCGACAGCGTTTCTGTCCGGCCTGTTCGGCATGGCCGGCGGGCTGATCCTGATCGGCGTGCTGCTCGCATTGATGCCGCTGCCGACGGCGATGGTGCTGCACGCGATCACGCAGATGGCGTCGAACGGCTGGCGCGCCTTTCTGTGGCGCAGCCACATCCGGTGGCGGCCGGTTTCGGTCTATCTGATCGGCTGTGCGGTCGCGCTTGGAGCGTGGTCGATCACCCGCTATGTGCCGGACAAGCCGATAGCCTTGCTTTTGCTGGGGGTGACGCCGTTCATGGCGCGGCTGACGCCGCCGGGCCTGAAGCCCAATCCCGACAGCATCTGGCAGGGCACCTTCTATGGCTCGATCTGCATGGGGCTGATGCTGATGACCGGCGTCTCCGGGCCGCTGATGGACACTTTCTTTCTCGGCGGCAAATTCGATCGCCGCAGCATCGTCGCGACCAAGGCCACCTGTCAGGTAGCCAGTCATTTCGTCAAGCTGGTCTACTTCGGCGGCATCATCGATCAGGCCGCCACGCTCGATCCGGTTCTTGCCGTGGTCGCCGTCGCGGCGTCGATGACCGGCACGACGCTGGCGCGGCGTTTCCTCGAAGCCATGACCGACCTGCAATTTCGCACCTGGGCGGGGCGGTTGATCACGACGGTGGCCGGATATTACATCCTTTATGGAAGCTGGTTGCTGCTGGCGCGCAACAGTGCTTTTGCCTTTTGAGAGGAGAAAGCCCGATGGTCGACACGACAGACCCGCTGGTGCTCGATCTTGTCGGAATGGATCGCGAGGGAGCCGCGGCTTTATTCCGAGGTGATCGAGACCTGGCGCACATCCTGCCCTCGGCTGACGATCTGGGAGGACGCGGTCGATCGCGGCTACGTCGCGCGCGAGTCGGTCGCGGGAATCGGGGTGAGAGTGGCGATCACCGCGGGCGGCGAAAAATTCCTGCGCGAAAACGGCCGAATGGGCTGACCCTCGCGATCGTGGGGAATTGCAGAATGCCGGTGCGCCCGGCGCGTGTCATCACTTTCGCGCGCCTCCATGCCTTCACCATTGACTCGTCCTTGGGTAATGGCGACATTCATGCATCCGCATCCACTTGGCGATGCTCGCAAATCCCATCACACCAGGAACTCCCCATGATCGACCTGCATTACTGGACCACTCCGAACGGCCACAAGATCACGATGTTTCTCGAAGAGACCGGGCTGAAATACAAGATTTTCCCGGTCAATATCGGCAAGGGCGATCAGTTCAAGCCGGAGTTCCTGGCGGTCGCGCCGAACAACCGAATCCCTGCGATGGTGGATCACGAGCCGAAGGGCGGCGGCAAGCCGATCTCGATCTTCGAATCCGGCGCGATGCTGCTCTATCTCGCCGAGAAGACCGGCAAATTCCTGCCCGCCGACATCTACGGCCGTTACGACGCGATTCAGTGGACGTTCTGGCAGATGGGCGGGCTCGGGCCGATGGCGGGGCAGAACCATCATTTCTCGAATTACGCCCAGGAAAAAATCAAATACGCCATCGACCGTTATGTGAACGAGACCAACCGGCTCTACGGCGTGCTCAACAAGCGTCTCAAAGATCGCGAATTCATCGCCGGCGATTATTCGATCGCGGACATGGCGAGCTATCCCTGGGTGGTGCCCTACAAGAACCAGAGCCAGAACATCGACGACTTCCCGCATCTGAAGCGCTGGCTCGAGACCATCCGCGAGCGGCCGGCGACGGTGCGCGCTTACGCCAAGGCCAAGGAGGTCAATCCGAATTACGGCCAGCCCGCGATCCGCACCGAGGAAGAGCGCAAGCTGTTGTTCGGGCAGACCGCGGCGGTGGTGAAGTAGCGCGCTGCCGTCATCATCCGCGAAAGCGGATGATCCAGTAAGCACAGGCGGTGGTGGTTCATATGGACGTCACGGCGTACTGGATGCCCCGCCTGCTGCGCGGGGCACGACCGAACGGTAAGGGGCAGCTCAATGGCCTTAAAACTCTTCGAACTGGTCGGTACCGACGACGCGCGTCCGTTCAGCCCGTTCTGCTGGCGGACGCGGATGGCGCTGGCGCATAAGGGGTTGTCGGCGCAATCGATCCCGTGGTGCTTTACCGAGAAGGACGCGATCGCCCCGCACAATTCCGAAAAAGTGCCGGTGCTGATCGACGGTGCGACCTCGGTCGCCGATTCCTGGGCGATCGCGAACTATCTGGAAGATCACTATCCGGAGCGGCCGTCGCTGTTCGGCGGCGAGGGCGGACGCGCCATGGGCCGGATGATGAACTGGTGGGGCGACCTCACCGTGATGGGCGGCATGTTCCCGTTGATCGTCGCGGATATCCCCTCGCATCTGAAGCCGGTGGATGCGCTCTATTTCCGCAAGACGCGCGAGGCGCGCTTCGGCAAGCCGCTCGAGGAAGTGGTGGCCGGGCGCGATAAATCCGTCGAGGGTTTTCGCAAGGCGCTGGAGCCGATGCGGCTGACGCTGAAGACACAGCCCTATCTCGGCGGCGATGCGCCGAACTACGCCGACTACATCGTGTTCGGGCCATTCCAGTGGGCGCGCGTGGTCAGCCCGTTCAAATTACTGGCCGAGGACGATCCGGTCTACGCATGGCGCGAAAGACTGCTCGACGCCTTCGACGGCATGGCGCGGAAATCGCCGGGCTATCCAGTATAGGTATGTAGAGATTCGCGTGATCAGGATCACGAGGCTTTACCAGGCGGTGTACTCATAGATCGATCATGCCCGCCTAGCCCCCAGGAACGGCGCAAAAGCGGACATGGCAATATTGACGCGATGGGCCAAACGCGGAACTGGGGCATACTTTTCGGGTGGCTCATTCAGGCATTCCAGCTTTGCGCAGCGCTTCCGCGATCCGCGCCTGAAATTCGGCGGATACGTACAGCAGCGCGGCGTGGGTGGAAATGCGGGCATCAGGATTGATCTCGAGAAAGCGCCTGACCGCGATGCGCGCCTCATCGAAACGGCCGCTCATCGCCTCGCCGATCGCAATCGCTCGCACGGGATTGCCGGCGTTTGGCTTGCTCTGCAGCGCCCGCTTGGCCCAGCGCACGGCGTCCTCGTAGCGCTCGGCCCTGATGTGCGCATATGCAATTCCATCCTCGACTGCATGCGCAAAGGGGTCCAGCGGATCCAGCCGCATGGCGCGTTCGAAATGCTGGATTGCGACGTCGGGCTGTCGGAGCCAGATCCTGACCCAGCCGCTCAAATTCCAGATGCGAGCCATGTTTGGATTGAGAGCAAGGGCTCTGTCCACCAATCTTGCGCCCTCGGTGAGGTCGCCGGCAGCCGCCAAAGCCTGGCCAGCCCACCCAAGTGAAAAGGCATCGTCGCGGCCGAGTCTGGCTGCCTCGTGCGCCAGCCTCACGATTTCTCTGCGTTCCTCGGGCGTTGGGATCCCCGCCTGAAGACGAAAGATATGGCACCAGCACGCATAAGCGTAGGCCGGAGCGTATTCCGGATCGAGTTCGATGGCCCGACAGAACAGCCGCAGCGCAGCCTCGTTCGCGTCCGCGCTCCACCTCGAGCAGAGGTCGGATCCTCGCAGGAAGCAATCGTAAGCGTCAAGATTGTCAGGTGGCTTGCGTTTGATCCTTGCAATCTCGGCTTCCACGATCCTCGGATCGATCGCCCCGACCACGGCGCTTGCCACCTGGTCCTGTAGGTCAAACACGTCCTCAAGCGAACCTTCGAAGCGGTCGGCCCACAGATGCGCGTCAGAGGCCGCTTCAATCAGCTGGCCCGTGATTCTCACCCGGTTACCGGATTTGCGCACACTACCTTCAAGGACGTAGCGGACACCCAACTCGCGGCCAACCTGCTTGATGTCGACCGACTTGCCCTTGTAGGTGAAGCTCGAGTTACGCGCGATCACAAACAGAGATTTGAAGCGCGACAATGCGGTAATGATCTCCTCCACCATCCCATCCGCGAAATACTCCTGCTCCGGATCTCCGCTCATGTTCTGAAACGGCAGCACGGCAATTGAGGGTTTGTCGGGTACTGGAAGTGGCTTGCGAGCTTCGACGCGCGGCGTAGCGGGCGACGACGTCGCGTGCCGCACTGCATAGAGCTGCACCGGTCGCTCGATATTTTTCAGGGTTCTTTCGCCGAGGTCATCGAATGTAAAACTGGTCTTTCCTCGGACCTGTTCGAATGCGCTACCGGATAGATACACGCCACCAGCTTCGCATTCGTTCTCAACGCGAGCCGCAATATTGACGCCGTCACCAAAAATATCATCCTCGTCGATGATGATGTCACCGATATTGATACCGATGCGGAATGTGATCTTTTGCTCAGGATTGTCCTTGCGCTGTGCCATCTTGGTCTGCACAGCCATTGCGCAAGTGACGGCGTCCACCGCGCTGGCAAATTCGACCAGCATGCCGTCGCCAGTGGTTTTGACGATACGGCCGTGATGCGCGGCTATGGCGGGATCGACGATCTCGCGCCGGTGCGCTTTCAAAGCAGCCAGCGTGCCGACTTCGTCGGCGCCCATCAAGCGCGAGTAGCCGGCGACATCCGCCGCCAGCACAGCCGCCAATCGTCTCTCGACGCGCCCGCCCGCCATGGAAACTCCACGTTAGCTCAAGCCAAATATAGCAGGAATGACCAGCTACAGCGCGGGCCGTGAGGGTATCCATCAACACCCCTATGCGGCGGAACTGATCTGTAGCGTACGGAGGTTCCGAAAACGGGTCAAAGACGGAAATTCTCGCCCCGAACATAAGACTTGAGCTTTGCGCCGGAAAGGGGTCATGGCTTGCCTGAACGGTTGTGACCGACTCCCGGGCCGTGTTCAAGTCCAAAACCAACGGCTCAAAGCATGCGATACGAACTCAGCGACCACGAGTGAAGCTTCACGCCGTGGTCGATACCAATGGCCTGCCGGTCCGAGTCGCGCTTATGGCTGAGGATTAATTAGTCCACGCCCTAGCCGCGGCACTCGCCACCATCTTCCGCAAACAATCGCGGCACAGGCAATCGCTGCCATCGAGTGGCATCGGCAGGCGGGCGGTTTCCTCGGCGCACCAGCACGGCCCCGCCAGGCCGCAGGTGAATTCCGTTCCGCAGCCGGAACAAGCCAGAACAAGCCAGCCGGCGTGAGGCCGGATTTTCTAATCGATTTGTCATCAATCGAACCGAATCGTGAGCGTGTTTTTCATCTCGGGTTCATGTCGAACGTCATTATGATCCGCTGAACCAATATACGCGCAGCACAGCCCAAGGAAAGCGCAAAGGGAAATTCGATGGCCCGCGATTCGCATGCCGCTCTTGTCGCGCTCAATCGCTTCGGATTTGGCGCGCGCGGCGGCGCGGCGAGCGATTTCGTCAATGCGGCCTCCGATCCGCGCGGCTTTGTCAAGGCCGAATTGAGCCGGCCTAACGGCGTTCTGCTCGAGGTTCCCGGCCTGTTATCGACCCCGGTATTGGCAAGCGCGGTCTTCGCCTATCAGGCAGAGGTCAAGCAGGCGCGCGAGGCGGCTGCGAAATCGGGCGCGCCTGCGTCGGAGGCTTCGCCGCCCCAACCGCCAGTAGACGCCAAGGCGCAAAAGCGCAGCCTTTCGCTCAACAGCGTCGCCATGGATACCTCTGGAAAAGCACCGGCGATGCAGGCGCCGGAAAACGGCAACGCCAACGCGGCGATGGTCCCAGTCGATGCGATGCAGCCTAACGCGCCGAAGCCGCCGCAGCCGCTCAACATCATTCAGAAAACCTACCGCGCCGAGGCGCTGGCCCGACTGCAACGTGCTGTGATCGCCGATTGCGGATTCCTCGAGCGACTGGTGGTGTTCTGGTCGAACCATTTTTGCATCTCCGCCAACAAGGGCGAGCTGGCGCGGATGTGGGCCGGCTCGTTCGAGCGCGAGGCGATCCGCCCTTATGTCCTCGGACGCTTCGGTGACATGCTGAAGGCGGTCGAGCAGCATCCGGCGATGCTGTTCTTTCTCGACAATCAGCAATCGCTCGGTCCGGATTCCCGCGCCGGACAAAACCGCAAGCGGGGCTTGAACGAAAATCTCGCGCGCGAAATAATGGAATTGCATACGCTCGGGGTCGGCGGCGGCTACTCGCAGGACGACGTGACGTCGCTGGCGCGCATTATCACCGGCTGGACCTTTGCCGGGCGGCAAGGACAACTGGGCGCGCCCGGCAGCTTCGTGTTCAACGCCAATGCGCACCAGCCGGGCGCGCAGCGGCTGCTCGGCAAGGTTTACGAGAACAACGGCGTGGCGCAGGGCGAAGCGGCGCTGGCGGATATTGCGCGCCATCCCTCCACCGCGAAATTCATCGCCGCCAAATTCGCGCGTCACTTCGTGGCCGACGATCCGCCGCCCGCCCTGGTTTCGCGGCTGCAGGACGTGTTCCGCAGATCCGACGGCGACCTCGGGGCGCTGGCAACAGCGCTTCTGGATTCCGACGAGGCCTGGCAGGCGCCGCTGACCAAGTTGCGCAGTCCTTATGAATTCCTGGTCGCGACCGGCCGCTTGCTGGCGCGAATTCCGGATGATCCCGGCCAATATCTCGGCAGCCTGAATCTGTTGGGCCAGCCGCTGTGGTCTCCGGCCGGGCCGAACGGATTTCCCGACACCAACGCGGCATGGGCCGCGCCCGAGGGGATGAAGCTGCGGCTGGATATCTCGGCGCAAATTGCCTCGCGTCTCGGTGGTAATATCGACCCCCGCGATCTCCTGGAGCTTGCCGCGGCCGACGCGGCGTCGCCGGAAACGCGGGACACCATCGAACGCGCGGAATCGCGGCAGCAGGCGCTGGCGCTTTTGCTGATGTCGCCGGAATTGCAGAGGAGATGACGATGGATTGCTGCGAATGCCTGACATCATCGGCCACATCGCGCCGCGCGTTGCTGCTCGGCGGCGCCTCGTTCGCCGCCTGGGCGTACCTGCCGAAATTCGCGCGCGCCGCCGACGGACGCGATCCGCGGCTGATCGTCGTTATTCTGCGCGGCGCACTCGACGGACTCGCAACCGTGGCGCCGGTTGGCGACCCCGACTATGCCGGCCTGCATGGTTCGATCGCGCTGACATCAGACGGCCCGCAGGCGGCGCTGATGCTGGATTCCTTTTTCGCGCTGCATCCCGCGATGCCGGAATTCGCGCGGATGTACAGGGAAAAACACGCCGCCGTGATCCATGCGGTGTCGACGCCGTATCGCGACCGTTCACATTTCGATGGACAGGACGTGCTCGAAAGCGGCTTTGCCGGTCCGGGCCGGGTGCAATCCGGCTGGCTCAACCGCGCGCTGGAAGCGTTGCCAAGAGGCGAGAGGGTGATGAGCGGTCTCGCCATCGGTCCGACCACGCCGCTGGTGTTGCGCGGCGCGGCGCCGACGGTCGGCTGGGCGCCGGTCGCGTTGCCGCAAGCCGACGACGATACCGCGATGCGGCTTGTCGAGCTTTACCATCATCGCGATCCCGCGCTGGCCTCGGCATTGTCGCAAGGGTTAAAGCTCGACAAGACCGCGCAAGGCGACGATATCAGGCCGAAGCCGGGCACCAACAGTGCCGGCGCGATGCGGCTGGTAGCACGCGGCGCCGCCAAACTGATGGCGGCCGATGACGGCCCGCGGATTGCGGCGCTGGCCTTCGACGGCTGGGATACCCATGCCAACGAAGGCGGCGCGGTGGGCCGGCTGGCGCAACTGCTGTCAGGGCTCGACGGCGCGCTCGCGGAATTCGAAAGCGGGCTCTCTGCGCGCTGGCGCGACACCGTGGTGGTGGTCGCCACCGAGTTCGGCCGCACCGCGCGCATCAACGGCACCGACGGCACCGATCACGGCACCGGCACCATTGCGCTGCTCGCCGGCGGCGCGGTGCAAGGCGGCCGGGTGATTTCCGACTGGCCGCGGCTGAAGCCCGCCAGCCTCTATGAGGGTCGCGATCTTGCGCCGACCACCGATCTGCGCGCGGTCATCAAGGGCGTACTGCACGATCATTTCGGCCTCGCCGAACGGGTGCTGGCGGAAACGGTGTTCCCCGACAGCGCCCCGGTGAAGGCGGTCAAGGGGCTGGTGGGGTGATTTCTTTTCAACCTCTCCCCGCGCTTTGCGGGGAGAGGTCGGAGACGGCGCGTAGCGGCGTCTCCGGGTGAGGGGCAAGGCAATGCGTGGCCCAGATCGAAAGATGGTCCGAATCGCGAGACGGTTGCGCGTCAATCAAACGGACGCGGAAACAGTTCTCTGGAATCACATTCGCAACCGCCAGATCAGTGGGCATAAATTTGTGCGGCAGGAACCGGTAGGCAGTTACATCTGCGATTTCGTTTGCCGCGAAAGACACGTCATTATTGAGGTGGACGGCGGACAACACAGCGACTCCGCTGCCGATGTGATACGCGATCAACGCTTAACCGCCGAAGGGTTTAAAGTACTTCGATTTTGGAACAACGAGGTTCTTGGCAATCTCGAAGGTGTTCTTGTCACAATCGAAAGCGAACTTTCGGGATAGAACCTCTCACCCCCAACGTTCTCCCACAAGGAGCGGGGAGCGCGAGCGGTTAGCCCGTTTCGAGGCGGCACGCGATATCTTTCTTAACCTCTCCCCGCGCAAGGCGGGGAGAGGTCGAAATTCGCGCGAAGCGGGAATTTCGGGTGAGGGGCAAGGCCCGCTACCGTCGTGAATTCAGTGTTCGCGGATGGAAGAGCCCCTCACCCCGACCCTCTCCCCGCAAGAGCGGGGCGAGGGAGAAACAGCCGTCACCCCTTCGTAATCCCATCGATCTCCGCGATATCCTCCGCGCTCAGTGTCCAGTCGATCGCCTTGACGTTCTGCTCGACCTGCTCGACCCGGGTCGCGCCGGCGATCACGCTTGCTACCTGTGGCCGCGAGGCCAACCATGAGAACGCCAGTTCAAGCAGGGTGTGCCCGCGCGCCGTTGCGAGGGCCTGCAATTTCTCGACGATGTCCTCGTTGCGCGGCGTGACATAACGGTCGCGCAAGGCGGGCGATTTGGCAAAGCGCGTGTCTTCCGGCGCGGCGGCGCCGCGCTTGTATTTGCCGGTCAACAAACCGCTGGCCAACGGGAAGAACGGCAATAGCCCAAGCTTGTATTCCTGCGCCGCGGGCAGCAGATCTTTTTCGATCTCGCGCACCACCAGGCTGTATTCGTCCTGGCACGATACGAACCGATTGACGTTCATCTGCCGCGCGGTGAGTTCGGCTTCGGCGATGCGCCAGGCCGGAAAATTCGAATTGCCGATGTAGCGCACCTTGCCCTGCCGGACCAGGTCGTCCAATGCGCGCAAGGTTTCCTCGATCGGCGTCAGCGGATCGTAATCGTGCTGCTGGTAGAGATCGATGTAGTCGGTCTTCAGCCTGGCCAGGCTGGCCTCGACCGCGGACATGATGTAGCGCCGCGACGCGCCCTGTTTGGTGCCGTCGTTGCTCATCGGCTTGGAGTATTTGGTCGCCAGCACGATGTCCTTGCGCCTGTCGCCGAGCACCTGCCCCAACACGGTCTCGGAGCCGCCCATCCCGGCATAGATGTCGGCGGTATCGAACAGCGTGATGCCGAGATCGATCGCCTTGTGGATCACCTTGCGCGAGGTTTCGAGATCGGTGCGCTGGCCGAAATTGTTGCAGCCGAGGCCGACGGCGGAAACACGCAGGCCGGAGCCGCCGAGATTGCGAATTTGCATGAACTGGTCCTGTTGGGTGTGGGGAGCGCGGGAGGGGATTGCATTGTGACCCGCACGCCCCCAAGCCGCAAGATAGGAGCCCGCCGCGGCGCGCCGGCCGTCGGGCGGCGGTTACACCGAACACAATCGGGTGAGGGGACAAACGGGTGAGGGGACAAAAAATGCGGCCCCGGTCAGACGCGGCGACTGACGGGGGCCGCTTGGGGGCGCGTGATCTGTGACGGGGGGCCTGATCAGACGCGAGGCGGAACCTAACCTTGCTTTGTTACGCGCCCATGACAGCCGGACTTATCCACAGGCCGGACGCGGCTATTCCGCGGCGCGCAGGTGCCGGGTGAGGCCACGATCTCCACCGCCGCGCAGCGACCGGTAGTAGTCGGCGCGGGAGGGATCGTCGGTATGGCGGACGAGGTCGGTCACCGGCGTGTAGCTCAGCATTCGCCCGCCGTCGGGCAACGCGGTGCAGCTGAAGCGCAGCACCTGCCCGTCCGTGAGATTGATATTGATCGGGGTGGAATCGCCGGATCGCATCATCTCGGTGCGCTGCGCGATGAAGGCGTTCAATTCCTCCTCCGGCAGTTCATAGGCGCCGGTATCGCGACCGTGATACATCAACGCGATGAAGGGCGGCTTGCTGTCGGCCTTCTCGTCCGGAAGCGAAAAATAATCGCGGAAGGCGCGGTTGATGAACTCCGCGCGGGTGTCGGAATCGAGCAGCACGATGCCGATGTCGACCTGATCGAGTGCCGCCGACAGACGCTTCGCGATGGCATAATGCCTGCGCTCCCAGGCGAACGCATCCATCAATCTTTTCCGCAACAGCCCGGTAATGGCGGCGGTGCCCACCGCCGTCATCGCCAGCATCACCAGCCGCACGAGATCCGCGCTGTCGTAGCCGGGCGTGGCGCGGTGGTTGAGGAAAAACAGCGCCGAAGCAGCAACCGCGATGGCGGCGCTGATCATGCCCGAGGCGAGGCCGCTGAGGGAGGCTGCAAAGGCCACGATGCAAACGAACAGCGGCGCGGGATTGGGAACGGCAACAAAATGTCGATCGGCAAGGATGGCGATGAAAGCCGTCGCTGTCGTCAGAGCCGGACCGGAGATTGCGCGCCAGTCGAACTGCATGCCTGTTCTCGTTTCGTCACGAGAGTAAGGCGCGCAGCATGACGGTTCGTTGCACTTGTGGCGGTTTTTCTTACGCCATCCTTAAAAAAAAGTTTATCAGCCCGGCCCGGCTTTCCGATTTGTTGGATCAAATGATATCGATTCTTGATGAAACGGAGTCCCATGCCCACCTGCTAGCGTAGACATTTCGAAGGGATAATCATGCCAGCCGTTTCGCCGTCGGTCTTGCCAGCCCTGATGCTGTTTGCCTCCAACGTTTTCATGACCTTCGCCTGGTACGGCCATCTGAAGTTCAAAGGGAGCTGGCTGCCGCTCACCGTCCTGGTGAGCTGGGGTATCGCGTTCTTCGAATACTGGCTGGCGGTGCCCGCCAATCGCTGGGGCAGCGCGGTGTATACGGCGGCGCAGCTCAAGACCATGCAGGAGGTGATCACGCTTATCGTGTTCGCCGGATTCTCGGTTTTGTATTTGAAGGAACCGTTGGGGTGGAATCATGGGCTGGGGTTTGCGTTGATCGCAGCCGGCGCGTTTTTTATTTTTCACAAATGGGCGTGACCGTCGGTAAGCGCGCTGCGAGGTGAGGTGACGCGCCGCGTCACTTTCGGTCGTCATACCCGTCACCGGGTCTCGCCTTCGGGCGTGCCCGATGACAGGCTCCAGTGGGTATCCAGTACGCCGCAGCTTCGCGGGTGATGACGTTATTGCTCGGTGCGGGCGATCCGTGCCATCACTTCGCCGTCGGCGACGTCAGCACCATCCGGCCGGCCGGATCGCCGGTGAGGGGCCGCGGCGCGCCTTCGCCGCGCGTTCCCGTGGCGATCAGGAGTGACGCTGCCAGCAGGATCGCCGCCGTCAGCGCCGCGGTAACAATTACGACGGGTGTTTTCATCATTACCCTATCGCGATGCCATCACCGCGCGTTGTCGCGAAGAAATTGCGAATGCCTGGATGCGAATGGCTTGGAAAAATAATTCCTGTTAAGCCGGAATCGACATCGCCATGCTGACCCCGATCGAAAGCACCGTGAGGGTGACGATCAGGCACAGCGACAACGCGCCGATCGCGAGCGAAGCCGCGACCGCGTGGGTCAGCCGGGACGAGGCAACAGG
>WNFJ01689209.1_pt1 | contig 12224 bp, 11 predicted proteins | sample 5400461 | NCBI WGS metagenome assembly WNFJ01 (sample SAMN13153349, study PRJNA577476) | soil metagenome | isolation source: 115 cm saprolite on Douglas fir-dominated hillslope | place: USA:California | collected 2013-09-17
ACCACCTGAGGCACGTGGACTCAAAATGGTGCAAGGCCCGGTAAAATCGACCCCAAATGTCGTCGGCGGTGACGAGCTTATTGCCAAGCAATCAGCCGTCAATGAACTGGGGGAACTGCGCGGCGTTCCCATAGCCGGAGTTCAATTTCGCCCGACCCGACCTGTCCCGCATGAAGATGGCCATGTTGTCGAGGTTGCCCGCGCAAGTTGGGACGTGCTCGGCGGACCAATCGCACAAGTCCACACGACCACGACATTCCAAGGCCGCACTCGTGCCTGGGATCTGCATCAAGTCGGAACAGACCGCCTCTTTGTCGTAACCGGCTTGGTTAAGATTGTAATCTTCGATGGACGCAATGGCTCGCCAACATATGGGCTGGTCAATGAATTCGTGGTGAGCGAAAAGAATCCCGGCCTATTGATCGTCCCGCCTAACCTGTACCACGGTTGGAAGAACATAGGCGAAGTCGAAGCCATCATCATCAACATGCCGGATCACATGTATGATTATGAATCGCCGGACGCGCTGGACCTCCCGTGGGACTCAGAGGCTGCACAGCGGATCGTTCCTTACAAATGGTGACGTGACGCCATCTCTTCGAGATTTTCCCGCACCCGTCCTAGGTCAATGTCTCCACGACCCATAGTCAGCGTCGTCATAGCCACCTACAACTGGAGCAGCGTGCTGCGCTTTGCCATAGCGTCAGTGCTGGCGCAGAGCTTCCGCGACTTTGAATTACTCGTAGTCGGCGATTGTTGTACTGACGACTCTGAAACAGTCGTTCGTTCCTTCAATGATAACCGGGTGCGTTGGCGCAACCTCAAGGAAAATTGCGGCAACCAATTCGGGCCGAATAATCAGGGGTTGGCACTGGCAAGCGGCCGTTACATCGCCTATCTCGGCCATGACGATCTCTGGCATCCTGACCATCTCACCGTATTGGTTCGTGCGATCGAAGCCCACGAGGCTGATTTGGTGTTCGCGCTCACCGAGGAAATCGGTCCACCGGAAGCGCCCACGCGTAGTTTGCTCGGACTTTGTGCCTCTGGCGATTATGAATGGTCGATCTGGGCACCCCCTTCGTCATGGCTGCACGGCCACGATCTGATTACGCAAATCGGGATGTGGCGAGATTACAAGTCGATCGTCATGCCAAGCGACGTGGACTTTTTAGACCGAGTCTATAACCACGGCTGTCGAATTGTGCCGGTCAATGAGTTGACGGTGTTCGAATTTACGTCGGTGATGCGGACCAATGCATATGTCGAGCGACGCTGCGACGAACAAGCCCAATGGTGGGAACGGCTGCGCCAAGATCCGGATCTGCGCTATAGAGAACTGATCGATGTGCTGATGAGCCTTGGCCGCCAACATCCGGACACATCACTTCGATTTCATCTGCCGAGCCGCGTAGCGCCCGGTTCTCTGGTTTCTTCGTTTCGCGCCCGGCGTGGTCTCGCACCGGCGTCCGACCGACCAGTGATGGACACCGCGATGCCACCGCTTTTTGTCGATCGCTCGACACTTCGATATCTCAATGCCAAGGACGACATCGGGCCGGCCCGCGATCGTGCCAAGATTCATAACACCAGCGATTTGCCAAGCGACGGCCTGTTCGTGGGCCTCAACTGGCACAGTCTGGAGAGCGATGTCGACGGCACGCGTTGGCGCTGGATCGATGGCGAAGCGCAAATCGTCGTGACTCGGCCAAGCGGATTACGTCGCCAGATCGTGCTTGATTTGATTCCAGGCCCCGGAATTCGGAAGCTGCCGTGCCGACTTGAAGTTCGCGATGCATCGGGTGCAGTCGTTGCCGAATTGTCTGTAAGTGGGGGTGGCCACGTTGCAATCAATTTACCCGTCGTCGCAGGTATCGGTGCAATCTTTATGCTTGGTACGCAAGATGGTGGTCGGCCAACCCGAGGTGACCCGCGAATTTTAAATTTTCGCGTGTTCAGCTTCCATTGGGGAGATGATGAGACGAACATCGCCTGAGGTGAGATATGGTTGTATGTCTGCTCCTCGATGTCAGCGCGAGGGCTACTAGCGTCACAATTTTCTCGGTATAGCAGTGGCAACCCGTCAACCATCCGGTCATCTCCGCCGCCAACCGCAGAGCATCCCATGACCTACCGGGCGCCGGTCGCCGACATCGCCTTCGCGCTCAAGCATGCCGCCGGTTTCGCGCCGGCATTGGCCGCGGGCCTCTACGGCGATCTCGCCGAAGACCTGGTCGATGCGGTGCTGGCGGAAGCGGGCCGGTTTGCGGGCGACGCACGCCGTTCCGGGACGGCACCGTCACCACGCCGCCGGGCTGGCGGCAGGCCTATCGGGACTGGGCGGCGGGGGGCTGGAACGCCCTGGCGGCGCCGGCGCAATGGGGCGGCCAGGATTTGCCGCAAGCCCTCAATGCGGCCTGCCTCGAAATGTGGAACTCGGCCTGCATGGCTTTCGGCATCGGCCCGGTGCTGACCATGGCGGGCGTCGAGGCGCTCGCGCACCATGGCAGCGACGCGCTCAAGCGCATCTATCTGCCCAAGCTCGTCTCCGGCGAATGGATGGGCACCATGCAGCTCACCGAGCCGCAGGCCGGCTCCGACGTGGGCGCCTTGCGCACCAAGGCCGAGCGCGCCGCAGACGGCACCTATCGGATCACCGGGCAGAAGATTTTCATCACCTACGGGGAGCATGATTTCACCGACAACATCATTCATCTGGTGCTGGCGCGGTTGCCGGACGCGCCCGCCGGCACGCGCGGCGTCTCGCTGTTCCTGGTGCCCAAATTCGCGGTCAATGCCGACGGCTCGCTCGGGCGGCGCAACGACGTGCGCGCCCATTCGGTCGAGCACAAGCTCGGCATCCATGCGTCGCCGANNNCGACCGGCTTCCTCGTCGGCGAGGAGAACCGCGGCATGGCCTGCATGTTCACCATGATGAACCAGGCGCGTCTCGCGGTTGGACTGCAGGGCGTCGCGATCGCCGAACGCGCCACCCAGCAGGCGCTCGCCTTTGCGCGCGAACGCCGGCAGGGCCGCGCCTCCGGCGCATCCGCGGGGGCAAGCGCGGGACCAAGCCCGATCATCGCCCATCCGGACGTCAAGCGCATGCTGCTGACCATGCGCTCGCTCACCCGCGCCGCGCGCGCGATCTGCTACGCGACGGCGGTGGCGCTCGACCGCGCCAAGCGCGGCGCCGATGCGGCGACCCGGCAGGCCGCCCATGAGCGGGCTTCCCTGCTCACGCCCCCTGCCAAGGCATTCGCCACCGATATCGGCTGCGAGGTCGCCTCGCTCGGCCTCCAGGTCCACGGCGGCATGGGCTATGTGGAGGAGACCGGCGCCGCCCAGCATTATCGTGATGCCCGCATTGCGCCCATCTATGAAGGCACCAACGGCATCCAGGCGATCGATCTGGTGAACCGCAAGCTGCCGCTCGCCGATGGCGCCGCCATCAAGGCCTATATGGGCGAGCTGCGCCGCACCGTCGAGGCCATCAATGCCACCAACGATCCGGCCTTCGGCTGGACCGGCGTCCGGCTGGGAGAATCCCTCGACAGCCTGGAGCGCGCGACCCAATGGCTGCTGGCGCGGCCGCAACAGGATGCCGCGCTTGCCGGCGCCAGCCCCTATCTTCGGCTGTTCGCCACCGCGGCGGGCGGTACGCTGCTGGCCGAGGAGGCGCTGGCGGCGACGCGGCTTACCGCCGACGCCGCGGCCGATCCGGCCGCCCGCATCGCCATCGCCCGGTTCTTTGCCGAGAATATCGCGGTAGGGGCGCGCGGTCTCGAGCGGGCCGTGACCGAAGGCGCCGACAGCGTCACCGGCGCCGATTCGGCGCTCGCCGGCTAAGGTGGAATCCTTGGAGGCGCCCCTTTCCGCATCCCTTGCAAACCAATAAGTGTCTGTCATGCCCACCTTGTTCGTGACCCATCCGGCCTGTCTCAATCACCTGACGCCGGCCGGCCATCCGGAGCGGCCCGATCGCCTGCGCGCCATCGAGCAAGCGCTCGAGCCGGAGCAATTCCAGCACCTGGCTCGCATGGAGGCGCCAGCCGCCACATTCGAGACCCTCACGCTCTGCCACCCGCTCGACTATGTCACCGAGATCGAGGCGGCTTCGCCGAAAGAGGGATTGGTGCGGCTCGATGCCGACACGACCATGTCGCCCGGCAGCTTCGAGGCGGCGCTGCGCGGGGCCGGCGGCGCCACGCTGGCGACCGACGAGGTGATCGGAAAGCGGGCCGCCAATGCCTTCGTGGCGGTGCGTCCGCCCGGCCATCATGCCGAGACGACGCGGCCCATGGGTTTCTGCCTGTTCAACAATGCCGCGATCGCGGCGCGGCATGCGCAGAAGCGGCACGGCCTGGAGCGCGTCGCGATCGTCGATTTCGACGTGCATCATGGCAACGGCTCGCAGGAGATTTTCTGGTCCGACGCAAGCGTGATGTATTGCTCGACCCACCAAATGCCGCTCTATCCGGGCACCGGGGCGGTCGGCGAGCGCGGCAAGCACAATACGATCGTCAACGCCCCCTTGCACCCCGGCGACGGCGGCAGGGAGTTCCGCGCAGCGTTCGAGCAATCCATCCTGCCGCGGCTGCGGGATTTTCGGCCCGACCTGATCGTGATATCGGCGGGCTTCGATGCGCATATGCGCGACCCGCTCGCCAACCTGAACCTGCTGGAGGCGGATTTCGGCTGGGTGACGCGCCAGATCATGGCGGTTGCCGACCTGAGCGCGCAGGGCCGCATCGTCTCCGTCCTCGAAGGCGGCTATGACCTGGAGGCCCTGGCGCAGTCGGCGGCGGCCCATGTCACGGCGCTGATGCGGGGTTAAAATGGCGCCACCCGCAGGCGCCGCAACCGGAACCGATCATGGCCGATAAGACCAATACTGATGTCACGCAGCTGCCCTTCGAGCGCGCCATCGAGGAGCTCGAAACGATCGTCAAGCGGCTCGAGGAGGGCAAGGTGCCGCTCGAGGAATCGGTTGCCATTTATGAACGCGGCGAGCTGCTCAAGCGCCGCTGCGAGGATCTGCTGCGCCAGGCCGAGGCGCGGGTGGAGAAGATCACGCTCGATGCCGCCGGCAAGCCGACCGGCACCGAGCCGCTCGACGTCGAGTGAGCGGGGCAGCGCAACTCGCAACGCAGCAACCTAAACCGGAGCACGCGCGATGAGCTTTTCTCCCGACCCGGATCCGGCTCCCGGCGATGCGGCGGCCGGCGATGCCATCGATCTCGTGATCGTGCCGCGCAGCGTCGATCTCGGCGGCTTCGCGGTCTGCCGGGCGCTCCCCCATGTCAGGCGGCGCATGGTCGGACCCTTCATCTTCTTCGACCATTTCGGGCCGGTCGAGTTCCGCACCGGCCAAGGCATCGACGTGCGGCCGCATCCCCATATCGGGCTCGCCACCGTCTCGTTTCTGTTCGATGGCGAGATCATGCATCGCGACAGTCTCGGCAGCACCGCCGCCATTCACCCGGGCGACGTCAACTTGATGACGGCCGGACGCGGCATCGTGCATTCCGAGCGCACCGCGCCCGACCATCGCACCGGCGGCGAGCGCCTGCACGGCCTCCAACTCTGGCTGGCCATGCCGGCCGGGGACGAAGAGATCGCTCCGACTTTCGCGCATCACGATCAAGCGGAGCTTCCGGTCGTGGCCGGGGACGGCAAGATCGTTCGGGTCGTCATCGGCAGCCTCTATGGCAAGAGCTCGCCGGTGCCGACGCTCTGCGACACCATCTTTGCCGACGCCGCGCTCACGCCGGGCGCGGTGCTGCCGATCGATGCGCAGGCGCAAGAGCGCGCCCTCTATGTGGTCGCGGGCGAGATCGACATTGCAGGCGACCGGTTCGCGGCCGGCCGGCTGCTGGTGTTCCGGCCCGGCGACCCGATGACGGTGACGGCGGCGAGCGAGGCGCGCGTTATTCTGGTCGGCGGTGCCGCCATGGACGGACCGCGTCATATCTGGTGGAACTTCGTGTCGTCGCGCAAGGAGCGTATCGAGCAGGCCAAGGTCGACTGGAAGCTCGGCCGCTTCGATACGGTGCCGGGCGATGAAGCCGAGTTCATCCCCTTGCCGGAGTGATCGGCGCTAGTAGTCCGATTCCGAAGTTCGTACGCCTTCGCGGCACGTTCGGATACGAACTTCGGAATCCAAGGGCCACTAGCAAGCTTATGATTCTGGTCCACGGCCATGACCGCAAGAAAAAGACCATGACCGAACGCGTGCGCATTGATCGTTTGCTGGTCGAGCGAGGGCTGTTCGAAAGCCGCGCCAAGGCGCAGGCTGCGATCGAGGCCGGCCTGGTGGTGGCCAATGAGACGCCGGTCACCAAGGCCTCACTGGAGCTCCCGGCAAACGCCGTCTTGCGCGCGCAACCCGCGCATCCCTTCGTGTCGCGCGGCGGGGTGAAGCTTGAGGCGGCGCTCGATCACTTCGGCTTCGATCCGGCCGGCCAGATCTGTCTCGATGTCGGGGCCGCGACCGGCGGATTCACCGAGGTGCTGCTGGCGCGCGGCGCCAAGCGCGTCTACGCGGTCGATGTCGGGCGCGACCAATTGCATCGCAAGCTGCGCGCCCGCCACGAGGTCGTGGTCCTCGAGAGCACCGACATCCGCGGCCTTGCGGCAAGCCGGCTCGCGCCGCCGCCGGCCTTTGTGGTCATCGACGTGAGCTTCATCTCGCTCAAGCTCGTTCTGCCGCCGGCGTTGGCGCTGGCGCGGCCGCCCGCACGGCTCATCGCCCTCATCAAGCCACAGTTCGAGGCCGGCCGCTCCCAGGTCAAGAAGGGCATCGTCCGCGATGCCGGGATCCACGCCGCCATCGGCGAGGATCTGGCGTATACGGTCGCGGCGCTCGGCTGGAGCGTTCTCGGCCTCATGGCCTCGCCGATCCTCGGCCGCGACGGCAATCGCGAATTCCTGCTCGGCGCCAAGCATGATTGAACGGCTCGAGATCGCGCGCGTCGGCCGGCGCGGTGACGGCATCGTGGAGACGCCAACGGGCCCGCTCTATGTGCCCTACACGCTGCCGGGCGAAACCGCCGAGGTTGACGACTGGCCCGGCCATCCCGACCGCCGCCATCTGCTCAAGATCGAGGCCGCGAGCCCGCAACGCGTCGCCGCCATCTGTCCCCATTTCGGGACCTGCGGGGGCTGCGCCCTGCAACATTGGGCCGCGGCCCAATACCGCGATTGGAAGCGTGGCCTCGTGGTCGAAGCGCTCGCGCAAATGGGGCTTGCGCCAGCCGGCGAGCTGGTCGATCCGCTCGTCGACGCCCATGGCGAGGGCCGCCGCCGCGCCGTCTTCCATGCCCGGTGGCACGCGCGCGATGTGCTCGAGGTCGGATTTGCGGCGCTGCGGGCGCATCATGTGGTGGCCATCGATCATTGCCCGGTGCTGGCACCTTCGCTCAATGGCGCGATTGAAGCCTCCTGGGCCATCGCCGAGGCGCTCGCACCCGAGCGCAAGCCCCTCGACATTCAGGTGACCGCGACAGAGGCCGGCCTTGATGTCGACGTGCGCGGATCGGGGCCACTGACGTCGGTCCGCATGACCGAGCTGGCGCGGCTTGCCGAGGCGCACCGGCTGGCCAGGTTGACCCGGCACGGCGAGACGGTCGCGCAACGGGCCCTGCCGATGGTGACCATGGGCCGCGCCCGGGTGGTGCTGCCGCCGGGCGCTTTTCTGCAGGCGACCGCCGCCGGCGAGGCGGCCTTGGCGGCGCTGGTCCTCCAACATTGTGCTGCGGCAAAAAGCGTCGGCGATCTGTTCGCGGGCGTCGGGCCGTTCGCGCTGCGGCTGGCGGAGCGCGCCAAGGTCATGGCCGCCGATCATGACGAAGAAGCCGTCGCGGCGCTGCAAGCCGCGTCCAAGACGCCACGCCTCAAGCCCATCACGGCGGAACGACGCGATCTCTATGCGCGACCCTATCTCGCCAGGGAGCTCGCGCGTCTCGATGCCGTCGTGTTCGATCCACCCCGGCAGGGCGCGCAGCTGCAGGCGCGCGAGCTGGCCGCGAGCGCGGTGCCGATCCTGGTCGCGGTCTCGTGCAATGCTGCGACATTTGCGCGCGACGCAAGAACTCTCGTCGATGGCGGCTATCGCCTGACGCGCGTGACGCCGGTCGACCAGTTCCTCTATTCGGCTCATGTGGAGCTGGTGGCGCGGTTCGAGAAGTAGGAGCGTTTGAGCTCCTCGAGAAGTAGGAGCGTTTGAGCTCCCCTCTTGTCATGGCCGGGCATAGCCCGCGAAGACGGGCGTGAACGCCCTTATGTCCCGGCCATCTCCATCAAGACGGCACTGGCGTGCCTGCCTGAGCGAGATGCGCGGGACAAGCCCGCGCATGACAAGGCTCCTGGTAGCCTACCCTTCGAGCCGTTCGGTCGACAGAATTTCGATGCCGAATCCGCCGAGCCCGACATAGTTCCATTTGCTGCCGGCCAGAAGCCGGATCGAGGATATTCCGAGGTCCTTGAGAATTTGGGCGCCGAGACCGATCTCGCGCCATTGGCGCGTGCGGGCCGCCTCCGAGGCGGTCCCACCCGGCTGCGGGATGGCGCTCACCGGAACGCCGGCGGCTCCGTCACGCAGGAACACCAGCACGCCGCGCCCCTCGGGCTTGAAACGCGCCAACGCCGCATGGATGGGCTTGGCGCCCCCGAACACTTCGCTGATGACGTCCGCCCGGTGCAGCCGCGCCAGGATGTTCTTGCCGTCCCCGATGCGGCCATAGACGAAGGCCATGTGGTGGACCTGGTCGAACGGCGTGACGTAGGAATAGCCGGCGAGCTTTCCGATCTCACTCTCGACCTGGAACTCGCCGACCCGCTTGACCAGCTTGTCGCGTGCCTGCCGATAGGCGATGAGATCGGCGATGGAGACGGATTGCAGGCCGTGCCGGGCGGCAAACTCGGTCACGCCGGCGCCGCGCAGCACGGTGCCGTCGTCATTCATGAGCTCGGCCAGGACGCCGACCGGCGCCAGGCCGGCGAGGCGGCAGAGGTCGACGCAGGCCTCGGTGTGCCCGGAGCGCATGAGCACGCCGCCTTCCTTGGCCACCAGCGGAAAGACGTGGCCCGGCCGCACGAAATCGGCGGCGCCGTTGTTGCCGTTGGCAAGCGCACGCACCGTATTGCAGCGCTCCTCGGCCGAGATGCCGGTGGTCAGGCCATGGCGCACGTCGACCGAGACCGTGAACGCGGTCCCGAGCGGGGCATCGTTGAGGGCGACCATGGGATCGAGGTGCAGGCGCTTGGCTTCTTCCGGCGCGAGCGGCGCACACACGATGCCCGAAGTGTTGCGGATGATGAAGGCCATCTTCTCGGGCGTGCACAGCGCGGCCGCCACGAACAGATCGCCCTCGTTCTCGCGATCATCATCGTCCGCGACGACCACGATCTCGCCCTTGGCGAAGGCCGCCACCACCGCTTCCACGCGCTGACCAACATCGTTCACATCTGACATGCTCAACGACCGCTCGGCGTGAAGGGCCATGCCGGAGGCTCGCCGACCTGCCCGCGCTGACGCAGATAATGATCGGCGATTACGCATGCCACCATGGCCTCGCCGATCGGCACCGCACGAATGCCGACGCAGGGATCGTGGCGTCCCTTGGTGCTGATCTCGGTCTCGGTCCCGAAGCGATCGACGGTGCGGCGCGGGGTGAGGATCGAGGAGGTCGGCTTGACGGCGAAACGGGCCACGATCGGCTGTCCGGTCGAGATTCCGCCCAGAATGCCGCCGGCATTGTTGCTCAGGAACACCGGCTTGCCGTCACGACCGATGCGAATTTCGTCGGCGTTCTCCTCCCCGGAAAGCGCGGCGGCACCGAAGCCGGCGCCGATCTCGACGCCTTTGACCGCGTTGATGCCCATGAGGGCGGCGGCGAGATCGCCGTCGAGCTTGCCGTAGACCGGCGCACCCAGACCCACCGGCACTCCCTCCGCCACCACCTCGATGACGGCGCCGACCGAGGAGCCGGCCTTGCGCACGCCGTCGAGATAATCGGCGTAGAACGCTGCCCGCTTCGCATCCGGGCAGAAGAACGGATTGGTCGATTTTGTGCTCGCCCATCTGGATGAGCGCGGCCCGCACCCGCATGGCCGGAACGACCTTGCGGGCAATGGCGCCGGCCGCGACCCGCATGGCGGTTTCGCGCGCCGACTGGCGGCCGCCGCCCCGATAGTCGCGCAGCCCGTATTTGATGTCATAGGTGAAGTCGGCGTGACCGGGCCGGTACTTGTCCTTGAGGTCGGAATAGTCCTTCGAGCGCTGATCGACATTGTCGATCAGGAGCCCGATCGGGGTTCCGGTCGTCACTTGCGCTCCGGTCAACTCATCGGCGAACACGCCTGAAAGGATTCTGACCTGGTCGGGCTCCTGCCGCTGGGTGGTGAAGCGCGATTGGCCCGGCCGCCGCTTGTCGAGATAGGGCTGGATATCGGCTTCGGTCAGCGGGATGTGTGGCGGGCAACCGTCCACCACGCAGCCGATCGCCGGCCCGTGGCTCTCGCCAAAGGTGGTGACGCGGAACAGGTGGCCGAAAGTGTTGAACGACATGGGTTAGCGCCCGGTTCCGTGTGGTAGCCCGCGTGCCGCCTGGGGTCAAATGGCGGGGGATTGGCACGCGTTTTGTGCGCTGACTGAGGCCTTGCCGTCACTCGTACCGAGTGAGGCTCCTCGGCACCAGAACATAGACCACGCCTTGATCGATGGAATGGTGCACGGCCTGTTCAGGCGGCGCAATGCCGAGGAGCGCGACCAAAGCCCGCCCGGTCCCGCCATGGGCGCAGACGACTGTGTCCCGCTCGAGGCTCGCGTACCAGGCCCCGACCCGGAGCGCGACCTGCCGATAGTTCTCGCCGCCCGGCGGAAGGAACTGCCACTTGTCGGCTTCCCGCTTGGCGACGATGTCCGGGTCCCGCAGCATCACCTCGGCGTAGGCCAGGCCCTCCCATTCGCCGAAGGATATCTCGGTCAGCCGCGCCTCGATCGCGTAGCCGGTTGGCGCGACGCCGAGCGTGGCACGCATGATCTCCATGGTTTCGCGCGCGCGCGCGAGCGGGCTCGACACATAATCGAAGCATGCGGCCGGGCGTCCCGCGCGCGCCAACAGATCGCCGAGAATTCGGCCGCAGTGAGCCGCCTGCGCGCGGCCCGTTTGATTGAGCGCGATGTCGCGGCGGCCCTGCAGCCGGCCGGCAATGTTCCAGTCAGTCAGGCCATGGCGGACGTAATAGAGGCGCATGAAATCCGCCACACCGGCGCGGCGTCCTCATTCCTTGACCACGCTGATGTCGGGGGCGTCGGGATGTTTCATGCCCACGATGTGATAGCCGGCATCGACGTGGTGAATCTCGCCGGTGACGCCGCGCGACAGGTCGGAGAGCAAATACGTGGCGGTGTCGCCGACCTCGTCGATGGTGACGTTGCGCCGCAAGGGCGAGTTGTATTCGTTCCATCTCAGGATGTAGCGGAAGTCGCCGATGCCGGCCGCCGCCAGCGTCTTGATCGGTCCCGCCGAGATGGCGTTGACGCGGATCTGCGCCCGCCCGAGGTCGGCCGCCAGGTAGCGCACCGAGGCTTCGAGCGCCGCCTTGGCGACCCCCATCACGTTGTAATGGGGCATCCACTTCTCGGCGCCGTAATAGGTGAGGGTGAGGAGCGAGCCTCCCGCCGGCATCAGCTTCTCGGCGCGCTGCGCGGCGGCGGTGAACGAGTAGCAGCTGATCAACATCGTATGGGAAAAATTGTCGGACGTGGTGTCGACATAGCGCCCATCGAGTTGATTCTTGTCGGAGAAGGCGATCGCGTGCACCAGGAAGTCGAGCGTGCCCCACTTTTCCTTGATCGCCGCGAAAGTCGCATCGAGGGTCAAGGGGTCGGTGACGTCACAGTGACCAACGACCAGCCCGCCGACCTCTTTCGCCAGCGGCTCGACCCGTTTCTTCAACGCATCGCCCTGATAGGTGAAAGCGATCTCGGCGCCCTGCCCGCGGCAGGCCTTGGCGATGCCCCAGGCGATCGAGCGGTTATTGGCGACCCCCATGATCAGCCCACGCTTGCCGCGCATGAGGCCCGAGGCTTCCGGCATGCTGTCCTCGCTGTGCCGGCCGCATCCGGCCTTCCCCTAATGACATAGGGTTACCGGACCTTCAAGCAGCGCCAGCCGGCCCGCCGCGCGCAGAGGAAATCCTCACGCCATGTCCTTGCG
>WNFJ01273897.1_pt1 | contig 12223 bp, 9 predicted proteins | sample 5400461 | NCBI WGS metagenome assembly WNFJ01 (sample SAMN13153349, study PRJNA577476) | soil metagenome | isolation source: 115 cm saprolite on Douglas fir-dominated hillslope | place: USA:California | collected 2013-09-17
ATCAAGGGCAAGGGCGTGAGCTGGATGGAGAACAAGGTCCTGTGGCACTACCGTCCGCCTGCCGAGGATGAGCTCGCCAAAGCGCTGGCGGAGGTGGCTGCCTCTTGAGGACCGCGTTCATCGAAGCCCTCAACGAGCTCGCCGACAAGGATCCTCGCGTGTGCCTTGTCGTCGGCGACCTCGGCTACTCGGTGATCGAGGAGTTCGCGAACAAGCACCCCGACCAGTTCGTCAACGCCGGCGTCGCCGAGCAGAACATGATCGGGCTCGCAGTCGGGATGGCGCTGAGCGGCAAGGTCGTCTTCACCTACTCGATCGGCAACTTCGGCACGCTGCGCTGCCTGGAGCAGATCCGCAACGACGTTTGCTATCACCGGGCAAACGTGAAGGTGGTCGCGGTCGGCTGCGGCCTCGCGTATGGCAACCTCGGCGTCACCCATCACGCCTCTGAGGACGTCGCCATCATGCGGGCGCTGCCGAACATGACGGTGGTCGCACCCGGCGATCCCATCGAGGCGCGGCTGGGGACCAGGGCCGTGGTCGCGCTCGACGGACCGGCCTATCTGCGGCTGGGCAGGGCCGGCGAGCCGGTTGTGCATACGGACGAGCCCGCCTTTGCCGTGGGGCGCGCGATCACGATGCGGGAGGGTTCGGACCTCACGCTCATTGCGAGCGGCAGCATGCTCGCGACGGCCGATCGCATCGCCGCCCAGCTGGCTGAGAAAGGCTTGAGCGTCCGGCTGTTGAGCATGCACACCATCAAGCCGCTCGACCGCGAAGCTGTCGTGCGCGCAGCCACCGAAACCCGTTTCGTGTTCACACTCGAGGAGCACAGCATCGAAGGCGGACTCGGCGGCGCCGTCGCCGAGGTGATGGCCGAGCTCGACGGCTCCCGCGCGCTGTTGAAGCGCATCGGGCTGCGGCCGGAGTTCAACGCAGTGGTCGGCGATCAGAAATACTTGAAATCGCTGCACGGTCTTGACGAGGAGGGAGTGATGAAGACGATCCAGCCGATCATCGCTGGGAGCTATCGACTTGTCGGTTAGGTTCTGGGAGCCGGGCAAAGAGTTCTTGCGCATCGAGGAAGAGGTGATGAGCACAATGCGCAAGGTGCTCGTCGCGGGCGACCTGATCATGCGGCAGCAAATGATCGACTTCGAGCACAGCCTGGCGTCGTTCGTCGGCACCACCGACGCGGTCGGCGTGAGCAACTGCACTGATGGGCTCAGGCTGCTGCTGGAAGCGGTCGGGATCGGCGCAGGCGACGAGGTCATCACGGTGTCGCACACGTTCATGGCCACGATGGCGGTCATCCACCAGGTCGGCGCGACGCCGGTTCTGGTCGACGTCGGCGAAGACCACAACATGGACACCGACCAGCTCGAGGCGGCGGTGACATCGCGGACCAAGGCGATCATTCCCGTCGACCTGAACGGGCGGATGGTGCGCATGGACCGCGTGATGGAGGTGGCCAAGGCCCACAACCTGCTCGTGATCGAAGACAGCGCCCAGGCGTTGGGCGCGTCTTATATGGGCGTGCGCGGAGGCGCCTGGGGTATCGCCGGGGCGTTCAGCTTCTACCCCGCCAAGCTGCTGGGGGCGTACGGCGACGGGGGCGCTGTGGTGACAAGCGACGCGGCTCTAGCCGAGAAGCTGCGCGAACTGCGCGACCACGGCCGCGTCTCGAAGACCGGTTTCTCAGGCTGGGGCTGGAACTGCCGCCTCGACAACCTGCAGGCCGCCATCCTCGACCTCAAATTGAGGAAGGTGCCGGAGTGGATCGGCCAGCGCCGCCGGTTGGCCGCGATCTACGACGAGGAGCAAGCGCCCGCCTGGACCAGATGGCGGTCCCTTCTTCGACATCTACCAGAACTACGTGATCGAGGCGAAGAATCGCGATGGTCTGCAGGCGCACCTGGCGTCGCGCGGCATCGAGACGCTGATCTCCCCAGGACCGGTGCCCAACCACAAGCAGCCGGTGGGGCTCGACCACTTCAATCTGCCCAGAACGGAGGCGCTTTGTGCGAGCGTCCTTTCGCTGCCGCTCAACAACGAGCTCGGCGAGGAGCAGGTGCTCGAGGTGGCAGGGGCGATCAAGGACTTCTACTCCTGAGGCGTTCGCGGGCCGCCAAGCGCGCGTTCGACATCGCGTTCTCGACACTCGGACTGGTCGTCGGCTCGCCGGCGCTGCTGATCATCTGGGCCCGGATCAAGCTGGATCGCGACGGCCCGGTCATCTATGCAGGCCGCCGCGCCGGCCTCGGCGGCCGTGAGTTCTGGATGTACAAGTTCCGAACCCTGGTCCCCAACGCCGACCGGGTCGGCGGCCCGAACACTCCCGACGACGATCCCCGGCTGACGAAGACTGGGAAATTCCTACGCCGCTACAAGCTGGACGAGCTGCCGCAACTATTCAACGTGCTGAAGGGCGAGATGAGCTTCGTCGGGCCGCGCCCGCAGGTCCTGGGTGAGGTGGCGGGGTATACGGACGAGGAGCGCGATCTGCTCAAGGTGCGCCCGGGGATCACTGACTGGGCCTCGCTGAGGTTCTCCAACGAGGGCGAGATCCTGAAGGGGCATGACGACCCCGACCGCGCCTACGCGGAGCTGATCCGACCGGAGAAGATGCGGCTCGGCCTCGAGTACGTGCACCGCGGGACCTTTCGCGACGATATCGACATCCTCACGAAGACCGCCCTACTTCCATTCAAGAAATGACCTCCGCCTCCACCTCCACGGATTTCACAACTGTGTCGGAGACGTGGGGCCTTCCCGCCTCGCCCGAGCAGCTCGCGATGCAGTACTTCCGCTATCGCATGGCCGCGGGCCTGAGCATCGGCCGCGACGTGCTGGAGATCGGCTGTGGCAGCGGGATGGGCTTGCCATACCTCGGCGAACGCGCGCGCTTGGTCGTGGGCGGCGACTACACGATGGGCCTGCTGCGTGAAGGGCGAGCCCGGCTGCCCAAGGCTCCGCTGGTGCGGATGGACGCGCAGCATCTCCCCTTCCGGGACGCCAGCCTCGACGTCGTCCTGATGCTGGAAATGATCTATTACGTCGCCGACCAGGACGCCGCCTTCGCGGAGTGCCGGCGTGTGCTCAAGCCAGGCGGCTCGCTGATGGTCTGTGTCCCCAACCCTGAGCGACCCGACTTCAATCCGAGTCCCTTCAGCACGCGCTACCCGACCACCGCCGAGCTCGCCGCGCTGTACTCGCGTCACGGTTTCGAGACCACGGTGTCTGGCGCGTTCCCGGTCGAGGCGGAGTCGGGGCGCGACCGCTTCCTCGCCCCCATCCGCCATTTCGCCGTCCGCTACCACCTGATTCCGAACTCGATGCGCGCCAAGGCGATGGTCAAGCGCGTCCTTTATGGACGGCTGCCGACGCTGGGCGCGGTGCACGACGGGATGGGTGCCTACTCTGAACCCGTGGAGCTCGATCCTGGGCGGGGGCCGCATCGAGGTTTCAAGAACCTCTATGCGGTCGGGGTCCGGACCTAGTTACAGCCCCCGGCCAGCTGTCCGCCGATTCCGCTCATCATGTACCAGCCCCCTCCCGGGACATAAAGGGCGATGCCGTTCCCGCCGCCGAGCCAGATGCCGTGGCGGTCCGAGATCAGAGCGCCATTCGGATAAAAATTGGTGCCGGAGAGGTCCGCGATCGGTGTGGAGCTGCTGGCACTGTGCCCGATGTAGATCCGTAAGGCCTGCGGCCCCGAGACGTAGATGATGGGATCGCCGGCGCTGTCAAAGCCCGCCACCGAGCTCAGGTGGGTAGGCACGCTGAAGAAGTCAATGGCTGCGCCGGTCGTCAGGTTGAGCTGCAGGATTGTGTTGCCCGCCCCTTGCGGCACGGATGAAGTCGCGGTTCCGTAAGCGAAGCCATTGGGGCTGACCGCCTGCCAGTAGCCGCTGCTGGCGATCTGGGTCTCGGTCCCCGAGAAAGGCAGGCGCCACAGGCCGCCGGTCTGTCCGGTGACTGCGTAGACGGCGGTGGCTTGCACGTCGAGGATCTGCCACGACTTGCCCTCGCCGAGCTCGACCTGCGTCCCGTTGGCGACGTTCTGGACGTAGATCCCGCCGGACTGACCCAGGTACGCGTAGCGCGTCCCGTCCGGCGACACCCAGCGGTAGGGAACCGGAAGCCAGCGCGAGTAGGCTACGTCGTACGCGGTGCCATACCAGCCTTGATATCCGTAGCCGTACTGCGGCGGAGGCGACGCTGAACCTGGACTGGGCGACGGCACCGAGACCGCGCTCCTGGGGTCCGCGATGAAACTGGCGTTCGGGAACACGATGAAGCCCCCGCTTCCAGGCCCCCCGGCGTAGATCGGGAGGCGGCAATTGAGCGCCAGGCCCGGGCCCGCAGAGCCAGAGGCCGGAGGCGCGAATGGTGGAAATATGCCGGAGGAATTGTCGGGGTAGGGGTTGGACACGGGCCCAGGGAAGGGGCCCGGATTGGAAGCAGGCTCGGGAAACGGGTTCGAGGCAGGCTCGGGAAACGGGTTTGAGGCAGGTTCGGGATTGGGGTTCGCGGTGGCCTGAGGGAAGGGGCTGAATGTTGGGATGCCCTTCGGGGACGGCGAAGAATTCGGGATGATCGACGCCACGTTGGCGCACCGGGTGGGCGAAAGCTTGATGTGCAGAGCCTTGGCGGGTCCGCAACCGAGGGGGGTCGACGCGACCAGCACGACGCCGATGACCGCGAGCGTAAGCACGGTGACCGACACCGCGGCCACGATGCGCTGGACCTGCGATCCGAGGATCATCTCGCCCCTTGCGTACCTCTGTGCGCGCCCATGCTAGACAAAGGGGCACTCGGGCGGGTTGGTTACGGAGACGCCACTTCTAGTTGGGCGACCAGCGCCCGGCTCGCGGGGTCGAAAGGGTCGAGCTCGACGGCCCTCTTGGCCGCCGCCAACGCCTCGACACGCCGGCCGAGCTGGATGTCGACCAGGGCCAGGTTCATAAAGACGAACGGGTTGTACGTACCCAGCCGGATCGCTTCGAGGTATGCCGCCCGCGCTGCATTCAGGTCGTGGCTTTCGATCGCGATGTTGGCCACCTCGACCTCATAGACGCTTTCTTCAGGGGCGAGGTTCGCCGCGAGTGTCGCCGCGGTCTGCGCGTCAGCCGGCGATCCCGCGTCCAGCGCCTGCCGCAGTTGGACGTCGGCAGCATATGGAAACGCGACCGCGGGCACCGCCAGCACGACAAGTGTGGCGGCCACCAAAACTGCGGCCGTCAGCAGGGGTGCCCGCCAGGGAAGGACAACGAGTCGCGTCGGATTGACGGCGCCAAATGTCACGATCCCGGCCGCGACGACGATCCAGAATGGGAACGCGGAGGCCAAGGCGGTGAAGTTCAGCTGGATGGTGGTCTCGTAGGCGACGAACGCCGCGAACGCTCCAATTGCCCCACGGGAGCGACGACCGGTCCAGAACGCGCGAACGAACGCAACCAGGATCCAGATGTACGCCGCCAGGCCGAGCAGACCCTGGGTCGCGGCGACCTGCAGCGTCTCGGCGTGGGCCTTGTCGATCTGCTGGTGGAAGCCGACGTTGGTCAATCCCCAGTCGCCGCTCTCGAAGCGCGGATACACCAACCCGAAGTTGTCGGGGCCGTAGCCGGCCACCGGACGGCTTGCGATGAGATGCAGGCTGTCCGACCAGATGTGCAGCCTCGAAGAGCCCCACTCGCTGGGATTGAATACCGTCAGCCCGCGCGCGATAAGCTGCCGCTCGAGCCCGAATCCCCCACCGAGGCTGAGGCCCGCGACCAGCGCCACCACCGACAGCGCACCGACCAAACCGGCAAGGGCGACGGCGACGCGCAGCCGCTGGGCGGCTCGGCGAGCCCCCGCCACCACGATCGCCGCTCCGAGCGCCGCCCCAAGCCACGCGCTGCGGCTACCCGACAACACGAGCGCCAGGCCCGCCACGATCAGGAGGTTGACAACCAGGACCCGCGCGGTGGCCGACGTCGCGGCCACTAGCTCGCCAAGACCGAGTGCAATGACCATCGCGAGAAAAGCGCCGAGCACGTTGGAGTTGCCCATCGTGCCGAACGCGTACTCGAAGTAGCCCAGCCGGAGCGAGTCGCCGGCCGACTGCACGATTGCGATGACTGCCACCAGGTACCCGCTCGCGAGGAGGACGCGGAGAAGCGTGCGCGCCTCGTCCGGACCGGAAATTGATTGCACTGACAGCCAGAACAAACCGGCGTACGAGACCAGGGTCAGCAGGCCGTCATAGCGCGAGTATGTCCCGAAGATCGCGACGTTCTGGTTCTCCGCAAGGACGGTCGAGAACGCGGCCGACGCCAGCAGCGCCAGCAGCGGCAGGTCGAGCGGAGTGCGCTTGATCATCAGTCCACCGCCAAGCGCGGCTCGCGCCACGAAAAGGATGAGCAGGCCCAGCAAAAGGATCCGCGCCACCAGCAGCTTGGGCAGGACGTACTGGTCGAATGTGTTCCACGTGAATCCGAGCGGCAGCGCGAACGCGCCCGCGCGAAGCAACCATCGCTGGACGGCGGCGAGCCGCACGCCGCAGAGTCTATTGGTCTAGGTGATACAGACCCTCGTCAGCTCAGCGCGTAGGAGGTGCCGACGAAGGCGTCGAAGTTGCCCAGGCTGGTGTTGACGGCGCCGGCGCTGCCGGCGTCGCGGACCCAGACCGAGAACCGGTAGGTGCCTGCGGGTTTGCCGGTGGTGTTCCACGTGAATGTGGCGCTGGTGGAGTAAGCCTGAACCACCGACCAGGTGGTCGAGCCGGGAGGTAGGATCCAAAACTCGTATAGCGGGTTGGAGCAGCCGGAGGCTGTCCCGGTGAAGGTGACGGAGGTACCCGCCGCGGCCGTCGAAGGCGGCGAGGTCTGGGCGCTCACCGAGGTGCACTGGGAGTAGACGGTGTACGGGATGCCGACGAAAGCGTCGAACCGGCCCAAGCTGGTGTCGATGGCGCCGGGGCTGCTGGAGTCGCGGACCCAGACCGAGAAGCGGTAGGTGCCCGCGAGCTTGCCGCTGGTGTTCCAGGCCAACGTCGTGCTGCTGGAGTAAGCCTGGGCCACCGTCCAGGTGCTCGACCCTGGGGCCATGATCCAGAACTGGTACAGCGGGCTGGGGCAGCTGGTCGAAGTGGCCGCACCGGTGAAGGTGACTTGTGCGCCGGGTGTGGACGGGGAGGGCGGCGCCGCGGAGGCGCTCACCGAAATGCAGCGGGCGCTCAACGCGTACGCGATGCCGACGAAAGCATCGAGCCGGCCCAAGCTGGTGTCGATGGCGCCGGCGCTGCTGGAGTCGCGGACCCAGACCGAGAAGCGGTAGGTGCCAGCCGCCCTGCCAGTGGTGTTCCAGGCGAACGTGGCGCTGCTGGAGTAGGCCTGGGCCACCGCCCAGGTGCTCGATCCAGGGGCCATGAACCAGAACTGGTAGAGCGGGTTGGGGCAGCCCGCCGCGCTGCCGGTGAATGTGACCGCGGTCCCCGGCAGAGAAGGAGAGGGCGGCGACGCGGAGCCGGTCACCGACGTGCAGGGCGTGGAGGTCAGCGTGTAGTTGATGGCGGCGAAGGCGTCGAAGTTGCCCAGGCTGGTGTTGATGGCGCCGGGGCTGCTCGAGTCGCGGACCCAGACCGAGAAGCGGTAGGTGCCCGCGAGCTTGCCGCTGGTGTTCCAGGCCAGCGTCGCGCTGCTGGAGTAGGCCTGGACCACCGTCCAGGTGCTGGAGCCCGGGGCCATGATCCAGAACTGGTACAGCGGGTTGGGACAGCCGGTCGAAGTGGCCGCGAACTGGACCTGCGCGCCAGGCGACTGCGGCGACGCCGGGCTGACTGTGGCCGATGCGTGGTCGCAGCCGGCGAAGTGGCTCTGCAGAGCTGCCCACAGCTCGGGAGCGCCTCCGCCATAGTTCAGGTTCCAGATCCCGACTCCGCGCAGGCCGTCGGCGTTGACCAGGTCGTACTTCTTGCCCAGCGACACCGCGTCGTCCCAGTACAGCTCGCGCGTGCAGTTGAGCGTGGTGTTGAACCATGTGTCCCAGCGCTCCATGCCCGATGAGTTGGCTTCGCGATGAACGGCGTAACTTCCCGGCTGGACCTCGTAGTAGGCGGCCTCGCCCGAAGCGTCGAGGTAGGAGTCGGCGACCACGCTCGAGGTCGGGTACTGGTTGGGACCCAGGCCGCCGACGCACGCTTTGCGTCCGTAATACGGCACTCCCAGGATCACCTTGCTTGCCGGCGCGGCGGCGATGTACGCCGCCATCACGGCGGAGTCGTTGTAACGGTACGACGTGAGCGGTGAAGTCGGGCCGAGACAGAACGAGCTGCAGTAAAGAGGCGCTCCGGAGTAGTTCGAGTACTCCATGTCATATGCCATGACAAACATCGAGTCGACGTAGGCGGCGATGCCGACCACGTCGAAGAATCCATAGGGGTCGGCGGCCGCGCCCGCATACGTGTCGATAGACAGATATAAGGAAGAGCCAAGCGCCGCGCGCATCTTCTGGGTCAAGCTCGTCATTGCGTGCTGCGCCCAATATGGGTCGCCGCTGCCGCAGGCCCCGTCGAGCCCCTCGTAGTCGATGTTGACCCCGTCGACAGCCTTCGCCTTGACCTCCGCCAACGTTTGCGCCACGGTGGCGTCGGCATTGGCCAGGCCTGCGCACATGTTGGGAGTGCCCGGGCTGAAGTCCTGGAGGATGATCGTCAGCAGCACCTTCGCGCCGTGTTGGTGCGCGATGGAAATGAGGGCCGGGATCGCGGATGAGTTCCAGACCGTCCAGCCGTTGTCGCCCACGAAGTGGCCCGCGGTGTCCACGTGCACGCCGAAGAAGGCGACCGTCGAGAGCAAATCGAAGTTCCAGCTCGGGTACCCGACGGTCGGGTCGGAAAGGCTGCTCGCAAGCGCAAAGCCGAAGACCTCTCGGCTTGTATGTGCCGCCACCATACCTACCACTCGTTGTGCCGGCGCGCCCGTGGAGCTCAATGGCGAGCCTTTCGCGGGCGTCGCGGTTCTGGCCACTGCCGGCAGGGCACTGGCTGCGGTCACGATGACGCTCAAGAAGAGAGCGACGGCGAAGTGGCGGATTCGCTGTCGGGACATGTGCTAGTACGACGCAGCGGACACTCTAGGGAGGCGGTACGCACCCCGTCAAGTAAGCTGACGGGTCATGCCTGACCCCAGGAGCATGCGTGTGGCCGTGACCGGTGGAGCAGGCTTCATCGGATCGCACACCGTCGAGATGCTGGTGGCGGCCCATGCCGGCGTGCTCGTCATAGACGACCACAGTCACCCTTGCGGCGAGCCCCTCCCTGGCGAGGTCGAGCTGGTTTCGGCTGACTGCGGATCGGAAGGGGTCGCAAAGGCATTGGCCGCCTTCAAGCCGGAGGTGGTCCTACACCTCGCCTCCAAGGGCGGCGTCCAGAGAGCGGCCCGCGATCCGGGTGAGCACGTCAAGACCAGCCTCGCCAGCTCCGTGGGCCTCTTCGACGCGGCGGTCAAGGCCGGCGCGCGCCGCCTGGTCCTGGCATCGTCGGGCGGCACCATCTACGGCGAGGGTGCGAAGTTGCCCGCACGGGAGATCTACAAGCCGAACCCGCTCTCCGCGCATGGTGCGGCCAAGCGATCGGAAGAGATCTACATGGCCGCGCTCGGGTTGCGGCACGGGATCTCTACGCTCGCGCTGCGCTACGGCAACGTCTACGGTCCACGCCAGGACGGCACGGGCGACACGGGCATCGTCGCGATCATCTGCTACCGGATGCTCGAGCGCGCCGCGCTGCGCATTTATGGGGACGGCGGGCAGACACGCGATTTCGTCTACGTGAGCGATGTGGCGGCCGCCAACGTGGCCGCTGTGCTCGGTCGCGTCTCGGGCGTGGTGAACGTCGGGACTGGGCGCGAGACCAATGTCAACGCAATCGTCAAGCGCCTGCTCGACGAGTCGGGCCGGCACGCGAAGACCGAGTTTCTGCCCGCGCGCGAGTTCGAGGTTCGACGCGTCTGCCTCGACCCTGCCCGCGCGCGTCGCTACCTGAGCTGGAAGGCGAAGATTTCGATCAACGCCGGGCTCGCGGCGACGTGGGCATGGTTTCGCAAACGCCATTCGGCGCAGCGAGCCGCCACGCTGGGCCTACCTTAACCAGGTCAGCCGAGCCCGGTCCTCGAGCTGCTCGCCGCCAAACCAGCGGAAAAACACCGCCATGGCGGCGATCGCCATCGCGGCCTTGCCCAAGATCATCAACGTCGCGCCGGCGAGGGTCTGGTCGATGAGCGGGGTCAGCGATGGCACCAGCCTCGGCGCCTGCAGGTAAAAGTCATAGAACGGCACGCGCGAGAAGAGAAGGACGAGGGCGACCCCGTCCTGCGGCAGCGTCGCGACGAGCATGTACAGGAGCTTGATGGCGGGCGACATCTGCCACCGGGCGTGAACCGACGTCGCTTCCAGCATCGGCCAGTACAGCACCAGCCCCGCGCCGATGAACATGAGGTGCTCCGCGACGTGCAGCGATTCGGAGCGAAGGGTCGCGTCGTAGAGCGGGGGCAGGTGCCAGGCGATCATCACGGCGGCGGCGACGACCTGGGCCGGGATCGGCTCGGTGATCGCCCTCACAAACGGGATGCGTGAGAGCAGGCCGGCCATCTTCGGCGAGAGGCCAAGGAGCATCAGGGGCGGCGCGACGAAGCCGAGCAAGACGTGCTGGAGCATGTGGACGCTGTCGAGGTAGTGGTCGCTGATGGTGTCGATCGGGGTCTCGAGCGCCACCCAGAGGGTCACCAGCCCGAGGCCGAAGTAGAACGTGTGCTTGCGCCGGGCGTCGTCGGCGCGGCGGGCGAGCCATGCGTGTCCGAGAAAAAGCGCGACGAGCCCGGCGTAGACGGTCGGATCGAGCGGCCAGCTCACTGGCTAAGCCTACTCACGCCCCTCTCCCCGACCCTCCCCTGTGGGGGGAGGGGGCTAACCCCCCGCCGTGATGGGTTGGGCGAGGATCCACAGGCTGGTCATCGTGTACATGACCATCAGCAGCAGCATCGGGTACTGGCTCAGCAACGCGCGCTGGGCGGTGCGGAATTTCTCGCCGGCCTTGAGGTGAGAGAGGTAAACAGCGATCACATGCCCGACGACGATCAGGACGATCTGCGCGAACCAGACCGTCGACGCCTGCGCGAGCGCGAAGCTCGGCTTGTAGCCGGCGAGCGCCGGCAGCAGATGCCAACCCTTCGCGAGCGGATCGTTCAGCAGTGGAATCAGGCCTTGCGACTGGACCACCACGTAGCTGTAGTTGTGGGCGGCGTTGTAGACGAGGGCGATGGGAACCAGAGTCAAGGCGAAGGCGGTGACCGTCGCCTTGAGGTCCAGCTTGCGATTGCCGAGATAGATGACCATCTCCATGAAGGCGATGAAGATGAGCAGGAAGGCGCCTGTGAGCAGGGTCATGCTCAACGTCTTCAGGACGAAGAAACCGAATGCCCCGCTCGGCTGCCAGTACGGCTCGGTTGCGATTGTGAAGTCGCTCCACGCTTTCGTTCCCTCGATGCCGTCGAACGCGAGCGTGCTCAGCATGAGGATCACGAACACCACGCGATCCCAGCCTGATGGGCTGGGCTGGAGCAGTCCGACTCCCCACGGCCGGAGATAAACCGCGGTGATGCGTCGGTGCTCGTCGCGCTCGGCTTCGATTGGGCTGAACCTCCAGACGATCCCGAACAGGACCGTGAAGGCCTCGCAATGCTCGAGCCACTCGTCGCGCCCGAAGAAATACATCCCGGCCAGGGTCACGGCCGAGTAGAGAAGGGCGAGGCTGCCGACGAGCCAGGGCCGGTTGGCCATCCCGGTGGTGAGCTCGAGGCTGGCGAACAGGAAGAAGGCGACGACCGCCGGCCAGATGCCTAGGCTCCCCACCGTGTGGGGAGCTCCCCCGCGCAGCGGGGGTGAGGGGAGGCCCAATTTCTCCAAGCCGTCGTAGATGGCCGCCCAGGGGTTGAGGAGGTACCAGAGGTTGCCGACAAGCCCAGAGAGGATCACGGTCGCCGCCCAGAAATAGATCCAGGTCAGGTACTCGGTGGGATTCCGGGTCGCGTCGGTGGAACCGAAGAGTCCGGTGATGATGATCGCGGCCAGGCCGAGCACCCCGATCACGCCGCCCACGGCGCGCGGCCACGGCGAGCGCGCGATGGTCAGCAGGAACGGCAACGCGCGCCGGGGGTACTGGATCGCCTTCGCGCCGACC
>WNFJ01205608.1_pt3 | contig 12222 bp, 11 predicted proteins | sample 5400461 | NCBI WGS metagenome assembly WNFJ01 (sample SAMN13153349, study PRJNA577476) | soil metagenome | isolation source: 115 cm saprolite on Douglas fir-dominated hillslope | place: USA:California | collected 2013-09-17
GCCGATGCGATCTCGGGCTCGCCCTACTTCACTGGGAATCCCGGGGACAGGGCCCACATGTGGGATGCTACGGCCACTTTCCACTGGATGCCCAAGCAGTACATCACTTGGTGGGCGGAGGCTGGATATCGCCATTCCGATATTCCCTATTGGTCGGGCAGAGGCGGAATTACACCGCCTGGAGGGAATACCGGCGCACCCGCACAATTCGTCTGCGCCGGCGGCGGCTCGGCCGGGACAAGCGACCTCACGACAGCGTACACGAATTGCGGCGGACCTGGCAGTGTCTGGTTTCCGGATCTTCGCCGGGGCCAAGCCACGGTCAGTGCTGGCGTAATGGTCAAGTTCTGACGTAGTGCGATCGTGAGGGTGGTTGCCCTCGACAGCGGCTGCGAACGCAACCACCTTCACGCGCATCGGAGTCTCTTATGGAACGGAATGTCTTGAAGACGGGTCTACTCCTTGGTTTACTCCCATCGATGCTGCTTCTTAGCGGCTGTAGCAAGGCGCAGGGAGATGAAACGAAAGAGGTGCCGCCTGTTCACCGTGGACCATCCCGAGCAGTTTCCGCTCGCCGCCGCAACGGCGCACACGGCCACCTCGGAATTGACGGTCACGGGAACAGTGGCTCCCGACGTCTCTCGTGCCGTCCCGGTGGTTTCGTTGGTGTCGGGGAAGATCACGAGCATTTACGCGCGCCTGGGAGATACGGTGCGGAAGGGGCAGCGTCTGTTGACGATTCGCAGCGACGACATAGCCGGGGGCTTTTCCGATTACCGGAAAGCGGTTCGCACCGAAGCTCTCACACGCGTCCAATTGGAGCGCGCACAAGACTTGTACGAGCACGGCGCCATCGCCTTGAACGACTTTCAGGTCGCGCAACAAGCGGAAGACAATGCGAAGGTAGATGTCGAAACGACTGCGGAAAAGCTCGAACTGAGGGGCAGCGATTTGAATCATCCGACGGGACTCGTGGACATTGTGGCCCCGGCCTCGGGTGTCATTACCGACCAACAGGCGACCAATGCGTCCGGCGTGCAGAGTCTGGGCACGGCTCCGTTTACGGTCTCCGACTTATCGACCGTCTGGGTGATTTGCGACGTATATGAGAACGACCTCGCCAATGTCCACCTGGGCGATGTCGCGGAAATCAGCCTGAACGCCTATCCTGGCCGGGTTTTCAAGGGAAACGTGGGTAACATAGGTGCGGTTCTCGATCCGACCATTCGCACGGCCAAGGTCCGAATTGAAGTTTCGAATCCTGGAATGATGAGATTCGGCATGTTTGTCCGCGCCACTTTCCGCGGTCAAACCACGCAGATACACACCGTTGTCCCGGCGTCCGCCGTCATGCACATGCATGATCGCGACTATGTCTTCGTGCCCGCGCCCGACAAGCATTTTCGCCGCCTGGAGGTGGTCAGCGGTGACCTCCTGGCTGAAAACGTGGAAATTCAGGAGATCAAGTCGGGGCTGGCCCCGGGCCAACAAGTGGTTACGAACGCACTCGTCTTGGACCATGTGCTCTCTCAATAGCCGAAATTCCGGCAATGCGAGTTCCGCGAGACGGCTGGCACATCAGGCACCAAGACAGGAAAACACGAAATGATCCGCGCTCTCGTAGACTTTGCGCTTAACAACAAGTTTGTCGTTTTGGCCATTGCCGTCTTGCTGGTCGGCTGGGGAGCTATTTCATTTCACAACCTGCCGGTCGAGGCCTATCCCGATATCGCGGATAACTACGTGACCGTCATCACCCAATGGCCGGGGCGCTCCGCCGAAGAGGTGGAACAGCAGGTTACGATTCCGGTCGAAATTCAAATGAACGGAATTCCGCATCTTACCTATCTGCGGAGCGAGTCCATCTTCGGCCTGTCCTACGTGATTATGATTTTCGACGACAGCTCGGTGAACGATTGGAACCGGCAGAAGGTCCTGGAAAGGCTCACGCAGGTCAGCCTGCCGCAAGGCCTCCAGCCTCAGATCGGGACCGACTGGAGCACGGTCGGCCAGATCTATTGGTACACGCTGAGAAGCACCAATCCCCGGTACGACCTGATGGAACTGCGGTCTATCGAAGATTGGACGCTCCTCAAGGAGTTCAAGTCTGTTCCCAATGTCGTGGACGTTTCTGACTTCGGGGGTACGGTGCGCGAGTACCAGGTCCGGGTCGACCCGAACAAACTCGTGGCTTACGGCTTGAGCATCGGCCAGTTGGAACAGCAACTCACCAACAACAATATCAATGCCGGCGGCAGCTTTGTCGAAGTCGGCCTGCAACAGATGAACGTTCGCACGCTCGGGCTCTTCGGGAACGTGCATGACATCGAGGACACAGTCTTAAAAACTCAAGCAGGAACCGCTCTTCGGGTAAAAGACATAGGGGAAGTGACCCAGGGCCCGAAAATCCGCTTGGGCCATATGGCCCGGGCCAACCACATGGAGGATGGGCGCATCATCGATGAGCCGGATGTCATCCAGGGTATCGTGCTGATGCGCAAGGGGGCGGAAGAGGAACCAACGCTCGCCGCGATTCACAAGAAGGTGGATCAGCTCAACAACGGCATCCTGCCTCCCGGTGTGAAAGTTATCCCTATGCTGGACCGCAGCGACCTGCTTCATTTCACGTTGCACACCGTGATGCACAACCTGACGGAAGGCATGCTCCTGGTCAGCGTCATCCTTTTCCTCTTTCTCCTCAATGTTCGTGCCGCCCTCATTGTCGCGCTCACCATCCCGTTCTCGTTGCTCTTCGCCTCCATATGGCTCGATTTGAGCCACATTCCAGCAAATCTCTTATCGCTGGGCGCGCTGGATTTCGGAATGGTGGTGGACGGAGCGGTGGTCATGGTGGAGAACATCATCCGTCATCTCAGCCGCAGTCGCGGCCCAAACTCTTTGGGACCGCCGAAAACCACCGCGGAGATCATTCGCGAGGCGTGCCATGAAGTCCAACGACCGGTCTTTTACGCCATCGCCATCATCATCACCGCCTATATGCCCATCTTCACGCTGCAACGTGTGGAGGGCCGATTGTTTCGGCCCATGGCCTGGACGGTGGCCTTTGCACTTCTCGGCGCCATGACGTTTTCCATCCTCATCGCTCCGGTGCTGGCCAGCACGTTCTTCCGCGGTGGGATCAGGGAGCAGCGCAACCTAGTCATGGATTTTCTGGCGAGTGCCTACCGCAAGCGGCTGCGCTGGGCCGTTCACCATCGTTGGGTGGTCGCGGGTATCGCTCTGCTTTCCCTTGCGGGGACGATCTATTTGGGTTTTGGCGGCGTTATTGGCGCGGAGTTCCTGCCCCACCTGGATGAAGGCGCGATCTGGGCGCGTGGCACACTGGCGAACAGCACAAGTCTCTCGGAAGGGGAAAAGTTCACGGTGAACGAGCGGTATGTTTTCGCGTCTTTCCCGGAAGTCAGCAAAGTTGTATCGGAAGTCGGCCGGCCCGACGATGGAACCGACACGGGGGGATTCGGCAATACGGAGTATTTCGTCGACTTGAAGCCCAAGGAGCAGTGGCGGCCTATTTTTCATCGAAACAAGGAGGAGCTGATCGCGGCCATGAATCGCGCGGTGCAAAAATACCCGGGCGCGATCTGGAATTTTTCACAGCCGATTGAAGACAACGTCGGAGAGACGCTCACGGGCACCAAAGGCCAGCTCGCGCTCAAGGTGTTCGGCACCGACTTGAAGACCCTGGAGCAGAAGGGCGAAGAAGTGAGTACGGTCATGGCGGCTATCCCTGGACTGCATGACGTCAAGCTATTGCGCGATTTCGGCCAGCCGAATCTCAATTTGACGGTGGACCGCCGCCAAGCCGCCCGTTATGGAATCAACGTGGCAGACATACAGGACGCCATCCAGACGGCGGTGGGCGGCAATGCCGTGAGCCAGGTGCTGATTGGCGAGCAGCGATACGACGTGGTAGTGCGCTACCAGGCGCCTTTCCGGAATACCGCCCAGGCCATCCAGAAAATTCGCCTGGTTTCCCCAACGGGAGAGCGCGTCTCTCTGGCGCAGTTGAGTAAGGTCGAAGTCAAAGATGGCGCGTACGACATCTACCGGGAAGGCAACACCCGATACGTGGCGGTGACTTTCAACGTGCGAGGCCGGGATCTGGGGACCACGGTCAAGGATGCCATCCAACAGATCGATAAAAAAGTGAAGATGCCGCCGGGCTATCGCGTGGAGTGGTCGGGCGAATACGAGAGTGAAAAGCGGGCGGAAGCACGGTTGGCCGTGGTCGTCCCGTTGACGATCCTCGTCATCTTCATCATTCTCTACACCATGTTTCGCTCCTTCAAATGGTCGTTGCTCATCCTGTTAAACGTCGGTCTGGCTCGCATCGGCGGTCTGCTGGCTCTGGTGCTTACCGGAACTTACCTGAGTGTGTCCTCGGGTGTCGGCATGCTGGCGCTCTTCGGCGTATCTGTACAAACCGGGGTCATCATGCTGGAATACATTAACCAGCTCCGGGCAAGGGGCCACTCGATCGCCGATGCCGCGGTGGAAGGCGCGGTTCTCAGGCTTCGTCCCATCATGATGACCATGCTGGTCGCCACCATTGGACTCCTGCCCGCGGCGCTTTCGCACGACATTGGGTCCGATTCGCAGCGGCCTTTCGCGATTGTCATTGTGGGCGGCCTGATTTCCGACTTACTGCTGAGTATTATTCTGTTGCCTACGTTTTACGTCTGGATCGCGCGGGACGGCGATCAACTTCCCGAACCGGAAGGTTCTTTCGAGGGCTAATGAAAACCAAGCGCGCAATTCTACCTATGAAGACCATCCGGGTTATTTTAGGGGCCGCTGCGGTGCTCGGCAGCCTGGCGTTGGGGGATACCGCCTTTGCGCAGGGACCGGTCAGGATTACACTCGATCAAGCCATCCAACTGGCGCTCCGGCACAACCACACTTTGCAGGCCGCCCGCACCACCATCCAACAGAACCAGGCCGCGGAAATCACGGCGAATCTGCGCCCGAATCCGACGCTGTTCACCGATTGGGAATATCTGCCGGTCTTCAGCCGTCCGCAAGGCCAGACTGTATCCGAATACCTCCAGGCTTCGACCGAGGGCGACATCGGGTTGAGTTACCTGATTGAACGCGGCCACAAGCGCGCCCGCCGCCTGGAAGCAGCCAGGAGCACAACCGCCGTGACGCGTTCGCAGGTGGCCGATAACGAGCGCGTCGTCACGTTTCAGGCCGGCTCTCTCTTCATCAATGCCCAGCTTGCGGAGTCTACCCTCGAGCTCGCGGAGCGGGATTTGAAGAGTTTTCAGGCAACGGTCGACATCAGCGACATTCGGTTCAAGGATGGCGGCATCAGCGAGAACGATTACCTGAAGATCAAGCTCCAGTTGCTGCAATTTCAAACCGACGTCCAGCAGTCGTTGCTCGCCAGGGCACAGGCGCTGTCGGACCTCCGGCAACAATTGGGTTACGACTCAGTGCCTGCCGACTACGACGTCGTGGGCGAATTCGAATACCGGCCGCTGGTGGTCACTCTCGCGGAATTGCAGGCCAAAGCCCTGCAGAATCGTCCGGATCTGCGCGCAACGGTGTTGGGCATTACCGCCGCGAACAGCCAATATGCGCTGGCTAAGGCGAATGGAAAACAGGATCCCACCATCTCGGCCAATTACTCGCACGTTAACGGGATCAATGCCGCCACCTGGTCGTTTAGTATTCCGCTGGCGATTTTTGACCGGAACCAGGGCAATATTGCCCAGACGCGTGTTGCCATCCGGCAGGCGGAGGAGCAGCATAAAGCGTCCTCCGGACAGGTGCTGACGGACGTGAAAGACGCGTACGAGGGGCTGCAGGAAAGCGCGCGGATCGCCCAGCTCTTTCGATCCAGCTATCTCGAGGTGGCACAAAAAAGCCGCGATATCAGCGAATACGCCTACCGCCGTGGCGCCTTGGCCCTGCTCGATTTCCTGGACGCCGAGCGCAGCTATCGCTCGACTCAACTCGCCTACCGTCAGGTGGTGGCTGCTTACTTGACTGCGCTGGAGCAGCTTCGCCAGGCGGTGGGAAGCAGGGACCTGCTATGATCCTGGGCTTTCGGCGGTCGTTGGAAGTACCCGAATGATCTTATGACGAGAGAAGAAGTTCGCGCGCGGATTGAAGAGATCGGCATCATCCCGGCGGTGCGCCTGTACTCCGCCGACGACGCCCTGTTTGCCGCGGAAGCGGTCTGCGAGGGCGCCATCCCCATTGTCGAAGTGACCATGACCGTGCCGGGTGCCGTCGAAGTCATTCGCGACCTGACGCGTCAGAATTCCGGGATCCTGGTAGGGGCCGGCACGTTGTTTCATGTGGAAACGGCGCGCCGCTGCCTGGATGCCGGAGCGGCTTTCCTGACCACGCCCGGACTCGATCTGGAGATCGTCAACTTTGGGTTAGGACGTGGAGTGGTGGTCTTGCCGGGCGCCTTGACGCCCACCGAGGTCATGGCCGCCTGGAAGGCCGGTTCGGATTTCGTTAAGGTCTTTCCGTGCGCTGCAAACGGCGGCCCTAGCCACATCCGGGCGCTCAAGGCGCCGTTCGCGGATGTCCCGCTGATTGCCTCCGGCGGTGTGAATCAAACCAACGCAATGGATTTCATTCGTGCGGGTGCCGTGGCCCTGGGCATCGGGAGGGACTTGATTCACCAGGATGCGATCAGACGCCGAGAGCGGGGCTGGATCAACGAACTGGCGCGGCGGTACACGAAGATGGTGAGGCGCGCAGTATTCAGAAGGAGTCGAGGGTATGACACGCAAACTGGCGGAGCTCTTACTCGCAGTAAGCATGCTGGGAACGAGATTGCATCTGGTCGGGGCGGAGAGGCCCGCGGAGAAAGGACCCGAACGGTCATTTGAAGTAACTACGAAGGAGCGGGTGCCGTTCCTGCCAGGCGGCACCATTCGCCTGGACAATTCGTACGGCTACTTGACTGTGGAAGGTTGGGATGAACCACAGGTCGAGATCACCGTGACTAAGGCGACCGACCGTTTCTTCGAGCCCGGGCACAAGGAGAAGGCCGAGAAGAACTTCGACCAGATCCGTGTGTCCGCGGAGCGGCATTCCGATAAAGAACTGGCGATTGCGACAACCATTCCCGTACGCAACAGCCTCTTCACTTCCGTCCTTCCCTCGGGCCTCATCATCGTCACCCGGCCGTTGCTGCCGAACAACAAGCGCGGCGTCACGGTGGAGTGCACCGTACGCGTGCCGCGCGATTCGCGGCTGGTAGTCCACCACGATAACGGCTACGTATGGGTCAGCGATGTGACAGGAGACATCGAGGTGCACAGTCACACTGGGGACATGATCGTGATGCTGCCGGATCCAGGTCCCTACTTCATCAATGCAACCACCAGGATCGGCAGCGTTTCTTCCGATTTTTCGGGTGAAGCGCTCAACCAATTCCTGCTGGGCACTCACTTCGCTTACGCAAGCGAGGGCCCGTCGCGGCGGATCGATCTGCGCATGGGTCGCGGAGGCATCACCATCAAGAAGGTCCCGCCGTCCGGCGCTTTCGGACAAAACTAAGGAGGTCGCTTGAGATCAATCTTAAGACCAATACCGATAACCGCTCTTATGCTCTCTGCGTTTTCTTCGTCGACTGTTCGGTCGCAACAGGTGGATGCGTTCCTTGGCATCGGCACAGCCCGCGCCGGATCCAGTGGCCGGAGCATCAATACCTTTGGCGACGGGACGCTGTATGACACGCCGGCGTTGGGCGGCGTCTTTGAGGATTTCGGCCTCAACGTTTTTGTAGGTAAACAGGTAGGTATTGGCTGGACAGCCTCCTGGAGGGCCGCCCACGACTATGCCGGTCTTCAATACCGCCCCGCGCTCCACACCTTCGATGTCATCTTTCAGCCGGCCAAACTCCGCACCAAACGCTACGTTCCGGAATTCCGTGCAGGTATCGGATTCGCGAGCGTTCATTTCGCTTTTGACGACCAGCAGTCCTGCGATCAGGTTCCTGGGTGTCCGTCCTCACATCATGTTTTGGAGCATCTGGGCGCCGCGACACGCCTGTATGTAACGAACCATTTGTTTCTGCGACCCTCCGTGGACGTTCACCATGTAAACAACTTCTTCCTGTTTGGAAGCAACTGGGTGCCACGGTACTCGCTGAGCCTCGGATATAGCTTCGGGAAAGAGTAACAGCGAGTGCCAGCGCCGTCGCAGGGCGCGAGTTAGGAGGAGCGAATGGACGGCTTGACGTTATTCGGGCTGCTGGCTGTGACGCTCATGCTGGTTTGTTATGCTTTGGAAAAACGGAGCCACTGGTTTATCCTGGCGTTCGCCGGTTCCTGCGTGCTGGCTTCGATTTATGGCTTCCTGCAGGGAGCCTGGCCATTCGGGATGGTCGAAGCGGTCTGGTCTGGTGTCGCGCTGCGCCGCTGGTGGCTCGAGCGCCGCCCTGCGAGATGACGAATTGGTCCGGGCGAACCATAGAACGCCGTTGAGTTGTACCTCCACCATGCGCGCCCAGTCCGCGGGCGGCAGTGAGATGGAGTCGTGCGGCTGGCTAATACCCGCGCAGTGGTCGATTACGGCGTGCCAACGGTTAAACTCCACCGCCGGCACTGGCATCGTTCTTAGCGATCGTGGTCGCGATTGTGGTCGTGATCGTGGTCGTGATCGTAGTCGCGGTCGCGGTCGTGGTCATGGCCTTTGTCCCATTTATGGTCGTGGGAGACATGGCCGCGATCGCCATCCCAGTAGCCTTCAAAGTAACGCTGTCCGTCGTGATGAGGTTCCACCCAATGGGCGCCGGTGTACACCGGACGGGTCCAGTATCCTTCGTGCCACTTATAGCGGGTGCCCACCGGATACCAGTAGCCCCCTATCCAAGAATAGCCGGCGCCGGGACACTCCGGCTGTACCCTTATTACACGGGGCTGGGGCGGCGCGCCGATTCTTATTCCGATGGAAATCTGAGCGAAGACGGCTCCCGCCGCCAACATCATCAGTACAATCACTTTAGTTTTCACGATTCGGTCCTTTTCGTCGGGTACAGGTTGTACAGAGTTCTGTTGAGCACGTTGTTGGCCCAACTTTACTAAAGTAATCTCGAGAAAAGCTCCGAGCTGCGCTCCGATGTACAAGGCGGATCCTTATGCCACGGCTTCGACTATCCTGTAGGCATGAAGCGCATGATGATCGCCGTATTATTTGTGGGTTCCCTGTCTGGTCAGGGTTGGGGGCCGGCGCAGTTCCTGGTGGGCAACTGGGCAGGCGAAGGCGGCGGACAGCCTGGGCAAGGGTCGGGCGCATTTTCATTTGCGCCGGACCTGCAGGGCAAAATCCTGGTGCGCAAGAGCTTCTCCGACCTTCCGGCGGTCAACGGCAGACCCGCCTCCCGGCACGACGATCTGCTGATCGTCTATCGCGACGAAACTACCCGTGAGTTGCGCGCCACTTACTTCGATAGCGAGGGGCACGTGATTCAGTACACCGTCAAACCTGCCAACGAAGGCGTGGTTCTTACTTCGGAAGGCGCGCAGTCGGGTCCGCGATTCCGGATGAGTTATACCAGCACCGGCAAGGACACGCTGAAATTCAAATTCGAGATCGCCGCGCCGGGGAAGGAGTTTGCTCCGTACATCGAGGCCGTGGCACACCGCGTGCCGTGAGTAGGGGAGTTGTCCCGCAGATTGTTTCTCGACACGCGTGCCAGCGGGTTATGATGTTGCCATGTTGAAGGATCGGGTTGTATTGATCAGCGGCGCGGCCACCGGGATCGGCGAGGCGATTGCGCGGCTCTTTGCCAGTCAAGGCGCGCATACCTACACTCTGGATCGCGATCTGGCAGGTTGCCGGAGGGTCGCCGAATCCATCGTCTCAACGGGCGGTTCGGCGAAGGCTTTCGGCGGCGACGTGCGGCGCCCCGCGGACATCGCGCCTTGGGTGGAGGGCGCGATCGCCAGCTTTGGCCGCATCGATGTGCTGATTAATAATGCAGGCGTCTATCCCCGCCAGGCTTTTCTCGGAATGTCCGAAGCTCAATGGGACGAAATGCAAGAGATCAACTTGAAGAGCATGTTCCACACCATGCAAATGGTGCTGCCGCACATGGTGGCGCAGCGGAGCGGAAAGGTGGTAAACATTTCGTCGGTAACATTCCACCTCGGGATGGCATTACTGTCGCACTACGTGGCGTCGAAGGGCGGAGTGATCGGGCTGACCCGCTCGGTGGCGCGGGAGATGGGCGCCCACAACATTCACGTTAACTGCATCACGCCGGGAGCGACCAAGACCGAGGCCGAGGCCAAGGTGTTGACCGAGGAACAGGCCCAGGCAATGGTGACCTCGCAGTGCCTGCAACGGCGTATCATGCCGCTGGATATCGCGCGCGTCTGCCTGTTCCTGAGTTCGGAACTAAGCGACGGAATGACCGGCCAGACACTCAACGTGGACGGCGGTTGGGTGATGCACTAACACCGAAAGCCACCGAAAGCGGCATGTCGCTTTAATTCTTGAACTCCACGACGACCGCTTCGAACGGGCCGTCGCGGAGGTTCTCCTCCCGGTGCTTGGCGGGGCCGGCCCAGCTCACTTCGCCGGCTTTGTGCTGCGCGGTTTCGGTCTTGTCATCGGGTGTGGTCATGGTGCCGTTCTGATCGGTCAGGTAGACTACCAGGCGGTTGAGGAGGTGCTCGTGCAAAGGCACTTTCTGGTGAGCGTCGATCTTGACCCGCACTACTCGAACCTGGCTGTTTTCAAACTCCACCTTGTAGTCCTTGGGATCGACTTTCACCGGGTCGAGCGTGGCGCTCACCTTCTTGGCCGAACCGCCGGGTTTCCTCAATTCCACTTCAACGATGCTGACCGGCTGGTCGCTGGTGATCTCCGAAACGTGCATTCCACTTGCCGGGCTCCATCTCACATCACCCGCTTTGAATTCCAGTACCGCTGTCTTGCCGCCCTGTGGAGTGATCTCCTGGCGGCCCGGCGTCAGGTAGATCATCACGCGGTTGAGTTTGTGTTCGTGTGGTTGTCCTTTGGCGTGGGGCTGGTCCACTGCCTTGACCACGCGGGCCTCGTCATTCTCGATTGGGACCTGCGGGCCCTGGCCGTAGAGCCCGGCTGCCATCGCCAGAAGAAGCGGGGAGAGAAGCGTTGCGTTTCGCATTGGCTTATCATACTTCGTGTCCTCGGTCAACCGGACGGTTCGCCGGAAGAAACCGGGACGGTTCACGAAACCCAAGACGAAGAGCGGAGAGACGCTTCTCACCGAAATCGTGATGACGCCGGACCGGGGCAACTAATAGAATCCCAGCGCATCGGAGGCGGCGCCACTCTCGCAACGAGTGGCGCCGATGCCCGCCTACACCGCTAGCTGACGCAGCACGTAAGGTAGAATTCCACCGTTGCGGTAATATTCGACTTCCTGCGGAGTATCCACGCGCACCACCGCCGTGAACGCGATCTCCGACCCATCCGGCTTTACGGCGCGCACCGTGGCGGTACGTCCGCCGCCGTTCAGCGAGTTGGCCACGCCTTCGATGTGGTACGACTCCGTTCCCGTCAGTTTGAGACAGGCCGCGTTTTCGCCAGGTTGGAACTGCAGCGGTAGCACACCCATTCCAACCAGGTTGGTGCGGTGAATGCGCTCGAAGCTCTCGGCGATCACGGCGCGGACACCCAGCAGAAGCACGCCCTTGGCGGCCCAATCGCGCGATGAGCCTGATCCGTATTCCTTACCCGCGATGATCAGCAGCGGCACGCCATCCCTTTGGTACTTGATCGACGCGTCGTAGATAAACATCTGCTCGCCATCCGGCAGGTGGCGGGTCAAGCCTCCCTCAGTGCCGGGCGCGAGTTGATTGCGCAGACGGATGTTGGCAAGCGTACCGCGGACCATCACCTCGTGATTGCCACGTCGCGCCCCGTAGGAGTTGAAATCGGCTGGCTGCACGCCTTTCGCGATGAGATATTTTCCGGCAGGGCTGTCCTTGGGGATGGAACCCGCCGGGGAAATGTGATCGGTGGTGACCGAATCGCCGAGCAGCGCCAGCACCCGCATCTGGTGGAAATCCTGCAGCGGCGCGTTGGGATCCGCCATGTTGTCGAAATAGGGCGGTTTCTTGATGTAGGTGGAGGTTTCGTCCCAATGGTAGATCCCGCCGGTGGGAATCGACAGGCTCTGCCAGTTATTGTCCCCATCGAAGGCATGGGCGTATTCGTGTTGGAACATGCCGTGGTTGATGG
>WNFJ01201902.1_pt2 | contig 12221 bp, 20 predicted proteins | sample 5400461 | NCBI WGS metagenome assembly WNFJ01 (sample SAMN13153349, study PRJNA577476) | soil metagenome | isolation source: 115 cm saprolite on Douglas fir-dominated hillslope | place: USA:California | collected 2013-09-17
TGAATGCAGGGATTTCAGCGATGTATTTTCTGAAACCACCTAAGTCATTCACCGACAAGTCGAGCACCAAATACGCTTTCATTCCTTACCTCGCGAACCCCCAAAGCTGGCGTCACGAACAGGTTCCGTTCGTCGAATTATATTCACTAGCGGATTTGGCCATTTTGTGATTCCGTGGGTGCGCAATTGCGTTGAGGGATAGGTCATGCGCGGTACCGACGAACGCCCAGGATCGCTGTTGTCGTATGTCGATCTGGAGATGCGGGTTCCGACGGACCATCCGCATTGAGCGATGGCGAGACGACCAAGACAATGGTGGTGGCGATCATGCCAGGCCAAAGCTCCTGAGAATATTCCGCGGCGCCCGGCAATCCGGGTGTCCAGGCTCGGGACCAAGCCGGCGCACGTTCCATTTCAGCGTGTTGAAACGATAGCCGGCGCAGAACTCATCCCAGGCCTCCTCGCTGAAGTCGCGATCAGCAGGTTCGGCCTGGCGCTGGACTGGTCGAGGCTGCGGCGTCGCCGGCGGAGGCGGTATCCGGCTTCGACCAAACGCCGCAAGCACCTGCTCGCGGCCGACAACGACAGGCTTGCCATCATCGGGCGGAGCAACAGGCGCCGCGGCAACTTCCGGCACCTTGCCGACCGGAAGGTCAGAGGCCAGCGCTGCGGCCAAACCAGGCTCCGCTGCACTGTCGCTGAAAGGGGCGATGCCGCTCCCCGGTGGGGCCGCTGGTGCGCGTTCCGGTTCGGGGGATACCTCGACGTCGGCCGGCGCTTCCGGCGCATCAGCGAGATTGTCCGGCGCCGGCATCGGCACGTCCGGGGCAGGAGGCGCAGCACCGGGCAAGCTATGCGGACCGGGTGGCGCGTGCGGATCGTCGTGGTGGCGGCGCAACTCGTCAATGTCGTCTGGCATGTCGCCGGCCGGCGGCGAGCTCTGCGCCTTTGTCGCCGGTGCCTTCGCGGTCGCCTTAGACCAGGCATCGACCATCGAAGGGATCACGACCGCTCTGCTGTAGCTTTCCGCAATTTCCCGGAGCAGCCGCGGCTCGCGCCATGACGTGGCGGGCTCGTTCTTGGGGTAGAGTTTCTTGTCCGTCTTGCACCGGATCGCAGACAAGATGCGGTCGAGCGGAACGAGTTCCAGCGCGCGCTTGATCGGCGCCAGATCGTCAATGCCCGGACCAGGCGTGTAATTCCCGCCGGTAGCGGCAAGCAACTTGGCGCGCAGCTCGGCATCGGCGGCGGCTCGCTTGGCAACGGCGGCTTCCGCTTCCTTGCGGCGCTCCTGACGCTTCCGGACGCGGTCGGCGAACCGCGCCTCGATCGGCATCGGTACATGGTGACCAGCCTCATTCGGCCGCGGGCCGAGCTTCTCGCGGTCCCACGACTCGGGGTCGTTCACCCATGCATCGAATACGGCGAACCACTCGTCCTCAGGCATGTCAGGCTCTGGCGGTGGCGCCGGCTTGGGCTGCCCGACCGGCCTGGCCGGGGCGAGCGCGTAGTGGCCGGGGCTGGTCCGTATGATCCTGCCCTGGTCGAATTCGCGCTTGATCGCCGACTCCGCGGTATTCCTCGAAGTGCCGGCGGGCATCGCGGCGAGGATCTGCGCAACCGATTGCGGGCCAGCGTCAACGCTATCGATCAGGTGATCAAGAACAGCCTGGCGAGTCGAACCGACAGGAAATTCTATCTCGGGCAGAGCACGCCCGTTAGCTTCTGGCGTCACAGGCGCGGCGGCTTGCTCACCGGGTGCCGCGGCCTCGGCAACGGCAACGGCTTCGGGCGCGGGCGGGATCGGCTGCACGGGTTTGTCGATGGACACAGCGTCAGTCATCAAAGTCTCCCATCACCCATCCCGATGTAACCAGCGTAGCTCTGTCGGTCCCTGGTGCCCGCGCTCAAACACCAGCCAGCAGAAATCGACCTTTCCACCGCCGGGCTTTCCACCGGCCGCTAGAACGTGTCCTGGAGGCATCGAGGGGCGAGGGGTGAGCAGCCAGACGCGCCGCAATGGCGTCTCGCGAATCCAATGGGCGGCGTTGAGCCTCGCGGTCGGGAAGATGACCGCAACCTTGAGCCCGGTCACATCGAGGGCGTGCCGCACGAACCGCTCGGCGATGTTGAAAGGCGGGTTCGCGACGATGTTGTCGCGCGGCCACGTGGACGTGAAGAAGTCCTCGACCCGCCCGCCCTTGTAGCCGCGGTCGACCAGGTCACACGCCGTCGCACCGATGCCGGCGCGATAGGCGGCCTCCGGTATGGTGCCAAACCCGCAGCAGGGATCGTTGATGCGGCCGTAGAACTCCTCAACGTCGAACAGCCGCTCGCTGCACCACGCCGGCTCGACGTAGTGGTCGTTCTGCTCGCGGTCCCAGACATGGCTGCGACGCTCCCGCATGGGTCTGCCAACGGCCTCGCGCCTGTTGGGTAACCGCTCCCGAGCAACATCAGTCCCCCGTGGGCTACGCACATTTATGCTCATATGAGCAAAAAGTGACGTGCACCCCATGTACGCTTCCGCTGTGTTCACCGCAATATTTTCCGGTGCTAGGGTGGATGTTTTCCCAAGCTCGCGGATATTGGGCTTGCAGGTCGGTGATCCCACCGGCTGCAAAATTGGGAATCCCCGATGATGAAGCCCACCCTCAACACCATCAGCTACACCACAGCGATCAGCCTCGCCGCCTTCTCCGGTGGGGTGGCAACTGTTGGCATGATGAAATTGGTTCCTGGCGCCGAGATCGTAGTCGGCGCCATGGGCCTGCTCTTCGAAGCGGGCAAGCTCACCAGCTTCGCCATGCTCCACCGCAAGGCGGCGCCGCGGCTCCTCAAGGTCGCCCTCGCCGGCGTCGGCCTCACGCTGATCACGGCGAACGTCGCGGGCGTCTCTGGGTTCTTGTCCAACGCGTACGAACACCGGCAGATCGGTGCCCGGGCGACCGCACATGCGGCTACGGCGACCGCGTACGCCTCGGCCGACCTGGTGGAGCGGCAGCTCGCGGCGGCCGAGAGCAACCTTGCTGCAGCGCGCGCGGCTCTCATCCGGGCGAAGGATGACAAGGCTCGAGCTCGCGCCGCCCAGGCGATCGTCACCTCCGCCACTGCCGAGCGGGACGCCCTGGTACTGAAGCTCGCTGCCGCCCGGTCCATCAAGACCCAGGCCGAAGGCGACGCGATCACCGCGACCAGCGAGTTCGCCGCGATCCAGTTCATCGCTGGGGCGACTGGCGCCAGCGTCGACACGGTGACGCATGCGGCGATCCTGACGATCTCCGCCGTCCCGGATGTTCTCGCCGTCCTGTTGCTCCTCGCCGCCGGCTATACCGCTCCCAAGGCACCCGCGGCTTCCCGCCCGGTGCGCAAAGCCCCCCAGCGCAAGCGCACCCGCCCCGCCTTGAAGGTGATCCCCAATGCCCAAATTGCGAAAGCCTGAGACAACAGCGGCCGATCTCCTCGCGGAGGTCGGTCGCGCCCTTTTCGACAACAGCGAGGATTGGCAGGCTCGCCTCGCCGTCGCGCTGGAGGTGCGCCGCGACACGATCCGGGACTGGCGATCAGGCCGTATGTCGTTTGGTCCCGACCACGGTGCGCTCGACAGGCTGCTGGCGATGGTGACCCGGCGCGAGGCGGAGCTGCGCCAGGCTAAGAACGAATTGCGCAAATGGCTGGAGCAGAACCGGAAGCCGGGCAGCAACACGTAAACCGCCCCGGCTGTGCAAGACGTAAACTTGGTGCACGAACAGAGGGCCACTGAAAACACAAACGGAATCCTGTGCAGGAGTCAGGTGCAAAATGATCATCGGATATGCGAGAGTTTCAAGCGACGGGCAGACGCTCGATGCACAGCTTGCCAGCCTTCGAGCGGCAGGCGCTGAGAAGGTTTTCTCCGAGAAGGAGAGCGGAGCCAAGACCGACCGCAGAGCGCTCCAGCGGGCTCTGGCGGCACTCAGTCAGGGCGACGTGCTGCTGGTCGCCAACTCGACAGGCTCGCCAGGAGCACTCGGGACCTGCTCAACACGCTGCAGACGATCTCCGATCGGGGCGCCGGCTTCAAGGTGCTTGACTGCCCGACCATGGACACCACGAGCGCCCACGGCCGGTTGCTCGTCAGTGTGCTCGGTGCGATTGCCGAATTCGAATTGGCGCTCCGCCGGTCCCGGTGTGACGAAGGGATCAAGCGCGCCAAGGCCAACGGGGTCCGGTTCGGGCGCAAGCTCAAATTGACCCCCCACCAGATGGCCGAGGCGATAAGGCGACGAGATGCCGGCGAGGTGCTGACCGAGATCGCGCGCAGCTACAACGTGAGCCACAGCACGATATCGAGGCTGCCGCCGTCCTCCGGGATCCACATGAGGAGCAAACTTGGCCTCAAGGTGCAGGCGCGGCCCAGCAAGGCCGAGATCGCCGCCGAAGCGTAGGGTGGGCAAGCCTTCTCCAGGGGAGCGAGGCGCCAGCGGCGGTTAGGCCGCTGACCACGTTTCATTGATATCAACGCCGAGGTTGCTCGCTCGCTCGATAAGCGGGAGCATACTTTCCGCGTGGGTTCGAAACGCTTGCTCATCGCCTACTGCAGCGAGCACCACGCTTCTTTGCTGCATGTCTTTGATCGTTACGTAGAGGCCAAAGCGTTTACCCGCCCACATTCGGCGGCCCCCAGGCCCACGATGAAAAGAAAAGACCTTGCCTTTGGCCTTCAGGGAGGCGAGCGCGCGCTTGACCGAGGCAAGCTGGGAGTCAATCACGATAAAACAGCCCTCCTCATTCGCCCTCACCTCGTAGGCTTTAGCGGCCAGCGTGAATGTGTCGAGTGCTTGGCAATTGCCAAGAATGGTGACGAGACTTCGTTGCAGATGGCCCAGACCCTTGCTCATAAGCGTTACGTTCCCACTTTGCGACGCTGGAACGTAACACTTAAGATCACGTCCGCGTGGTCGCCAGAGCCTGCCCGCACCGATCGGAGAACCGGATCATAGACTGTAGGCCCCCATTTCGACTCAGCCTCCGCAAATTTGCGGAGGCCCAACGCATCGCAGTGCCGGCGCCGCCGAGCCGCGGACATTCTAAGGTGGAAGGGTCCCATAGACCCCAAGGTTGAGGGGACTATGGTCCAGCAACTTCCAATGCATCCCGAGGGAACTTGATGGGACCCGCTGGTGCGCGATGGGACCAGCACACCGGAGCGATAAGTCGGGCTATCGTTCGTACCTCATATGTAGCTCCAACAATTTCCCTTGCACTCGACATATCCCAGCGTGCCCCATTCAAGGCCCACACTCCGACACTTAGCATCGTCCGCTTCGTCCCCCTCATATCGTCCCCGCTGCATCCGCTCGGCATATGACGTACAGCCTGACAGCAGCAGCGCTGCCAGCAAGATTGCAATTTTTGTCTGGTGCATGTAGTCCCCCGGAGAAATAGCCGATGTTGTCGCCGCCGGCTCTAATGGGAAGCTGGAAGGAAGCTAGCAACGGCAAGCACAAAGAACTTGATCATAATAACAACATTCACGACGTTCATAATGAGGGCGGACAATCGTAAAAAGCCGCGTACCCGCTAGCGATGATGGCAGGTACCACGGTGCAGCCTCTGGTTTCCATGGCGACAGTCTTGGCCGATATTCAATCCGACCCTTGGATGATCGTAACTGCCGTTGGGACAGGCGCCGCTGCAGTTGCGGCAGCCGTCTCCGCCTTCTTTTCATGGCGATCCAGCCGAGATGCTGCCAACGCCGCACAAGCGACGCTGTACCGGACGTTTCAAGAAGAGTATGCGAGCGATGAAATGGGCGACGCCTTGCGCAGACTTAGCGAGTGGTACTGGCGTTTCAAAGACCAAAAATTGGATTTTGCGAGTGAATGGAAAAAGCAATGGGAAAGCGCCGACCCCGAGGCGCGCGCCGAGGCGCGGGCGGTGGATGAGTCGCGCCGACGTGTCTCACATTTCTTTGGCGCAATCGCTGATCTCCGCGACAACCGCCTGCTGTCGAGGCCTATCGCCCGCCGCTTAGCAAGCCTTTCAGGCGATCTGGTGTTCGTGGTTGTCGAGCCCCTGGAGAAGAAGCGGAACCCTGAATACAACAAATCGCACTTTGATATCCTAGCCAGCTTGACGAGATACTCGGGTCGCAGAGCTTAATCGTCGGACGCCACAAGGAGGCGTGCGAGGTTTACTGGCACCCGCGAAACCGCTCCGCTGAGATTTCGGGAAATCCATGGGCAATATGAGACCCGATTTCGGCGAGTGGCTATCGTGGGACGACGGCGAGCGTCACCGCCGCGCTCAACATTGACCGATCCTCTGTGCTGAGCGGCGGCGCTGGCCCCTCGCACCCCCGGCACCCTTGGGCCGCCGATCTACCTCCGCACCCCATCTGCCCGAGGGAACCCAAGGGGGCAGGGGGGCATGGGTCCGCCCGCTAGGTTGCCGCGGCCGCCGAGAGCCGAAACGGCAAGGTCTGAGACGTCGGAACCGCGGTTTGAACATAAGCCCGAAACATCGGCGCCGCGATCCGAGCCGCCGCCTCGTGCAGACTCGCCGCCACATGAAGAGCCGCGGCACGAACAAGCAGATCCGCCACCCAACGAAAAGCGCGGTCCATCGGTTGAGATCGTTCCGTTCATGTATGGTGAACTGGCGGTCCGCACCATCTCTCGCGGCGGCGACAAGTGGTTCGTTGCCAAGGATGTGTGCCATGCTGACGCGTTCGATATCGTCAATGTGAGCCATGCTGTTTCGCGGCTCGATCCGGACGAGAGGGATGTTATCGTCCAAACCGATACCATCGGCCGAAACCAAGAAACTCTCATCATATCCGAGCCCGGGCTCTACAACTTGAGCAAGCGCAGCCCCAGGCCGTGTCCGCGTTTTCGACCCCGCCGCACGGTACGGCGCACTCAAACGAAACCGCAAACGGCCTCGCCAGAGCCCGGCTCAGATTTGAGGTCGGTCCAAACTTGGATGCACCTCCATTCCGTTGATTTTCCGAGGTGTTTTCACTCTTTTTGGCGGCTTGCTCGGGTTGCGCTGCGGGCTGGTGCTCTGCGGCCGCGGCGTGGGGGACCTCTACCGCGATCTGCACCGGCTCCTCTTGCGGCTTGATCGGCTTCATACGACCGTGTTTGTCCAGATACTCGACCTCCCGAAAATTCGGGGCGTTCCCCTGAACGCCTGCATGTGCACGGACGGACCGACCTCTGCGTTCCAAGCGCAGAGTTTTGGGGTCCTCAGTGAACTCGCAGCGCGTCCAATACATCGCAAAAGGACAATAAGCCCAAGCCCAACAGCAGCAGCACGACGAACACCTTAGCAAAGCGCTCTCGGCTCATGTCCTCACCCCTCCGTGTCCACGCGACGCCACGCCAATAGAACGTTGTAGGCGTGATCGTCACTTCGATTCTGTTTACTTCGTGCTCTAGCGATCGGGGTCGCCGGGACAACCCCTGCGGCGACGGCGGGATGTGTGATTCGAAACGATCGAAATCCGCCATAGTAATCCGTTCCCGGACGCTACGGGTCCGGCATGGAGATTATCCGTCGGGGGACACCTATGCCGATTAACTGTCTATTGTCTCCATCGGAGCAGCCTTACGACCTCATTCCACGCCCGCCCGCAGGTGGACCATAAGCCTCTCGTGCCCCGCCCTCGAAGAATCTCAACTCCGAGCAAAACGTAAAGAGGAGGCAGGACCAGGTAAAGCAGGAGACTGAACGGAAGTAAAATATAACTGCCTAATTCCATAATATATAGGAGTAGCCAGTGCTTCTGCCAATCAAGAGGCATTTGAACAAAGAATAGCACCCCTAGGCACAACCCTAAGCTAATGAGAATTAATCCAACCATCGCCTGAATTATCGTACCGAGCCTAGCCAGAGGGGGCAAGACAAACGGTCCCAGAACTGTGAGCAGGATAATAGTCCAGTCGAAAAAGTATGCTGGGGTGTATCCTACCACGGATTGGCTAGGCATAGCGCATACCTTTCGAGTTAATGCACCTCGATCGGTTCCTTGGCTAATCTTAACGCAACACCGGCGGCACCCGCTATCAACATAGTGTAGCACATTTTGTGGAGTGGGTCGCCGGTCTCACTAGCCGCACGGCTGGACGAACGAATTCCGACAGCGCAATTTTGCGCCTTGTATTATCAATGACTTGGGTGCCGCCGCAATTTTGAGGAGTGCAAAATCAAGGACTTACCGGCTTACTCATCGCTCTGCCCGACAGTGACCGACACGGTCTCGCCCTATTCCAGTCCCGGCGTTCGGCCACATCCAGCAAAGCCCAGGCTCGATCGCACGACCCGGAACAAGTCCGGGAGATAACAACGGCGGAAACGGCCTCGCCCCCGGATGCGCCGGCAGGCTGGTCGCATCGCGCTTGTACGGGCAGAGTTGAGGCACCCCGGTCCCAAAGGGTGCGGCGGCCAATGGGACCGGGGTCCACGCGCGGGTCCAGGTTAGGTCGCGCGCATCCCAGAACCGTCGAAAGTAGATCCGCGTTCCCCGGCCATCTGGAAACAGGGTTAAGAAGCTCGGCAGTACGCCGAAAGATGTGGTCGAGGCGGCGGTGGAGAAGCTCGCCGATGAGGGCAAAGACATCACGGGTGATGACTTACTGCGGGATCTGAAAAGGGAGGAACGCAATGGACAAGTGGCCTGAACCGCGCCCGATCGAGGAAGCCCCCAAGGGCGATCCGACCAAGGTGGTCGATCGTGTCCCGATACTTGCCTGGATGTGGAAGGGCTGGCGCATCGCATACTGGACGTGGGATAACACCTCACGCAAACCCAAGCCGTACTGGTATTGCCACGAGATCGGCGTCTCATCCAGCCGCGAACATCAGCCGCAATGGTGGATTCCGCTGCCGCCGCCGATCAAGTAGTGCGCTGCACAACATCAGCGCTGACGCACCTTCCCGCCGCTCAACAACACGGATTCATGCCGAGACTTACGAATCACATCGACCGGCACGCCGTATTGCAAAAGCAACGAGCACAACACAGCCGCGTCTGACGCCATGATGCCCGCCATGCTGTTCACACGGTGGTTGCTCAGGAACATTTCCCCGAGCTTGCCGTTCGGGTGCGTGCCTATGGTGGCGCGAAACTTCAGCCCCAAGGCCTCAAGGTCCCAGGTCTCTGCCGATCGCCTGTTCGGAAGCCGCTCCCGCAACATCAGTCCCCCGTGGGCAACGCACATTTATGCTCATATGAGCAAAAAACGACGTGCACCCACCATGTACGTTTCCTTTGCGTTCACGTCCAGAGGAGGGGTTCCGAAAAGGTGTGTGGAAACGGCGACTGTCGGCCCCTGTAATTGCTAGCTTTTCAGAAATGCAATGTGGGTTCGGAATACACTTGAATTCTGAAACGTAGAGATGATATTCATAAGGCGGCCCCCGAAGGTGGTTCGAAGCACCGACGAGGGCCTGACCACAGCGGAAAATGGAGTTTCCACCATGGCTACCCCAACAGTAGTTCAACTCAAGCCCGCCCAAAAGGCCCAGACCACACGCCAACTTGGCCGCAACGCCGCACGCGCACTCCGCCGCCAGGCTGGAACCGCGGTCGGCATCGGCGCCGTCGCAGTAACCCTCACCGCCCTGTCGCTCAGCCACCTCGCCCACGGCGTCGAGATCGTCACCGGTTCCTCGGTCTGGGAAAGCTGGGCGATGGCAGTCGGTATCGACCTCGGGTTCGTCGCGCTCGAGCTCAGCCAGCTCGCCATCAACGACAAGGTACGCCGACAAGTCGCCCGGTTCGCCCGGCCGGCAATCCTCGGCACGCTGGCCGGATCGGCCGCGATGAACGCCTTCGCCTTCGCAGCTCAGACCGTAAACCCGTGGATGATGGCAGCAGCGGTCACACTCGGCGTCGCCATCCCGGCGCTGATCTACGCTCTCACCCGCGTCGGCGCCGCTCTGTACATCGATTGCCACGCCCGCGCGTAGCCACCGCGACAACAACGAGGGGCCGGCGAAAGCCGGTCCCTTTAGTGGGCTCGAAACCGGAGTACCGATCATGATCAAGAAGAGCCATCGCGTCGCGCTTTACTTGCGCGTTTCCACCGACGGTCAGACCACAGCCAACCAGGAACACGAGCTCCGGGCGGTCGCCGAGCGCAAGGGGTGCGAGATTGTGCGAGTGTACCGGGATCACGGCATCAGCGGTGCGAAGGGAAGGGACAAGCGACCACAGTTCGATGCCATGCACCGCGATGCTGCCCGGCGAGAGTTCGACGTCATCATGGCGTGGTCTGTCGATCGGCTGGGGCGATCGCTGCAGGACCTCATCGCCTTTCTGGGAGAGATCCACGCCGCCGGCGTCGACCTGTATCTGCACCAGCAGGGGCTCGACACGTCGACGCCATCCGGGCGCGCCATGTTCCAGATGCTCGGGGTGTTCGCGGAGTTCGAGCGCGCCTTGATCCGCGAGCGGGTGATGGCCGGCCTGGCGAGGGCCCGCAAGCAGGGCACCAAGACCGGTAACCCGTTCGGTCGACCGAAGATCGATCCGGCGATCGAGGCGCTCATCCGGAAGGCACTGCTCAAGGGAATGGGCACCAAGGCGACGGCGGAAGCCGCCGGGGTGGGCATCGGAACGGTGCTGCGGGTCAAAGCCGAGCTCACCGCCGCGGAGTAGCGCCGGGCCAGAATTTCCGGCAGGCAAATTGCCTGAACCGCTCGCCTTCGCACCCTTGCAGGCCCTTACTCATCCGCTTGCCTCACCTCGACGCTGACGATTTCGCCCCTGTGCCAATCATCGCGGTGCTCGGCCTGATCTAGAAGGGTACGCGCTATCGCAAAAGCAAGTGACCGGGTCCGCGCCGAACGGGTCACCAGCCGGCCGCGCTCATTGGTGCTCAGCACAGCTTTCCACGACGCCCCTATAGCGGTCACTCGTTCTCCTATGCAGCCGGCAACGGCTTGAGCACAAGCTTTGATGCCACGGCCTTTGGTAGCGCCGGCAAGTACCGGGCTGGCCGATGTCCGGCTCCAGGCAGCACAGCAAGCAAGCCTAGCTCGATCAAGCGCTTGACCGAACGCACCACGGTCGTCTTTTCCGCGTGCACATGCTCAGCAATCGTCTCTTCGGATACAAGCACCGAACCATCCTTGGCAAAGTGCGCTGCCAGGAAGCACAACGCATGACCGGCTGTATGAGTAAGATCCGGCGTAGAGCCGGCATACGCCAGCCAGTCTCGCAGCTGCTCAGCCGGTACAAGCTGGGCGCCGGGGGCGATGCGCATCTGGAGATTGGCCGGTTCTGGCATGAGGGACAGCCGTTGCGAACATGTCGACATTACTGTTGATCGGCTCCATGTCAAATAGCCAGCCATTGCCGGATGGTGCGGCGGAGAGCTGCCCCTCCGCCGCATGGCCGATGACGATGTGTGGGGCTACGCGGCCTTCGCGAAGAAACCCGGTTGCAACCCCGCCTCGATCGCAGCGAGCCGCTCCTCGACCTTCGCAAATAGGGCCTCGACTTCGAGCCCAGTAACCTCGGCCCCGAGGTCGGCGAACGTCATGAACCTTGCGAGCTGCGCCTCGATCTTGCCGAGCCGGGCCAAGACGTCGCGGTCTTCAAGCTCGGCTATACGAGCCCGTAGCCGGGCCAATTCGGCGCCGTCGTTGTTGTGGTTTTCACCCATGTACTGCTCCTCTGAAAAGCCGGCGTCCGGCCGGCGCGGTTATCCTTGTCTTTGTCTCTGTATCTCTGTCTTTTTTGGGGTGCACGTGCGCACAATCTCCAAGAGTGGGGTTAGTGGGGTTTACTAACTGCACGTTCAAAAAACTTCAAAAAACTGTCAGCAAATTGGGTGGGGTTAGGGGGGTTCTAAACCCCACCTGAATGCTAAGGAGGCCAAACTGGCAGAAAAAGCAAAAATATGTATTTGCCATTCTGGGTAGCCCGACAGGCAGGTGGGGTTAGAAACCCTCCTAACCCCACCCGCAAAAATTAGCATCATCAGTCCCACGTGCACCCATCGTGCGCCGTGGCATCCATCAATCTCCAAATTGGATACCCGTGTTCTTTGCGTCGTCTGAAGACCCTGTTGCTGATGATCCGGTTGCGATTTTTACTGAGCCACCAACCCAGGCGTTCGGGGCTGATCATGATTTTTGCTTTAGCGCCTGCGACGCTCATGAGGGCGACATAGAGGTTTGGCGTCATGGATGCCCGGTCGATGATCTGCTGGATCTTTAGTTCTGTG
>WNFJ01187431.1_pt3 | contig 12220 bp, 8 predicted proteins | sample 5400461 | NCBI WGS metagenome assembly WNFJ01 (sample SAMN13153349, study PRJNA577476) | soil metagenome | isolation source: 115 cm saprolite on Douglas fir-dominated hillslope | place: USA:California | collected 2013-09-17
TCGAACTACGTGAGCACCGACGGCCGGATCGTGCAGTACTCCGCCGGGCTGAAGGCCGGCGACCCCGGCGGCACGGCCGCGCTGAACGCGGTGCCGTCCATTCGCGCCGCGACCGCCGCCGCGGCGAAGTCGATCGGCGCGACCGACTACGGGGTCGGCGGCGAGGCACCCGCCCTCTATGACATCAGCAGCATCTCCAACAGCGACCTGAAGCGGGTGATCCCGATCGCGATCGTGGTGATCGGCCTGCTGCTGGCGATAGTGCTGCGCAGCCTGGTGGCCCCGCTGTACCTGATCGCATCGGTCGGGATCTCCTACCTCGCGGCGTTCGGCCTGTCGGTGCTGCTGTTCGTCAAGCTCGGCCACAGCGGCGGCCTGGTGTTCTTCATGCCGTTCCTGATGTTCATCTTCCTGCTGGCCCTCGGCGAGGATTACAACATCCTGGTGATGACGCGGATCCGGGAGGAGGCGCAGAACATTCGGCTACGGGACGCTGTCACCCGCGCACTGAGCGTCACCGGGACCACGGTAACCTCGGCCGGGCTGGTGCTCGCCGGCACGTTTGTCGTGTTCGGGATCGTGGCGGGCGGCGGATCGGGCGGCAGCCAGTTCCGGGACATCGCCATCGGCCTGGCCCTCGGCATCCTGATGGACACCTTCCTGGTCCGTACGCTGCTCGTGCCCTCTACGGTGGTCTTGCTGGGCAGGTGGAACTGGTGGCCGTCGAGGATGAGCCGCGCCGGTGTGCAGATCCCCGCGGCGGGGGCCACGCCGGCGCCGGCTGTGGGTCAGGGCACGAGCGCGGCGGCTGACGGCGCGCGGGAGCCCACGCAGCCCGATCCCCTTCGCTGACGCGCGGCACACAGTGCCGCCGCAGGCTGGCCGGGGCATCCATCCACCCGCCCTGCTGGCCGGGGGCACCCGCCGGGCGGCATGACCGGCGCCAGGTGAGCGCCACCCCAGCGCGCCGGGAGCCACCCGGCGCGCTGGGGTGGTCGGGCGCCGCGAGCGGGGCGGCGCGGCAGGAGGTCAGTGAGCGGCGGCGAACTGCTCGCTCTCGGTCGAGCCGGCCAGCGCCGTCGTTGCGGAATTCGGGGCGATGGCCGAAGTCACCAGGTCGAAGTAGCCGGTGCCCACCTCGCGCTGGTGCCGGGTCGCGGTGTAGCCGTCGGCCTCGGAGGCGAACTCGGCGTCCTGGAGCCGGACGTAGGCCGGCATGCCCTCGCCGGCGTAGCCGCGGGCCAGGCTGAACATCGAGTGGTTCAGCGCGTGGAAGCCGGCCAGCGTGATGAACTGGAACTTGTACCCCATGTGGCCGAGCTCGCGCTGGAACTTCTCGATCGTGCCCTCGTCCAGGTGCGCCCGCCAGTTGAATGACGGCGAGCAGTTGTAGGCCAGCATCTGGTCCGGGTAGACGTCCTTGATCGCCTCGGCGAACTTCCGGGCCACCTCGAGATCCGGGGTGGAGGTTTCCATCCAGAGCAGCTCGGCGTGCGGCGCGTAGGCCAGCCCGCGGGCGATGCACGCCTCCAGGCCGTTGCGAACCCGGTAGAAGCCCTCCGCGGTCCGCTCGCCGGTGACGAACCGCCGGTCCTGCTCGTCGACGTCGCTGGTGATCAGGTTCGCCGACTGGGCATCGGTGCGGGCCACGATCAGCGTGGGGACGCCGCAGACATCGGCGGCGAGCCGGGCCGCGTTCAGGGTGCGGATGTGCTGGCCGGTCGGGATCAAGACCTTGCCGCCGAGGTGGCCGCACTTCTTCTCCGAGGCCAACTGGTCCTCCCAGTGCACCCCGGCGGCCCCGGCCGCGATCATGGCCTTCATCAGCTCGAACGCGTTCAGCACGCCGCCGAACCCGGCCTCGGCGTCGGCGACGATGGGCGCCAGCCAGTAGGGCGTCGGGCCGCTTCCCCCGGCCTCGGCCCAGGAGATCTGATCGGCCCGCAGCAGCGCGTTGTTGATCCGGCGGACCACCTGCGGTACCGAGTTGACCGGGTAGAGGCTCTGGTCGGGGTAGGTCTGCCCGGCCAGGTTGGCGTCGGCCGCCACCTGCCACCCGGACAGGTAGATCGCCCTCAGGCCGGCCTTGACCTGCTGTACCGCCTGGTTGCCGGTGAGCGCGCCGAGGGTGGCGACGTAACCGTCCTCGTGCAGCATCGACCAGAGGCGCTCGGCGCCCAGCCTGGCCAGGGTGTGCTGCTCCTGCACCGACCCGCGCAGCCGCACCACGTCCGCGGCGGAGTACGTGCGCTCGACGCCTGCCCAGCGCGGGTCTGCCGCCCACTCCTGCTGCAACATCGCTGCCTGGTCGTTCATTGAGACCTCCCGTGCTCCGTCCCGGGGCCGATACCGGTGTCCCGGGTCGATATCACTACCCTGCGGTAACGATTCAGCCCGGACCAGGGTCCAAGGGCCTGAACTTCAGAAGGAATTCGTCTAGAGTGAAGATATGGCAGTTTTCGCGGAGCAAGATTCTGGTTCTTTCACCGAAGGACGCCTGGATCTTGGAGTATTCGGCCAGCGGCTTCGGCATGCCCGCCGCGCCAGGGGCCTGACCCTGGCCGAGCTCAGCGAGCGCGTCGGCCGCGCTCCCTCGGTGCTGTCGCTGATCGAGAACGGCCGCCGCGAGCCCAAGCTGTCCCTGATCGAGGCCCTGGCGGCCGCGCTGTCGGTCACCACCGAGGAACTGCTGCGCCGCCAGCCGCCCAGCCGGCGGGCTCGGCTGGAGATCGCCCTCGAGGAGGCGCAGCGCGACCCGGTCTACGCCGACCTCGGCCTGCCGCACCTGCGCGCCGGCGCACGGGTGCCGAGCGACGTGATCGAGCACGTGCTGGCGCTGCACGCCGAGCTGCGCAAGCAGCGGGCCAAGCCGACGGCGACGCCCGAGGAGGCCCGCGAGGCGAACGCCGACCTGCGGGCGATGATGCGGGAGCGCGGCAATTACTTCGCCGGGTTCGAGCAGGAGGCCGCGACGGCACTGGCGTCCGTCGGCTACGTCGGCGGAGCCCTCTCCCAGGGGATGCTGCTCTCGGTGGTGAGTCACCACGGATTCACCGTTCGGTATGTCCGGGACCTGCCCCGGTCCGTCCGGTCCGTCACCGACCTGCGCAACCGGAGGATCTACCTGAAGCAGGAGTCCATGGGCATGCACACACTTCGTGCTCGGGCACAGCGCCCCGCAGGACTTCGCCGACTTCCTGCGGCAGCGGGTGGAGGCGAATTACTTCGCGGCGGCCGTGCTGGTCCCCGAGAAGCAGGCCACCGCGTACCTCCGTGAGGCGGCCGAGGCCAAGAGCCTGTCGGTGGAGGACCTGCGGGACGTGTTCTCGGTGTCCTATGAGATGGCGGCGCACCGGTTCACCAACCTGGCCACCCATCACCTGGGCCTGCCCTGCCACTTCGTCAAGAACGACGAGGGCGGGATCATCTACAAGGCCTACGAGAACGACGGCGTGGTCTTCCCGGCCGACGCCACCGGCGCGATCGAGGGCCAGCGGATGTGCCGGCAGTGGTCGGGGCGGCAGGTGTTCACGGCCGAGGACAGGTTCAGCCCCTACTACCAGTACTCGGACACGCCGTCGGGGACCTACTGGTGCGCGGCCTTCGTGGACCAGAGCCGCGAGCACGACTTCGCGATCACGCTGGGCGTGCCGTACGAGCACTCGCGGTGGTTCCGCGGCCGGGACACGGTCATCCGCCACACCTCTTCGTGCCCGGACGGGGAGTGCTGCCAGCGCCCGCCCGCCCGGCTCGCGGCGCGCTGGGAGGGCCGGGCCTGGCCGTCGGCGCGGGCGCACTCGCACATCCTGTCCGCGCTGCCCACGGGCAACTTTCCCGGTGTCGACGAAGCCGACGTGTTCGCGTTCCTTGACCGGCACGAGAAGGAGTAAGCCGAACGGGGCGGGCGGGGCCAGCCCGGAGCAGCCGGCCGACCCGGGCGTTACCCGAATGCCGGCGGGCGCTTCTCGATCAGGGCCGCCGCGCCCTCCTTCACGTCCTCGCCCATGAACGTGAGCATCTCGTAGGCCGCGGACTGGTCGAAGACCGGACCCGCCGTCCTGAGCCAGCTGTTCAGCGCCCGCTTGGTCAGCCGGATCGCGAGCTGAGGGCCAGTGGCGAGGCCGTGCGCGACGCGCAGCGATTCTTCCAGCACCTGCTCCCGCGGCAGGGCCTTGCTGACCAGCCCGATCCGTTCCGCCTCGGTGCCGGTGACCATCTCGCCGGTGAGCAGGTAGTAGCGGGCCCTGGCCATCCCGCACAGCAGCGGCCAGATGATCGCCGCGTGGTCGCCGGCGGCGACGCCGAGCCGGACGTGGCCGTCGCCGAGGCGGGCATCCTCGGCGCAGATGCTGATGTCCGCGAGCAGCGCGACCACGAGGCCGGCGCCGACCGCCACCCCGTTGATGGCGGATACGATCGGCTTCTCGCAGTTGATCATGCCGTAGACAAGCTCGCTCATCTCGCCGAGCATGCTGGTGACCCGGCCGTAATCGCCTATCTGGCGCTGCACCATCGCGAGGTCCCCGCCCGCGGAGAAGGCCTTGCCCGCCCCGGTGACCACGACGACCCGGGTCTCGTCATCGCGCGAGATGTCCGCCCACACCCGGGCCAGCTCGCCGTGCATGGCCTCGTGGGCGGCGTTGTACTTCTCGGGCCGGTTCATCGTGACCAGGAGCACGCCGCGGTCGCGCCGCTCGAAGAGAAGGTGCTGATATGCGCTGTGATCCATGGTCGTGGCTTTTCCCTCGGATCGGCATGGCCGCAGGGCGACAGCGGTCTGAGCGAAAGCATGTCATGCCGCTCGTCGGGCGAGGAGGCCACGAGTGCCCCGGGTCAGCTGACCGAGATCCCGTGCCGGTGCAACAGCAGCTCGCCCAGAATCGCCGTGGCCGATAGCGTTACCGTGGAGTAACATCGGGGCATGAGCGTTGGTGCAGAAGCGGACTACTGCGGCTTCTCTCTCGACCTGAATCCTGGCGTGAGCGAGATGCGCGACTGGGTGCACGGGTTCGCCCGGGACGTGATCAGGCCCGCCGCCGCGGAGTGGGACGAGCGCGAGGAGACGCCGTGGCCGATCCTGGAGCAGGCGGCGAAGATCGGCCTGTACTCGCTCGATTTCTTCGCCCAGCAGTGGCTTGAGCCCAGCGGCCTCGGCATCCCGGTCGCCTGGGAGGAGCTGTTCTGGGGCGATGCGGGAATCGCGCTGTCGATCGTCGGCACCGGCCTCGCGGCAGTGGCGGTCAGCGGTAACGGCACGCACGAGCAGATGGCCGAATGGCTGCCGCCGATGTTCGGTGACGCCGACGACGTCAAGCTCGGCGCCTTCTGCGTCTCGGAGACCGACGCCGGCAGTGATGTCTCCGCGATCCGGACCCGGGCCGTGTACCGCGAGGCCACCGACGAATGGGTGCTGAACGGAACCAAGTCCTGGGTCACCAACGGGGGCATCGCGAACGTTCACGTCATCGTGGCCTCGGTCGACCCCGCGCTCGGCAGCCGCGGCCAGGCCACGTTCATCGTCCCGCCGGGGACGCCCGGCCTGTCGCAGGGCCAGAAGTTCCGCAAGCACGGGATCAGGGCATCGCACACCGCCGAGGTGGTGCTCGACGACGTGCGCGTGCCTGGACGCTGCCTGGTCGGCGGTAAGGATCGGCTAGACGCGCGCCTGGCCAGGATCAGGGAAGGCGGCAGCAGCGGCGAGCAGGCGGCCATGAAGACATTCGAGGCGACGCGGCCAGCCGTCGCCGCGATGGCGGTCGGGGTCGCCCGCGCCGCGTTCGAGTACGCCCGCGACTACGCGGTCAGCCGGGTCCAGTTCGGCCGCCCGATCGGGCAGACCCAGGCCATCGCGTTCATGCTCGCCGACATGGCCGCCGCCGTGGACGCGGCCCGGCTGCTGACCTGGCGGGCCGCCTGGATGGCCCGACAGCGCAAGCCGTTCGAGCACGCGGAGGGGTCGATGTCCAAGCTGGTCGCGGGCGAGACCGCGGTCCGGGTCACCGAGCAGGCGATCCAGATACTCGGGGGCAACGGCTACACCCGCGACTACCCGGTCGAGCGCTGGCACCGCGACGCCAAGATCTTCACGATCTTCGAGGGCACGTCGGAGATCCAGCGCCTGATCATCGGTCGTGCCTCCACGGGCCTCGACGTGCGGTAAGAACCCGCTCCACCAACTCGGCGTCGTGGAATGCCCTCCACCTGCAGCAGGCTGTCCCGCGCGGTGCGGGCGGTGTGGCCGGCGACGCGGGCACGCGGTGACCCTACTGACCGGTCTGGGGAGAAAGTTCGGCGCTGGCCCGTCGGATTGCCGGCCGCCCGGACGACGATGAGGGTGTGACGCACCCGCAGGTGCGGCCCGACCCGGCGTTCGGGCTGCTGAAGCTGTACGACGATGCGCTGCCGCACGTCTACGGCTACCTGCTGGCCCGCTGCGGCGACGCCGGCCTGGCCGAGGACCTCACGGCCGAGTCGTTCCTGGCCGCCGTGCATGCGGTCCGCAAGCCGGGCGCGCCCGATCCGTCGATCCCGTGGCTGATCGGGGTTGCCCGCCACAAGCTCGCCGACCACTGGCGGCAGGTCGAGCGGGAGCAGCGCGGGTTGCGCCTGCTGGACGGCGAGCCGGCGCGCGTCGACGACCCATGGGAGACGGTCGTCGACCGGATCCGCGCCCGCGAGGTGCTCGACCGGCTCGGCGCGCACCACCGGGCAGCGCTCACGCTGCGCTACCTCGACGGGCTGCCGGTGCCCGAGGTGGCCCGGCACCTGGACCGCACCCTGCACGCCACCGAGGCGCTGCTGGTGCGGGCCGCGATGACAGATCCGTTCCAGGCTCTGCGCGAGCCCGTCACGCCGGTCGATCCCGACCCCGACTTCGCCGGGCGGCTGCGGATGCGGCTGACCCGGGAGATCTTCGCACCCCCAGGAGGAACCATGTCCCAGCAGACCGCCGTGACCCGGGTCGAGCGCGAACCCGCCTGGCCTCCGACGCTGACCCCCTCCATCGTCGTATCCGACGCCCGGCGCGCCATGGACTGGTACGTCGAGGTATTCGGCGCGCAGCGCCGCGGCGAGCTCCACGTCAACGCCGACGGCACGATCGGCCACGGCGAGGTCGGCATCGGCGACGCGGTGCTGATGTTCGCCGAAGCTTCCGACCTCTGGCCCGACGTGCCCGTGCGCGCGCCCGACTCCCCCGCGACATTCAGCCACACCCTCCACCTGGAGGTCCAAGACATCGACGCCACTACCGAGCGGGCCCGGCGCAACGGCGCCTCGGTCGAAAGGGAGCCGGCCGACCAGCCCTACGGCCGCGCCTCGGTGATCGTCGATCCGTTCGGGCACCGCTGGACGCTGCTCAGGCCGCCGGCGCGGGCCACCCGGCTGCGCCAGGGCGACGTCGCGAACGTGACGATGGTGGCGCGGGACGCGCACCGGGCCAAGGAGTTTTACGAGGCCGTCCTGCGGGTGCCGTTCTCCTCCGGTCACCCCGGCACGTGGCGCACCGACGAGACCAGACCGCCGCTGAGCATCTTGCCGTCGGAGGGCGCGGAGCCCCAGGTGCAGCTGTCCTACCGCGTCGACGACATCGCGGCCGCAGTCGAGCGGGTCCGGGCGGCCGGCGGCCACGCGGACGAGCCCGAGCGCAAGCCGTACGGACTGCTCGCCGAGTGCCTCGACGACCAGGGCGCGACGTTCCGCCTCTGGCAGCCGGTCGACCGACCGAAAGGATAGAACGCGGCGGCCAACACCAGCTGCAGGTAGCGGTCGCCGGCCAGGCCCCCTTCGGCCAGCAGGGTGGCGGCGCCAAAGAGCGGGTCGCCAGCCGTCACCAGGCCCGTAACCCCCGCCATTAATGATCTTTTAGCTCGTCGTCTGTTCGGGAAGGGGCTTTCCGCCTACCTGCGCTCGCCGACATCGCGACCAACCTCCGCTCGGTCACAGCCTGGCTGTGCGGCAGCGCGACGGGTCGCCGGTTGTCCGACCGTGCCGCTACGGTTAAGCCATGTCCGAACTTGGCGAGCTCAGGGCAGAGGTCGCGCACCTGCGTGACCTGGTAGGTGCGGCAGACTTGGATACCATGCAGACCAAGGACCTGCTGAAGAACCAGACCCGGCTGCTCGGCGCCCTTCGCGAGAATCAGAACAGCATGAACAGGGTGCTAAACGAGCAGGGGCAGGCCCTTGGCGGGATGGTTCTGGCCATAAATGGCCTGGAGCAGCGCGTCAGCAACGTGGACAAGCGTGTCATCAATGTCGACCACAGGGTCACGAGCATGGACGGGCGCCTGGCCGGTGTTGAAGCGCAGGTCACGAGCATGGACGGCCGTCTGGCCGGTGTTGAAGCGAAGGTCACGAGCATGGATGGCCGTCTGGCCGGTGTTGAAGCGAAGGTCACGAGCATGGATGGCCGCCTGACCGGCGTTGAAACGAAGGTCACGAACATCGACGAGAATGTCGTGGCCATCATGCGGCATCTTGGTATCTGACTCGCCAGGACGAGTCTCGTTCTTCGCCGCCGCGGTTCCTGGGCTTGGCGTGCTGCTCAGGGACGAGATAGGCGAGCACGGGCTGGGACGGGGCGACCGAGAAGCTGACCGGCCCGGCCAGGCAACCGTTCCGGGCTCAGACCGTGCTTTCGGCCTGCTCACTTCGAACCAGGCCCCGCGGGGCCAGGGGCAGGGCGCGCAACCGGACTCCGCACGCGCTGAAGATCGCGTTGCCGATGGCCGGCGCAACTGCGATGATCGGCGTCTCGCCACCGCCCGCCGACGGCTGATCCGGCCGGTCGACCAGCACGACGTCGATCTCCGGCAGGTCGGGCAGCCGAGGTACCCGGTACTGCGACAGCGAGGCGTTGCGGATCTGCCCGTCGGCGAAGTCGATGGCCTCGAACAGCGCGCCGCCCAGGCCCATCATGGCGGCGCCCTCGATCTGGTTGGCGAGGTTGTCCGGGTTGACCACGGCGCCGCAGTCGAACGCGGTGACCAGCCGGTCGACGTGCAGCGTGCCGTCGGCCTCTACCCGGACCGCGGCCGCGGTGGCGACCCGCCCGCCCTTCTCGATGCCGCCCGCGATCCCGACCCCGACCCGGATGCCGGCGCCGTCGCCCGGCCCGGCGTTCGGCAGAGTGTGCGGCGAAGTCTGCGGCGCCCGCCAGCCGAGCCGCTCGGCCGCCGCCCGGAACACGTCAGCGAGCCTGCCGTCGCACAGATGACGCAGCCGGAATTCCAGCGGGTCAGTCCCGAGCCGGTGAGCCAGCTCGTCCATGTGCGATTCCCGCGCGAAGTTGTTAGCGGTGGCGGCCAGCGCGCGGTAGGAGCCCTGCGGCAGCGGCGAGTGGGCCGGCTGGTACACGATGCGCTGGTGCGGGATGGCGTACGGGGTCAGGATCCCGACCGCTCCCGAGTTGATGTTGAGGTGCGACCAGCCGGTCAGCGTCCCGGACGCGTCCGCGCTGCTCGAGATGTCGATGACCGCCGCGGGGCGCAGGTAGCCCCAGTGGAACTCCTCGTGGCGGCTCCACTGGACCTTGACCGGGCAGCCGGCCGCCCGCGCCAGCCGGGCCGCCTCCGCCGCGACGGAGCTGCCGTGCTTGCCGCCGAAGCCGCCGCCGTAGTCGGGCACGATGACGTGCACCGAAGGTTCCGGCACGCCGAGCGCTTGGGCCAGCTCGCGCCGGGCCCGGAACGGCGTCGAGGTGCCGGTCCAGCCCGTCAGGTGCCCGTCCTGCCAGACAGCCACGGCGGACCTGGGCTCCAGCGGGACGTGGGCGATGTAGGCGGCCGTGTAATGCGCGGCCAGGTGCACCGGCCCGGCGGCCAGCGCCGCGTCGACATCACCCTGCTGGTGCCGGAACGGGGCGCTGAAGCCCTCGCCGTCGATCGGGTGCGACCGCAGGTAGTCGGCCAGGTCGTCCGCGGCAGGCTGCGGCGAGCGCTCCCAGGCAGCGCCGATCTTCTCAACTGCCTGCCGCGCGTCCGCCGCGCTACCGGCCACGACGCCGACGAAGTCGCCGTCGCGGATCACGCTCACCCCGGGCAGCGCCTCGGCCGCCGTGGTGTCAGCGCCGCGCAGCGTGGCGCCGAACGCGGGTGCACGCAGCACGCATCCGTGCCGCATGCCGTCCAGGCGGAGATCGGCGGGGAAGCGCTTGGCGCCGGTGACCACGTCAGCAGCGCGTGCCGCTCGCGCGGGATGACCCGCCGAGCGCCACGCGGCCGCCGGGGTGACTGGCGCGTCGGCCGGCACCCGCTCGACCCGGCGGATACCGGTCAGCAGGTCGCAGTAGCCGATGCTCGGGGCGCCGTCGGGGCCAGCCACGATCCCTCCGGCGACGGTCAGGTCGGCGGCCGGGATGCCGAAGCGCTCCGCGGCCGCCGCGCGGAGCAGCCTGCGCGCCGCCGCGGCCGCCGCGCGGAGCGGGGGTGCCGCGAGCGGCATTGAGCGGCTGCCGAAGGTACCCAGGTCGAAGGGCGAGACGTCGGTGTTGCCCATCACGACCTGGACCGAGGCCGCCGGCACGGCGAGCTCCTCGGCCACGAGCAGCCCGAGCGCGGTGCGGGTGCCCTGGCCGGCCTCGACCTTGCCGGTGAACGCGGTCACCGAGCCGTCGGCGCCCACATGCACCCAGGCACTCTGCTCCGAGCCACGGGCTGAGCCGGCCAACTGGCCCGGCCCCGGTGCAGGGGGGAGGGCGTCATCCTCCGGGGCGACGACCGTGACCAGGCCGTCAGGGAGCTGCTCGAAGAACGAGGCCGCATCCCTGGCCTGGTCCCACGGCAGTGCCCGGGCGGCGGGCTGCGGTACGACGGGCTGCGGCGCGGTCGGCGCGGCTGGCTCGGCTGCCGCCTGAGGCGCCGGCTCGAGCAGCTCCGGCTGCTCCATGAGCTCCGCCGCGCGGCGGACCGCGCGCAGGATCCGCGGGTAGGTACAGCAGCGGCAGACGTTCCCGGCCAGCTCCGCGGCGATCCTGGCGTTGTCTGGCCGCGGCGTGCGGTTGAGCAGCGCAGCGGTCGCGGTGAGCCAGCCCGGGGTGCAGTACCCGCACTGCATCGCACCGGTCTCCAGCCAGGCCTGCTGCACCGGATGCAGGAGGCCGTCCTCGGACAGGCCCTCGACCGTCGTGACCCGCTGGCCGGCCGCCTCGGCCGCCGGCGTGATGCACGAGGTCACCGCGCGCCGTCCGATCAGCACGGTGCAGGCTCCGCAGGCGCCCTCGCCGCAGCCGAGCTTCGCGCCCGTGAGGCCCAGGTCATCCCTGAGCACTTCGAGCAGGCTGCGGCCATCGTCGGCCGTGACCGGGTGCTCGGCGCCGTTGACGATGATCCTGATCTCCATCGAGCTGCCTCTCCCGCGCGGCGATCTGCTCCGGCTCTGCACGACGATATCCGCCGGTATAAGACCGGGTGCCCTCTCGGTCGTTAGGATCCCGGATATTGATCATCCCCGCACCGGCCGAGGAGACCATCGCCAATGGCGACCGGCGAACGTCCTGGCGAGCACGTCCTGCACCCGCGTACGGCCAGGCTGCTGTCCGGGCAGGCGCCACCGCAGCCCAAGGTGGACGACGGGCGGCGCAGGACTCGTGCTCTCCGAACTGGTCTCGGCGGCCGAGCTGTAGCACGGCCGTAATGTGCTGTGAGCGGACCCATTAGCAGTCTGGTGGCACTTACGCGTAAGAATGGGTCATGAGCAAGCAGCCGAATCCGCCGCCGCCCGGCGACAAGCCCGTTCGCACGGCACCACCGCCGCCGCCAGGATGGCGGCACGGGCTGTGGCCGATCGCCCTGATCGCGGCGGTGGTGCTGTTTCTGTTCCTGCCCGGGATCAACATCAAGACGCCGGTCAGCCTGACCTACTCGCAGTTCACAGCCGACGCCAGCGCCCACAAGATCAAGACGGTGGTTTTCGGGAACGGCGCGAACGGGTCGAACACGACCGTGACCGGAACCTTGACCGACGGCAAGTCGTTTACGACGGTGATTCCCGGGCCAGCCTCGCCGACGTTCGCCCAGCAGCTGCGCGCGGAGGGCGTGCAGTCGGTGACCGCCACGGCGCCCAGCTCGGGGCTGGGCACCACGATCTTGTACTGGCTGTTCCTGCTGCTGCCGTTCATCGTGGTGTTCTGGCTGTTCCGCCGGATGTCGCGGGCCGGCGGGGGGGGCCTGCAGGGCGCGCTGGGCATCGGCCGCAGCAACGCGAAGGTGTTCGACGCCGAG
>WNFJ01530512.1_pt1 | contig 12220 bp, 10 predicted proteins | sample 5400461 | NCBI WGS metagenome assembly WNFJ01 (sample SAMN13153349, study PRJNA577476) | soil metagenome | isolation source: 115 cm saprolite on Douglas fir-dominated hillslope | place: USA:California | collected 2013-09-17
GACTTCCTCGACTTCGATTCCTAATGCTTTGAAGAGGTCGCGCATCGAATAGCTGGTGCCGCTGCCCCTGGCGTCGAGGTTGACCTTGAGGCCCTTCAGTTGCTGGATCGAGGTGATGTTGGGCCTGGCGACGAGATGGACCTCTTCCTTGAACAGCTCGGCGATGTAGGCGATTTTGTTGTTTTCGGTCTGTCCCATGCGTTCGTTGGAGCGGCGGAAGTCGTTGAGGATGTTGGTCTGCGTCAGCCCGATGTCCACGCCGCGTAGGTAGCGCACGTCGCGGATGTTGCGCGGGCCGCCGAAGCCGACGATCGGAAGGATGCGCAGGTTGTCGTCGTCGTAGAGGACCTCGGCGAGATCACTGGCCACCTGCAGGTAGGTGTCGTCTGAATTGGGGCTGCCGGAAATAAGGCCGATGGTGTTCTCGTTGGGCTGCTCGAATCTGTGGATGCTGACGCCGATGAGATAATCGCCCATGCGCTCGATCCAGGCGGAATTGTCGTCGACCGTATTGGTGACCGGATTGGGCCAGCGGTAATTGCTCCAGCCGCGATCGGGCGGGGTCGTGGCAATCCTGATCCATTCCTGTGCGATGAATTTGCCGTCCTGATCCTTCAGATCAATAAGAGGCTTGCCTCTGACCGCTGGATAGAGGGCGTTGGCCATGTTCGTGCCGTCCGAGAGCCTGTACACCCAGGGAAACAGGTCACGGTCGACGAATGCCTTGTTGTTGATCGCCTTGAAGGTCGCATCGGGTCCGTCCTTCCTGAACTTTTCCTGCACGCGCCGGACCATCGCGATGGCCTCGTCCCGGGTGCCGAACTCGGCGGCGGATACGGACAGCACGGACGTCGCGACGAACGAGGCCCCAAAAGACGCATGGATCTTCCCTTGATCTTGACGGTCCAGGATTGGCGGTCCAGTGGGCGTCGGCGAAAAGAGGCGGTGCTCGCTTCAGGCGTGCCCAGTGACCGGCTCGTCTTCGAAGCACCGCAACGGCACCAGCAGGTCCACTTTATTCCTGTCATCGGGGCGAATGTCAACTTGGCCAACATTCGAATGAATGATCTAGTTTCACTTGAGACACTTCGATGCGGTTTGCGCTTCGAAACGTTGAATATGATGGCGCGGCAAAGTGGCTAATTCGAGTTGCCATAGAATGGCGAAGAGAAAGATGGCGGACAGCATCGGATGTAAACTTTGGTGGTTCTGGATATCCCCGGAGCCCACGATGCGCTCAATTGTTTGAGAAATCCGGGCTAGCCCCGCCTCTTTTTTTTGGCGGATTTTAGCGCAAAAGACGTGAACACATTTGAACTCTTTTGCCAAACTTCATGTTCGTGCTCAGCAATATCTGCTTGTCGTTCAATATTTCAACGTAAGCGCGAACTGTGACAAAAGCGGCGCGATAATTTTGAGAACGATCACAATTCGGACAAATAATTACGCAATGTATTTCGCCATGACTACATCTTTAGGGTGCGCCGCCGTCCAAAAAATGAGGAAATCTGGTGGCAGGCGGATGCGACTTCCGTGTCCCGAACGCAAATGGTCCCGGTCGAAGGCTTATCAGATACCCGGTCGATCATTTGGGTTCGCTCCGATTGTGTTGGCAGCGTGAGCCAAGCGATATATCGCACCGTTTTCGGTTGAGCCTTTTGTTCCCCAATTTTTGCGATCTGACAGTTCGATGTAACGCACGGGCTGGAAGAGAGGCAAGGCGAGCCTAAGGGTGGAGGGGATCATGGGTGCGCCGGTTCGAGAGTCCGACGACAGTAAGCCATCGAAAACTGAGCCGAAAAGTGCGCCACCGAAAAATGCGCCAGCAAAAAATCCGCCAAAAGATGTTGGCGCCGCCCCGTCAAGCCGCGCGACGGAGGTACCGGACCCGCCTTGGAAGCGGAAGCCGCGACGCGACGTGTTTGAGGGCGATGTTGCCCTCGTAGAACTGCGCTCCCGGCTGAGGGCCGAGCGAATTCCGGAGCCGGTGGTACCGGTTTCAACGGCGCCGACGTTTTCCGGTGTCCTGCGGCTGACGAGTGGCGTCGCGATGGCTGCGACAGTGGTAGGCGTCGCGGGATACCTTTGGGGCTTTAAGCTGTCGACCAAAATGCCTGAACTAACGCCCGCTTCTGGTCAGGCTAATGTTCTGCCGGCGCTGTCGACCCCGGTCGCAAGTCTCAAGACCTCGAACCGCGATTTCGACCCGCCGGCGGCACGAACGGCTTCGATCGGTCTCGCACCCGTCGACACGCGCGGCACGGCTAATCCGGTGATCTCGGTCGACGCAGCACAACGGCCCGCCCTGTTGCCGACGCCGCCGCAAACCGTTTCGCCCTCCGTCACTCCCCGGCCGCCCGTGGCGGCAGAGGACGCATCTGTAATTGCGGCCAAAATGAAGATTGGCGTGGAGCTGATGACGTATGGCGAGGTAGCCGCAGCTCGCGTGATGTTCCAGCGCGCGGCCGAAGCAGGCGAGGGGGCCGGGGCCTTTGCGCTTGCAGAGACCTACGACCCCCTGGTGCTGGGGGGATTGCGGCTACGAGAAGGGATCATGCCCGACCTCGCACTGGCTCGCACCTGGTATGAAAGGGCGAGGGACCTCGGCTCGGTCGAAGCTCGAGACCGTATTTCGAGATTAGCACAGCTTCCCCAGTGACAATGGCAGTTTGCGATCAGCAGGCGTGAATGCAAGGCGTCTTTCGAGACATTGAGCAGGCAGTCGCTGACGGACGACAATATTCTGCGCTCTGGCCGGCGATGATCGGGGTGTGGAAACGTAAACCATCCAATAAATCGCGTCGCCCCTCCGGCCAGACCAGATTTCGATATGGTTGAATCGAGAACGTTGCGGTGTCGCCCCTCACCTCTCCCCGGAAAGGAGAGGCGAAGCGGCACCCACTCAACACGTCGTGACGCCCAACTCAATCGCCTTGGGCAGAAGACCGCGGCACAGGTCCCGGTGATGGACCATGAAAGGGTTCGCAGCCATTACAGGCTACGTCTCGTTGCGACACCTCATGACGGCTGGAACTTACACGTTCCTGCAATATCTCATCAAGAACGGCGTCATAGTAGGCTCGCCTGTGCTGAGGGGGGAACGGCGGCGAAGCTGCCGAGCTTACGACGGACGACGCGGACAGCGTGAAGGAATGAGAGGCGATCGGGATCGACATCGGCTTTGAGCGCGGCCTCATGCATCAAACCGCGAATGGCAAAGTGTGCCATCATGAGACCGTAGAGTTCCTGACGCACCAGATCGGGGGTCCTGCTGCGCAGAACGATGTCGGCCCCGCGCAGGTGGGTCTTGAGCTCGTCGAGCGCCGTTTCGATTTCCCAGCGCTCGTGATAGAGAGCCGCGAGTTCCGTGGCCGGAGCCTGCTCGTGGTCCAGAATAGTGGTGACGAGCCGATAGAGGGGTTCGGAGTCCTCGACGCCTTCCAGCTGATAGTCGACCACGCGCACTTTGATGCCGTTAGTCTTGTGCCGCCGGTCCTTTTCACTGGGGTAGATGCAGCTCAAATAGGACCCATCCGGTAGCCGTTGCTCGCAGGGCAGACGGATCTGCGTTTTGACGCGCCAGAGCAGATCGGCTCCTGTTGCCCGGGCCTGATCCCATAACGCGTACCCGAAGAAGTTCCGGTCTGCCAGGCACAACATGCCCGGCTGCAACTTGGACAGGACAGCCCTGGCCAAGGCGATCTCGCTGGTTCCATAGCCTGGCCAAGGCGATCTCGCTGGTTCCATAGCCGGCCAGTTGGCTGCCGAACAACACATGGGTGCCATTCTCCACCAGCGACACGAAGCGGATTTGTGGAAAGGCACTTGTGCCCCGGCTGGAACCCGGCCAGCCGAAAGCCTTCTCATTGGCCGGCTCATCAGCGATATCCAAGGTGCTGCCGTCGAGACTCACCAAAACCAGCCTCGGTACCAGGCGCCGCGGGTTGCAGGCACTGCAATCGGCTTGACCACTTCATCGTGCAGTTGCGACTGCTGCATCTGGGAAGCTGCATTGTCGATGTCGACCAATCGCATTGTTCATCTGGTGACCGCTGACAACGCGTTTTATGAAAATCGCAATAGGGCGGCAGGGCTCGTCGCTGCTTTGCGCGCGGAGCTGGCGGCCGCGAAGCGAGAGATACATATCTATTCTAGCTTGAAAGATTTCCTGGCAACTGCGGGCTCCAGTGCGGCTATCGACGAAGCGGCAATCGGCGATGCGATCGTGAAGGCGATCGTGGACCGGGCGCGCGAGCTCGCCGCTAAGAACGATGTGATCGGAATGCGTCCCGGCCCTGCATTTCAACTTGGCAATGTGTACCAGCCAAAAATCAGCGGCTATGCGACGCCAAAGTTGTCACTGGTTGCGATCTCGTTTGAGGCTTCGTTCGATCTCGATCGGATTGTCGTCGAAGACAAAACGGAAGTGCGCGACGAGGCTACGATGACACTTAAGGGCGTGTGTTCATACGATCCGACCACAAAGACTCTATCGGAGATCGAAATCAGGGAGTGGAGCATGAGCGGCAAATCGTCATCGGGTACGTGGGGAACAAGCTAGGGAACGGCGCAGCCTGATAAGAGGGCAATGGAGCTTCAGTATGGCCCAGGTAGAATGCGCCTTATTTCTTGATGAAGCCCACGGCTCGCCATTTGTGGTGCTCGTCGCCTGGTGCTCGCGTCGGCTATTTTGTCGCTCGACTCGCGCGCGAAAGGTGTCTGATTTTTCCGACGACGCCCTATGCCGAAGTGTTCGCGCTGCGGCGGTGACTTTCATGAAACAAAACGGAGGAAGCTCCGAAGCCGCAAAGACGCAGACGGCAGCGGGAAGTCCACCGCAATCTCGGCGGTGGCACCACGGCGCCGGGCAGACGCGGGAGTTCGATCCGTTCAAGGATTGATCTTCCGTATGTGACCTACCTCACATTCAAACTGGCGAAGATTTGCAATTGTGGCCGGTGCTGCTGCCCAAGGGGGGAAGGTCATCATGAAAATGATCTTTGACGTGACGTTCGCGCGTCCGATCCGCCGCTTTGCTTTTTCAGTCGTCATGTCGGCGCTGGCCATCGCCCCGCAACCGGCGTGGTTCTTGGGCGGCGACGGCACCGCTCGGTGGGCATGATCGCCGACATCATCCTCGAGCAGCGTCCGGCCAGGGCGGCGCATCGATCTCAAAGCTTTTGTTGATCGGCCATACAGGCGTCGATTTAAGTCATTGTGGTCGTAAACAAGACCGGGCGAGAAGGAGACGGCAGAAGAATGAACGCGGTATTGGCGCATGGACCAATGGCCGTCCAGAAGCGGGCCGTGTGCTGGCTCGACATCCTCCTTTTCGCGATCTTCGTTACGGCAGGCCTATGGTTGTGGAGCGGCGCCGACCGGTTCGTGAACGAAGAGCGTCGCGAGCGAAAGCCGGTCGGGGAGACCTACGAGCATCAGGCGAACGTCCCATTTCTGCAGGCCGGTTTCGCCATGGCGCAGGAGGAGCTGAAGATGCTGCAGAACAAGATATTCGAGCTGCGGATGGAGGCAACGCGCGTCGCAGCCGAGATCGAGTTGTCGCCGCAGCATGAGCAACGCATCAAGCTTCAGACAACGCAGACCATAGTGCGTGCGCACGAGGCGCAGGTGCCGGAAAAGATGCAGCAGGTGGCGAAGGCCGCGAACGCGACGTTCCTCGCCAAGCATTCGGCCGAGCTCGCTTATCACAAAGCGATAAGCGCGTTCGAGTTCGCGAACAAAATGCGGGTGCTCGCGATCGGATTCGGCTGCTGGGCGATCCTCGCGCTGGCAACCTGGCTCGTCTGCGGTGCGCTGTGCAAACGCCTTGGACATGGCAGCGCATCGCACGTGCTGTTGCCCGGGAGCGTGTTGATGGCCCTCGCCAGCCTCTACTATGTCGTGAAATGAGCGCCGAGCTGTCCGATACTCCCCTGGCATATCCCGAGGATGATCTGCTCGGAGTAGCGCCAAGCGCAAAAATTTTGGCCGGCCGTTTGGCAGTGGTGCAGCCGCCTTTCACCGCCGGTGTGTACGGCGAATGGGGCTCGGGCAAGACCACCTTCGTGTCGTTCGTGGCCGAGTACCTCGAGCGGCTCGCGCCAGCGCTGCCGAGCGGCGGCGCCTCCACCCTGTTCGTCCCTTTCTCGGCCTGGCAATATAAGACGGCCGACGAAATCTGGCGGGCGCTGATTTTGACCGTCGCCCGGAAAATTCTCGATGTTCCCGACCCGGCGGGTCAGCCGCTCGCCGTGGCTCCGCCGCGGCTCGGCCTTTGGGAACGCATCAAGGCCGTGCTCGGGACGGACGCGCTGGTTCTACGCCACGAACAAGCATTGCCCGACGCCCGGTCGAGATATGCCGAGCTCGTGGCCAAGCTCGACGCGACCCTCTATGGCGGCATCACCAAGAGCGCGCCGGCCATGGGTACGACCGAGACCATCATAGCCGTGACGAAGAGCATAGTCGCCGCCATGTCAGGCGTCTCGCCCATGGTAGCGGCCATTCGCGGCGTGTTTGGGTTCAACACCGACGTGGATTTAAGCAAGGTCGTCGACAAGGGCCAGAACCAGAGCACCCGCCAGCGCATCGAATCGATGGAGGAATTCAAGAGCATTTTGCGCGGGCTGTTCAGCGGGGAAGCGCGAAGGGTGTTCGTGTTCGTCGACGACCTCGACCGGTGCATGCCGGACGCCGCCCTCGACCTCCTGGAGGCAATCAAGATCTTCCTGCAGAGCACGCCCTGCGTGTTCGTCGTCGCGGCCGACGAGGCACTGATCGGCCAGGGCTTGCGCATGCGCTTTCGTGACGTTGTCGATCCGGGCAGCGGCGACGTGAACGCGTTCATGAACAAGAAGGGCCGTGAATATTTCGAGAAGATCATTCAGCTTCCCGTCCACCTACCGCGGCCGGGCGCGAACGAGATTCACCGCTTCATTGGGGCGCGATTCCCGGAATGGTTTGCCGCAAGCGACCTGATTGACGCGGCTATCGGCAGCAATCCGCGGCGGCTCAAACAGTACTGCAACCGCCTCGAATACCGCCGACTTATCTCGCAGCCGGCTGGGGCCCGCCCATGATCGTGCTCGACAAATTGGTGGCGCTACGCTGCCATGATCAGAAGCTTTTGGAGCATCTCTGCGAACTCGCCTGCAGCGGACTTTACGCTCCGGTGCTGGCCGAGGTGGAACGGTGCGCCGGCGGCGGCACCCCAGAGCCCGCGTGCCCCGAAGCCGTCAAGCTGTATCAACAGATCGCGGCGAGGGACCTCCTCCACTTGTTTTGTGAAGGGCCCAAGCTGTCGGAAGTCGGGCGCGACGATGTGTTGACCCTGGCAAAATTCTCCGACGTCCGGCCCGACGCCAAGACTATGTTTCATACGGCCGACCCCGTCTTCATGCGATTGGTGGACCTGACCAAGCAGGGACCGGTGGTCGTCACCAAGCTGATGCTTGACGATTTCTGCCAGCTCGCAGTTCTCGCCGTCTATTTCCCACCATTGTGGGACAGTTTGCGCGATCTTGCAGAGGGAGCGAGTTGGACCGCTGACATGCTGGCTGTCGAGCTTTTCCTCTCCGACCGGCAGACTGTGCCGAGCTACCCGCTAGCGGCTTCGTTCGCGAAGGGAGTCGTGACGGCGGCGACGCCGGACGGCACCGCCCTAGCCGCCATCGTGCTCACTCCGCCCCATTTCTCCGGCATGTTGGCAGAGGAAGTGCTCGCCTATGATGCCATCCGCGGGCAATTGCCGGATCCCGATTCATTGATCGACAAGCAGTTTACGGCGAATCCATCCCCGCTAGAAAAGGGGCGCGCCCTCGCCGAGCTCGCACTCAAGAGACTGCCGCCGCAGATCCGGGAACCTGTCGAGCGCGGCTACATGCTGCGTCTCGACGCGCTCAGGGAATTGACGCGGCGCCGAATCTTCGTGAAACGCGACATCCTCGAGCATATCTGGCCCGGACTGTATGACCGGATGCAACGCGATTTCGCCGGTATGCTCCAGTTCGAAAAACAGATTCAGCGCCCCGAATCCTGCACAGAGGAGGAGCTCGCAAGCTTACGCCCGTATTTACAGGACGATCGCCTCGTTCGCGTGCTAAATTTGCAGCCCTATTTCGGACACCTGATGGATGTACCGCCCGCCACCGAGGCGGCTGTTCTGCCGCCCCTTGCCCTTGACTTGACGATGCCGGCGGAGACTCCCTCTGGATCGGACTCGATGCCGAGGCCGCCTCTGCAGCCGGTCCCCCCGGCCCCGCTTTCGGCCGCCTCTCCGTCTCTCCATCAATTCTCCACCGAACAGGTCATCGCACCACCGTTTATGGAGCTTCCACAGGTCAACTACGACGACGTGTACCTCGCTGTCGTGCGCCCAGCCGGCACGACGAGCGGCCCATATCGAGTCGCGCTAACGACTGTGAGGGACGGCGGGGAACATACTATCGAACACGACAGCGTGAACCTGAACTGGACAGAGATTCGCGACCAGGTGCGGGGCCTGCAGTTCTCGCGTTCGGAAGGCCGGATCCTCTCGGCCCATCCGGATTTCACGAGCCAGCTCAAGAGGCTCGGCCTGATGGTCTACGATTCACTGTTCAAGGGGCCGACCAAAGATGCGCTGTTGAATATGCTCGGCTCGGCGCGCAATCTACGCCTTCATTGGCTGGGAGACCCCGCGGACCCGATCAGCGCAGTGCTGCCGTGGGAAAGCCTTTATGTCCCGCCGGCGCCGGTCAGCTTCCTCGCTCTGACTCGCAAATATTCGCTTACCCGCTGCAATCGCGAGGCGAAGTCGATGCCGGTGTCGCCGATCGGCCAAACGCTGCGCATGCTGTTCGTTACTGCGAGCCCGTCGATGGTGGCGCCCCTGCCGAGCATCGCGCAGGAAATAGCGACCGCGCACGGCGTGCTCGCGTCGTCGGGACGGGCAGAATTGAAGATCGTCGAGAACGCTGACGTGGAGCGCGTCAATGACATCATGCGCGAGTTTCGGCCGCACGTCTTTCATTTCAGCGGGCACGGCGTGTTTAGCCCCGAGGCCATGGCGGGCGAACTGATCTTCCAGACGACCAGCGGCAACGCGCATCTCGTCACGGCGGAGCAGTTGGCGATGATGTTGTACGAGAACAACGTCTCGCTCGCTGTGCTCAACGGGTGCGACACCGGCGTCTCCTCCACCAACGACGCGGTGTCGAGCGTGGCAGGCGCCCTCGTCAAGGCGGGTGTGCCGGCGGTGGTCGCCACAATGCGCGAGGTGATGGATGAGGCAGCGACGCGTTTCATCCGCGAGTTCTACCGCTCGTTCGTCGCCGGTTTCACGATCGAGGGCTGCATGGGGGAAGCGCGCAAGGCGCTGAGCCTTGATAACTGGGACTGGTCCGCCTATGCCCTCTTCGTCGGCTCGTCCGACCTGAACAAATTGAGGGTCTCGGGGCCCGCCCGCTCGTTCTGATCTTAGCAGCCGGAGTTTGGGGTCAGGAAATCAGATCTTCCAATTAGCCAAAACCCCGAAGGGGTGTGGGAGCCGCTTCCGACATGCCGGTCCATTTTGTCACCTGACTCGCGCGTAGAAGGTAGAAGGTCGGATATTTCCGATAGACATTGCGCCAATATAGCTGCGACGTATCGGGCAAGAATTCATCAGTCCGCGGCGTGACCGTAGCGCTGCGCGCCGACAGGCGCGGAGCTAGAGGCTTGGCCCGTCGGCGAGGCTGGCGTGCCCGCGCGACGCGCGCCTTTTCGGGCGCCTTGCGCCCCGGCGCGCTGCGCTTCCACAGGCCTGTGCGGTGGGAGGATGGCCGGGGAGAGCGCGCGACCGAAGGCGGCTAACCGCCGCAGGTCGCATAGCGCGGGCACGGAGGCCGGGCCTTGCTTGCTGAATCTCAACGAGGTGCGTCCGCATGTCATAAGATTCATGTGCGGACGCGACGGCTGCAGGCAAGCCCCATGTTGAGTTCTGCCCAATTACCAAGGGTTTTCTATGCGCGGACGTTTTTTGTCGCCCGTAAAATGTACGGGCGACACGCGTATCAGATGTTGTCGCCCGTAAAACGCGCGGGCGACAAGCCCTGTCCGCACATAGAATAATGCCCAATTTTATTGCATGATTCGCACGTTTGATGTAAGAAGTGCCTGAAAAATCGCTATTTCTTTCACAAACTCGAAAATACCTCCGATTTTCCCAGCAAAAGTTCTTCTCGCAGTGCGAGAAATGCCCGCGGCACAGCAATTCAGTACCCCAAATTTCAAATTTTGACGCCGGTTGCTGTCTCGCCTCGCCGCAAACTATTGGTTGGTCAGTGGCCGCACAAATAGCTTGCTGAATCTAATCCCTGTGAGGGATTGCATTTCGTGGGTGTTGACCTCAGCCAGGCCGGCCTCAGCAAGCTCATGAATTGCGCGATTTGTCTAAGTAGCTCGACTGTCCCTTCGCTTTCGCTATATTTGAATGGATATAGAGATATCTTTGCACAGACGCGGACAAGAAAAGGATCATGCGTTGCCGCGGACGCGCAGCGGCAGGCCTCACTCGTGTTGGGGCAATGGGGTCGCAGGTATTGATGAGTGATCTTCGCGCAACGACATACTTGGCTTCCTTGCGGAGCTGCGCGGTCTCAAGGAAAAGGAGACATCCATGGCAAAGATTGTATGCGTTCTCTATGACGATCCCGTCGACGGCTATCCGAAGACCTATCCCCGTGACGATATTCCAAAAATCGACGCCTATCCTGACGGCCAGACGACGCCCAGCCCAAAGGGGATCGACTTCAAACCGGGAGAACTCCTCGGCAGCGTCTCGGGAGAGCTCGGCCTTCGAAGGTTTCTCGAAAATGCCGGCCACACGTTCGTCGTAACGTCCGACAAGGATGGCAAGGATTCGCGCCTGGACAAGGAACTACCCGACACGGAAATCGTCATCTCACAACCGTTCTGGCCGGCGTATGTGACGGCGGAGCGATTCGCCAAGGCGCCAAAGCTCAAGCTCGTGGTCACGGCGGGCATTGGTTCCGATCACACGGATCTTCAAGCGGCGCGCCTTTATGTTTCAGGGACAGATCTGCATGTCGACCGAGCGTGTGGTGGTCGATCGCAAAGTCGCTGACGACTTTGTCGCAAGGCTCGGCAAAAAGGCTGAACTGCTGCCGGCAGGCAATCCGCGGAACGGCGACGTCGTGCTCGGACCGCTCATCAGCACCGACGCGGCCCAGAAGGTCGATGCGCTGGTGAAGGAGGCGGTGGCTAGGGGAGCGACGCTGGTGGCCGGAGGCAAGGTTGACGGGCCGGTGATGTCGGCAACGGTGCTCGACCACATCACGCGCGACATGCGTATTTATCATGAGGAATCTTTCGGCCCCGTGGCGCCGGTGATCCGCGTGGGCTCGATCCAGGAAGCGATCACGGTGGCCAATGACACGGAGTATGGCCTGTCCGCCGCGGTGTTCGGACGTGATGTCAACCGCGCGCTCTCGGTCGCGCGGCAGATCGAGTCAGGCATCTGCCACATCAACGGTCCGACCGTGCAAGACGAAGCCCAGATTCCCTTCGGTGGGATGAAAGCCAGCGGTTATGGCCGGTTCGGCGGCCGCGCGGCGATCAACGAGTTCACCGAGCTGCGCTGGATCACAATCGAGACCGAGCGGCATCGCTATCCCTTCTGAGCTCTCCGAGCACGGAATCTGGGCGCAAACCTCCGCCGCCGGGGCACGGGCGACACGTTGACTGTCGGCGGGGAGCTGCATCGATGACGCCCACTGCCTTAGGCGACGTGGGTATCGTCCGAGCTTCGTTACCACAAACGCAATCGCCGAGTCTAAGCTTTGGCTAACCTGGAAGTTACCAGGTAACTTCCGGCTAGAGTTTGAAGACCGCACCATATCCTGCCCGAACGAGATGCCTCGGAAATTGGGATACGCCCCGCATTTTCGCGATGGGCCTCGATTAGCCCGAACCGGCTGGATTATCGTGCTGCTGGCTTTTCTCGGCGCGCTCGCAGCAAGGGGTTTTACCCACGGTACGGTGAACTCAATCGCGAAAGAAGCGATTCTGGGGACGCGGCAGGCCGAGATGCTCGCGCAGCGTCGTCCCTTCGTAGTCGCGCCGAAACAGGCCACGGCGCTGTAGCTCGGGAATGACGTGCGCGACGAAATCCTCAAGCCCGCCCGGCAAGTACGGGAACATCACGGTGAAGCCGTCGCAGCCTTCGGTGAACAGCCATTCC
>WNFJ01215972.1_pt1 | contig 12219 bp, 12 predicted proteins | sample 5400461 | NCBI WGS metagenome assembly WNFJ01 (sample SAMN13153349, study PRJNA577476) | soil metagenome | isolation source: 115 cm saprolite on Douglas fir-dominated hillslope | place: USA:California | collected 2013-09-17
AGAGGCACTCAAGCGTGGCGCGAAGCGGGTATATGCGGGTGCGCGCAACGCAATCCGACATCCTGACAAACGCGTGACGCCTGTAACTTTGGACGTGACCAGCGCCTCGCAGATTCAGCAGGCGGCTGCCGAAATAGATACCCTTGACGTTCTTATAAATAATGCCGGTATTGCGATCTACGACGATCTGAGCAATTTCGAGGTGATCGAACAGCATTTAGCTGTCAATCTTTTTGGTCCGCTCAATATGTCGCGCGCTTTCCTGCCGCTGCTGACCCGCTCCCAAGGTGCTATCGTCAACAATCTCTCGTTGGTGGCGCTTGCAGCCTTGCCGATTATACCCGCGTACTCGATTTCTAAGGCAGCCGCGTTGAACATGACGCAATCAATGAGAGCAATCTTGGCTGGCCAAGGAGTAATGGTACATGCCGTCATGCTCGGCCCCATCGACACCGATATGAACCGCGGTTTTGAGATACCGAAAGCCTCTCCCGAGTCCGCGGCAGCGGGCATTTTCGATGGAATGGAGAGCGGGGAAGAGGAGATCTTCCCCGATCCAGTGTCCCAATCCATCGCTGAGGCATGGCGCACGGGCGCGGCCAAGGCGCTCGAGCGCCAGTTTGCGGCTTTCGTCCAGGCACCGGCGGAGAACCCTGTGTAACGGGGATTAGCGGGCTAGCCTTAGGGTCGCGTCTTATAGGGACTGTTACCCAAATCCTTTTTTGTAACAGCAAGGATGCAAAGACAGATCTTTGAACAGAAGTTAGCAAAGGTAAGCGTGCTACAAATTAAGTAATAGAGTTGAAATCGCCGCCAAAACCTGAGGTTATCCCTATCTCCGACACAACATCCGGGAGCTGTAAACTTCGCTACCTTTCTAACTTCTGTTCAAATGGTCCGTCTTTGCGAACTTGGCTCGTTATCCGAAGCGCGAATCGAGAATCCGGGCACCAGCAGTGCGAACATGACCACAGCGGATGCCAACTGGCTTTGAAATGGTAGTAAGTTTTTTTTGGTTTCAACTTTGTTCATACCGATCTTCCTTTTCTGCCGGACAACACAGCGATGAGATATAGAAAATTTCTGACTGATCTCTGTTTGTAGGGAATAAATTCAGATATTTCCAGGTCTAGTTCTTGGAGGCTTAGCGGACTACGTCACCGCAAGCAACCAGACTCCCCAGAACGAGAATTCTTATATGAAATTCGAGGCCCCCTCACTTTTTGTGTCCTGTGCGACACGGTCTCCCTCAAGAGCGCGCCAGGAGAAGGAGATTCACAACAATGGCAACGTCGGTCGACGTTTGTTTCTAATCGTGCTTGTTCTTTTGGTAAACGCTGCGCGTTTGCAAGCGCAGACCTATGGGATCACCGATTTAGGGGCGTTACCTGGAAACAGCACAAGCAAAGCCTATGGCCTCAACAATCTCGGGCAGGCGGCAGGCATATCAGATAGTGGCGCCGCGATCGCGACTTTGTTTCGCAATGGAACGGCCACGAACATGAACACGCTTAACGCTAATGTCTCCGTCGCGACCTGCATCAGCGGCTCCAGTCAAGCCGCAGGCTACAACATCTTTTACTCCGATCCGAACCCTATTTCCCGAGCATTTCTATACGGCAACGGAGGCATGACAGATATCCAATCGGACTCGTTGTTCCCTTCGGGTACTCGAGCGCATGGAATAAATAGCTCCGGAATGGTAGTGGGAGAAGGTTGGGTCAACAATTATAGCTTTCATGTCTTTTTATACGCCGGCGGCCGGATGGTCGATTTGGGTACTTTCCCCGGCGGCATTCAGGCTGTGGCATCCGCCATCAACGACGTCGGACAGGTGGTGGGGGTTTCTGACGGCGCGATAGCCGTCTCGAAGAAGACAACCCAACACTTCAGCCACGCGTTCCTTTATGCCAACGGTAAGATGGTTGATCTCGGGGCACCTTCCGGCGCTACCTACTCCCAAGCAACCGCCATTAACGGCAACGGCCAGATCGTCGGTGTCGCTGGATTCAGCGATGGCAGCCATGCCGTTCTCTACAGTAGCGGCGTCTGGACCGATCTGGGTAAGTTTCCCGGTTCTTCAACGACCGAGGCAACTGGAATCAATCTCTCTGGCCAGATCGTCGGCACCGCTTTTTTCCCTCAGCAAAGCTACCATCCGCCCATTCCGGGCAAGCACGTCCCGCTTATCGTCCGCAATGGCGCGCTCGTCGATCTTAATACCCTGATTGCCTCCAACTCCGGCTTCACCATAACGGATGCCATCGGAATCAATGATTCCGGTCAAATCCTCTGCAACGCGAAGAATTCAAGCAACGTAACGCGCGCTGTCCTGTTGAGTCCGAAATAACCACTTAATGAGTGGCCGCGATTATTCGTGTTGAATTAGAGAGTCACACCTTCAATCGCAGCGCTTGCTCCGAGCGGATGGCCGTAATACACCTTCGTGCCGCTCACCGGGATCTTTTTTGCTTGTCCGTTGAAAGCACTCCTAACCCCGCGGACGCGGGGTGCAAGGCCCAAAACTTTTCTTTGCCAATACCTATCGGCGTAATTGGGCCTAGCCCAGTGATGACAACTCGCTTCAATGTTTCTTTACTAAGACCCCACTGTTCCTGGGGGGTTGGTCGCAGGGGTTCGCCGGAAAAACGAGTGTTCTCCTCAGAAACCTAGATCGTAAAATTCGAGTTTTATTCTCGTCGCAGTGCAGGTTGCGATAAGAACTTCAGGAGCGGCTAACAGAATTAGCATTACTGAACGGGGATTGTGTGCGCAGTGAGATACGATACAGTTATCGGTAGCTCGAACTAACTTCGACTCTCCTAAGAGTCTTGTGCCTGGAAACGTCTGGCTGGCAAATCTCGCCCGACTGCACTACGTCGACTCACTTTGTCCGATAGTAACCTAAAATTTTCTCTCGGCTTGCTTGATCCACTTGACGACTTCCGCAAGAAATCTTTATGCAATCACTTAGTCATCAGTATTACTTAGCTTCGCCATCAGAGTAATTACAATAGGAACGGGCGCATCACGCGCATGTCCATAAAGATTAGGAGGCGCAAACGACCCCGCGTACGAGAATGAACAGAGCCGCCAATGAAATAACTACTGATGGGGTGGCCAAAAGCCGAGCGAAGCAGCGGGTTGCGACGGCATCAGTTGTCGCCAGCGGCGGCATTGCGACTCTGAAACTCATTGTTGGAGCGTTGACGGGAAGTCTTGGTCTGCTCGCTGAGGGCGCTCATTCTCTGTTCGACCTCGTCTCGACCGTGATCACTTTCCTGGTCATCGGTATAGCGGCGGTTCCGCCCGACGCCGATCATCCTTATGGTCACGAACGAGCCGAGAACCTCGGCGCCTTGGCAGGAATGGCACTCCTGGCGGCGACAGCGTTATTTATTCTTTATCACGCCTTCGAAAAGATCTTTTTTAGTCCGGCGGCACCGCAAGTGAACGTCTGGTCATTCGGTGTATTGGCGATTGCTTTGATAGTGGATCTTTGCCGGGTGAGAGCATTGCGCAGGGCCTCTAAGGATTACGGGAGCCAGGCATTAGCTTCTGACGCGGAGCATTTCACCAATGACATGCTTGGCACCGTGGCAGTATTAGCGGGTTTGGTGGTGGTTCTACTCTCCCGATCCTTAACCTTGCCTGGTTGGCTGGTGTCACGCGCCGACGCGTTCGCAGCTACGATTGTCGCGTGTATCGCGTTGCGATCGGCTTGGCGCCTAGGTACAGAAGCAATTCGGGCACTAATGGGCGACGTTCCAATAGCACTGACGGAAAAGCTGAAGCAGAGGGTGGAGAGTTTGGACGGAGTAGTAAAAGGTTCAACAGAGTTACGGACCCACTTCGTCGGGACGCGTCCGTACGTCGACGTAACGCTTGGCACGCCACGTGGAGGCTCTCTGGAAACCGCTCACCTTCTGACGGAAGTGGTCGAGAAAGCGATTCGAGCGGAGTTAGCGGGAGCTCAAGCAACAGTTCATGTTGAACCGAAAGCCATCCCTCACGAAGGACCGGCTGCTAGCCTTCGTGCCGTCGCTGATCGCCTCGGGTTACGCGTGCACAACGTTAATATTTACCTGATCGGGGACGAGACTCGGATCGATCTTGATCTCGAACTGGCAGATTCCCTCTCATTAGCGCAAGCACACAAGCACTCCGAGGACTTGGAGCACGCCTTGCGTGACGAGCTTTCGGATCGGGCATGTATGGCTGTCCACCTAGAACCACGAAGCGATAAGTTGCGCCCAGCAGAGAGGCGATCTTCTTCCACCCGGAAAGTTCGCGATGCCCTTTCAAAATTGCCGCAGGCGGCCAATACGCGCGTTCGGGATGCTCTGGTGACTGACGAGGGCTTAGTCGTGACTCTTGAAAGGGAATTCCCCGGCGAAATGTCACTCCGGGAGACCCACGAAGCGATGACAGAGCTGGAGCGCGATTTGAAGCTTCGTGTGCCGGATATTGTCAGGGTTCACGTTGATCCTGAAATCTTACCCAGTGAAGCAAAGGGGTGAGTATCGTCCGTTTCCGCCATTCCTTTTGCTTCGCCGGCTGCCGCCACTAGAACGAATTCGGCGGGGTGAATTGAAATCGTTTCGTTTCTTTAGCTTCTCTCGATCGTATAAACCAAGACCTTGGCTGCCTGAGCCCCTCGATGAGGGACTGCTACAAATAGCCGACCGGAATCTTGCAAGAAGAAACCAGTCCTAGCACCCGGCGCCGTTGTGATTTTTCCGGCGTGCTCGTAATGATCCGGATCACGCTGGCGGAGAATTTCTACCGCGCCTTCGCCTCCTATGACGTAAACCAGCCGCCGAGTTGTATCGTAGAAAACATCGTCGGCATCACCAACAGTTGGCAGCGTGTCTACACTTCGCCCAGAAGTTGTGTCTAGAACAACTAACCGCGCAGGTAATCGACATCCAACAAAAAGTCTCTTGTTGGCACTATCTAAGGCCATTGGATAATTGGCAAACGAAGCTCCAAGGCCCCACTTGGCAAGTACCAAACGTTTCTTTCGATCAAGCAGAGCAACCCCCAATTGCTTAGGGACGTTTACGTAGACCTGATCCCCTTTCTCTTCGAACTGAAATGATTCGGGATGGCTACCCAACGGGATCGATCCAACTTTTTGACCGGCCGAATTTATGATTGCGATTCCATTTCCGTAGCCAACCCAGACATCGCCGGCTTGTTGATCGTATCGGATATTGTCGGCGTCCTCACCAAGCTCCTGCGTATCCTGCAGAGCTAGAGATTTCCCGTCGTAGCCCCGAAGCTTTCCGTCTCCTCCCGTGGCAACATAGAGCTTGCCAGTTTTCGAATCATAATAGACACCCTGCGGCTCTTCGAGCCCTTTGATTTCGGCGGTCCGCTCGCCTTTTCGCAAATCGACGATTTCGACAGAACCGTTACCAAGAGCGGCCACGAATAAACGCTGTCCAGCTTCGTCTGCAGAGAAGTGGTCAATCCGTCCCTCCACGCCTGGCAATGGGATCTCTTTTTCTAAGCGCAGTGGCCCGGAACCTTCTGCATTGGCTGAAACGGCGGTCGGAAGCGCGAGTAGAAACGCCATGTTGCGCAATAGGAATCGGATTCGCATGTTCAACGAAAAGTTAGTTAGTGGGGGTGCGCTAGGATGGCGCCCGGTTGTGGTAATCGATGCAGGGATTTCATTCTTCTGTCTTGATCCATTCTTTCAGGAATCCTTGCGAGAGCTCTTTTGATTCGGAGACGAGCTTGCCGTAGTCAACCTCCATTGATTTGATGTTGTTGAGCGACGGGATCGTTTCGCGCACAGAGGCCTCAACTCCACCGGTCGCAAGCAGTTTCTGAATCTCTGGCCGCAACAAGAAGTCGATGCATTGTTTAGCACTGAATAACAGACAACAATCTGCTCAGCAGCTAGCGCATGAGCGAAGAATAGAAAAGCGATGGCGATGAAAACGACGCGGAGCTGAATTTTCATCTGCCATCACATCTTTGTTAGGTCCGATTGGGCGGTCGCAACGAGCCAGAAGCGACACTCCATGTCGCCTCTGCGGGTCAGCTAGGGTCGACTTGAGAAGGGCTCCTACTCGTCATTATCCTCATCTTCTTTCCCGACGCCGATGAGCTTTCCATCCTCAGCGACTTTGACCTCGATCTTTTCGCCACTCGCCTTCTGGACGTCAGCTTCGTAATAGGTTTTTCCCGCTTTAGTTTCTTTCGCAACTTCGGTGATCGTTCCTCCGCCGAGATTGTCTTGGATCGTCTTTTGCACCGGAGCCGGCAGCTCAGTCATCGTTAGCTTTTGCTTGTTTTCGTTTTTCTCGTTTTCCTCGTTGCCTGCGTAGACCAGTGCACCAATCGCCGAAATTCCGAGGAAGGCGGCTGCCACGATAGCAATAGTTTTTGTTTTCATTGGGTTGCTCTCTTTTTAGACTTCGATCTCTTTCAATGCGGTTCTTCCGCGATGAGCCAACGTACGGTGGCGCCTGGCACAACAGTACTGAAGAAACTCTTAAGAAATCTTCAGGAACGATGAAGTGGGACAGCGATCACCGCCGTTGGCATTTGCCGCATGCGAACACCGGCTGTAGTTCTCTGACTATTTGGGCATCACGATACGGAAGAGACTTCCCTTGCCGGATTCACTTTCCAGTTCGATATGTCCCCCTTGCCGTTCAACGGCCCATCGCGCGATGGACAGGCCGAGACCGGCACCTCCACTATCACGCGACCGCCCGCTATCGACGCGGTAAAATCGTTCAAAGATTTTCTGATGGTGCTCGAGGGCAATTCCCGGACCCTCGTCCACTACCTCTATCAAACCTGTTTTATCCTGCGATTTAATGCGCAGGCGGATCGTCGTCCGCTCGTCGCTGTAGCGAATTGCGTTTTGGACCAGGTTCAATAAGGCAAGGCGGAGAAGCTCAGGGTCGACAGCGATAACCAGCTGTTCGGCGGTGATTTCAATTCGTTGGTTTTTTTCCTCAGCCAATATCAGGAGCGTATCTCGGACTTCACTTACGAGATCCACTACATCGATCGGTTGCGGAGGAGGGGAAAGCTCGTCGCTATCTGCGCGGGCAAGCAGAAGCAATGTATCCACGAGATCGGTGAGCCGTCGCGTTTCTTCGAGCATGCTGGCGAGCGCTTCGCGCAGACTCTTACGATCCGCGTCGTCAAGCTGCAGGGCGGCTTCACCGACCGCCCGCAATGCAGTTAAAGGCGTGCGCAGCTCGTGAGAAGCATCTGCGGCGAAACGACGAAGTTCAGAAAACGAGTTCTCCAACCTCGCGAGGGTCGTGTTGAAAACCGCTGCCAAGCTGCCGAGTTCATCGTAAGGATTAGCCACAGGAAGGCGACCTCCAAGCGAGTCGGCGGTGATTTGCGTGGCGCGTGCGGCCATTTTGCCTACTGGCGAAAGAGACCGTTGAGCGAGAAGAAATCCACCCGCCGCGGATAGCGCGACGGCGGTTGGCAGTCCGAAAGCAAGAACGGTTCCGAGTTCCGCCAAAGCTCGTCGAAGCTCCACCTCGGATCGAAAAACCCGCAACGTAAAAGACTCACCTGCAAGTCGAGTTCCCTTTTCGAGGACGCGAACGTGAAGATGCCGCTCGGTCTCTGCCGAGAACGCTATGAAGCCAGCATCGAGATGCGTGATCGGCGAAAGGATTTTCCAGTCGCTGGACGGTCCTTCGTGCAGCACCCTTGAGCCGCCGGGAGACAATATTTCGATCCATGGATCAATTTGTTGGTCGGTCTCATTTTCGTCTGAATCTTCACCATAGCCCTGCCAATGCAGCTGACCCGCAGCATCGCGTATCACCCGAGATTCAACCAACTCAAAATCTCCACGCAGTTGGCCATCCAATTGCGCAACCAACCGTCGGTTCACGACGAAAAACACCATTCCGCCGAGAGCCAAAAGAATAACCGTCGAGGTAGCAGCGTACCAGACCGTTAGTCTGAGGCGGAGGGAACGTCGCTGCCACCATCGCCTCATTCAATATCGCCCTCTCGCAACACAAAACCGACGCCTCTGACGGTGTGAATCAACCGGCATGGAAAATCATCGTCGATCTTGCGTCGCAAGTGGGCGATGTGGACGTCGATCACGTTATTAAGTGGTGTCACTCGTCGCACCTCTTGCCACACCTCTCTTGCCAGCGTCTCCCGGCTTACGATTAGCCCCGCGTTTGCCACTAAGTAAGTGAGGAGATCAAATTCGCGCAGTGTTAGCTCAATTGACCTGCCTGCTCGAATGACCCGGCGAAGAGTCAGATCAACCTCAAGGTCCGCGACCCGCCAATAGGTTTGACGTTCTTCGGTCCGAGAATCAGCCGTTGTTCGGCGCAAGAGGGCTCGAAGCCTAGCGCCCAACTCCGTTAGGGCAAACGGCTTGATCAAATAATCATCGGCGCCGCCATCGAGCCCGGCGACTCGATCCTTTAAAGCATCGCGCGCCGTGAGCAGCAGGACCGGCTTCTTGAACCCTCGAGCGCGCAAGGTCTTCAACACTTCCAAGCCGCTCCGACCAGGCAACATCCAATCAAGAACAATGGCGTCGAAGGGGTAGCTATTCGCTAGAAAGAAACCTTCCTCGCCCGTTGACGCCAGGGAGGGAATGAAGCCTTCGGCCTTCAAACCGTTTAATGTGGCGCGAGCGGTTTTCGCCTCATCCTCGATCAAGAGGATTCTCGCTCCACTTGAAGCACTCACCGGGTCGGACTTTCTAGGTGGTCGGACTCTGCTTTTGTCATCGATTCACGTATTCGGCCATCAAGTTCTACGATGCCCGGCCACCACCAAAAAAGGAACTAGGAATCGGACTTAGCGTATTTCTAGTTGTTGGCGGCTAATGGCTGAGTGTTGAGAGCGGATTTGACCGCTTGAGCTAAGGCCAGTGCTTTTCCTCGCCCGTAGTAGTGAAGAAACATCATCCGCGGGTTCTCTCCCGTCATGTGTTGGTGAATAGCAACGATGTTAATCCCGTTGCTGCGAAGCGCTTTTAGAACTGTCTGGAGCTCGTTTTCAAGCATGACAAAATCACCGACCACCAGCGCGTCGTCCGATGTGCCAGCGAATGCCGCCCACGTGTTAACTCCCATGGTATTTCCGACGGTGCACCCGCACTCCATTTTTGTCTCACGCCCGATAGTAATTTTATACATACCATCCTTCGCATCGCCCTTTTGGGCAAAGACTTGGCTAATTGCTTGGCCATCAATCGAGCTCTTCTCCGGGAGCTGGCCCAAGCCGAAAGACTTTGCCGGCTGGGCATTCGCCGCGCGGATTTCCTTCACCTTATCAAAGATTGCGCGAACGCCTTCAGCCAGTTTATCCACGGCGCCTTCACCGCCGATGTGCATGAAGTAAACTTTCGGATCGTCGAAAAAGAAGTGATTATGCAGCGCGGTTACTTCGAGCCCCTTGTCCAGCGCTACACTCATCACTGAGTTCACTTCGTCCTCGAAGAGAACCATGTCGCCCATCACCATCACATTATCCTTAGTTCCTGGGGTGAAGGTCGCCCATGAGGTAAATCCCATAAAAGGGGCAAGCCGGGCCTGATCAACGGTGATCGCAACATCAGTCCTTGGTTTGCTGACCTTAAAGGTGTTCTCCTTTTCGTTCGCGACGCCTTTAAGACCGATGATGGATTCGATCTTCGCGGTGTCCAACCCGTTTTCAGCAGCTAGACCGATCGAAGCGGGAAAAAACAGGAGGATAGTACAGAGGCTAACGGGAGCGAATATCGTGAGGAAACGAAAAGATTGACACTTCATGGAGGTTCTCCTAGTAGTAAGAGCGATAGGTTACATGTGTTACATGGAGCAATATCCGTGTCAAGCAAGCGCTCCGATTTCTTAGCTGTCTCCGCTGTTTCGCCAACATCTGACGGGTCAGTGTGCAGATTTAATTGGAGGAATGGTTACAGAAAATATCCTTAAGAATTGTTAAGAATTTACGGCTCTCCGGCAGGCGAGAGACGTTGGCCTGGGGAGCACCAAGCATATGAAATGGATTACCCGAGAAAGAGTGAAAGTAGATCGTGTGGCTTGTCCATGGCTCATCAAGAAGTTTGTGGACCAAGATGCTGAATTTTACTTTGTCCCCGTCGACAAAGTCGGGAACGAAGCTCAACGGCTCGGTGCCACCCCATTCGACGTGAAAGGCGTGGAATTGGGGCACCACGGCAAAGAGTGCTCGTTCGAAGCAATATTGAAAAAATACAATCTAACGAGCGATCCTTCGTTGGTACTGCTCGGTAAAATCGTTAATGGAGCCGATACCGACAACACGCTCTGGAATCAACCAGAAGGCGCAGGACTTGAAGCTATTGCGGAAGGCTTTCGGCACTTAGACTTCAAAGACGACCACGAACTGAATGCGGCAGAGAGGATCGTGTATGACGCTCTCTATGCCTACTGCCAGGAGATGGTCCGCCAAGGGAAACCGGACGGGATGTTCAAATGAAAGCGAGAAAAGGCTAAAATAAGGATGAGTTTGCAACTATTAGGCCACATCGAACTGCCGGGGAACCTCAAACCCGGCGGCTTCGATCATGCGGCCGTACACTGCTGCTCGGGTAGACTCTCTACGCGTTTTTACCTAAAACACATCGTGCAGCCGTTTACGTTGACCAAGGATAGGCGCCTCCCTCAGTTCTGAATACGAGATCGTCCAACAGTGACCAGCGCCTACCGCTTCTTACCATCCGACGAACGGCTAGCAACCTTCATCAAATGTGACCTTTGCCAAACTGCCAGCTGACGGCTACCTCTTATTTGGGACTCGTGTGATCCGCATGTTTGCCTACGGCTTTCTGTCGGTCGTACTCGTGCTGTATCTGGCGCAGTTGGGGCTAAGTGAAGGTCTCATCGGGTTGCTCCTTAGCCTCACGTTGATCGGAGACGCTGCGATCTCACTTTGGATGACGACGACAGCGGACCGGATCGGCAGGCGCCGGATTCTCATAGCTGGCGCCTCGTTGATGCTGTTCGCCGGCGTCCTCTTTGCCGTGACGGATAAACTGGCGCTGCTGGTGATCGCCGCGATCATCGGGGTGATTAGCCCAAGTGGTTACGAGGTGGGGCCGTTCCTTCCGGTGGAACAAGCTGCGTTATCCCAGATCATTCCCGACACAACACGCACGCAAGTCTTTGCCTGGTATAATCTGGTCGGATCATTTGCGACCGCGGCTGGCGCACTTTGCGGCGGAGTCCTAACCGAGGTTCTGCAACAAGTGGGAGTCACCTCCCTGAACAGTTATCGTGCGGTGTTAATTCTCTACGGAGTGATGGGAGTGATACTCGCCGCGGTCTTCACCCAATTATCGCCCCGAGTGGAGGCTGTCCATGCCGACGGCCCGCAAACTCCAACCCGTTTCGGATTGCATCGCTCTTGCAGTATTGTGCTGAAGCTGTCGACATTATTCGGTTTGGACGCATTCGCCGGCGGTCTTGTCGTTCAGAGTCTCGTGGCTTATTGGTTTCATATTCGTTTTGGCGTTGAACCCGCGGCCCTCGGGGCGATCTTCCTCGGAGCCAACATCCTGGCGGGAGGCCTGGGTAGCGGCTCGGATCGGCCTGGTGAACACCATGGTGTTCACTCATCTCCCTTCGAATGTGTTGCTCATGCTCGTTCCACTGATGCCGAACCTCCCGTTAGCGATCGCGGTTCTATTCGCACGTTTCAGCATCTCGCAAATGGACGTGCCGGCGCGGCAATCCTATACCATGGCTGTGGTCGCTCCCGACGAACGTTCAGCGGCTGCCGGCATTACGGGGATTGCTCGATCGATCGGCGCCGCGATTTCGCCGGCGATCGCCGGTGCATGCTTCAGCAATCCTTCGCTGCTTGGAGCTCCATTCCTTTTGGCCGGTGCTTTGAAGATCATATACGACGTTCTGCTTTACCGAGGCTTCAGAGATCGAAGAACAACAGCGTAGGACCAGTAACCAGGAATCAGTAAATCACTGATCAGTAAGCCGGCCCGCTTATTGTCTAATCTGCCCGCCAAGCGATCGGCTCAAACTGTGGTTCCAGCTGAGCTCGGCCGATGTCGGGCAGATTCATCTCGATTAGTGTAACCAGGCTATTGGAAATCGTTGCCGCAAGTGCAGAACGCAAAGGAATGCTCTCAACTGATCTGCAGCGCTTTCAACGTTGCGTTGTCGATCCGACCGGTAACCGGTATTTTATCGACTGATTGGAACCAGCGGA
>WNFJ01109506.1_pt1 | contig 12218 bp, 11 predicted proteins | sample 5400461 | NCBI WGS metagenome assembly WNFJ01 (sample SAMN13153349, study PRJNA577476) | soil metagenome | isolation source: 115 cm saprolite on Douglas fir-dominated hillslope | place: USA:California | collected 2013-09-17
CGCCCAGGCGTTGTCGTCATCGACCTCTCCGGGGCTGGCAGGCTGCGGGTCGACCGACCACAGCCCCTCCTGTCCGGGTGCGGGCTCGCGAGGACGCGTCCTGCCGGTGGGCGCCGATGCGCGCTTGCTCGCGGTGGCCGTCGAAAGGCGACGGAAGTTAATGGGCAACTTCAGCTTGGCCCGGACGCGGTGCTCGAAGAGGTCGTCCAACGCAGCGTCCCCGCCGGCCGCCAGTGCTTCCCCCAAGAGGAGGAAGCCGACGTCGCTATAGAGGGCACGAGCGGCTCGGGGCTCGATGGCGCTGGTCGATTTCGCCGCATTGACCACCGCGCGCCGCGCCTTCTCGCGGATCTTCGCTGGACATCTGGGCACCAGAAGTTGTGGGAAGGTCTGCATGGCCACCGCAAAATAGGGGACGAAGGCGGGAAGCCCCGCGCGGTGGCTGAGCAGGTCCTCCAGGGTCACTCCACCCCGAGCGGCCTTGGCATCCGGGAGCAGCGCGTCGAGCGTGGTCTCGGGAGCGAGCTTTCCCTCGTTCCACAAGCTCATGAACAACGAAGTGGTGCAGATGACCTTCGTCAAGGAAGCGAGATCGAACGGCGTCTGGAGGTCGACCCCTCCCGCGGCGCCCTGGAACGCGCATTGGCCGCGAAAGAACACCGTTGCCTGGGCGCTCGGAAAGACGCCTTGGGCAACTCCCTCTTCGAGCAAAGTCTGGACCGCAGCGCCTCTCATGGGGGGATTGCTGTCTCGGCGACGGCGGGCTCGAGGAATTCGAGGCGCCGCCCGGTGGCGTCCAGGCGAACCAGGCATCCGAGGGGAACTGCCCAGTTCGCCTCGCCGTGTCCGATCGGAAATCCGGCGGCACAGGGCAACCGCGCTTCCGCTGCGAGCCCGTGCAGGACGTCGGCGCTGGAGTAGTCCGCGCTGTTCTCCTCGCAGGAGGTGAGCTCTCCTAGCGCGATTCCCCGCACCTTTTTGAAAATTCCGGCCAGCCGAAGGTGGGTCCACATCCGGTCCAGGCGGTAAGGGCGCTCGCCGACGTCTTCCAACAGAAGGATGGCGCCGCTCGGCTCGGGGAAATAGGGCGTGCCCAAAAGCCGCGTGAGGACCGAGAGGTTTCCTCCGATCAGCGGTCCTTCGACGATGCCTGGAATGAGGCAGTCGGTCGCCGAGAGCGCATCGGGTGGATTCGTGGACTCGAGCACCGAATAGAGTCGATCGACCACCGGGCGAGGCGAGCGTCCGAGCTGCGTCACCACCGGTCCATGAATGCTGATCCGGCCCGCGGACTGGAAGCTGGCGTGGAGCGCGGTGACGTCCGAAAAGCCGACCAGCGGTTTAAGAGGCAAGCCGCGGAAAGAGATTGAGTCAATGAGGCGGATGCTTCCGTATCCGCCGCGCGCGCAGAACACCGCCTTGGTTTGCGGATCCCCGAAAGCGCTGGTGATCTCCCCGAGGCGCCGCGCGTCATCCCCGGCCAGATACCGTTGCGAGGCGAAGATCCCGTCACTCCATCGAGGCGAGTAGCGTCGGGAAAGGACCTCCAGCCCTGCGTCGAAGCTCGCGCGATCCCCCCCGGTGCGATCACGCTTACCGGATCCCCAGGATGCAGCGGCGGAGGCTTGAGAAACCTCATCGAACGCCAGGCAAGCCCGCGACAGAAACTATTCTCCCGCGAAGTGTCGGATGCATGTTGTGAATCCTTTCCTTTCGCCCGGAGAGGTGTCGCACCGGGGTGGTTGCGGCGTCAAGCGATCTCGCAGTTGAGGGTGCTGTGCCTAGCGACGCGTGGATGGGGTACTTGCCGGGGACTAGCCGTACACCAGGAGGCAACTCTCTGCTTTGCGTGCAGCCAAAACCACATCGACAGCGAAACTCAGAGTGATACCTTTCGCCCTTGCTTCGTCAGGGATCCAAGGGGGGAAATTGACATTTATCAAGATACCGTCGCATGAGTTTTGGTCTCAAAATCCGGCGTCTGTTTGTATATTGAGCGGAAGCCGAGAAGAGGTTGAACGGCGATGGATCAGGATCTGCGGGCGGCGCCCCTCCAATGGATCGCCACTATTCAGAGCGACACGCTGGCCAGATACGGAGTGCTGCTGCCGATAGGTTTGACCCAGACGATGGACCTATTCGTAAGGCGTCTCTGCCTGAAGAGGCTCCGTGTCTCGTTGCCGATGTCACGTCGGCTGTATCAGCGCTAGAAGGCAAATCGTCTGATCGTGGGTTGCATCAAGATTACGCTCACGGGTGGCTGCCCTTTGCTGGCGATGGTCATCGAGGCTCCGCACTCACCGATGGTCCGCAAAGGCATTGCTCTCCTCGCGCTGGCGCTTTGGTTCATGGAAGAGCGGCTGCGTGCGCGCGGAGTCTCCGTGCACCGTCAACAGGCGGACGCGATCACGCTGCGAATTCCTTCCCGTCTCCCCTCTGAATTTCTATCCGTGCGACACCTCCCTTCGGCTGGGAGAAGGCACATCTCACAACCGTGCCCTCCCTCGAGCGAGTCTGAGAAGAAATCCAAGAGAGCTGCCTCAAGGTCACGGGCCTGGCCGTAGGCGCTGCTCAAGCCAGCGACGCAAGACGGAAAAAAATTCGGGACGCACCGCCTTCTCGCGCCACGGGTAGTGCCCGCAGCGATCCCACTCGATGTATTCGATTTGTGGAAGCAGTGGCCGCAGGCTGGCGCAGATCATTTTGCCGGGGTGTGGGTCGGCAGCACCGTGCAGCATCAAGATAGGCGAGTGGATGGAGGCAAATGCAGCGGGATAGATACCGTCTGTCTGTAGCCGGACCATGTCGTCCCACGTTTCTTGGTACGCGATCGCATCGCATGCGAGCGAAACCCCGGGAGGATCCGTTGCTGCGAGATCGTGAGAGTACACGGGGAGCAGCAGCTCGCCGAGTTGGGTGAGGCGCTGGTCGGGATCGGATACGTCATCGCGTAGATGGTCGATGCGTTTCTTCAAGGCAACGTCGATGCGCTCGTCGAGCGTCTGCTGCATGCGACGGCGCGAGGGGAGATCGAATGTCCCGCAACCAATGAGTACCAGTGGCCCCGCTTCATCCGGGTGTGTCGCCGCGTAGGCGAGCGCGAGCATGGCTCCCCACGAAGAGCCGACAAGAGCCGGTCGGAGGCCTCCGCAGTGTGAGCGCACGACTTCCAAGAGGTCGTCGACGTGGCGATCGACCGTCAGCGGCACGCTTCCACTGCTGCGTTGGAGCGGCTCGAAAGCCCGGAAGTGATCAGCCAGCCCTTGCGCGACGGGAGCCATGTCCCCGGGGGCTCCAGGGCCGCCGTGCAACACGACCACAGAGGGTCCCGCCGTCCCGTAGGTGCGCATTCGTATCGGAGGGAGTTGATCCATCGCCGTTCGACTTTCACTATCCCGCGACGTTCTGCTCTTGCAAATCGGCGAGGATCGCATACCCAGTTGGGATGGCGCCTCGACTTCCACCCCCGATATTGCCCTCCTGGCTCGAGGCGATGGTCCGACCCTTCGACCGCTACCTCGTGCAGGTCGGAGACTACCGGATGCACGTGATGGAGCGCGGAACCGGGATGCCAGTGCTGCTGTTGCACGGAAATCCGACCTGGGGATTTTTGTACCGGAAGGTGGCAGCGGCGCTCGAAGGCGAACCTCTCCGTCTGATCATGCCCGACCTGGTTGGCCTGGGGTTTTCAGAGCGGCCGCGAGAGAGTTCGTTCCACACCCTCGCGCACCACGCACATCAGATCGCGGCGTTGCTCGACGCCTTGGAGCTAGAACGGGTCATTTTCGTAGGACAGGACTGGGGAGGGCCGATCGGATGTTGCGCCCTCGCCGCGCGTCCGGAGCGCCTGGCTGGCTTGGTGGTTCTGAACACCGTGCTGGGGCCGCCGAAGCCGGGATTCCGCGGGACGTGGTTCCACCGGTTCAGTCGGATTCCCCTCGTAAGCGAGATCGCCTTTCGACTGTTGGGGTTTCCACAAGCCCGGTTGGCGTGGGCGCAGGGGGACCGAACCAGTATCAGCGGCAAGGTGGCCGAGGCGTACCGATATCCGCTTCGAGGATTTCGGAACAACGCGGCGCCGCTTGCGCTCGCCAGAATGGTCCCTGATTCGTTGGAGCACGAGTCGGTGAAGCCGCTGCGTCGTTGCCAGCAGCTCGTAGAGAGTTTTCGCGGGCCGGCGGCGATCGTCTGGGGCAAGAGCGACCCGATTCTCGGCCGAGCGCTGGGGCGAATCGAGAGGCTGTTGCCCAACGCGGCGGTGACGACGACGACCGCGGGTCATTTTCTTCAGGAGCAAGTGCCGTCGGAGATCGCCGAGGCGATTCGGGGCGTTGTAAAGCGTGCGGGGTGAATCGCTGAGGAGATTCGAGGTGGATAAGTCGGACTGGACCATTGACACCCGCGATTGGCTTCCCTACAAAAGCCCCGTCATTCCCCGATAGCTCAGCTGGTAGAGCGGGTGACTGTTAATCACCATGTCCGTGGTTCGAGTCCACGTCGGGGAGCTGAGACCATACGGGAAAGGAGAAACCCATGCGCGAATTCATGTTGTACATCCGCAACGACGGCAGCGAGTTGCGAGCCGAGCAAATGCAACCCTTCCTCGCGGCCTGCGAGAAGTACATCGAAGAACTGCAGCGTGCGGGGAAGCTGATCGCCGCGCAGCCGCTTGGAGACGAAGGAAAGGTGATCTCGCAGTCCGGAAGCGGCTGGTCTGAGCTGCCCTACCGCGCCAGCGAGGTCAACGCGGGCTACTACCACATTCGAGCGGACGATCTCCGGGACGCCGTCGCCATCGCCAAGCGAAATCCTGAATTCAAATACCGGCCGACGGCAAGAATCGAAGTCCGGGCGATCAAGACTTCCGAGGACACCACCGGCTACGTCTACCCCGCGGAGGCAACCCCTCCGTCGTAGTCTTTGCGGCACTCTTGGGCATGACGGCAGTTAGCCCTTGATCGCGCGCCGACGTCCACAACGCATTGACGTTCATGCGCAGCGGATGCAGCTTGACCATCTGGTCGTAGAGCTCGCGCGCCGTCGTGGCCGTCTTGGCGATCCCGTCGAAGTCGCGAATGTACTGCCGACTCTCCTCGAGGATTCGCGGACTGTCTTCGTTTCCGGGCTGCTTGTGTCCCGCAATCACCGCGCCCGGCTTCAGCGACTCGATCCTATCGAGCGCGGCGATCCATTCGCGTCGTTTCTGCGGGTTGGACTCGGCGAGCAATTGATGAACGCCGTACCAAGGTTCTGATCGAGACGACTTCGGAAACCGTGCTGCGCACATCTTGCTCCACGCCTCGGGCGGACGCCACAACCTGATAAAGCCGAGGCTCGGGTCTCTGGCCACAGACGCGCGCTCCGTGGCCGGAAGAGTTCAAATCACGAGAAGCTGCGTGCGGGGGCCGCGGGTTATGCGACGTCGAGGGTCGTCACGCGCCGGAGCTCGCGAGGATGCCTCGTATCTTCGAAGGGCCGAGCGCGGTGCATCGTGGCGCGGTTGTCCCAGATCAGGAAATCGCCGACGCGCCACGCATGGCGATACACGAACTGCGGTTGAGTGGCATGTTCGATCAAATCGCGTAGTAGGAGCCGCCCTTCGGGAACAGGCCAATCGACAATGCGTGATGCGTGCGACGCGAGATAGAGTGCGCGACGGCCCGAGCGCGGGATCGTCCTGACGACTGGATGAACGGCGCCCTTCAATAGCTCCTGCTCGTCCTCGGAAAATTCGAACCCGAGCGTCTGACGCGAGTAGGCGATTGAATGGTGAGCGCGAAGGCCCTCGAGCTGTGCCTTCATCTTGGCCGGCAGCGCGTCGTAGGCGGCGCGCATATCGGCGAACTCGGTTTCGACAGGAACGGACGGGACGATTCGCGCTGAGAGCATCGAGTAACGTCCCGGAGGATCCACGAACGAGGCGTCGGTATGCCAGAGGCGATTGCCGAGCCCGTACATGCGGCGGCGGTCGCCGGGCGGCAAGACCTCGCCGGTCTCGTTGAGGTTCGAGATGTCGGTGAGCGCCTCGTTCCCCAAGCGGCTCTTGCCAATGGCGGCGGCGCCGGTCCGCGAGTGGAGCTGGCCGTCAAGGCGCTGCGCGAAGTCGAGCTGTTCTGCGTCGGTGAATGATTGATCGCGGAAGATGAGCACGGCGTACTCGTCCATCCCCTGGCGAATCTCACCGAGCGTCTCGCGATCATGAACCCGGCGAAGGTCGACGGGGCTGACCTCGGCGAGGAACTGCGGGTGAAGCTTTTGGAATTTCAGCGACACCGCTCCAGAAATAGGCTCACCGTGGACGGAGAGTCAAACGTTCCTACCACCGGCTCGTTTGCAGGCTGCAACATGGCAGGCGCATGTCCTGCTCTTTCATGCTGTCAAACGCGAAAACACGAGGGTCTGACGATTCTGACGCGAGCTTTTGCAGAAAACGGTACGTTTTTCGGACCGATCTTCAACGGCGCTAGACTTGGATCTCCTGGAACACGATGAACCAGTTGGCGACATGGAGAGGGCGCGCCGAGGTCGATGTGTGCCAACTTGGCTCGTGCGACTGCGGTAAGCGCGTAGGTTCGCGTGGCCGCTCCGCGCTTGGCTGAGCCGACCGCCAATCGGGGGGTCCTCTGCTTTTCGCCAGCTTCGCCGCTCGGAAATGGGAGCTCGCCAGGAGATTGGAGTCGCGCCTCCTCCACTCGCCGCTATTTCAGGACTGACCGCAGGTCCTCGAGCCTGTCGAAGAGCTGCCAGATATAGTCGTCCGTGCCTTTCACGCGATGCGGATGGAGATCGGCGAGCCTGGGATCGTTGCAATAGCCGTCGAAAGCATCCTTCGAGGCCCATTCGACGAGGATCAGGACCGAGCGCGGCTTGATCTCGCCCGCCGCGGTTTCGCGGAACTTGCCGAGCGCGACGACGCGGCCACCGTGGGCCTGCACCTCTTTGGCCGATCTTCGCGAATAGGCCAGATACTCTTCCTTGTTCGCGATGTTGAACAGGTTGAGGGCGTAGACGGGGCTACCCATTGAGTCCTCCGCTAAGCTACCTTTTGTTTCCCTTTCGTACTTCCGTCACTCTCTAGCTCACGCAAAGTAATTGCAACTTGTGATTGCGCTGCCTAGCGCCGCAAGCTTGGCCAGAAGTGGGGCACGACATGCGAAGCAGAGCAGTCTAGCGCGGACGGGCAGACCTTGAAGAAGAGGACGATACCGTAACCCTCGGCAACGCCCGGTCGCAGCCGGGCAGAGGCCCTAAAGATTCGGCGTCACTGCCCGGTGATTGCGTCGAGAATGGTCTCGGTCTTCCGGTGGTGACGGCAATGAAACACATGCCGCACTGAATCGCGGCAAACCGAGTCTTTAAGAAGACTGCGCCGCTTGCTCTTATTAAAGATGCGTTGAATATGGGCCAAGGCTGATTTGCGGAACCTGTCCTTGGCGAGCCGTCTCGACGAGGGAGGATGGTCATGGTGTTTGGCGCACAATCCACCACCGACGAAGTCCTCGAAGGGGTCGATCTCTCAGGCAAACGGATCGTCGTCACCGGGGTCTCCGCTGGCCTCGGCGTCGAGACGGTCCGTGCGCTCGCCGCGCACGGCGCCACGGTCGTGGGCGCTGCGCGCGACCTCGCCAAGGCGCGCACCGCGACTGAGTCAGTGCTGGCGGCTGCGGCGAACGGTGGCGGCGTCGAGCTCGTCGCGCTCGATCTTGCTTCGCTGGCCAGCGTCCGCGCCGCCGCTGACGCGATCGTTGCGCAGGGCAGGAAGCTCGATGCGATCATCGCCAACGCGGGCGTCATGGCCTGCCCGCAAGGCAAGACGGCGGACGGCTTCGAGACGCAGTTCGGCACCAACCACCTGGGCCACTTTGTGTTCGTCAATCGCCTCGCGCCGCTCCTCCAGGGGGGCGGACGCATCGTCATCCTTTCTTCGGCCGGTCATCGCTTCTCCGATGTCGATCTCGATGATCCGAATTTCGAGCACACGCCGTACCAGGAATTCGTCGCCTACGGCCGCTCGAAAACCGCGAACGTGCTCTTCGCGGTCGGCCTCGACCGGCGCCTCAAGGGGCGTGGCGTTCGCGCGACCTCCGTGCACCCGGGCGCCATCCAGACTGACCTGAGTCGCTATATGACGCCCGATCTCGTCCAACAGGCAACCGGCGGCAAGGGCATCGGATCAAGGCGCGGCGACGACAGTGTGGGCGGGCTTCAAGGCTCCGGCCGAGGAAGTCGGCGGGCGCTATTGTGAGGACTGCCATGTTGCCGCGATCACCAAGGACCTGACCGTGCGGGTTGGCGTCCGGGCCTACGCTCTCGACCCCACGCGCGCCGACGCGCTTTGGACAAAGAGCGAAGAGATGGTCGGGGAGCACTTCCCATTTTCATGAAACGAAACCGCACGATCGTCTCGGCTCTTCTTGCCACCCTCGTACTCCTCAGTTGCCTTTCCGCTGCTTCCGGCGAACCCACTCAACGTCAGTCCCTGGCCTATCTACCCGTCCGCGCCCGCCACGGCATGGTCGCGTCCGCGGATGAGACCGCCTCGAAGGTCGGCGTCGAGATTCTCAAGCGCGGTGGAAACGCAGTAGACGCAGCGGTCGCGGTGGGACTCGCACTGGCCGTCACCTGGCCACGGGCCGGAAACCTTGGGGGCGGGGGCTTCATGCTGATCCGCAAAGCGGATGGCACAACGACGGCAATCGATTACCGCGAGACTGCCCCTGCCAGCGCAGATCGCGACATGTATCTGGCCAAAGATGGAAACCTTGTTCCAGATGCTGCGCTCGCTGGCTATCTGGCCGCCGGTGTTCCCGGGACGGTTGCCGGTCTTGCGTTGGCGCTCGAGAAGTACGGCACGCTGAAGTGGCGGGATGTGATTGAACCGGCCCGTCGGTTGGCGGCCAACGGAATCACCATCGGTTACCCTCTTTCCTTCAGCCTGCGTCAGGAGAGCAAGCTTCTGGAGCAATTCGCGGAGAGCCGTCGGATTTTCCTGAAGAATGGAAAATTTTATGAAGAGGGTGAAAGGCTCAAGCAGCCCGAGTTGGCGGAAACGCTTCATCGTTTGAAGACGTATGGACCGCGCGAGTTTTACGAGGGACGGACCGCGCAGCTGATTGTCAAAGCGATGGAGGAGCATCACGGATTAATCACCCGCGAGGACTTGAAGAGCTATCGGGCCGTGGAGCGAAAGCCCGTGGCCGGAAATTACCGCGGTTACGAGATCCTCACCTTTCCGCCTCCCAGCTCGGGCGGAACTGTTTTGATCGAAATGTTGAACATCCTGGAGCAGTTCGAGCTTTCGAAAATGGGGCACCCATCTTCTGCCCAATATCATTTGATGATTGAAGCGATGCGGCGCGCCTTTGCCGACCGCGCTGAGTTTTTCGGCGATCCCGATTTCGTTCGCGTCCCAGTGGCTGGACTCACGTCGAAGCAGTATGCGGCGGATTTGGCGCGATCGATTGACCGCAATCGTGCAACGCCGAGCGCAGAGATCAAGGCCGGTCATCCCTCCCGGGATGAGGCGTACCAGACCACCCACTACAGTGTGGTGGATGCGTCTGGAAATGCCGTCGCAAACACCTATACCCTCAATAGCGGTTATGGCAGTGGGGTGACCGTACCCGGGGCGGGCTTTCTGCTGAACAACGAGATGGACGACTTCACTGCCAAGCCCCTCACCCCAAACCAGTACGGATTGATCCAGGGCGAAGCAAACGCGATCGCCCCGGGTAAACGGCCGCTCTCATCGATGACACCCACCATCGTGTCAAAGGACGGCAATTTGCTCTTGGTGCTTGGAACCGGCGGTGGGCCGACGATCATCAACCAAGTTTTGCAGGTGATCGTCAACATCGTCGACCATTCGATGAGCATTCGGCAGGCCATTGAAGCCCCGCGCATCCACCATCAATGGCTTCCGGACGTCGTCAACACTGAGCCGTTTGGGCTAGCAGATGACGTGGTCACTTCCCTCACGGCAAAGGGACATCGGCTGAAGCCCTACCCGGAGACGCCCTACCCGGGAGATGTCGAGGGGATCATGATCGAGGCAGGGAGCGGAATTCGCCTTAGCGCCTCCGATCCCCGAAACCCCAACGCGCGCTCGGTCGGATACTGAATGAAAAGGAGTCCAAGATGAACCCCCGGGTCGCGCTCCGAGAGCTTCCGCTGGCGCTGAAGGGCGATGGTCGCCCGATGCAGATCGCCATCTCCGAGGCGCTCCGATCGGCAATGCAGGACGGCAGGCTTCGGCCGGGCGCCCGGCTGCCATCTTCGAGAGACCTGGCCCGTCAGCTTCGGGTCGCGCGCGGCACGGTCGTCCTTTCCTACGAGCGATTGCGAGCCGAGGGCTATCTGAAGGGCGCGCGCGGAGCAGGAACGATGGTGGTCGAAAGCCTGCCCGAGCGGTGGTTCGCGCCGAGCAGCCCTCGTGCGACCACGGTCAAAACCGAGCGCAGCATCACCCTCTCGAAGCGGGGCGAGCGCCTCTCGCGCTCACCCTTCACGATCGGCTTATTGCCGCCACCTCGGCCATTTCGCCCGCATGCGCCGGCGGTGGATGCCTTTCCGGGCGCGCTCTGGGGGCGCCTGATCGCGCGGCACTCGCGCGACGCCCGGCCCGATCGCCTCCGCGAAGCCGACCCGCGGGGCTACCGGCCTCTTCGCGAGGCCGTCGCCGAGCACTTGCGCGTCTACCGCGGCGTGGTGGGCAGCGCGGATCAAGTGGTGATCGGCGCCGGTACGATGCAGATCTTAAGCCTATTGGCCAGCCTCCTCCTGAAGGAGGGCGACGCCGTCTGGATGGAGGATCCGGGCTTCTTCGGCGCCACCCGGGTCCTGCGAAGCCTGGGCGCCCAGCTCGTTCCCGTCCCGGTGGATCACGCCGGCATCGACGTCGAGGCTGGCATCGCGGCAGCCCCCGATGCGCGGATGGCCTATGTCACTCCAGCGCGGCAGACGCCCCTCGGAGCCACCTTGACGCTCGAGCGCCGGGTGAGGCTCCTCGAGTGGGCCCGTCAAAGCGGCGCCTGGATCTTCGAGGACGACTACGACAGCGAGTTCCGCTACGAGGGGCGGCCGCTGCCGGCGCTGCAGGGCCTCGATCAGCACGGCGTCCTCCTCTACACCGGTACCTTCACCAAGACGATGTTCCCCGGTATCCGACTGGCGTTTGCGGTCCTGCCGGATGCGCTGGTGGACCCTTTTGCATCGGCGCTGTCTCTGCAATTGCGCCACTTGCCGCTGCTCCCCCAGCTCGCTCTGACGGATTTCATCACCGAGGGACACTTCGGGCGCCACCTGCGGCGGATGCGAGTGCTCTATGCGGAGCGGCGAGAAGCCCTGCTCTCGGCGTTGCAATCCGGGCTCGCGGAGCCGATCGAGATCGTCGGCTCGAGCGCGGGGCTGGAAGTGGTGGCGCGGCTGCCGCCGGGAGTGAATGACCGCGCGGTAACCAAGATCGCGCTGGGCCTGGGGGTCGAGATGGCCCCGCTTTCCAGGTACGCCCTCCGTCCGTTGCGGCGCGGCGGGCTGGTGCTGGGGTTCGCGGCCGTTTCCGCGGCGCGCAGCCGCCGGGCGGTCCCCATCCTGCGGGCAGCGATCGACCAGGTTCGCCCGGACCGTTCTCCGCTTGGACCAATCAAGTAGCGTCCGTTTGGACCTTCCGGCAGGACCAACGCCCGAACAAGAGTAGGGGCGACGGATGTTTCAGCGCCAATCCTGGCCGACCGGGAGGTCAATGATGGAGGGGAATCAGATTACACCGGGTCCGACGATCTCACGGCTGTTGGCCGCGGGCGTCCTCGTCGGTGTGCTCGACGGCGCCTTCGCGGTCGTGCTGTACGCCTACGTCTTGCGCCTGTGTTCAGGCCCTCAGGTGTTTCAATCGATTGCCGGGGCGCTGCTTGGCCCTGCGGCATTTCGGGGCGGCGGGAGGACGGCGGCGCTCGGACTGCTGTTGCATTTCACGGTGGCCGGCGGGTGGACCGTCGTCTACGCCGTTCTGTGGACTGGATCGGGCCGGGTGCGCGATCTCACCTCGTCAACGCGCGGTGCGCTGGCCGCTGGCGCGGCGTTCGGGATTCTCGTCTGGTTGGCGATGGACTTGGCGGTCGTGCCGCTGACTCTCGCGAAACCGCCACCGCTCCGCTCGCCAATATTTGCCAGCCTGCTTGCCTGGCACGCGATCGGCGTGGGAATCCCGATTGCGCTGATCA
>WNFJ01165341.1_pt1 | contig 12218 bp, 15 predicted proteins | sample 5400461 | NCBI WGS metagenome assembly WNFJ01 (sample SAMN13153349, study PRJNA577476) | soil metagenome | isolation source: 115 cm saprolite on Douglas fir-dominated hillslope | place: USA:California | collected 2013-09-17
GCCGCGGCTTTCGAAGCCCTTGGCGAGGGCCTCCGCGAATTCGCGGGCGCTGGCGTAACGGTCTTCGGCTTTCTTCGCGAGAGCCTTGGCGAGGATCGCGTCGAAAACCTCGGGAACGCCCTGAGGATTGATTTCCGAGGGATTGCGGTGGGGTTCGTGGCAGATCTTGTACCCGACGGTCTCGGTCGGGCCTTCGAACGGCTTCACGCCGGTCAGCAACTCGTAGAGGACGACGCCGCAGGAAAAGACGTCGCTGCGCCGGTCCACCTGCTGCCCGGCGTACTGCTCGGGCGACATGTACGCCGGGGTGCCCATGACGGACCCGACCTGGGTGAGGTTGGAGCGGTCGATCCGGGCAATCCCGAAGTCCGCGACCTTGAGGCGGCCGTCCGGCGTCATGATGATGTTCTGGGGCTTGATATCGCGGTGGACTACGCCGTGTTCGTGGGCGTAGTGGAGGGCGTCCAGCAACCGGCTCATGATGCTCATCACGTCCTGCAGGCCGAAGCGCTCCTGCCGGGCGAGAAAGTCCCGCAGCCCGCGACCCTGCACGTACTCCATCGCGATATAGGCGAGTTGTTTGTTCTCGCCGTAGTCGTAGATGCCGACGATCGCGGGATGGTTGAGGCGGCCCGAGGCGAGCGCCTCGTTCTTGAACCTCGCGATGATCTGCCCGGCGAGGTTTTCGTCGACCAGCTCCTTGCGCACGGTCTTGAGCGCGACATGGCGCTCGATAACGGGGTCGTATCCCTTGTAGACGACCCCCATCGCCCCCTTGCCGATGACTTCGACGACTTTGTACTTGCCGAGTTGCTTGAGATCTGCCACTAGTCTCCCGAGGCCGCCGTTATAGCGGCCTTCACTCCCCGAGCATCTTCATCGCCTGCACCAGGCTCGTTCTCATGCGGTTGAACGATCCGGCGAGAGTCGCGATCTCGTCCTTGCCCTTGCTCGTGAATTCCGGCGCGTCGAGATTGCCGAGGCTTACCTCGTCGGCGATGCGCGACAGCCGGGTGACCGGCCGGATCACGATGGCATGGAGCATGAGGTTGAGGGCGACGAAGATGAAGGCGAAGACTCCAGTGAGCGAGATCATGAAAACCTTGAAGGTGTCGTTGGCGCGCTTGATGGGCAAGGTCATGGGGACGGAGACGATCTGGGCGCCGACCACCTCGTTCAGCTTCCAGCCGAAGCCGTTCGCCGGGCCGTAGAGCTCGATCATGGTCTTCGGAGCCGCGTCCACGGTGCTGTGGCAGTACAGGCAGGCTGCGTCCTTGATCTGCAGGGGTCGGGCCATGTACAGGGCTCTGCCGGTTGGCGTATCGCGCTCGCCGACGATCTCAACGCGGTCCGGCGCCTGGCGGAACTGGTTCACGACGTCGGTTTCCCAGTCGGTGGCACGGTTGCGGGGATTGGTCGGATTGAGCGTCGCTTCCTTGTAGTCGTAGTCCACGAATTTCTTGCGCAGGTCGCTGAACTGCTCGTTGGCGGCGTACGCGGGAACCGACTGCGGCAGGAACTGGTACTTAATCTGCGTCTCGAGCAGCGGGCGCACCTGCTTGGAAGTGTAGCCGCGCGTCGCGAGTGCCGATTCCATCATGATGCGGGCATGCTGGAGCACCTCGTCGCGCGCGTTCTGCCGCAGCAGGTCGAGCGATACATAGGCTGCAATGGCCAGGCCGACCAGGAAAATTGCCAGAAAGACGATGTTGAACTTGATGATCAGTCTCACGACTGTTTCCTCCTATTGTTGCGTGCCGGATTGCCCACTCTTCTGGTCGTTTGGGCCCTTCTGTTCGTACTTCTCCGGGAACAGCACCCTGTCCCATTCCGGGTGTTCCCGCAGATTTTCGATCAGCTTGCGGCGAAACTCGGAATCCTTGGATCGAATCTCGAACCGTTTCACGAAATTTCTCTTGATCGAGGGGCTCGCTTTCAGCCAGGCTTCGACCTCGGCGTACGTCACCTCGTGTTCGCGCTTGGGCTCGGACCTCCTGTTCTTGAACCGGTCGAGCAACACCGGCAGGTCGCGGCATGTTTTTTATGAACTCCGCCGAGGGGCGCGAGCCGACGGTTGCCGGCTGCTCGCCCCTGCGGACGATGAACTCGCCGCCTTTCGCGTCGCGCGCGATTCTCTGCACGCCTTTCCTTCCGATTTCGGAAAATCTCACCGCGCCGGATTCGATGTATATGTCGGTGGAGCCGTCGCCGGCATTCAGAACTGCGGTCGCTTCGCCGGCCGTGATCTCGGCGCGCGGCGTGAGGTAGCGGTACTGTGCGCCTTTGCTGGATTTTTTCTGGGTAAACTTTGCCCAGCCTGACAGCACCGCGATCTCCGACTGGCCGCGCGCTCCCGACGCGATGTTCGTCAGCATGGCGCGCGCGCCCTGGCTGAGATTGAGGATGGCGCCGTCCTGGAACTCTATTTGCGCCTGCCCCTTGGGGTCGATCGACAATATATCCCCGTCTCCCAGCCTCACGCCCTGGGCGGCGGCGTAGAGCGTCGTGCCCCGGATGAGTTCAACGCTCCCTTCGACCAGGGTCAGGGTGCCCGCAGTTTGAGCAAATGTGGAAGCACTGGCTCCCAATAGGATCGATGCGAAACAAGATCCCAGCACCCCCCGGCCCCACCCGCGCATGTCCCCCCCGACGTCGCAGTTTCTAGAGGCCATTCTAGAGCAGACGGCAACGAGCACTCAAGTACGACCAAGGTCAGAGCGATAGCGTATTTTCCTAGCCTTTTGGCTTATACTTTGCGCGGCCGCCAGAATGGCTCACCCGTCCGATGGAGAAGAAGCCCGTAAATCTCGCGGTTCTGTTCGCCGACATCACCGGAAGCACGCGCCTGTACGAGAAACTCGGCAACGCACGAGCGCTCGAGTGCGTCGGGTTGTGCCTCAATATCATGCGCGAATCGGCGCTCGGTTGCGGGGGCCGGGTGGTTCAGACAATCGGCGACGAGGTCTTGTGCGTGTTTCCGTCCGCCTTGGCGGCGACCCAGGCCGCCACCGAGATGCAGTCGCGGGTGGAGATGCAGGAACCCGTATCCGGGCAGCGCCTACAGATCCACATCGGGTTGCAATTCGGTCCGGTGCTGGAGGAGGGACACGACGTGTTCGGCGATTGCGTCAACGTGGCGGCTCGAATGGTGAAGTTGGCCAAGCCCTCTCAGATCATCGCCGGCGGCGAGTGCGTGGAGGCATTGAGCAAATCGATCAGGGATCAGACCCGTTCCCTCGACAAGCTTCCCGTCAAAGGGAGAGAACAGGAAGTCGATGTCTACGAGATCCTATGGAGGCAGAGCGAGGAATTGACCTTCATGGCGAGTCGGGCGCCCGGCCCGCCGACGCAGCCTCAGGCGCGGCTGTGCCTGAGGCACGGCGGGAAGGAAATCATTCTGGGCCCCGGCCGCGAGCTGATAACGCTCGGCCGGGAGAGCTCGAGCGACGTCGTCATAGCGGACCGCAAAGCGTCTCGCGAGCACGCGCGGATTGAACTTCGCCGCGACAAGTTCGTTCTGGTCGATGTCAGCTCCAACGGCACTTATGTCACGTTTCACGGCGAGTCCGAAATGGCCGTAAAGCGCGAGGAGGTCCTTCTGCGCGGCCGCGGATCGATCAGCTTCGGGCATCCCTACAGCACCGATCCGACGGAGGTGGCGGCGTTCGAAATACAGGCTCCGACCTGAACCTACCTGACGCGGTTCGCGAACATTCCGTTTAGAAGCTCTCCTACGGACCGGAGATTCTCAGCGGCGCGGCAAATGACGTCGGCTACGAAGTCCGCGTCGTGCATGTGTTCCTTGGCGATCTGCCGGTCGCTTTCGCTCACCCGGATGCTGTCGATGCGATGATCCATGCTGGAGTACGCGTTGGCGTTCTTGATCATGTCTGTGCTCCTTGTCTCTTTGCGTTTCCGGTTTGCCCGGCCCGTGCAGAACCTTTGTTTGCACGGTAACCAGCTTAGGTCTAGCGAGAGACAGGCACAGTGAACCCTTCCACCGCCCCATTGTGGAATATGCACATTCTGCGGGGAAAGCGCACCCGGTCGGGGGGCGCCAGGGCAGGTCACGCCGCGCGGCGATATTCGTGCGAACCCTCGAGCGCGCCGGCGAGCTCGACGAGGCTCGCGACGTTGTGCACCGGCAGGAATTCGTCCACGTGCGGCAGCATCGCGCGCACGCCGGCCGGCCGCGCCTCGAACCCCTGGTAGCGCAGCAGCGGATTCAGCCAGATGAGCTTTCTGCACGACTTGTGCAGGCGCTCCATCTCCCTCGCAAGTCCTTCGCCGACGTCGCCGTCCAGGCCGTCGGAGATCATCAGCACGACTGCGTTTTGTCCCAGCACTCGGCGCGACCAGCGCAGGTTGAATTCCCGCAGGCAATTGCCGATGCGCGTCCCGCCCGACCAGTCGGCGATCGCATCAGACACCCCGCCCATCGCGACGTCTACGTCGCGATGGCGCAGGTAGCGGCTGATGTTGGTCAGCCGCGTGCCGAAGACGAAGCTCGTCACGCGGTCGCGGTCGTTGGTGATCGCGTGCAGGAAGTGGAGAAACATGCGCGAGTAGCGGTTCATCGAGCCTGAAACGTCGCACAGGACCACGAGCGGCGGATGGCGCCGCTGGGGCGAGCGCCGCCTGAGCGGGATGATCTTTGCGCCGTTCCTCAAGCTCGCGCGCAGGCTCGCGCGCAGGTCGACTCGCGCGCCGCGGAGGTCGGCCTCGAAGCGCCGGGTACGGATCTCCGGGATCGGCAAGCGCAGGTTCGCGAGCATTTTTTTCGCCTGCAATATTTCCTCGCTCGTCATCGTTTCGAAGTCGGCGTGCTGCAGCACTTCCCGGGACGAAAAGCTGAACGTCGCATCGAGCTCGGTTTCCTGCGGCGGCTCCGTGGGGGTTTCCTTGGGCTTTTTCGGCTTCGGATAAAGCGCGTCGGCGACGCGATTGGACGCCGAAGGCTCCTCGTTGCGGCCCTGGCGTCCGTAGACCTGCGGCAGGAACATCGCCATGACGCGCTCGAGGAGCTGCGGGTCGCGCCAGAAGATGTGGAAGGCCTGGTCGTAGATCTCGAACTGCTCGCGGCGGTCGAGGAACACGGCCGCGAGCGTCCAATAGAAGTCGTCGCGCCGCTCGACTCCCGCGACCTCCACCGCGCGCACCGCATCGAGCACGCGGTCCGGCCCGATCGGCAGACCCGCCGCGCGCAGCACGCGCGCGAAGTGCATCACGTTCTCCGCGAGGCGGCCGTCCGCTGTCATTTTCCGGTCGACTCGCGCAGCTCGGTGTCGATCACCACGCTCACGCTTTTGGCGCCGACGCTGATCGGTGCGCTCAAGCCTTGAAGGTCGCCCGGCTGTGGGCTCGCATTGGCGGATTTGGAGACGCGCGCGCCGACGATCACTCGCGGGAAGGCGGAGAGCTTCATTTGCGGCGCCATCGCCATGGAGTCGTCGAGGGTGAACTGGACCGGAAGATCGCTTGCCCGCTTGCGCAGGATCGCGAGCGGCATGCGCGGGCCTTCGGCCGCCCGGGCGAAGATAAAAACGGTGTCGCCGGGGGCGATCTTTCCGGCGAGCTCCGGGGCGAGCGTGACCACGCCGCTCACCCGGCTGCCACCTTGTGCTTTCGCAGGTTTGGCGACTTGCGCTTTTCCGCCCGCAGAGCCGGCCGCAGAGCGCGCTTCCGCGATACTCGCCCGCACCCTTTGAACCATGTCGGACTCCGCCGGGAGAAGCTCGAGCACTCGTTCCCAATGGCGTATCGCAGCGGCTTGATCGCCCCGGTTGAAAGCGGCGGTGCCGGCGAGGAGCAGCGCCTTCACGTTATTGGGGTCGATGGTGAGCGCGCGAAGCAGGATTTTCTCCGGCTCGCCCTGGAGCGTCCTGCCCTGCGCCATTGCGAGCGCGTCCGCGTAATCCGCGAGGAGCTGCGCATCGCCAGGCGTGCGCGCCGCCGCCTTGGCGTAGGCCTGGCTCGATTCCCCGAAGCGGCCCAGCACCGCGTACGAACGGCCCAGCATCGTCCAGCCCTCGGCGTCCTCGGGATTTTCCTTCAGGCGCGCCGCCAGGCGCGAGACCATCGCCTCGAATTGTTGCGCGCTCACCCCGTGCGCATTTGCGCCCTCGGCGGTCCGCGGCAAGAGGGCACGGGGATTGCCGACTGCCACGTAGCCGGCGATCGCGCAAATCGGCACGGCCAGACCCAGTGCGAGCGCAGCGGCGCGCGTGTGTCGCTGGGGTTGCGCCGGGGCGCCGCCCTTGCCGACGTCGGCCAGCAACCGCGATTCGATCTCGCCGCGCGCTTTTTCATGCTGGTCCGGGGCGAGTGTTCCGGCGCGCAGGTCGGCTTCGAGCTCGCGCAGTTGATCGCGGTATACCGCGACATTGACGGCATCGCGCGTTGCGCCCTCGCGCAAGCGGCGACGCAGCAGAGGCGGCACGAGGAAAAGCAAAGCGCCGGCGACGAGCGCAGCACCGAGGACGACGAAGGCGATCACCGGCGCTCCGCCTCGTTTCCGGCAAGGAGCTCCGCCGCGCGTTTGTGCTCGGAAGCCGTCACTTCGAAGTCTTGCGCCGGTCGCCGGCGCAAGACGCGGCGGAGCATGACGACGAACCCGCCCACAAGCAGTAGCAGCGGTCCGAACCACAAGAGCACCGTCGTGAGCTTGAGCGGCGGACGATACAGGACGAAGTCGCCGTAGCGGGCGACCATGTAGTCGACGATTTGATTGTCGCTTTCCCCTTGCCGCATCTTTTCCCGGACTTGGTTTCGGAGGTCTTCTGCGAGCGGTGCGTTCGAGTCGGCGAGGGTCTGGTTCTGGCATACGAGGCAGCGCAGCTCGGAGGCGAGCGTCATGACCCTCTGTTCAAGCGCCGGATCCGCCGCTGCCGGGGCGGCTTCTTTCGCGAACACCCACGGAGTCGTCGCGGCAAGAAGCAGGAACGGAAGAACCCTAAGCACGGCCGAGCTCTTGCACCAGGGGCAGCACCTTGTCCTTGACGATCTCGTGTGTGAGCGGGCCGATGCGCTTGTAGCGGATGACCCCGAGCTTGTCGATCACGTAGGTCTCGGGCACGCCGTAGACGCCGTAGTCGATGCCGACCTTGCCGTCGAAGTCGTAGATCGAGAGCTGGTAGGGATCGCCCATGCTCTTCAGCCACGCCAGGCCGTCTTCGCGCTTGTCCTTGTAGTTGAGCCCGTAGAGCGGCACGGCGCCGCTCGCAGCGAGGTCGAGGAGCACCGGGTGCTCTGGCCCAGACGTTGAGGACCCAGACCTTGCCGAGCATGTCCTTTTCCGTGAAGGTCTTCGCCGTCTCGTGCAGCTGCGGCAGCTCGAAATGCGGCGCCGGCTTGCCGATGAGCGGCGAGGGCACTTCGCGCGGATTGAGCGTGAGACCGACCCCGAGCAAAGCGACCAGGGCCACGAAGATGGCCAAAGGAAGAATGAAGCGATTCACGATTGCTTTCCGAAAGAGGCGACTATCGCGCAGCCTGCGCCGCCGCGTACGGCTCCTGCCGCTTCGCCGCTACCCTGTAGCGGCGGTCGCTTGCGGCAAGCGCGCCGCCCACCAGATCCAGTCGATGAAGGGCTTGTGCTGCACCCGAACGATCCACGCCGTCGCGCTCACGGAGTCGCCGAGCGAGACGTACAGGTCGCGCGTGAAGCCGGGATCGATCGCGGCCTCGGTCATCGGCATGTTCTGCACCGTGTAAATGCGTTTCTCGGGATAGAGCGTCGTGACTGGACGGCCGTTCCGGTTGACTTGGATTTGGGCGCGGGCGGCGACGTAGTTCGGACCCTGCACGTCTCTCACGCCGTCGAGGCGGAACGTGTAGCCGCCGAGCTCGACGATGTCGCCCGGTTCCATGCGCACGTCGCGCTCGCTGTCGTAGCCCTTCACCAGCGTCACTCCGGTGACGAATACGGCCACGCCGAAGTGCGCGAGCAGCATGCCGTAAGTCGCGCGGGGCGTGTTGCGCAGTCGCGCCCACGCGCTCGCTCCGTTCGCCGCGTTCCCGATCTTTTCGTACAACTGAACCACGCCGCTCGCGGCGACCCATGCCGCGAGGAGGATGCCGAAGGCGACCAGAGGGCTCCAGCGCCCCATCGCAAACGGAATTGCGAGCGCTGCGACCAGGCTTGCTGCGAAAGCCCAGCGCAGACGCGCGGCGATATCGGGAAGATTCGCCTTTTTCCAGCGCGCCAGCGGTCCGATTCCCATGAGAAAGAGCGCCGGCGCCATCAGCGGCACGAACACGGTTTCGAAGTACGGCGGTCCGACGGAGATCTTGCCCAGGCCCGACGCGTCGAGCGCGAGCGGATACAAGGTTCCGAGCAACACCGAGCCGGCTGCCGCGGCGAACATCACGTTGTTCGCGAGCAGCATCGATTCGCGCGAAAGCGGCTCGAATCCTCCGCCCAGGCCGATTCGGGGCGCGCGCCACACGTAGAGGAGCAGAGATCCGCCGATCACCACGACGAGCAGCACGAGTATGAAGACACCCCGCGCGGGGTCTGTCGCAAACGCATGCACCGAGGTCAGGACACCGGAGCGCACCAGGAACGTCCCGAGCAGGGAGAGGGAGAAGGCCAGGATCGCGAGCAGCACGGTCCAGCTTCGGAAGGCCCCGCGCTTTTCGGTGACCGCAAGGGAATGGATGAGGGCAGTCCCCACAAGCCAGGGCATAAAGGAGGCGTTCTCGACCGGATCCCAGAACCACCACCCGCCCCAGCCGAGCTCGTAGTACGCCCAGCCGCTGCCGAGCGCGATGCCTACGGTGAGAAATGCCCATGCCGCGGTCGTCCATGGGCGCGACCAGCGCGCCCAAGCCGCGTCGAGCCGGCCGCTTATGAGGGCTGCGACGGCGAAAGAGAACGCGATGGAAAAGCCGACGTAACCCATGTAGAGCATCGGCGGGTGCAGCACCATTCCCGGATCCTGCAGCAGGGGATTCAAGTCGCGTCCGTCGGCGGGCGCCGGGAAGACTCGCACGAAAGGGTTCGAGGTAAACAGGATGAATAGGAGGAACCCCGTGCTGACCAGGCCCATCACCCCGAGAACGCGGGCCACCATCTCCTCGGGCAGGTGGCGGCTGAAGAGCGTGACTCCGACCGTCCATACCGAGAGCATCAGGATCCAAAGGAGCATCGAGCCCTCGTGCCCGCCCCATACGCCGGAGACGCGGTAGGCGAGCGGCAGCGCGGAGTTGGAATTGGAAGCGACGTAGACGACGGTGAAATCGTTGGCCACGAAGGCGTAAGTGAGGCAGCCGAAGGCGATCGCAATGAACGCAAACTGGCCGCGTGCGGCGGGCCGAGTCGCGCCCATCCACGAGCCATCGCCGCGGGCCGCACCTGCGAGCCCGAGCGAGGCTTGGGCGAGCGCAAGGCACAGCGCGAGCGCGAGCGCGAGTTGACCGATTTCAGGGATCATTTGCGTCCGGCGCCCTGCACGAGGGTGTGCGCCGCCTTTTCGTTGATGGACTGTGCCTGCTTGATCGCATCCGCCGCCGCGGGGGGCATGTAGTTCTCGTCGTGCTTTGCGAGCACCTCGCTCGCGTAGAAAACGCCGTCCGCGCCGAGCTTCCCTTGAGTCACCACGCCTTTGCCCTCGCGGAACAGATCCGGCAGGAGGCCGCGGTAGACGACCGGGATGCTCTTCGCCGTGTCGGTGACGACGAATTGCACGGTGATGCCGTCCGGCTGGCGCTTCACGCTTCCCGTGGTGACCATGCCGCCGACGCGGAACGAGCGTCCTTGCGGCACCTCCTTCGCTGCCACCTGGCTCGGAGTGAAAAAGAACACCAGATTCTCCTGGAACGCGGCGAGCACGAAGGCGGCCGTCACGCCCAGCGCGACGAGGCCGCCCGCGATCATCGCAAGCCGTTTCTGCCTGGGCTTCATCGCTCGCCTGGTGAGGTAGCGTGGAGACGAAGGCGCACGAAGGCGCTGCGCTTGCGCAACGCGAGCAGCGCGATTTCCGCCGTCACGAGACCGAACGTCACGAGGTAGGATCCCCAAACATAGAATCCATAGCCGCCCATTGCAAGGAAATTATCCCAGCTGCCCCAGTTCATGCAGACCCTCTCGCGTATTCGACCGCCCACTCGCTCGCGCGTTCGCGCTCGAGCATGATGCAGCGCGCCCGCATCAGTGCCGCTGCGATGCTGTAGAACCAGAAGCCGAATACCATCACGACCATCCCGGTCAGCATCGTTGCCGCCATGGTCGGGGCCTTGGTGAGACTCACCGACGCGCCCTGGTGCAGCGTGTTCCACCACTTGACCGAAAAGTAGATGATCTGTCGGCGCGACGGGGATCGTCGATCGCCGCTTGCAGAGCCATGAAGCCGAAATAGAGGAACAGCAGGATCAGCTCCGAAGTCAGCCGCGCGTCCCACACCCACCAAGTGCCCCAGGTGGGCTTTCCCCAGAAAGAGCCGGTCCAGAGCGCGACGAAAGTGAACAAGGCGCCCGTTGGCGCGATCGCGCTCGCCATCATGCCCGACAGTCGCGTATTGAATGCGAGTCCCCACCCGGCCCAGAACGCCATGACGAGATACAGGAACATCGACATCCAGGCCGCAGGAACGTGGATGAAGATGATCCGATAGGCTTCGCCCTGCTGGGCATCGGTGGGCGCGCGGAAAAAACCGATGTACAGACCCGCGACGCAGGCGACGAGCGCCAAGGCGCCGAACCACGGCACAAGCTTGCCCGCCAGCGGGAAGAAAGTCTGAGGTGAAGAGTACTTGAACCAGTTCAACTTGCCGCTCCTGTTTTGAGGTCGCAGAACTCCCACCTGTGTTAGATGACGGTTGCCGGCCGTTTATTCCGCCGAAATGCGCAGCGCCGCCGCAACCGCCCATGGGGCGAACGCCCCCGCGAACACGAGGAACGCGCCCAGCAGGAGAAGCTGCGGTTGCCCGCCGATGCCGGCTGCCGCTGCTTCGGCGGAGCCCGCTCCGATAATCAGCACCGGGACGTACAAGGGTAGCACCAGCAGCGAAAGCAACGCTCCTCCGCCTCGAAGGCCCAGTGTGAGCGCTGCGCCGATCGCACCGATCAAGCTCAGAACCGGCGTCCCCAAGGCCAAAGATAGCGTGAGTACCCCCAGCAACTCTTGAGGAAAATCAAATTGTAGCGCCAAAACAGGCGAAATCAGGACGAGGGGCAGGCCGGAGACCAGCCAATGGGCGAACACCTTGGCCGCGACGGTCACTCCCAGGGGCGTGGCGCCGAGCAGCATCTGCTCGAGCGTACCGTCGGAGTGGTCGGACGCGAACATCCGCTGCAGGGCCAGCATCGAGGCGAGGAGCGCCGCCACCCAGATGACGCCGGGCGCGATCGTTCGCAGGAGCGCTGGATCCGGTCCGATTCCGAGGGGAAAGAGGCTCACAACGATCACGAAGAAGAGGAGCACCGTCATGACCTCGGAGCTGCGTCGCGCTGCGAGCAAAAGGTCGCGGTGAATCACGCATCGCAGCGCCGCCAGCATGTCAGCTCGCCCCGAGATCGATGCGCAGCGTTGCGGCGGCCGCTATCCGGGTCTCGAGATGCGTCGTGAGAACCACCGCGGCGCCCCGGGCGAGGTGCTCCGCGATCAAATTCCGCACACGCTCCACAGCCGCGGCGTCGAGCGCCGCAAACGGCTCATCCAGGATCCATAGCGGCATCCCGTCGCTCAGGGCCAGGCGCGCGAGCGCTACGCGCCGCCGCTGCCCCTGCGACAGCACGCGCGCGGGCAGGTTCTCGCAGCCGGCAAGCCCGAGCCGGGCGAGCGCCTCGCCGATCCGCGCGGGCTGCACCCGAATGCCGGCGAGCGTGCACGCAACGCGCAGATTCTCGGCCGAGGTCAGGTCATCCTTTATCGCGTTGGCGTGTCCGATGTAGACGAGCTGCCGCCAGAATTCCTCCTGCAGCCGCCGGATATTCTCGCCCGCCCAGCGTACTTCGCCGCGGGTCGGCTCGAGCAGCGCGCATGCGATTCGCAGGAGGCTCGTCTTGCCCGAGCCGTTGGGTCCTCCGATGCGGAGCAGCTCGCCGCCGCGTAAAGTGAAGTTCAGGCCACTGAACAAGCTGCGCTCGCCGCGCGCGCAGTGAAGATCGATCGCTTCGAGCGAGGCGTTTCCCGTTTTTTCCACCGCAGCGATCTAGGCGGCGGCGAGCTCCGCCCTGACCTCGGCGAGCAGGCGCTCGGCATCGCTGCCGCGCACGCG
>WNFJ01401993.1_pt1 | contig 12218 bp, 7 predicted proteins | sample 5400461 | NCBI WGS metagenome assembly WNFJ01 (sample SAMN13153349, study PRJNA577476) | soil metagenome | isolation source: 115 cm saprolite on Douglas fir-dominated hillslope | place: USA:California | collected 2013-09-17
TGGCTATTCCTTTCTTGACGACTCTTTCATTCGTAACCCCATGCCGGTTTATCCCGGCGCTAACCAGCCTTGTCGGCTGCTCACTCCACTTCCACGCTTTCCCAGCGCGATAGCCTTCTCTTCCAAAGGCCGTTCCCTCTACACGCAGCTGTTCCTCACACACATTGACCCCGGCCGATGGCAAGGCTCGCTATCATCTTGCGTATGCGCTCGACAAACAGGACCAGCTCGACCAAGCCATCGAGCAGTATCGCAAGTCGGTCGAACTGGATGACACGAATGCCTCGGCGTACGCCAGCCTGTCCATCGCGCTCGCTCGTGCCGGCAATCTCCCCGAATCCATTGCTGCTGCGAAGCAGGCTCCTCCCGCTCAATCCAACCTACGTTTGACGGAAGGCAACCTCGCCACCAGCTTGCTCGAGACTGGACAGACCGATGAAGCGCTTGAGCACATCCGGAAGGCCTTGGAACTCGACCCTGACTTCGCCGATGGGCACAACATGCTTGGAATCATTCTTGCTCGCATGGGTAGACTCGACGATGCGGTCGCGCACCTGGAGAAAGCCGTTGCTCTGACGCCGAACTCGACCGAGTATCGCTTCAATTTGGGTCGTATCCCCGCAGCCCGGCATAGCTTTGCCGAGGCCATTCCGCAGTTCGAGAAGGCCGTCGCACTTACGGGCGGAAACGAACCCCAAAGCCTGGAAATGCTTGCAGCGATGTACGCGGAGGTAGGCCATTTTTCAGAGGCAGCTCAAACCGCGCGAAGGGCACTTGAGATTGCCGCTCGTCAGAATGAAGTGGGTCTCTCCGAAGAACTCCGCCACAGAATCGCCTACTACGAGTCGCAGCAGGATACATCCCCGGCGAAACAATAATTGCAATTCGCCGGGGACAGTTCTAAGTTGCTATTCTTAAATCGTAATGAGAGCGTGCGCATTACTCATCTGTTTGGGTCTGCCTGTCTTAAGTAACCGTAAATAAATAAAGGTATCAACTTATCTTTGCGTTTGGTTTGATGATGTAGTTCCATTCACCATGAAACTTGTTGCGTTCCAGGTTGAGGTGCTCCATTTGCACATTGCTTACCTCGCGTCCTGTCGGGTATTTGCGGCGATCCAATCTACAGGTGACTTTCAATCCCTTCGCAGTGGTTGTCTTGGCGATGAGATTGACAACCGTTTCGTAGTCTCGCAATGGTTCTCCGCGCCAATTTGACGAGATGAAGGAAAACAGCCGGTGCTCTATCTTGTTCCATTTGCTGGTGCCGGGAGGAAAATGGCAAACCGAAATATACAATCCTGTCTGATCGGCGAATTTCTGCAATTCCAGTTTCCACAACCGCAACCGCCACCCGTTGCTCCCACCGCCGTCGGCGGTGATCAGAATCGTCTTTGCATCCGGATAGATGCGTCTGCCTTCCCTGCGCCACCATCCGCGAATGGAGGCCACGGCAAAAGCGCCGGTGTCATGGTCGGTTCCCACATTGACAAAACCAGTATTGCGCCCGATGTCGTAAATACCATAAGGATAGGCGCGCGGAACTTCGGGGCTCGGGAAGTCGTGGCCCTGGACCTTGCGGGGCTGTTTTGTCGCCAGCCACTGTCGACCAGCATTGTCGTAGTTTCCTACGAGTTCTTTCTTCTTGGTGTCTACCGAAATCACCGGGTGTCCTTGGCTCAGGCATTTCTTCACCGCGGCGTTAATGTGCCGAAACTGCGCATCGCGATCGGGGTGGTCTGTACCCTCCTCGGTTTTGCGATTGCTCTGCAAGCTATAGTCCAGGTCGTGAAGAATCTGCGCGACCTTCATATGACTGACCGGATGTTTCTGCTGGTCCAGTTCCCGGGCAATCACTCGCGTGCTTTTACAAATCCATCGCAGCGCAGACTCCGGGTCCCCGCGCGTTTGCTCATCGATCAACCCTTCCAGCGTTTGCACCAAGCGCGGATCGGACTGCGTGATGGGTTTGCGTCCCGCCCCGGGCCGACGCACGCGGCCCACCAACGGCCGGCTGCTTCCTTGGATTTCGCCAATACCTTTGGCGATCGCCTTGCGCGACAAGCCACAGGCGCGCCGCACCAGCGAAACTCCTCCATAGCCCAAGCTCACGGCTTCATTGGCGGCCATGAGGCGGCGCGTGCGCTCGTCCAAATGTGGCCAAACAGAACGAAACTTCCGCTTCAATTCGGACAGGGTGTTCATGTCTCTGAAGCATAGTGTAATGACACGGAGATTGATACCTTTATTTATTTACAGACACTTAGCGGTGGCACAAACGCCCTCGGTGGGAGCAGGTGCGTGCGCCCAGTGTCACTCTCAGGCCAAGTCGCAGCCCTTCACCTCCATGGGGCGAGCACTCGAGACCGTTGAGGAGTGTAGGGTATTAATCGATCGTCCCGTGATGACGGTGACGGTCGGAAAGTACTCCTACCGAATCGAACGCAAGGGTAGTCAAAGCGACTTTTCGGTCACCGATGGAACAAATACCGTCACCATGCCCATCCGTTGGGCGATGGGGGCGAGTTCTTCGATCGGTCAAACCTATATTTTGGAGAAGGACGGACAGTTGTATGAGAGTCGCGTGAGCTATTTCCGCGAGCTGAAGGGGCTTGGACCCACCTTGGGCTCCGCCGGCTCAATTCCGGTGGACGTGAACGAAGCCGTTGGGCGCTTAATGACCCGCGAAGACAAACTGAGCTGTTTTGGGTGTCACGCCACCGACGCGGTTTCGGGAAGGCAAATCACCCTGGAAAAACTGAAGCCAGGAGTGCAGTGCAATCATTGCCATCATGATGCCGAAACGCACCTGGTGGAGATGGTGCTAAATGGTTACCAGCCGGAGGCGGCAATCGCAAACGCGAAGTCAAAAGGGTTATATGCAGAGCAAATATCGGATTTCTGCGGACAGTGTCACCGGACCTGGGCCGAAATCGCTGCGCAACCGAATCCCAGCATAGCGAACGTGCGTTTCCAACCCTACCGGCTAGCGGGCAGCAAGTGCTACGACGCGGACGACGCGCGAATTAGCTGTCTGGCTTGCCACGATCCGCACCATGAATTGAGTGCGGAAACCACCGATTACGACCCCAAATGCCAGGCCTGTCACGGCGGCGGGAAGCCCGGAGCGAAGGTTTGCCCTGTCTCGAAATCAAGGTGTGCGTCCTGCCATATGCCCAAGCTCGAACTGCCGGGAGCACACTATAAGTTCTCCGACCACCGAATTCGCATCGTGAAGCCGAATGAGGCTTATCCTGGATAAGCGCAGCGACCACCTGGCACTGATTGCGGCCGGCTGAAGCTAGTTGATCGCTCTATGAAGTGTGATTTCGCCTACCGTGGGGGGGGCGTCACGGCGCTGGTTCTTCAATTGTCAAGATCTGATCCGTCGCCACACTGTTCAACACTTGGTGGATACCGCTGGGCCACTTGATATCGATCTCACGGATCGTTTTCGAGGCGCCCAAACCAAAGTGTATGCGCGAGTCGCTGGCGCAGGCGTAACCTACGGCGGTGGTAGCCTCGCTGTACTGTTTCGCGCCGTCCTCGCCGGTGATGCGGATTTGCGCCCCAAGCCCCATGCGGTTGCTCTTTTTGCCGACTAGCTTCAGCAGAATCCAGCGGTTGCTGTTCTTGGAAATATTGTGAAAGTACTTCACGGGACCATTTAGGACCGTGACCACCGCATCGATCCGCCCATCGTTATCCATATCTCCAAACGCCACGCCGCGATGCGCTGCCGCAACCTGAAAGTCGGATCCCGCCTGGCCGCTTACATCCTGGAACTTAGCATTTCCAAGATTGCGAAACACGGAGTTGGGCTCCTCGTAAAGCCGGTTCGAGAACTGCGCGATGTTGTCGAGAACATTACTTCGCGCGACGAAAAGGTCCTTCCAGCCGTCGTTATCGAAATCGAAGATTCCGTTTCCCCATCCCGACATACTCCGAGTTGATGAGAGGTGCGCTTGGGTGGTCTTCTCGACGAACTGGCCACCACCGACATTTTGAAATAGCGGGAATGATTCGTTCTCCACGGCGGTGTGCCAGATATCCGGGCGGCCGTCGTTAAACACATCTTTGAAATCCGCGCCCATGCCGGAAATGGCGCTGCCGCTCTGTGCATAGGCGACGCCGGATTCTAGCGCGACCTCTTCAAATCGCTTGCCGCCCAGATTGTGAAAAAGAAAGTTGGGGTGGTTGTCGTTGGCCACGAAGATATCCATGAAGCCGTCGCCGTCGTAGTCGGCGATGGCCACGCCCATGCCTTTGCCGAGATGCTTGGCGATACCTGTTTCCGCGGAGACGTCGGTAAAGGTGCCGTCGCCGTTGTTCCGGTACAGCGTATCCGGCAGATTAGCGTAATTGTTGGGATGGCAATAGGCGCGTAGGTTGGCATTCGGTCCGCAATAAGGATCCTTGTTCACTTCCCACTTACAGTAGTTGGAGACAAACAGGTCGAGAAGGCCATCGTTGTTGTAATCCACCCACGCTGCCGAAACAGACCACATTTTCTTGCCATCCAGAATCCCGCCAGCCACACCCGCCTTGTCTGTCACGTCAGTGAATGTGCCGTCATGATTGTTATGGAAGAGTTGGTTCTTCCCGGTGTTCACGACGTAGATATCTGGCCAACCGTCGTTATCGTAGTCGCCGACCGCGACACCCATCGAGTACCCCACGCCCGCCACGCCGGCCTTTTCAGTGACGTCGGTGAACGTCCCGTCGTGATTATTGTGGTACAGCCGATTCCAGTATTTCGGGCTTTCCTTTTCCAGAGAAGGAATGACTGCACCGTTCACCACGTACACATCGAGATAGCCGTCATTGTCATAATCGAGCAGAGCCACGCCGGCGACCATGGTTTCCGGCTGGTTCTTATTTGCCGTAGGGCTGCTGTCGGATATGAAGGTCAGGCCCGAGCGTGCCGCTATCTCCTCAAAAACAATAGGTCCGGCCACAGACGCGGCGAGGAGAGCGCCAACTCCGAACACAACCAGAAATAGAGCTACAATAGAGACGACGGCCTTCATGTCTTTGAATTCTCAGTCTAGCACGTGGAGCGCGCTTGTCCTGGCCATTTCCTTTGCGGCAATGTACTTCTGCCTGGTCGCGATGGCCCCGGGGTCCGCGCGCATGCCCAAGCGACCCGGCTTCGTCGACGTGGCGCCACGTTCGAAAATCACCTACATCAGTAACAACAGTCCGGGAGGCCACAAGTATTTTCCGCAGCCCATGTGCGGCGGTGTGGCCATCTTTGATTACAACAACGACGGCAAGATGGACATCTTCTTCACCAACGGCGCGCAATTGCCGGAAATGAAGAAGACCAACCCTTCCTACTACAACTGCCTCCTGAAACAGCGGGACGACGGCACTTTTGAGGATGTCACGGCCAAGGCGGGTTTGCTGGGCCAGAACCTGGACTTCAACTTCGGTGTCGCGGTAGGCGACTACGACAACGATGGCTACGAGGACCTGTTCATCTGTAGCGCCGGGAGAAATGTTCTGTACCACAACAACGGAGACGGAACCTTCACCGATGTAACCGAGGCGTCGGGCATCACCAAACCGCCTGATACGCTCAGCGTCGTTGCCGCGTGGTTCGACTACGACAACGACGGTCTGCTGGACCTCATCGTCGACAACTACACCTATTGGACGCCGCAGACCGATCTACGCTGCACCATGGACGGCGCGGAATTTTACTGCGATCCACGCCGGTACAAGAGCGTACCGCCGCGGTTGTTTCACAACCTGGGGCACGGGAAGTTCGAAGACGTCACCGAAAAATCCGGATTGGCGAAAGCGCCGGGCAAAGGCATGGGTATCTCCATCGCGGATTTTAATGATGACGGATGGCCGGACGTGTTCATCGCCAACGACACGGAACCCAATTCGCTCTTCATCAACAAGGGCGACGGCACTTTTGAAGAAAAGGGCCTGGAATTAGGTGTCGGTTACGACGATAACGCGCGCACCGGGTCTTCCATGGGCTCGGACGCCAAGGATTTTGACAACGACGGCCGGGTGGACATTTTCTACAACAATCTCAGGAACCAGGTCTGGCAACTCATGCGAAATGAAGGCACCCTGTTCACGTATCGCTACACCTCGAAGATTCAGACCATGAGTTTGCCCCACTCTGGTTGGAGCAACGGTTTCGTCGACTACAACAATGACGGCTGGAAGGACATTTATTCTGCCAACGGCGACGTCGATCAGGTGAATGAGACCTCTCCCGAACACGACACCATGTTTGAAAACGTGGATGGCAAGACTTTCATCGATGTCTCCGAAGAGATGGGCAAAGATTTCCTGCGCAAGGGCTACCAGCGAGGCTCAGCGTTCGGCGATCTCAACAACGATGGTTCCTTAGACATCGTGGTCACATCCCTGAATGGGACTCCGCGCATCCTGATAAATACAGGCGATAGCGGCAATCATTGGCTGATGCTGAACCTCGTCGGCCATAAGAGCGCGCGCGACGCGATCGGCGCGAAAGTGAAGCTTACGACGGCTTCCGGGCGAGTCCTTTACAATCACGTCTCGGTCAGTGTGGGCTTCATGTCATCGAGCGACAAGCGCGTCCACTTCGGACTGGGCCAGGAAACGAAGATCGCATCGATAGAAATCCGCTGGCCCAGTGGCATTCGCCAAGTGTTGAAGGATGTTGCCGCAGACCAGTTCCTGAAAGTCGATGAACCCCATTAGACGCAAAGGGCGGCCTCACAAGCTCGGAGGATGAATTTCGGGCTCTTTGACTTCGCCCTTCGACTTGGATTGTTGGGCGTCCTGTTCGGCTTTTAATTTGGTTACCAGCGCGCGCTCACGGTCGCCATCAGCTTTGCGCTTTTGCCGGTAATAGACCTGCGCTAGCGAAACGTGGGCCTCAAGAAACTGCGGCGAGCGTTTGATCACCTGCTCCAGAATGGCGCAGGAGTGCTCCAAGTCGCCCTCCGCGAGATACGTTGCACCGACCTGGAAGAGGGCCCCGGGGTCATTCGGACGGACAAGAAGTGCTCTTGCCAGGAGATGTCTCGCCTTCTCGTAGTCACCATCCTGCTTCACGATGACGGCTAGCCTAAGATTCGATTCGAAGTCGTTTGGATTCCGGGCAAGCTCCTTTTCAAAAGAGGCGCGTGCTGAGGTCATATCGCCGCTTTCCATTTGGGCTTGACCCAAGTACGAATAAACGTCGGGCAAATCAGGGTTCATCTCCGCCGCTTTGTTGAGATCGGCGATCGCGGCGGGATACTCGAGAGCTTCGAACTTGGTCATACCCAGCAGCAAATGGGTTTCCGCGGAGTCGCCGTTGCGCAGAATCCGGTCGATCAGAACGGCCCCCTCTTGCAGTTGTTTGTCGCGTATATAGGCAGTTCCGAGCATGTAAGCAACGGCAAGATCATCAGGGCGGTCTTTTGCTACAGGCTGCAAGATGCGAATGGTCTCCTTATTTTGGCCCATGCGTAGATAGCAATCTCCCAACAGCAGCGTGGCTTGATAATTGTTGGGCTGAGCCGCCTTGTGCGCCTTGGCCAACAGAGCCGAGGCTTCATCGAGTCGGCCCATTTTGTAGTAGGCGAGAGCCAGATTCATGGAAAGTCCGGGGGTGGAAGGGGCGAGCTTGAGAGCGAGCTTGTATTCCTTTATGGCCTCTTCATAACGCCCGAGGCCCGCAAGGGCGGCACCGAGATTCGCTCGGATTGGCCCTACATCGGGATGGTCCTTCAAAAACTCTTGATACTCACGTACAGCGCCATCCAGGTCGCCCGCCTTTTGTTTGCTGATGGCATCCTGGACGAGAGCTCCCGGATCTTGGGCACGGGCAACGGTGCCCAAGACACAAATGAGAAGAAACGCGAACTTCCGCATAGGAGATAAGGTTTGCACTTACTGTGTCGCTCGCAGCGTGCTCATCTCATGCTACCAAGGCAGCCCACAAACTCAACACGCAAATTTATTCCTTTATCGACGGTCATTTAGACCGGTATCATTCCGCTCCGCTTCCCCCAAAAATAAGAATGGGATGGCTGAAACCATCCCATTCTTGGCGTTGAAGTGACTCTCGCAGTCTAGAAGTAGAACTTGACCGCAAGCTCGACGATTCGGTGCCCTTGTTTATTCACCGCGGTGCCGAAGGTCGAGTTAGACTGCGTTATATCGCCTGCCGTGTTTTGAGTGTAGCTAAGGTTGAGATTGTTTCCGTTGAAGGACCACAGCGGATGGTTCAACCAGTTGTAGCCGCTGACCCGGAACTGCAGAGTCTTGCTCTCGGTGATGGCAAAGTTCTTGAACAGACCCATGTCCCAATTGAAGAAGGCCGGACCGTAAATAGGGGGTAGGATGGTGCCGCCGTTCTGGCCGACCTGGCTCGGCGGGGCGAAGCAATTCCCGTTGATCCATTGATGCGATCCCAAGTTCGAAGTTGGACTGCACGTCAAGATCGGGTTGAGCTGGATATCCGGCGTGCCCAGCAGCGAGACGTTGCTGATCGCGATACCTTTGGGGTCTTGAGCAGAGATGCTGCCCGGAATGATCGCGTTATTGAGATTCATGCCAAAGTTCTGGTTCTGGAAGCCCGTCAGGTTCGGCCCGCTCTCAAGCTGCAAGACGCCAGAGACCTGCCAGCCATTGACGAAGCCGCCCAGCAGCTTGTTGGTAGTGGGGTTGGGCAACTGAATGGAGTAAACAGCGTTGAAGAGATGCGTGCGGTTGTTGGGCTGCACGCCATAGTTGTTGTTTACGTTGAATTGGTCGCAGCGGTTACCGTTGCATCCTACGATCCCCATAGCCTTGCTATACGTGTAGTTCAGATTGATGGTGTAACGCCCCTTCGTGCGCGCCCACACCCCCTGCAAAGCGTTGTAGTTGGCATGCGCGTTGTTCGTGGCCTCGTACAGGTCTCCGTAACCCAGCAGGGGACGGAAGTCCTGCGAGTTGAGCTTGTTCGGATCAGCGCCGCCATTGTTCGACGCCAGCATGGCTCCTCTGGGAACCAAGTTGATGTTCAAGGTGTTGAAGCCCGCACTTCCGCCGTTGCCGCTGCTCGGGATATCTTCCGACCGGTTACCGATATAGGAGACCTCCAGTATGCTGGACCAGGGCAACTGGCGGGAAATGGTAAAGTTCCAGTTGTCCGTATACGCCTGCTTGTCGTCCGAGCTGTCCACCGCGGAGGGACTCTGTGCCACCGCGGTGAAATTAACTGTGTCTAGCCCGGGGACTCCCGGGAACTGGGGCAACGAATTGACCAGGATGGGCTGACTGCCGGCCCCTACGGGAACCTTGCCACCGTCGAAAGAGATCTGCTTGACCCCCGCAGACGCATCTAGACCGTTGGTAAACTGACCCGCGTGGAAGTAGTAGCGGCCCCATCCTCCGCGAAGTACGGTCTTGCCGTCGCCAACGAGGTCAAAGGCGGCACCCAGGCGCGGCTGGTAGAACAACCCACCCAACGGAACGGAGCTGTTCCTGGCGTGCCACTCGAACCCGCAGAAGGACGGCCCAGCGGCACAAGCTGGGGGACCGCCTGCGGTGTAGGCCGCCGGATCGAAGATCGAGTAGCCAAAACCCTCGCGGTCATACCAAGGCTGCATGTGACTGAAGCGGAGACCGAGGTTGACAGTTAACCGTTTGGTAACCTTCCAGTCATCCTGAACGAAGAACTCGTAGGTGTTATAGGCAATGTCGTTGATACGGTTGAACGAGGCTTCATTGTAGTCACTCGCTATACCCAGAACCTCGTCGGCATAGGAATCGCCAGTTGTGTAACCGAGTGACGTTGCAACGCTCGAAGAATTAAACTGCAACTGGCCGTTGGTGTTATTGTTGGCAGGCTGTGCGTTGCGGATCCACTCCCAGAAGAAACCACCCTTGATGGTATGCTTACCCATAACCTTGGTGACCGTATCGCTGATGCTGGGCATGTACTTGTTAGCGTAAAGACCCTGCGAAGGTCCGCCGGCTTCGAACCCGCCCGGATTGAATACCAGGGCCGCTTCGTTGCCGAAGCTTCCAAAGGAGGGAATCTGGGAAACACCGTTGTTGAACAAGCCCGTGAGGTTGTAGCCTACGTTCGAACGGTTCACCAACGCCGGATTGGCAAAAACGTTCGGGAACAACACCTCGGTGTACGCGACGACCAGTTCGTTTGTCATCGTTGGGTTGAACACGTGCGTTAGTGATCCCGATATGGATTTAGACCTGTTCTTGCCCTCGACCGGTGTCGGATACGGAACCTGCGATCCGTTGCGCCACCACAGGCCGACAGGAAACTGCTGGGTCTCCCGCTGGTAGTTGTAACGAACAAACAGTTTGGTATTGTCGCTGATGTTATAGTCCACGCGGGTAACGAACTGCTGGTTGTTCTGGTTGAACACTTCCGACTGAACGTAATTATAACCGTGGGTTATGGCGGGATCGGCGTTGGCGGCGGGATACAGATTCATCAGCGCAAGCATGTTCGGGTTGAGATCTGCTGTTGGAATGATGCCGCCTGGATACCATCCTAAACCGGTGGAATTAAGACATGGAAGGTAGTTGCCAGCGGATACGCTGGTGCCGGGGCAGGCCGAACCCGCAGGATTGCCGGAAGCCGTGTTGTAATTTTTGGTCGGGTCGCCGATCTTCTGCAACTCGGAGGTCGAGAAATTCCCCTGGAGCATGCCGGGGGTGGGAACCGTGGCACGGAGCAAGCCGGTATCCAACACCTGGTAGAAGTATTCATAGCCGGCGAAAAAGAACAGCTTGTCCTTGTTCTTGTTAAAGTTGGTTCCGGGAATAATGACCGGGCCGCCGATGGTACCGCCCGGGTAATAATACTTATTATGCGGTTTCGGGGTATTGTTGGCGTTAAATAGTGCGTCGTTGGCGTTCAGTGCGTAATTGCGGGCAGAGAAAAACAAGCTACCGTGGAACTTCTGGCCACCGGCCTTGGTCACCGACGTGATGACGATCGGCCCCTTCTGGTTCTCGGAGCTGAAGTTCCCTTCTAAAACTTTAAACTCCTGAACGAAATCAGAGTTGGGGTTAACCGGGGTGTCGCAATTGCAACCTGGATCGGATACGTGGGCGCCGTCCGCAGTGATGTCCAGCGAGTTGCTTGGCAGTCCGTTGTAGGTATAGGCGTTGTTCAGCGCGCTCTGGCTGCCGGCGTCGCCGTTGGCATTGATGCCGATTACTTCGCCAGTGTAGTTGGCCTTGTTTGAACTGCCGTTTTGAACCGCAAAACCTGGCATGATCCTGATGTACTCGGCCGCACTGCTGCCTACCTGAGTCAAATTCTGCAACTCCTTTGACTCCAGCGTAAACGACTTCTCGGCTGAGTCCGTAGTCACAAGTGGGGCCTCTTGAACGTTGACCTCGACCGACTGGCTGGCCACGCCAATGGCAAGTGAGATGTTGAAGTTGCGCTTTTCAGCGCCGCCCAAGGCGATGCCCTCCGCTTTATAACTTTGGAAGCCCTGCGCCTCCACCGTCAAGGAGTACATCCCGACGGGAACCGATGCGAACGTGAAGTACCCTTCTCCGTTTGTTACCGTATCGCGCAGAGAGCCCGACACGGCGTCCTTTAAAGTAACTTTTGCATTGGCTACCACCGCTCCCGAGGGATCCGACACAATCCCGGTGAGGGTTGCGAAGATGCCCTGGCCGGACAGCGGCACGCCAACCAAAAGGATCAAACAGCACACGAGGGCCGAAAAACCGACTATGCGTTTTTTCACGGAAACACCCCTGTAAAGAATAACGTTATTCTGCCAAAGATAAGCTCAAAACTTCGTCGACGAACAACTCCCGCACTTTCTAAGGGATGACCTAAAGCAATTAGTACAAAAATACTAGCAAGTTGCACCAAGTCAAGAAGAAACTTACAACGATAACGTGGCGCTGACGGTTCCATGGCTAACTCTTTTAGTTTCATTGTGTTATGATGGGCGCGGAGCCGGTAAGTGGTGACTTTGCGTGGAGATGCAAACTATTTGTTTGACCACAGCAAATCATTCTATTCATGGCGAGTCCAGGATTCCGCTCTAAACACGTCTGCACTGGCCTCTGCTCGGCACGGACGTTCGCTGACTATGGCCAGGGTGTGCAGCTCGTCCGCCAGCAGTGAAGCTGCGACCGTCTGTGGGGAGGCTTGGGTTCCGTGCCTATCCGAATGAAAGATATTGCCCGAGACTTGGGACTTTCCGTGATCGCTGTTTCCAAGGCACTCCGCG
>WNFJ01059972.1_pt1 | contig 12217 bp, 10 predicted proteins | sample 5400461 | NCBI WGS metagenome assembly WNFJ01 (sample SAMN13153349, study PRJNA577476) | soil metagenome | isolation source: 115 cm saprolite on Douglas fir-dominated hillslope | place: USA:California | collected 2013-09-17
TAGGCTCGGACCGTTTTCCTGGGACGTCGCACTCCCCTGTCGCAGCATTCCCATGCCTCGCTCCATGTCGAGACCCGCGGGCATTCCATTTCGGCGTGATATCGGGCCGACCATCGACGACATATGGTTCATCATGTGGTGAGGCAGATGACAATGAAGCATCCAGTCCCCGGGATTGTTTGCCACAAATTCGACATCTCGAGATTGCGCCACTCCTACCAGCACCGTATTTCCGGGGCCCCATGTTGATTGGGGTTGCCGGCCTCCTTCCGTGCCAGTGACGATGAACGTGTGGCCGTGAAGATGAATTGGGTGGTGGTCCATTCCCAAATTGATAAACCGAATCCTGACTCGGTCCCCGTGGCGGATGATGAGCGGTGTGGTTGCCGGGCCTGCCTTGCCGTTGAAGGTGAGCCAGTTGAACTCCATGTTCATGGAGTTTGGCACGTTGATATTGGGCAAGATGGCGTATTCCTGCAGGACGATCGCGAAGTCTTTATCGGCGCGCGGCTTGTACGGCTCCTTGGGATGCATGATGAATGCACCGATCATGCCCATCATTTCTTGCATCGCCATGTGCGAGTGGTAAAAGTAAGTACCTTCCTGGTGGAGCACAAATTCGTAGATGAACCGGCCGCCGGGAGGGATCGGGTCTTGGCTCGAACCGGGCGCGCCATCCATATCATTCGGGATTTCGAAGCCGTGCCAGTGCATCGATGTAGCTTCCGGAAGGTGGTTGTCCACGATGATCCGAACGCGGTCACCCTGGTTCACTTGAATCGTGGGGCCCGGAGCGCTGCCGTTGTAGCCCCAGAGGTCAACCATCCGGCCAGGAAAAATCTCCTGTTTGACCGGCTCGGCAATGAGATGGAATTCCTTTACGTTTCCGTCCATGCGCCAAGGAAGCTGGGCCACGTCAGGTGTCTTGACGAGCGCCGGAGAAGCACGCCTGGACTCCTTCATATTCGTGCCTTTCATTTCGTTCCCCTGCGTCCTGTGGGACATGTCCGTCTCTTGGGCTGAAAGCATCTTGGCGGAGGCCATCGCGCCGGCTCCGGCAAGAACATTTCGCAAAAAACCGCGTCTAGTGCTCATTTTGTTTCCCCCTTTCAAAAGGATCCGCGGAGAGCGTGTAATAAGGGTCTTAGCGCACTCTCGCTGAGTGGCATCGCGGCCGGACCCAGCGCGGAGGTCTGCCCTGAAAAAAGAATTCTTTAGTTGAAGAGATTTCTAGATACGAAGGGAAACTCGAACCGGCTCGAAGCTACGCGCCGGCGGGGGAGAATGAAGAGGCAAGTATCGTCTACTCTCGATCGATGGCGGCAAAGAGCCGGTGGAGGACCAGGGCACCTCAAGTCGTAACACTCCGCGACCAGCAGAAGAAACTCGCGCATTTTCTTGTATCGCCTGAGCCTCAGCGAACTTTTCACAATCCCGGGACTGCACGCGCCACCCCTTCGTGCCCTTGAGGCACTCCGAACAACTGGCACCGCTATGGTGAACGTGGGCGTCACCCTGGGGGGAAGAAAACTGTGTGCTCGTCTGATGGTGATGATCTGCATTCGTTTCCGCGGCACCCGTGCAGCGGGCTTCACAAATAGAAGCCATGGCGGTATTGGCGCCAAAGAGCGCCACTACGAGAATGGTCGCTGCTAGCCTGCGGTACAGCATCATCTACACACGATACTCCTGACGCAGTATCCACGCAAGGAAGCCTTGAACGTTGGACGTCTCCATGCCTGGATTTCCGCCTTTCCCAGTTCACGCTAAAGTAATCGATAGCCGCGCGTGCCGCTGGTTCATCGCGCAATTCCTCTGCGCGTCGGCAGGTAAACCGCAAATGTTCCCAGACGTAGTGCTCACCGCCGCTGGCAGCCAGCCCGGCCTCCTTACCCCCATTTACGGACAACGTCCCGTGGGAGCAATATTGTTGGTGCGCATCCGCCCCGCCGGCAGTGCGCACGCATCGCACTAGTGAAAGGATTGAAGAAAATGGAAACGCCGAGACGCACTTTTCTAGCGGGAATTTCCGCTCTGATCACTTGCGGTCTGGCCCAACCTCTGTCAGCTTTGCCTGTGCAGGCCAAGGGGGCGAAGCAAGAAAAGAACGAAAAGGAAGAGGAAGTCTCAACCAATGAAGACCTCATGCGCGAGCACGGGGTGCTGAACCGGGTCTTACTGATCTACGACGAATCCATCCGGCGAATCCAGGGCAACCAGAAATTTGATACCGGCATAATCACCAAGTCCGCAGGCCTGATCAAGAGCTTCATCGAGGACTATCACGAAAAACTCGAAGAGAACTATCTCTTTCCTCGGTTCGAAAAAGCCGGGAAGCTGGTGGACCTGGTTAAAACTTTGCGTGCCCAGCACGTCGCCGGACGCAACGTCACTGACCGCATCCTGGCGTCGGTGAAGACCAATGACCTGCAGACCACAAGCGCATCCATGGCCGGGTTCGTACGCATGTATCGCCCTCACGAGGCCCGGGAGGATACCGTGCTCTTCCCCGCTCTGCACGACATTGTGAGCAAGCACGAATATGACGCGTTGGGCGACCAGTTTGAAGCCATCGAGCGCAAGACCTTCGGCGGCGAGGGATTTGAGATGGCCGTAGACCAGGTAGCGGCCCTGGAAAAACAACTGGGCATCTACGAGCTTTCCCAGTTCACGCTAAAGTAATCGATAGCCGCGCGTGCCGCTGGTTCATCGCGCAATTCCTCTGCGCGTCGGCAGGTAAACCGCAAATGTTCCCAGTGGCCCGTTGCCCCGGGGAATTCCCAAAAAACCGTTTTCGGGTTAGCCTGGATGACTTGAGGCCGTTCCGCCGGAAAACACAAAACACTGGCCTTCGGCAAAGCATATGGACTTTGACCAACTTAGAACCTTTCTTGAAGTCGCCAAGCTGGGGAACTTTTCCCGGGCTGCGGAAAAAGTTCTGCGTTCGCAGCCGGCAGTCAGCGCGCAAATCCGGCAGTTGGAGCAGGAGTACGGGCAGAGGCTCTTCGACCGCAGCGCCAAGCGCGTGCGACTCACTCCAGCGGGCGAGGTCGTGCGCGACTATGCCCAGCAGATGCTGGCCCTGCGCAACAGTTCATTGCATGCGGTGTCTGACCGCCACGGGACGCCGGCCGGAACCCTCTCCATCGGCGCCAATGAAGGTACGTTTCTCTACGTGCTGCCCAACGTCTTTGCCAAATATCACCGCAAATTCCCCAAGGTGCGGATCAGCGTTTACCGGAGCTTTACCCACAAAGTCACCGAGAAGGTGGAAGAAGGCGCGGTCGATCTTGGAGTTGTGACTCTTCCCGTCAAGTCCCCCAGCCTGGAAGTGGTGCCGGTGTTTCGCGATCGCATTCTGCTGATGGTAGGCCGGGGCAGCGCGCTGTTCACGCGCAAGTCGGTCACGATCGAAGAGTTCGCCCAGCAGCCGCTCATCGTGCCCAAGACCGGCTCCATCCGGCGGCTGATTGAAAAGAACCTCAGGCCCTACCGCGAAGACCTGAACATCACTATGGAACTCACCAGCGTGGTGATGATCAAACGCTTTGTGGCTTCCGGACTCGGCGTCTCTCTGATCTGCGCCTGCTTCGCCCGCGACCGGGTGCATACCGGCGAGGCACGGCTGCTCAGGATCGACGGCCTGGACTTGTGGCGGGAATTGGCGCTGATCTATCGCAAAGACCGCAGTCTTCCACTGGTGGCATCATCGTTCCTCGATCTGGCGCGCCAGGAGTTGGCCCCCTGAAGAAGCATTTGGCAATTGGGTAAGTTGGCAATTGAGTCATTGAAAACCTGCGGAGCCAGGCCATTTCCATGCTGAGCATAGACTCAAAACGGCCTTGCCAGAGGGAACACCATCAAGCCAACCGCGGAGGAGCCTGTGGCCACTGAAGGAGTGTCAGGGTATTACCCAATTACTAATTTACCCAATTACCAATTTGCTCAATTACCAAATCTCTCTCCCTTGTCTCTCGTCGAAAGCCAATCATAAAAATTCGAATACGCCGAATCCAAATTCCCTATTTCCCTTTTGCGCCGCAGGCGTTTATCAAAGCCATATCATGCGCTCGTACTCTGCACAGGGACATCCCGACCATGACGCTTGCGGAACGGGGTTCGTGGTCCGCTTGGGCGAGCGCGGCTCGCATGAGGTGGTGGAGCGCGCGCTCTCTGCGCTGCAGAAGCTTGCGCATCGCGGAGGCGTGGATGCAGACGGCTCCAGCGGCGACGGCGCCGGCCTCCTGACCGCGATTCCGCAAGGCTTCATTCGTCGCGCCACGGAAGAGCTGGGTCTCGCTCTGCCTGCCGCCTTCGGTCTGGGCATGCTATTCCTGCCGGCTCAGGAAGAAAGCCGGGTTCAACGCGCGATTGAAAAACTGGCTCCGGAAATGGGGCTGGAATGTCTGGGCTGGCGCGAGGTGCCGGTGAATACCTCCGTGCCCGGCTCGCGCGCTGCGGAAACGCTGCCTTCCATCTGGCAATGCTTTCTTGCTGCAAGCGCTTCCGGATCCGACTTGGAGTCGCAGTTGTTCTTGCTGCGGAAGCGGGCCGAATCCGAGCTGCGCGAGAGCGTTTATTTTGCTACGCTGTCTTCGCGGACGGTCGTGTACAAAGGGCTCCTCTCGCCCTGGCAGCTGCCGCTTTTTTATCCTGACCTGCTGGCCCGGGACTTTTCGAGCCCATTCGCGATATTTCATCAGCGTTTCTCCACCAACACTCGTCCGGCGTGGCCGCTGGCCCAGCCGTTCCGCTTCCTGGCGCACAACGGCGAGATCAATACCATTGTCGGTAACCGACGCTGGATGCGGGCGCGGGAACGCGGCATTCGCAGCGCTTTGCGGACAGGAGAATGGTTCCGCAGCCTGGAAGAAAACGTCAGCGATTCCGCGAGCCTGGACAACGCGTTGGAAGTCCTGGTACGCCGGGGCCGCAGCCCCGAAGCCGCCCTGCTGACGCTGGTTCCACCGGCCTTCGAAAACAACCACCGGATTGAGCCGCAAATCCGGAAGTATCTTGAGTCCACGTCCGCCGACTACGAGCCGTGGGACGGTCCGGCGGCAGTGGTGTTCAGCGACGGCCACATCGTGGGGGCCAAGCTGGATCGCAACGGCCTTCGCCCTCTGCGCTACACGCGAAGCTCAGACGGGTGGATGGTCGCCGGCTCAGAAGCGGGCATTGTTGAGTTCGACAACGAGAAGATTGTGGAGCGGCAGCGGCTCGGTCCGGGCGAGATGTTGGCGGTGGACATTGCTGCCGGCGCGGTGATCCGCAATGGCGAGCTCTTGCGCCGCATTTCCAGCCGGACCGGCGTCCTGCGCCCGGGGCGCGCTGAACCCGTGCCTGCGGTTGGGGGTACCGAGGTGGCGGTCGGCGAACCTGAGAAAGTTGCCGCGGCCCTGGGCTGGACTGAAGATCAGGTCCGCTTTCTCCTGCAGCCGCTGGCGGAGGGCAAGGAGGCTATCTTCAGCATGGGTGACGACACGCCCCCAGCCTTCATGTCCAAGATGAAGCTGCGGCGTACCGTTTGGGATTAGTGCAAGCAGCGTTTTGCGCAGGTCACTAATCCGCCCATCGATCCCCTGCGCGAAGCTCACGTCATGTCACTGAAGACCCGCATTGGGCCGGAATTCACGTCAGAGTCTCCGATTCTGGGCGAGCGGCAAGTGTTCTTTCTCGAGAACCGCCTTGGGCCCTGCCGCAGGATTGACGTCACCTTCGAAGCATCGCGAGGCGTGCTCGGCGCATATCAGGCATTCGGACGCATTCGCAACGAAGCACGCTGGGAGAGCGGTGACCGGCCGGACTTGGTTGTGCTGAGCGATCGCGGATTGAGCAGCAGCCGCGCGGCTCTTCCTATGTTGCTGGCAACAGCGGCAGTTTGGCAGGAAATGGCAAATGCGGGCAATTTTCAAGTGCCGCTGGTGGTGGAAACCGCGCAGGTGCTGGACACCCACCACGTCGCCCTGCTCCTGGCCGTGGGCGCCACCGCGGTATGTCCGTTCCTCGCGCTGCAACTGGCGGAAGCTCAGAACACAAACGGCGCCGGCAACTATTGTGGCGCGATCAACGCCGGATTGAAGAAAGTTCTCTCGCGCATGGGAATTTCCACTCTCTCCAGCTACCGCAACGCGCAGCTGTTTGAAGCCGTGGGCCTCGACTCCCGCCTGTGCCGCGAATTCTTTGAGGATGCGCCGCGCTTTGGCGAGGCTGCGTCACTGGAGACCCTGCTCGAGAATTACCTGCACAATCATGCGCTTGCCTTTGAAGGCGGCGAGAAAGCGCTTCGTGACGCCGGTTACTTCCGCTATCGCAAAGAGGGCGAGCTGCATGGCACCTCGCCTGAGGTCCTGCGCAAACTGCACACGTCGGTGAAGACCGGCGACGAAGACAGCCATCGCCAGTACGAGGAGATCGCTTCCAGCCGCGAGCCGATGGCCGTTCGCGATCTGCTGGCCATCGTCTTCCCCGGAAGCGCTGATCTCAGCAACGTTGAATCCGAAGCGGAACTGATTCGTCGTTTCAGCACCCAGGCAATGTCGGTGGGTGCGGTAAGTCCCGAAGTGCATCGCACCCTGGCGCTGGCCATGAACGGCCTGGGCGCGCGCAGCAACACTGGGGAAGGAGGTGAGGATCCAGAGCTGTACTCCAAGGAACCCGAGGCCGCTTGCAGGATCAAGCAGGTGGCCTCCGGGCGTTTCGGCGTCACCGCAGAATACCTGGTGCACGCACAGGAAATCGAAATCAAGATGGCGCAAGGCTCCAAACCGGGCGAGGGAGGGCAGCTTCCCGCGGTGAAGGTCACGCCGTACATCGCCAGACTTCGTCGCGCGGTGCCGGGCATGTCACTGATCTCGCCGCCGCCGCATCATGACATCTACAGCATTGAGGACCTGGAACAGTTGATCCATGACCTGCGCGAAGTGAATCCGGAAGCCCGGATTGGAGTGAAGCTGGTTGCGGGCGCGGGTGTGGGCATCATCGCCGCCGGTGTTGCCAAGGCCGGCGCGGACGTCATCACCATCAGCGGCCACGACGGGGGGACGGGCGCGTCTCCGCTGAGCTCCATCAAGAACACCGGGCTGCCATGGGAGTTTGGCTTGCGCGATGCGCACCGCACGCTGATGGAAGCCGGATTGCGTCGCCATGTGCGCTTACGCGTGGACGGCGGCATGAAGTTCGCCCGCGACGTGATTATCGCGGCCATGCTCGGCGCCGATGAATTCGGCTTCGGCACCGCAGCCCTGCTGGCGATTGGCTGCGTCATGGCGCGGCAATGCCACCTGAATACCTGCCCGGTCGGCATCGCAACCCAGGATGAAGCTCTGCGCGCGCGTTTTGCCGGCAAGCCCGAGATGGTCGTCTCGTACTTCCAGGCAGTGGTCTCGGAGGTGCGCGCCCTGCTGGCACGGCTCGGCGTCCACTCCTTGGAAGAGATCGTCGGGCAGACCTCATTCTTAAGGCCGCGTCATCAAGCCGCTTCTGCGTGGGTGGAAGACCTGTTGCGGCCTCCGTCGAAATCTCACAACGGCCCCGGCATCGTGCGTGAAAGTCACGGGCTGGCGCGCGAACTTACGCACTTGTTGCACAACGGGACAGTGCCGCTCCAGGGCACCTTCCCCATCATCAACTCGGACCGCAGCATTGGGGCACGCCTGAGCGGCGAGATCCTGCGCAAATTCGGTGCAGCCGATCTGCCCATCCGTCTGGACTTCCATGGCGCCGCCGGCCCAAGTTTCGGCGCCTTCCTGACGACCGGGATCAATTTCCATCTTTCGGGCGAAGCCAACGACTACGTGGGCAAGGGCCTCAGCGGAGGCACGATTGCCATCGACGCCGGAACCGAGGCCTCGCTCCGCGGTGATGTTCTTGCCGGCAACACAGTGCTCTACGGCGCCACTTCCGGCGAGTTGTACGTGGCCGGCGCGGCCGGTGAACGCTTTGCCGTACGCAACAGCGGAGCGCTTGCCGTGGTGGAAGGCCTGGGCGAGCATGGATGCGAGTATATGACCGGCGGCGTCGTGGTTTTGCTTGGGCCGGCGGGAATCAATCTCGGTTCGGGAATGACCGGGGGACTCGCTTACCTGGCGGAGGAGCATCTGCTTAAGTCCGCCTGCAATCTGGAGTTTGTCTCGCTTGCCGCGTGCTCCGCGGAAGAGAACGAATACCTGCGCCGCGTCCTGATCCAACATTGCCTGATGACGGGCAGCCCACGCGCCGCGATGTTGCTGAATACAAGCGCGCATCTGCCCATGGTGCGTCTGCAGCCCAAACAACTGCCTTGTTCGGTGGAGCAAACCTGGGCGCCGATCCTCGAGCGCCTTACGACCGTGGTTCCTCCGGCCGTCGAACCTCTATTTCCGCTCAACACGCCGGTGCTGGCGGTTCAGCCCGCTCTCCGCGACGCTCATCCATCGGTCGAGGCCGACCTCGATCAATGGGTTCCCGGCTGTTGAGGCTGGGAGCCTGGACGAGTTCTTCGCTGCAAACGAGAATCACGAAGAGCGTGAAGCAGGCGTGAACCGAGAGCAGTTCCCATCACAGGCGGGGGCGCCTGTGCCACACGGCTTTATAAGCTACACATATTCTGGAACCGGTCTAGCCGCAATCGGCTTGTTCTATACTGCTCGCCGTGCAGAGTGAAGACATCCTGAGCACTCCGGCGCCGCAAGCAGACTTGCGGCTCGCTTACGGCGCGGACCCCAGCCAGTTCGTTGATATACGCATTCCTGCGGGAAAAGCGCCGCATCCGGTTGTCTTCTTCATTCACGGCGGCTATTGGCGGGCCAAATACGATCTGGCTTACGCGGGACACTTGTGCCACGCGCTGAAGAAAGCCGGCATTGCCACCTGGAATGTGGAATATCGCCGCGTGGGCAATCCCGGTGGCGGATGGCCGGGCAGCTTTGAGGATATCCGCAACGCCTATCGCGCGCTCGTCGAAACCCAAACAAAGGAGACGACCACGACTCCGCCGCTCGACCTGAAGCGGCTCTGCGTTGCCGGACATTCCGCGGGCGCGCAGCTCGCACTCTGCCTGGCAGCGCACGAGAAGTCGGTGCAGAGCGTGCTGTCGCTCGCCGGCGTGCTCGATCTGCGCCGCGGCTGGGAGCTGCATCTGAGCCATGATGCCGTGACGGCGTTCCTCGGCGGCTCGCCGATTGAAGTTCCCGACCACTATCGTGAAGCCTCGCCCGCCGAACTGCGCATTCCTCAAGCCACGCAGAAACTGGTCCACGGCGCCGCGGACGATTCCGTTCCCTATCAAATCAGCAAGAGCTATGCCGAAGGCAAGAAGAAATCCGGCGAACAGGTGGAACTGGTCACGCTCCCGAACACCGGGCACTTTGAGATTGTGGATCCAGAATCAGCGGCCTGGAGCAAAGTGCAGGAGACGTTTTTGTCGCTCACGCGGACTAAAGTCGAAACCGCGCGGCCTCTTAGGCGAGTATCCGCGCGGTCCACACGTCTGTACAACGACTAGTTCTTCCTCGCGTAGATCTCAATGTTCTGCGGGTTGGGGAACGAGAAGGAGAGCGGCTTGCCCGCGAACGACTTGCTCGGATTCTGAGTGAAGAAGCTGGCGGAGTTGGGCACGTCCAGCTTCCAGACTCCGGAGTGGGCCAGCGCTCCGGGCAGGATCATGGCCACGTGTCCACCGGTGTCGGAGGCCAGGACGGCGATCACGGCCTTGCCACAATTGGCGCTCGATTGCGCGCTCTTGAGCGCGTTCTGGTCAGAAGCGCTGCCTACATGCTCCCAATTGGAATCGGCGGCGACTTTCTTGCTGATGTCCGCCGGCGTCAGATAATTGGACTCCGCGCCGAAGTCCTTGACGCCATAAACATGCTCCACCGCCGCAGCCAGGGCCATGCGACAGGATGCGTCCAGGAGAAGCGGGCAGGCCGCGAATTTCTGAAGGGCCGCATCCATATACTTCTGCTGATCGGCGCTGTAGTCAGCTTTCTTGCAATCCTGCGATACGGCCGTGCTCAGCGAAAGCGCCAGGCAGGCTGCGCAAAAGAATAGTTTCCTCATGGGCTATTCTCCTTTGTAGGTGAAAGTCTCAGGTGCGGGGGGATCGAATCACACTGTCTGACGAGATTGTATCCGCCATGGATCGAAGCCAAACATTACGCCGGTACAATGCCTGAACGGCAAACAAGGAGGCACGGGTGATACCTGACAATGGAACTGTCAGCAAGCCAAGCCGTAACACGGTGGATCAGGCCGTGGAGAAGCTGACGAGCCTCTTGCGCGAAAAAAGCATTGCCTTGTTCGCCGTGATCGACCATAGCGGTGAAGCGGCCAAGGCCGGTATGCACATGCGCCCAACCAAGCTGCTGATCTTCGGAGCCCTAAAGCGGGAACACCGCTCATGCTGGCCGCTCCCACCACGGCTCGCGATCTGCCTTTGAAAATCCTGGTGTGGGAAGATGAGCGTGGACAGGTCTGGCTTACCTACAACGCCCCGGCGTACCTGCAGCAGCGACACAATTTCTCCAAAGAACTGCTGCCCAATATCGCGGCGGTAGAAATGTTGGCGGCGAAAGCTGCCGAGTAGCGCGTCCGTAAGTTTGTCAATCCGAATTTTTGTTGGCAAGCTGCGGTTGCTTCATCCGCCCGGTTATCATCGCTATCAAAGCCAGCAAAGTGATGAGCGTGATCGAAGCCAGCGATATCACGCAGTAGATGCACCAGACTTGCAAGACATTCGCTTCGATACGCGTAAGGTACAGCGAAAACACCAGTCCAGCTAACGCCGTCGGAAATAGGAGCCTCCAAGCCTTCTTCAGGGCCAGCCCGCCGAGCAAGGTGTAGCCGAGAATCCCAATCAGAGCCACGGGGACACCGCCGAAGATTGCGTATGGACTGTGATTGACGATGCCGCAATCCCACTTATCGTTGATGCTGCAGGGCGAAACGCCCGTGTTGTAGTGCTCGCGCAAGGCCGCCGCCGCCGTGAGCACGCCGACCAACGCGACTATCACGATCAACCAACGCATCATGGTTTACCACCCTCGCAAAAACACAGCCTGGTCACTTGCTGACTCCGAAAGCCTTGGCCTGGAATTCCAACGACTCCAGCAAATGCCGGGCCACAAACTGCCAGTCATGCTGCCCGGGATAAGTATGGATCACATGAGGCACGTGGCGCTCCGTCAGCAGCTTGTCCAGGGCGTGCGTGCCTGCGTCAAAGCCGTAACCATCTTGATCGCCGCAGTCCACGTAGATCTTCAAGCCCGCCAGGTTTGCCCTCCGGGCAAAAACAAAGGGCGTGTTGGCCTTCCAGTATGCTTCATCGAGTGGAGAACCGAAAGCTGTCCCAAAAAACGCGGTGAAGCCGGCATTCTGCGAGCCATTCGGCAATTGCTCCAACAACGCCGGCATGAGCGCGCCCACTGACACAAACATTTGCGGGTACTTGAAAGCGAAGCGCAGCGCGCCGTATCCGCCCATGGAAAGACCGCCGATGGCGCGTCCGGAGCGCGTGGCCCGCAGGCGAAACTTCTTCTCCATCCCGGGAACGAATTCGCGGATGAAGAAGTCCTCGTACCTGGTGCGGCCGTTTTTAGAGTTGATATAGAACGTCGTGTCCGCCTGGGGCGTGATGATCACGAACTCGCCGAAACGTTTTTGCTCCCAGGCGTCCTCAATCATTCCCCACCCACCGCTGGAGACCAGAAACGTTTGATCGCCGCCGAGGCCGTGGAGGAAATAGAGCACGGGAAATTTCCTGGCCGGCTGCGCGTCATAGCTGGGCGGAAGCAAAACGCAGTAGCCGACGGAGCGCGGCATGATCGTGCTGTTCAGCGATCCGCATTGCACACGCTCGGCCGCGAAGGGGGCCAGAAACTTCAGCATTCGGGAGTCAGCACTCAGCATTCAGCCTGCGGCGAGATCGGGTGATCTGGTGATCCGAAGATCGGGTGATCGGAACTTCCCACCCCTCCAGGTGGTATTTATGAAACACGCTCTAATCATGCCGCAGGGCCTGAACCGGATCGAGCCTTGCCGCGCGCGAGGCTGGATACAAACCGGCAAACAGGCTCACCAGCACGGAGAAGACCAGCGCCGCCACCACCAGCCACAGCGGAACGTACCAGAAGTTTTCCGGCCGCACCTCCCATTGCTGCAAGATCAAGTTGGTGGCCAGGTTGATGACGCGGCTGATCATCCATCCCAGGGCCACGCCCACCCCGCCGCCCAGGAGTCC
>WNFJ01176870.1_pt1 | contig 12215 bp, 11 predicted proteins | sample 5400461 | NCBI WGS metagenome assembly WNFJ01 (sample SAMN13153349, study PRJNA577476) | soil metagenome | isolation source: 115 cm saprolite on Douglas fir-dominated hillslope | place: USA:California | collected 2013-09-17
GTCGGCGACGAGCGCATCTACCGGATCGTAAAACCGCGCGCGACGTCATGACGTCGGCCTCGCAACAATTGAAGACGGCAGCCGATCCAGCTGTTGACGCCGAGTTGGATCAGCTACCGACAACGCCGATCGCGGAACTGCGGAAACGATACCGAGAGTTGTTCCGGACCGAACCGCCAAAAGCGTTCGGTCCGGACCTGCTCCGGCGGAGTATCGCGAATCGGATCCAGGAGAAAGCTTACGGCGGCCTCAATGCATCGGCACGACGTTTGCTCGATCAGTTGGTCAAGGCTGCAATGGCAAAACCTAACGGCCGGATTGAACTGCCCCGCCGGATCAAGCCGGGCTCCGAACTGGTGCGGACATGGAAGGGGAAGACCTATCGCGTCATGGTGATGGCCGATGGTTTTGCCTTCGATGGCGAGACCTTTACCAGCCTGTCCGAAATCGCATCGGAGATCACGGGCACTAACTGGAACGGACCGCGGTTCTTCGGGCTGCGATCGGCAGTGAACAAGGACGCCACCGATGGCAGGTGAACCCAAGTCGCTGCGTTGCGCCATCTACACCCGCAAATCCACCGAGCATGGCCTGGAGCTGGAGTTCAACTCGCTCGATGCCCAACGCGACGCTTGCGAGGCCTATATAAAGAGTCAGGCCTCGCAGGGCTGGAAGGCCCTTCCCCAGCACTATGACGACCCCGCCTATTCCGGCGGCAACCTCGATCGGCCCGCCCTGAAAAAGCTGCTGGCCGAGATCGAGGCCCGCAGGATCGACGTGGTCGTCGTCTACAAGATCGACCGCCTTACCCGCTCGCTCGCCGATTTCGCCAAGCTAGTCGAAGCTTTTGACGCCCGATCAATCTCGTTCGTTGCCGTTACCCAGCAGTTCAATACGACCACGTCGATGGGACGACTGACTCTCAACGTCCTCTTGTCCTTCGCCCAGTTCGAGCGGGAACTATCATCCGAACGTGTCAGGGACAAGATCGCGGCGAGCAGACGCAAGGGCAAATGGACCGGCGGCACGGTCCCGCTCGGCTATGACGCCAGGGACAAGAAGCTCGTCGTTAACAAGACCGAGGCTGAGACCGTCCGAACCATCTTCCAACTCTACCTGGAGCTAAAGTCCTTCAGCAAATTGGTGGCCAAACTCGATCGCAGGGGCATCGTCACCAAGCGCCGCAGCACCAAGGTTGCCAAGTTCCAGGGCGCCATTCCATTCACTTACGGTCCCCTCGCCTATTTCCTGAAGAACCGGGTCTACCTCGGCGAGGTCCATCACGGCGGCAAATGGTTCGAGGGCGAGCACAAAGCCATCATTGATCGCGCGACGTTTGATCGGGTCCAAAAACTGCTCGCTACCAAGTCGAATGGCCAGAAGGCAAAACGATCCGAAAGCAGCGCCCTGCTCTTGGGCAAGCTCTACGACGACCGCGGCAACCTCATGAGCCCGAGCTTTTCCACCAAGAACGGCGTGCGTTATCGCTTCTACGTCAGCTCGGCGCTGCTGCGCGGGCGGAAAGCAACAGCGGGGTCGGTCGCACGCGTCCCAGCCGCAGAGATAGAGAGCGCCGTTCTTGCTGCCCTTAAAGCGCATCAAAGGCGGACAGAATCCGAGATTGGGCCTGACCCTGACCCCAATAAAATGCTTGAGCGCGTCGTCGTTGCCCGTGACCAAATGTTGATAACGATCTCTAGTCCTGATGGCCCCACCGATGTGAATGGGACCAGCACGCAAATAAGAGTGGCCCGGTCGCAAAAAACGACGGATGTGGCAACCGCAATGGACAACGAGGGTGCGCAGGAGACCAGGCATAATGAAAGCTTAGTCCGATCGATCGTCCGGGCTCACGCCTGGGTCCAATCGCTTCAAGACGGGGCGTTTGAGTCCATCGAAGCGCTCGCCGAGGCGAACCATCTTCATCCAAAAGTCGTCCGCCAAGTCCTCCGGCTCGCGTTTCTTTCTCCCGACGTTGCGTCAGCAATTTTAGAGGGCAGGCAGCCGGCTAACCTCTCATTGGCACGCATCCCAACGACTCTTCCTTTAGTGTGGACCGAACATCAGTCCATACTCAGCTGACTTTTTGCATTTTTAAGAGCGCCCGTTTAGCAGTGCCAAAGCAATCAGCGAAAGCATTCGACCAGGCTAGACATCGGTCGTTGCGTGGTGGTTGCGGCTCATGCGCCTAGCATCTTTGCGGCATTCTCGCGGCTCCAACTCTTATTCGTAGGAGCACGGGTTTGATCATCGCGGCGAAGATTTGCCTTCATTAGCCCCTTGCGCGCCCGTTCAGGTTGCGAAACAATCGGTTTGATTGAATTGGTTCAGCGCCGCTTTTGAAGCTTGGGTTCCGTGCACGCGATCACATTTTGGGGAGGGTCACATGGCCGTATCGGCAAAAGTTGCCTCGCGCATTTCGACCCAATTAAAAAAATACCAACGTGTTTTAGAAGCTGCAAAGCAGCGGGACATAAGCGAGGCCGACACGGTTACGATTATTACCGACATTCTCTCTGATGCGTTGGGTTACGATAAATATAAAGATATATCGAGTGAGCACGCTATTCGAGGAACGTACGTGGACCTCGTTGTGACGGTCGCCGAAAAGAAGCGTTTCTTAGTCGAAGCTAAAGCCATAGGTATCGAACTTAAGGACGGCCACGTTAAGCAGGCCGTCGACTATGCCGCCAACGAGGGGATTTCTTGGGTCGTCCTATCAAATGGCGCTGTCTGGCGATTGTATAACCTGAAGTTTGGCAAGCCTATCGATAAGGTCCTAGTCTTCGAAATCGACCTGCTCTCCTGCGACTGCAAGTGCGATGACGTGGTTTGCTGCTTTGGGAATCTAAGTTCGGAGGGATTTTCGAAGGACTCCCTTACTGATCTGCTCAATGAAAAACAGACAAGCAGCAAGTATACCATTTCGGCAGTGCTCCGATCAAACAACATAATTGAGGCGCTTCGAAAGGAAGTTCGTCGACTTTCCGGCCTTCGGCTTGATCCTGATTACCTACTCTCCTTAATTGAAAATGAAATCATCAAACGCGAATTGATTGATAGTGACGATGCGAACGAAGCCTCTGCCTACGTAAAAAAACTTCAACGCGCTGTCGAAAGGGAACGCAACGCCACGGATGACTCTAAACCGTCAGTGAGCCCTGTGGTCGCTGGTCAAGTGGGGCCGCCGGCTGCGTAGCAAGCGCGGGTTGCTGTTTGCCTGACGTTTGCTCGAGAAATCCGAACTGGTGCGTTGGGCTCGCAATTGTTCTTCCCCGGCCGCGACGTTCGACTTGCGACTCTAATTCAATCGAACGCGAGAGCGCGGCTTGGCATATCCGCGCAAAATGCAGCCGTGAAAACGACACCTGGAACGCTAATATCAGACTTTTGCGCCCGGGCATCAAACTAATTTGGTCGAGCGAGCGAGGTATAGCAACTTACATTCAATGCATCGGAACAACGTCGAGATAAAATTCTTGGGCAGAGAAGGATGGCCATGTATCAATTGCGATTCATCTTGATGGCTGCATTAATCGGGGTCCTTGCGATACCGGCTGAAGCACAGCAAGAATCTGATCCGCAAGCATCGTTATTGAAGCAGCAAGCGCGTGAACGCATCATTGCATTTCAGCAGCTCCTTCGGGATGCGGGGCCGAGCGCGGATGCATCTTGGGAATTGGTGGGAGTCAAGCTGTGGTCAACAAAAACGCGCCGGCCACGACAGGGTGCACTCCTTATTCGCGTGGACAATGATAATCTAGCCCAACTCGTGCTCGCTTCAATTCTTATCGCGAGGGACATTATTGGCGCTGAAATGGTCGATCAGGTAACGGTAGAGGCGATCGGTAAATGGTATGGTCCAGACGTAGAGTATATGCTCGAACCGGTTGTTTATCCGTCTGTTCGCGCATCTCATCTCGAACGTGGTCATATTCTACTATGACGCCTTTGCGACTTTCAAAATATGCGGGGGGAGCTGTCGTCCTCCACGTCCTCACAACCGTGAGTTCTCGATCCGTAGGAACGCGACGCGTTATACTGATCCTCCAATCGTCTCTATCAAACCGCCCGATCGAATGATTCAGGTACTCGAAGCCGCGGAACTCACCAAGCTTCTGGAAGACAAATGGCAGCCGTCGAAGTTGAGGCAGCTCCTGGTGTCCGTTGTGGACATCAAAAACAATCTTCCGGGCTGGCCGGATGAGGTGGTCGGGGAATGGTTGCACTGGTTTGCCAACGACATATGTTGGCCCCCACCGGAGCCGCTCGGGGACCACCGGTGGAGCGGCATTCTTGGTGGCCGGCCGTTGTCCTGGTGGAAAAAGGTCTCGTGGAAAAAGGAGACCGTGAAGTGCACGCCGGCGAAGTTGTCCGATAAATCACGCGCTATCGTGATCGCGACAATCGCTGAAATCAACAACCGCACTGCGGACGCTGAAACCCAGAGACGGTTCAAACGTGCAATGGACTATATCCTAGATAATGGTGCCTTTCCGGGAGCTCTCGTGGTGATGAACGTTCCGAGCGGATTGACCCTCCTAGATGGGAACCATCGTATGAGTGCGTTTTGCGGCGCGCAATTGATGCCTGATGCGGCCTTTGAAAGGCTTCAGAAAAAGAGACCCGCGCTCGAACACATGGCAAATAAAGTCTATTTACACAACTTAAAGTGTGTTAACCTATGGTTGAGCAAGCTAATAGTGAACTAGCAAGAAACGTGTCGCAATTGTAGAGACCAAACCTTTTGATGAACTTTTTGGACTCACGCAAATTGATTACCGCTGAGAAACGTTGGCATTGGGGGATGCTGCATGATTGCCTGTCTAGAGGAATTCATTAATGCGTCGTCGACTTGCGGGTCCGAATCCCAACTATTGAATATCTATCTCAAGACGGTTGAAGACGCCCTGCGCGACGAAGAACGAGTTCAGCCTCGAAGGATTCCCCTCGTCCATGCCTTGACAGCGCGATATCGCTCCAGATTAAGCGAACTGCAGGGCTACCCAACGGAAACCGTGAAACCTTTGACGCTCAAGGAAACGGAATGTCTGCGCTGGTGCAAGGAAGGAAAGACCAATTGGGAAATCGGCGAGATACTGTCGATCTCCGAAAAGACTGTGGAGTTTCACCTCTCGAACACGATCAAAAAGCTGAGCGTGAGTAACCGCATCACCGCGGTCGTCAAGGGCATCCAGCTGGGACTCATCTCGATCTAGAAAGTGGTTCGGCCGCTGACCTTCTCTCCTGCCGATAGCGCGCAGAAGGCTTGGCATGGCTTCAGACTCATTTATTTTCTCTTGAAGTCCGCTTCTTGCGGTGTCCCACCGCGACGTAGGCGCTGACCTGCGCCTCTTGTGCAAGTCTCTCGCGTATAGAGAGCAGATCAGCCGAAATCGTATCCATTCCGGCGCCATCCGCCACACGGCTCAGATACATTACAGCGTCCGCCATCTTACCGGCCAACCCGGCCGATCCTCGCGGCCTGGATCTTCGCTTCGCGTCCGTCATGCTGCGATCCCCCGAAGGCAGGCCTGAAACGACCCGTCTTGATGCAGATGCGCTGCTGCGAGTGAGAACGCCTCGATCATCCGGATGCTCCGCCTGCATATCGCCGGGAAAATCGAAGCAGGTCGGCGTGCCGGATTGTACTCGGGACGTCCCTAGGACGATGCCCAAAAACGTCATGATCGCTAAAATCATCGCCTTCCGCGAAATTTCCTAGTCGAGACCGAAGGTCCGCTCGATGTCCCGCTACGGAACTTGACAGCAGACTAGGACGACCCTGACCGCTCCTTCTCCCCCAAAACTTGGGCAATTGAGGATTTTTGGGATTTCCATCCGCGCGCTTGAACTCTGAGGGTGAGTTCGGCCCCGCTTCCAACCTAGGGAATTCACTAGTTTTCTAGCTTTGCCAAAGAAGCAATGCTTCATCGGTTCCGTGGAGCAACTCACGGTCCTGGTGGCGAGCGATGGATTTCAAGCAATATCTCGACTGGCGTCCGGTAATGACCGCCGATCAGTTTTGGATAGCATTGCTCAAACTCGTTCCTTACGAGGTCTTGACGGCATACGGAATCATTCGCGGTGCCTTTGCAACGATGTCGGGCTCCAGCGGAACTGCACTTTTCGTGGTCGACGCGGTGTTGACTGTCGCCTGCTTCATACTTTACCGCGGCGCTGCAAAGGCGACAGTTTGGGCCGCGTTGAGTCTATCAATATGCTTTTTCCTCCTGGTCATGTCGGTAGATGCCGAACGTTTCAGAGAGATGGCGGACAGCGCCCTTATTGATTTTCCGAAATGGTTGAGAACGATGTTTTTCAATTCGCTCAACCCATTCTACCTCGTGTCCATCGCTGTCTTGATCTGCCTCAGCTCCTCTGGCCTGCGTGGCATACTAGGAAAGCAATGAACCCATGAGCATCTTTCGAGAGACGACGAAGATCGCGTTTGCCGCCTCAATCTGCGCATTGACAGCTCACGCGCAAGCGCAGACCTTCGTCAGATCCCAACTTGGAGCGGCGCTTGACAGGGCGACTTTTATGGCAGAAGGCCGTGCAGGAACTGTCGCTTTAGCGACAGGCGTCGCAATAAGCAGCGTAGCAACAGCAGCAGGAAGCAATAGTTTCCGTCCGGTTGAGAACGGTGCGTGCTACTCGATCGTCGATAACCGGATCCTGTCCACAACCGGACGGCTGTATTTTGCGGTCAACCACAACGTTCCGTACGCGCCGGCGAAAAATTCGTTTCTTGCGATACAGGTGATTAGGTTCACGGCAAGCAACTCCCCGTCGAACGTGGCCGTCTCGCGAAGCCCGGGCGCATGGTTGTCGATTTCCAGCAACCGCGCGGCTAGACCCGTAGGCGAAGGCAAATTCTTGGGTCGAACGCCGGAGGAATTTGCGAATGCCCATCGACTCCGAACCGGCAACTTTGACCTGGCGGCGGTCAATTCGTTCTTCAGCGGTTCTACGGACCGGTCTGTCGAATGGCATGCGAGGTTAGCGAAGCGCGGTAGCTCCGACGGACCAGCCGGCTTCTATTCCAGCTTGGATCCGGCGCTCGCGCCGGTCTGGTCAGGTACCACAGACCAGTATACCCTCCCGTCCGACAGAACATACCAACGTCTCGTCAGGAGCTATCTCATATCCCTGGACTACGGCACCCAGGACAGCGTTCCAGTAGTATTCAACACCGATCGCCTAGCCTCGGACTTCATCGTCATCAGAGTTTCGTCGGCGCCCGGCTCGGGTTTCAACGTCGATCAGACTTTTAGCTTCGCGCTCAACAGGCAGGATTGCCTCTTCGTCCAATCCGCAGGCTGGCAAATCTCTCGATGGTTCGGATTGGGCCGATAAGCAAGCGAACGCCGCGTTTTCCAATTCTTCCTGCCCGAAGGAAGGCCTCCTGCACGCTACGGGAGGTCGCCGAAGCCCTGTTACGCCATTTCAAGCACCGACTGTTTCTAAGTGTTCGTGAAAATTGGACATCGACAAACCGATCGGCGTTCGATGTTCATATGCCCTGTCGACGCAGTAACGATTGAAGAAATCGGGGAGATGCGCAAGTTCTTCGCCTGATGGCTTATCCGGAAACCAGGTCCTATCGATTTCGTCCAACGGTCGAGACTCTTGGTATAGTCGACGTGTGCGGCTAGATTCATGTTTTCGAGGCTCCGGCCATCGTGCGTAATTCTGGCCGCGCGCCAGTATGATAGCGGTAACAGATTGAGCTTCACAAATCGTCACAAACATAGGTGCGATTTTCACCCGCCGCGAAGTTCCTGCTCGACGGTTTCCTTTGCGAGTTCGAAATGCATGCTGTCGACCGCCTTGCCGGAAAATCCCGCGCCCCAATACCATCCGTGCCTGTTGAAGAAGGGCGTGAGCTGCAAGCATCCCTGATGGCATTGCTGACTTCCTTGCGGAACGACATCTGTGCCAAAATAGAGATCGATGGCACATCCCCAGCTATGGTTGGAAAAGGAATTCGGATTTGTTCGTTTTGCACGGACGCACAGCATTCCAGCCGTCTTCACTGCCGCAACAACATCTGGAATTTGCTGATCAGCTTCTGCAAACACGAGTTTGAGCAAGTCTACCGCAAACTTTAGCCCGCTCACCTTGAAGGGTCCGACGCCGATACCTGAAACGATCTTATTCTTGAATGGCCCCGTTACTGGACTGCATTCGTGACTGAGAACGCCGGGTGTACCGAGCAGCCTAGTCATTGTGGCCTCGTCCGCCGAAGTGAGATTCGCGTTGAATGTGTTGGTTGGAGGAATTGGCACTCTGGTGCTCGGTGGCGGCGATGCGCCAGCAAACATTCTCGCCGCTATCGGCGCATTCTTCAATTTCGCAGTGGCTTTGGCCATTCTGATCCTCCGTCACAACAAAATGTGTGTCACGAGGAAGACTATCCACTTGACCGTTGTCTACTACTCGGGAAGTTCCTAGGCGGAGCGCGATATGCGCTTGGTGAGTTTCTCACGCCGAACCATTGACGACAGATGTTCGACCAGAGTCCGGTTAAAAAATTGCCCCGGCCATCCCTTCCGTCAGAGTGAGATCGCCGTGCGCGGACGAGTCCAGCCACGCACTGGGGAAGCCCCTAGGTTACGTGCAATCATTCTGCACCTAACTTGCCAGCACTCGGGACCGCTCCGGGGGATCACCTCTGTCTGTTGAGGACGCGCGCATGTCGACCGGTAATTCCGCAATCTGGATCGAGAACAACGTCATCTCGTTCTTTGCGACCAAATACAGGCAACCGGTCACCCTCTTCAACTGGGACAGCGACGTTAGGAAAGCGTTCAACTTGAAACCGCCAGCCCGCTGGAAGAATCTCGGAAGCGAGATCAACAGACTGGGATGGCTCATTTCCATCCACGTCATCATCGATGTCGACAGCGGCGGCTGGACGAAGTGCAGCACAATCGGGGACATCACGACCTATCTCGACGGGCTCTACGCGGACCACAAAACGCTTGTCGAAAAGATATCTGCCAAGTCGAACCTCGGCAAGATTCTCAAGAGTACGGTTCCGGCCCGAACAAACTGAGCAGGAGCGGCAGCGCGAGTGGAATAGAGGGGTCGTGCATGCATAGACTGCGATTCATCGGTTCATTCGCCGCGGCAACCCTTCTATTCGCGCCGCAGACCGCGACGGCCGAACTCTCAGATGCTGAACTCTGGGCCGCGATCGTGAAAGCGAATCCAGGAAAAGACAAGCACGAGATGTGGCGCATATTCGTCTGTCATAAGAAGGACCCGGTCTGCCAGGCCATCGACACGCAATACAGGGGACTGACCGCCGCACAGCTTGCGGCGTACGTGAAAAAACAATCCGACATCATCGATGCACAGGCCGCCGAGTACGAAAGCGGCCGCAGGAAGATTGCAGCCGGGCCGCTCACCCCGACGACCAAACCACCCAAGCCAGCACCAGGCGAATTCCAGACGGAAGCACATTTCCTGGTGCGACAATCCCTCGAGGACATCAACACGCTCACGGCACCCAAGCCCACCAAGGACGTGACGGGAGCGCAATTCTCGTACAACCGCGACAACGTATCGCCCAACACCGTTTGGTCGGCCCGCGGCGTCGTTGCCGTTCCGATTTACGGCCACTACGGCGCGCCGACCGAAGCCGATCGATATTCGGTGCGGCCGGCTCTCGCCGTCGCCCCCTACATCTCCTTCGACAAGGTCTCGAACTCCAGTCCGACCCAGCAATCAGCGAATGTCAACAATCTCTCGTTCGGCGTGGTCTCCGAGACCGTCCTGGCAAACGTCGGTCTCGAAAAGCCTACCGACCACTATTTCCGGCTAAAGGGAGGCGTGAACACGACCTTCGAGGGAGCGCTCAAGTCGTCCTATCTGAGGGCTGAATGGGAGCCCGTCAGCACGGCCAATTTCATCAACGCGCCCTACCCAATCTTGAACTTCAACGTCGCGCCGCTGTTCAAGCTCCGCGCCGACTACATGAACCAGGCCGGCAAGATCACCCAGCCAGTCTTCGCCGAACATAATCAGGCGCTCCGGGTCGGCCCACGGGTCGGGTTCGAGATTCAACCCGTCTCGGGACTAGGGCTGTGGCCTACCTGGTTCGAGAACTTCAACCTGGTCGCGACCTACAGTTTCCTGCAGGACACGCTATCGCAACGAAACTACTCGCTCCTCGACTCTACGTTGACTTACAATTTCGATAAGGACGGAAACTACGCCGTTTCCGGCAGCTATCGGAAGGGACGACTTGATGAGACCGGAGCGAGAGTCGAGCAGATCATGTTGGGACTCGCCGTCAAACTAAACGACCTTCCGTCAGTTACTGCTGCGCAATAGCCTCGTTGGCTGAATTCAGCTAACGAACAAGCACTCGACGCAACTTGCGGAGCAAGGCGACGCAATAGTACGGACAACTTGGCTCACATCGAGGGAAGCGACCTTTGGCGATTCCGGACCATCCTAGGCCCACCTAGCCAGGTGCATCTCTTTGCGGTGAATGTTCGGCGAAGCCCCTAAACATGGATTTCTGTATTTTTTGCAAAGTTCGATGGAGGGACATGTGGCGAGCGGCGACAAACCAGTTTCTCTTGAAAAGCTAAAAACCTATCCCACAATGACCTCGTGGTTTCGGCCGACCTTACTGGCGAAATTACTATGGCGAGTTGTCGTCTCTGGACAGTATGCGGACCGCCGGCTGATCGTTGCGGCACTTGACCCGGTATCCAAAGAAGAATTCCTCAGTCGAGCTAGACAGTTCTATCCCGAAACGCCCTTCCCCAATGAAAGTGATCGGCCGCCAACTACATTCGTGCCAGATGAAGATGGAGCGGTCTGGATTGATTTTGTTGCGGACCTCGGTGATGGCTTTGACTCGACCTTTGCTATTGCTTCTCTGCTTGGCCGCAATGAGCTCGAGGTCGGAGACTTAAAATTACCCCGTGGACAGCTGCTCGTGATGGGCGGCGACGAGGTATACCCTAATGCAGATCCCACCTTCTATCACGAGCAACTGATCAATCCGTATTGCTGGGCATTTCCAGATCCGAAGCCGGGCTTGCCGGAAGGACCGCCAGTCTATGCAATTCCGGGCAATCATGATTGGTACGACGGTTTAGTCCTTTTCCTCGCTTACTTTACTAGGCGGTCACCTCATCTTCATTTGGGTGGTTGGCGCAGTTGGCAGCGCCGTAGTTACTTCGCGCTGCAGCTCACCAAAACTTGGTGGATCTGGGGCATGGACGCGCAACTTGATGACGATGTCGATCAACCGCAGAAGGACTACTTTGACGCGATCGGAAAAAGCATGGATCCCAATTCAAAGATTATTCTATGCGGGCCGGAGCCCGGTTGGCTCTACACGCTTCAGCAGGGCAACAAATCGCTCAGCGTCATTGATAATATTGCCTGGAGCGCGGTTAATGCGAAGCACGGCCTGACTATCCCGATCATATTGTCAGGCGATACGCATCACTACAGCAGATATTCTGGAAACGATGGCGTAACGCAATTCGTCACTTCGGGAGGGGGCGGTGCATTTTTACATCCGACCCATCAACTAGCGGACACGGTCACGTTGGACCAATCGACCATCAATAAGACTTGGCTTGGTGGAAAAGTTACCGAGCTTAGACTCAACACAGACCCAATAACACCTCACGTCGAGAGCGATCAAACCGCCTGTTATCCGAGCAAAGATAGAAGCCTCGAGTTGCTAAAAGGTAACTTTCAATTTGTCAGAAAGAACTTTGGTTTCTGCGCCTTACTGGGTGCAATCTATTGGATATCCAGCTGGGTAACGGTCGGCCTCTACCCCGATTCTTTACTGTTTACGCCAGCGATATTCTTCTTGGGGTTTTGGGCGTACACAAAGCGGCAAGAGGGCAACAGCAAAAAATCCGTCCTGGTTTCCCTTGGGAACGCCATTTTACATTCTGCAGTTGCGATCCTCTTTTCACTTGCATTTTCGGACTACAACCAGCACTTACCAGACTTTTCCGGCTTTAGGCTTCCGTCAATAGTCATTTCACTTCTTGAAATGGGCTTGGTGGGGTCGTTTATTGGCGGATACATGTTTGGAATATATCTCTACGTGACATCAAGACATTTCTCAGAGAATTTGGCGAGTTACACTGCCAGCTCGACCACCCAGTGCAGATCGAACCCAGTCTCCGGTCCCTGTCTCCTGAAAACGGGAATATTTCAAAGAA
>WNFJ01177113.1_pt1 | contig 12212 bp, 6 predicted proteins | sample 5400461 | NCBI WGS metagenome assembly WNFJ01 (sample SAMN13153349, study PRJNA577476) | soil metagenome | isolation source: 115 cm saprolite on Douglas fir-dominated hillslope | place: USA:California | collected 2013-09-17
CGACGTTACGATTAACGCGCCATTCGTCCTGAGCATACCCGGCCCATCCTGCGTACTTGAATTGCACCGTACCACCGTGAGGTACCGGCAGTTGTGCGCTGGAGCTATTGGGGAAACCCAATAGTGCCGACGCCAGGGATAGACCAGGCGAGCCCGATGAAGGGTTGGCAGTTTGAGCGTTGGCAAAAGAATAGGTTTGGAAAGTATTCAACTGGATTCGCTTGGCTTCGATATACCAGCCACCCATCTTCAGGTTGTGCTTGCCTTTGACCCAGGTCAGACTGGGTGCGACGCTCCAGTTCGGATTTTCCCTAAGCGCCGGGCCGCGAATGCCGAAATTGCCACTGCCGCCCGCGTTCCAGTTTGCGAGGCTGACCAGCAGGCCCTTGTATTTGTCGATATCTACGAACCCAGACTGCTTCAATGGATCAAGACCCGCAGTGTGCTGGTTTTGCTGGCTGGAATCTACACCAGGTCTACCGGCATAACCGGCGCGCACATCGAGCAGCAGATTCGGGTTAAAGGTATGCGTCCAGGCTCCACCATAGTTTCGGCCTTTTGAGCTGCCGGAAGTAGAACCGGCATCTCCAATCGGATTGAACACACTTACCTTTTGTTGAGTGAAGCGGAAGAAGACGCTATCGCTATCTCGAAAGCGGTGATCGATTCTCACCTGGAAGCCGTCGGAATTATTGATGGTGGGCCGGCTTTGCGCGAAATTGTTCTGGGCATCACCACTGAGATTGGGCGCCGGCGAATAAGTTCTGAAGAACTGCTGCATGGGACCGAAGATCAAAGCCTGCGGAATCTTGAAGCACGGAGTCCCGATCGTCTGGTCCTGTTGCTTGTTCGCATTCACCGGCAGCGGATTGCCGGCCGAATCACACCGAAACTGATCGCGCGAAAATGAGCTGCCGACGGCTCGGGTTGAGTAAGGATTGAAGATCGCTTGACGAAAAGGAGTGTTGGTAAAGTCGCCGTTTACTTCGGCGGCGGTTGGGACATAGGACAAACCCAGCCCTGGTTGGCTGTAGCGCCAACCGTCGTATCCGAAAGAGAAAAATGTCTTCTTCTTAAAGATGGGGCCGGTAAGAACTGCGCCGAACTGGTTTTGCCGGAACGGCAGCGGCTTCTTGGGCACACCCTGGCCAGGCGCGCAGATGGCCGTAGTGCAGACGACGAAGCTGTTGCGCGCGTCGAAGGCGTCATTGCGTACATACTCGAAGGCTGAGCCGTGAAAAGCGTTGCCTCCCGACTTCGAAACCATGTTCATTACGCCGCCCATTGCGCCGCCAAACTCAGCTTTGGCATCATGTCCGACGACTTTGAATTCCTGGACCAGGTCGATGTTGGGAATCACAATGTATGTGGGGCCACGAACGTTCGTGTTGATGATGCCATCATAAAAATAGAGCTTCGAACGATTTTGTTGACCGTGAAAAGAAGGATCGGCAAAACCTGAATTGGGAATGCCGACGTTACCTTCGACGCCGCCAATGCTTCTGTTTTGCGAGGTCGAAACCGGAGTAACTCCGGGCGTGAGCGTGAGCAACTGAGTAAAGTTTCTGCCGTTCAACGGCAGATCCTCGACTGTTCGCTCCGTAATTACCGTGCCCAGCTCCGAAGAAGATCCCTGGATTAATTCCGAACCCGCCGTTACCTCAACAACTTCCGAAACCTCGCCGAGCGTGAGCTTCACGTTTTGCGTGACCGTCGAATTCACTCCTAGATCAAATGATTTGGTCAACGCCTTTTTGAATCCTTTCGCCTCAACCAAAAGCGTATAGGCTGCCGGTTTGAGATTTACAAAAGTGAAGTAACCGCTCTCGCTGGTCGTGGTTGCGGTTTCTATTTTAGTGGCTTGATTGATCAGTCTTACAGAGGCGCCGGGCACAGCCGCGCTATTCGGATCTGTAACGGTTCCGTTAACTTCTCCGGTGGCTGTCTGCGCAGATACAGTCGCAACTGCGGCGAACGTGAATAGCAGCACGGCCGCGGAGATTTTGAGAAAACGCATGGGTCTTGCCTCCTTACAGGTGTCGGGTTTCAGATAGCGAGGATTCAGTTTCGCTAAGCGTAAGTTTGGTGAACCTGTCTTGGCTCCTTCAATATTCACACACGCCCCAAAGCCTTCCCGATTCGAGTCGCTAAGAATCCCGGAGCGGAAGAATCTCTCAGGGGCGGTTAGAAATTAATTCTGACCGATCCCTGCATCACACGTGGCGCGCGAGCGCTCGTGGCCGTCCCAAAACTGGTCTGTTGGCCAAAGGACGTATCTCGCGTCTGTCTTATGGCGGCGCCGATAGTGCCATCCGGATTGGTAACCGCGCGCAGCCCGTAGGTGATGTTGCCGTCGATGTCCCTGAAATTCGCGTGGTTGAATATGTTGTAGACTTCCCAGCGCAATTGGACCTCGCGCCTCTCGCCTAGCTTAACGTTCTTGAAAAACGCCAGGTCGTTGTTGAAGATCGAAGGCATCCGAACCGCGTTCCTCGGCATATTGCCAATGTCTCCCAAGCTGATTGGGTTAGTGAAGCAAGCGACATTGATTACGTATTTCATGCCGGAAGAGTCATTGCCGTTGATGTTCTTCATAGGGTCACAAATTACCTTAGGAGTTGCGTTGATTGACCCTCCGGTAAAGTCCGTGATCATCGTGCACTGCGTTGCCGAAGCCTGTAACGATCCTGGCGGACATTTTTGACCGGCGGTGATCGTGACGCTGCCGCTGGTATAGCTCACAGTCAGATCCTTCGGCTTGCCGCTGACGTACGATGTGGTACCGGAGATTTGATAGTTATCGAACAGCAATCTGACCAGGCGATTGTTCCAGTGCCGGCTAAGCTTGGGAACATCCCAGATGTAGTTAACTGTAAGGATGTGAGTTTGGTCGAAGTTGGCCACTGCATAATTGAACGCCTTGTAAGGCCGATTGTTATTTACATCACTGGTGTCGTCGTTTGCATAATCGAACGTCTTCGAATATGTATAGGCGAGGCCATATTGGAATCCATGCGTGTAGCGGCGATTCACCTGAACCTGTAGTGAATTATAGTTCGAGGTGCCTGACCAGGTATTTCTGTTGATGCTCCCAAAGCCTCTATAAGGTCGCAAGAAGTCATTATCCTTGGCAGCGTTTGCGCTAAACGGATTCCTATTCTCAGGATGACATGGAACGCCAAACAGAGCAGTAACCGAGCAGTCTACAAACTTCGCAGAGTCAGGAACCTGATTTATGTCACGTTGTTCGCCTAGATGCCTGGCCTGCGAGCCAACGTAACTGACTTCCATGACCGTCTTGAAGCCTATGTCCTGTTGGACGCCGACTTGAAAGTTATAAACCGTCGGGGTTTTGGAATTGACTTCGAGCGCGCGTAGCGTCTGCGGAAATGTCACCGCTGCTCCGAGCGCAACCAGGTTCGCGAGGTTTTCGATGTTGCCGTTATTGATGGTAAAGGTCTTCTGTTGTGGTGGATTGGCGCCCAAGCTACTGGCGCCGGCGCCTCCGGTGCCGCCGCCAATGCGTTGAGAATGGTAAACGCCTCCCATCAAGCGAAGGACCGTCTTGCCCTTGCCGAAGACATCCCAGGCCAAGCCTAGACGCGGCTCCCAATCAATCGGCTTGGTATGTCTGAAGCCCTTGAGCGCGGCGGGATCGGTCGGGACCACAATGCCATTAAGCGGATCGCCGGACCCGGCAATGATTGTGCGTACGAGGAAACGACTTTGGAGCTGGGCTGTCGTGGGGACTGCGCCATTCGCAATTACCCTCGGATCAACCGCGAACTGATTCGCCGCCGAGCAGGCAGTACCAAACGCTGGAATTCCATTCGTTTGACCTTTACAGTAAGGCACGTAAAGCAAAGGTGCTTTGGCTGGATCCCAACGCGCTGGATCGAAGATGGAACCCTGTCCGTCACGTTGGTAGAACGGCGTATGAGCGCTCCAGCGCATTCCGTAGTTCAGGGTTAACTTGCGAGTGAGCTTCCACTCATCCTGGGCATACCACTGAAACAGTCTTAGCTCACTGTTAGTGAAATTACGCGTCTTAGTCTCCGTGTAGCTGGCGAAATTACCAAGCAACGCGTTCGCGTACGCGAAGCCAGTGTTTCCAGCCGCAGTTGTGTAGCCGTTATTCACATTGCCAGTGCTGTTGCCGAAGTCGAGTCCCCCTGACCACTTCCCCCCGCCCGGCGCTTCACCATTCAGCAAACGCTCATAATAGCCGCCGAATTTAAGACTGTGATTACCATGAAGGAAAGAGATGTTATCCGCGAAGGACGGCTTGATATAGTCGTTACCGGTTTCGCCCCATCGATCCAGCCAATTGATATTAGCGGGATTGCTGGTAACGCCGCTCCAGCCGGTAACCGTCGGCACTAAGTTAAGCTTATTGTTTTGAGGATTGATTTGCGGAGCGGTGAAGTTCAAAGCGGTTCTGGTTAAGCCCTCGACCATGCCGGTGGAGGGGATGAATCCTTCTGAGTCGTGACGCATCCCAAAATTGAATTCATTGACCACTTTTGAGCTGAGGATGTGAACCCAATTCGCCGACCAGCCATTGTCTTTGTAAAGGTAGTGCGAACTGATACCCCACCTGTCGACGCCTCCGGTACCGTTCGGCCATCCAGATGTTCCGAGCCCTTCGTTATCAGAAGTCCACCACTGTGCTTTCCAGTAGATGCTGTCCTTATTTGTTGGCTTGAGATCGATGCGAATAACCGGACTTCGCTTCGGCACATCCACGCTCTTCTGATTAATATATCGCCCGGGAACGGCAGCCGTGGCTGAGTTAGGCAGCGGAAAGTAGTTAAGCAAATTCTGCATACTCGGATCAATACAACTTCTTGTCACCCCACAGCCGGGACTGCCGGCGGCGGGAATGATATTGCCCGGAAACTGTAAACCCGTGAGCGGATCAAGAACGCTCGGCGTCACGCCGCTCGAATTCTTCGACTGTGAAAAATCTCCTTTCCGTTCGAGAGCTGTCGGCACAGTCACGGTAACAGGATCAGTCGGTGAGATGGTGTGGGGCTTTTCGAAAGAGAAGAAGAAGAAGGCTTTGTTCCTGGATAGCGACGAGCCGCCTTCACCAAACTTAGGCAAGGGCAATGGCCCACCGATATTGAAGCCGGGAATCTTATGGCGGTAGAGCGGCCTCACCAGACCATTCTTGTTGTTGAAAAAGTTGTTGGCATTGAGCGATTCATTACGAACGAAGTAGTAAGCGCTCCCGCGGTAATTCTTTCCACCGCCCCTGGAGACAATATTGATCATGGCGCCGCCATTATTGCCATACTCGGCCGCGTAGTTATTGCGCAGCACTTTGACTTCGGCGACCGCATCCTGATTGATGGTCATGCTGACTTTGTTAGAGCCGCTGGGCTCACCCGCGAAAAGGCCATCGATAGTGGCAACCGCCGAACGACCACGCTGCCCTGAGAAGTTAGGTAAGTCGGTGCCGAAACCCTCACCCACGGCTTCTATGTCGTCGTTGTTGGACGTTCCCGGTATCAGACGTAGCAGCGAAGTAATGTCGCGGCCTTTTGTGGAGATGAGGTTAATCTGATCAGAAGTCAGTCGCGCCGTGAGGTCGCTGCTCTCTTTTTCAACGATTTGACCTTCGCTCTGAACCGTGACGGTCTCGGTCACTTGCCCAGTCTTCAGCGCAAGTTCCCCCAAAGCCAGGCCTTCATTTGCACTCAAGACTACCTTGGTTCGCAGCAAGGTCTCAAATCCCTGATGCTCGATCTTCAGCGTGTAAACGCCGGGTTGAACTGACGCGAAGTTGAATCTGCCGGAATCATTTGTCACTTGATCGCGCTTGTCCTTTGTCTGGTCGTTTACCAGCGTGACGCTGGCGCCCGCCACCACCGCACCGTTCAGATCGGTTACTGAACCGGAAATGTTGCCGGTCACCGATTGTGCAAAGGCAGGTGAACTTATGATTATCGCCGCCCAGAGGCCCAGCACTACACTTGTCAAGCTGCGATTAATACTGAACACGGAACAGGGGCGAAACGAGGGTCTATGGTTCAAACTAAACATGGTGGTCTCCTTTTTGGTTACTTGGCGGCGAAACACGGCGCGGGCTGCGCTCGGCGAAACGTCAACTCGACTTCCTGATTAGCGCATCGAAACCAACTGCGCTCTTTAGCTCTTTGATTTAACCGAAGGTCTGAAACCAGACACTAGATTAAAGCCGAATTTGCCTAAGGAATATTTCACTATTAGCTTAGCTTGTTATTAATTTCCGATGCTCTAGACATTGCTAATACGAGCGCCTCAACAAGTGGTATGTTACCGGTAACGGATATTATTTCGTTACCGTTAACGGTGTCAAGTCTTTTTTCGGATATTCGTCAAAAAATATGTTTTGCCGGTAGGGCTCGTAGTCTGCCGGCGGATTCTTCGGCGGTCAGATCTCGCTGTGGGCTGGCAAGCAGTTCGTATCCCACCATAAATTTCCGCACCGTCGCAGAACGCAGTAGTGGGGGGTAGAAATGGGCATGCAAGTGCCATTCAGGATGAAGAGATCCATCGGTTGGGCGCTGATGAAAGCCCATGGTGTACGGGAAAGCTGCTTGAAAAAGGTTATCGTAGCGCGTCGTAACTTGCTTGAGAATGTCTGCGAGTTGGTCCCGCTCTTCATCGTTTAATTGATCTAGACCGGTCAAGTGTCGCCGACTGATAATCATCGTCTCGAACGGCCAGATTGCCCAAAAGGGAACCACGGCATGAAAAGATTCATTCCCGCAAACCACACGGTCACCTAGTTTCAATTCAAGTTCCAGATAACTGCAAAGCAAGCATCGCCGATGTTCCGCATAATAGTCACCTTGGGCGGCGCTCTCCTTGCGCGGTTCGTTGGGGAGATTAAGATTCGCCCAAACCTGACAGTGTGGATGCGGATTGCTGGCGCCCATCATCGCGCCCTGGTTCTCGAAAATCTGCACCCAGTTAATGAACGAGAGCGCGCCCAGCTCCTGATACTGTTCCGCCCAAGCGTCTACCACACCGCGAACATCAGCGGGGTTCATGCGCGAGATTGTCAGATCGTGGGAGGGTGAAAAGCAGATCACGCGACAGATGCCGGGCTCTCCCTGGGCCGTTATGAGATCGCTTTCATTGCTCTTCTCGGCGACGGTGTCCCGCAGCAGCGCGGCAAAGTCGTTGTCAAAGATGAACGTGCCTTGATAGAGCGGATTGCGTGCGCCACCTGCTCGTTCGTTCCCCGGACACAGATAACAACTCGGATCATATGAAGGCTGAACTCTTTTTCCGATTTCTTCATGCTGTCCTTGCCAGGGACGCGCAGTTCTTTGCGGGGACACGAGGATCCATTCTCCTGTGAGTGGATTGTACCGTCGATGTGGGTGATTGAAATCTAACACGTGGATCGGGGCTTTGTTTGTACGGTCTTCTTTTCGACGCGCCTAATGACTGAGCGAATCAGCAGCAACTTCGCTGACGCCAGCCGCAGTCCGACTGACGTAAATCTCGGGCGCGACGCCGGTTGACTTCTCGTATTCAAGCGCCACTGAATCGGTAAAATCTGCGCAAGACTCAGCCTTCACCAAATTGATCGTGCAGCCGCCGAATCCGCCACCGGTCATCCTCGCGCCATAAACACCGTGCGCCTCGCGGGCAAGCTCAACCATTAGATCCAGTTCTTCGCAACTGACCTCATAATCATCGCTAAGGCTGCGATGCGATTCATTCATCAATTGACCAAACTCGGACAGATTGCTGTCTTCGAGGGCAGTCTTTGCTCGAAGCACGCGGGCATTTTCGCTAATCACATGCCGGCAGCGTCGGTAAACTGCCTGCGGCAGCTCACGGCCATGCGATTCCAGATCCGCGAGGCTAATGTCGCGCAAAGCCCGCACCTGAGGCAGCGTCCGAGCCAGATGACGCACGCCTTCCTCACATTCGGCTCGGCGCTTGTTGTATTCGCTGCCGGCCAATCGGTGTTTGACCATTGTGTTGCAGATTACCAACCGAACGTCTTCAGGAAGAGGCAAGAGTTCATACTCAAGCGATCGACAGTCTAGCAGTAATGCCCTTCCCTCCTGACCATGGCAAGCGACGAACTGGTCCATGATACCGCAACGCATGCCGACAAAATTCTGCTCGGCGCGTTGACAGAGCTTTGCCAGTTCGATTCGCTCAATGGCAAATCCTGAATGCTGCGACAGGGCATAACCAGTCGCTACTTCGATCGACGCAGACGAACTCAGCCCTGCGCCAATCGGCACCTCGCCGCGGATCTGAAGTTGCGCGCCCTTCAGTCGATAGCCTGCCTGCTCCAGCGTCAGCGCAACTCCGCGAACATAATCGCTCCAATGTCCTTTCGCGCGTGCCGTTTTGTCGTCCAAGTCAAACTTGAAGGTCTCTTGAAAATTCGCTGAAGAAACGGCGATCACCCGGTCATCTCGCGGAGTAACAGTGACCCAGGTTGAGAAGTTGATGGCGGCGGGCATCACAAAGCCTTCGTTATAATCCGTGTGCTCGCCAATCAGGTTAACCCGTCCCGGCGCGCGATAAATTCGCGGCTCGCTTGCACACAAACTCTGAAAGGTCGCACTCAATTCTTTCGCTTCGATCACTTTTTGAACCCCTGCGATACTGCCCTGATTACCGTGTTCGATAGCTCCGAGTGAGTTGCCGCGCCGGGATACTCACCGTATAAGACCGGGCCGTAGGATCGACTGAGATCTTGATGAGATTTCCCTGACAGACTTCTGCTTCATTCGCAATGTAGCCCGACATCGTATTGTCCTTGTCGACGGTGCGCACATTGCGATGCAATTGATAGATGGCTTCGATCTCATTGAGCCTCTTCAGAGTTGCGAACGTGCGCGCTTCGCCGCCTTTCCGCGGGCCGTCATTGATTATCGCGACGCGAGGGTTGAGAGCGCGGACAAACGCCGGATTGTTGCTTATGTCCAAGCCGTGGTGATCGACCTGGTAGACATCGACGACGCCGGCCACGTTTTTCGGACAGGCCAGGCGGTTTTCGATATTCCATGTCAGGTCGCCACCATCAAAGAATTTGAAGCGCCCGAAGGTGAGCAAAATGCCTACGCTGTTGACGTTGTCCGTTGTGTCTTCCGGCTTCGGTTCGAAATTCTCTCCGCACGGTCGAATCTGCGGCGTGCTTGATTGTTCGCCAAGCACAACACCGCCGGCGGCTAACACCCGAACATTCAGCGCCGGCAGATACTTTGGCGACCTTTGGAGCTTGATCTCATCGCCCGGCTTCAACGTGACGGAGTTGCCCTGCGTCGTTTGTTTATACGCCTCGATCAATTCCGCCTGCATGTCGGAAGCAATTGTCGGTGGCAATCCGTGGTCGTAATAGCGCTTGATCGGAATTAACTTTGCCAGACTCGCCACACCTCCCACATGATCGCGATGCCAATGCGTGATCACGCAATGATCGATCTGTTTCAAACCCGCGACCTCGAGTGCGACGTGTGCTATGCGCCCGGCATCGCGATCGCCGGGAAAACCCGTATCGATCAGCAACGATTGTCCCGTCGGAGAAACGATCAAGGTCGCGGCACCGCCTTCCACATCGATGAAATAGATGTCGAGGGTTTTCGGAGCAGCATGCACTGGGTTCGGACCAGGCAGGAATAACGCAAGGAGAACGAGCGGCAGAGATGTTTTCAATTTCATGAGTATCTTCTTCATGATGTCCACTTTAGTTTGTCGTTGTGCGCGAGCATTTGGCTCCAATAGCCAATTTGCCGACGAAGGTTGACCCATCCGCTAACGCCATTGGTAGTGACCTCACGCTCCCAAGGATTCGACAAACTAAAGTTTGTCGGACATTGAAGCGTTCGTCATCTGTCCGTCAATCATTCGCCAGATGTGCAGCGGATTTGCGTTCTTCAATTCCTCTGGCTGAGCCTCGTCCAGCCAGTCCTGATAACAGAGTGATCGCGCGAAACGCAAAGCGGCCCGCGTGCCGACTGAAGTTGAACGCCCATCAGAGGTCGCGGGAAATGGGCCTCCGTGGACCATCGCATGACCTACTTCGACCCCGGTGGGAAATCCATTGAACACCAGCCGACCGGCCTTCGTCTGGAGAATCGCGATCAGGTCATGGCTATTCTTTAGCTCTTCTTCGTCCGCATGAATTGTCGCAGTCAATTGTCCTTCCAGACTGCGGACGCAGTCGATCAGTTGTTCCCGACTCGAGTACTTGATCATCAGTGTCGAAGGGCCAAAGACCTCGACGCACAAAGCTTGATCTTCAAGAAATGAGATCGCATCGGTTTGAAAGAGCGCCGCACCAGCCAAACAATCACCCGCTTCATTTACCTTTTGCTCGGCGATCAGTGAATCCTCCGGCTTTGATCAATGGATGAGTTATCAGTTGCCGACCAACTTCTCGCCCTGGTCCAAATAATAAAGAGAAGACGCCTTCCGGAAGATCGCATTCGACCACTGCTCTGCTCACGGCCAGCCCAACCAGCTCCGCAGCACCGGGATGAGCATGATGAGCTTTAACAATGACCGGATTTCCAGCGGCTAGCGCCGACGCAGTGTCGCCGCCGGCAACCGAGAATGCGAGCGGAAAGTTACTGGCGCAGAAGACCACGACCGGCCCAAGCGGTTGCAGCATCGATCGCACGTCAGGTTTTGGCGTCGGCGTCCGCTTTGGATCGGCTTGATCGATCCGCGCATCAACCCACGAACCTTCTTCCACCAGTGCAGCGAACAAACGAAGTTGATTACAAGTGCGCGCAGTTTCCGTTTTGATCCGCGCCGGCGGTAACGCAGTTTCTTGAGTCGCGCGCGTGACCAACTCGTCACCAAGGCTTTCGATGTTTTTGGCAATCTTGCGAAGAAAGATTGCCTTGTTTTTACCGGATACGCGAGGGTAAGTTTCAAATGCTTTGCTTGCGAGCCGAGCGGCTTCATCAACTTCTTCCGCGCTGCCGGAGTGATAAGCCGGTTCTAGTTCTTCGCTGGTCGCCGGATTGATTGCGTGTATCGGATCACCATCAGATGCACCACGTCGAAAGCCAACGATTGATTTGCCGGATAGTTTCATCAGGTCAGAACCGCCTGCGGTAGCGGGCGGTTCATCAGGTCAGAACCGCCTGCGGTAGCGGGCGGTTGATCCTTACGTCAAAGAAACCAATACCAACGATCAACCACCCGCTACCGCAGGTGGTTCTGACCACTGCGTATCAGTTAATCTCTGGCTCGCTCGTCGCCGCACCCGCATGCAGAAAATCAAAGTCACAACCTTGATCCGCCTGAGTCACGTGCGCGGCGTACAACGCGCCGAAGCCGCGTTCATATCGCGGCGGCTCCGGATTCCACTGCGCGCGGCGGTTGGCAAGTTCGTCATTACCGACACGCAAATCAAGTTTCCGACTAGCCACATCCAGTTCGATCTGATCGCCATCGCGTACAAGCGCGAGCGGGCCACCCACGAATGATTCAGGCGCGACATGCAGCACACACGCTCCGTACGATGTGCCGCTCATCCGCGCATCCGAGATTCGCACCAGGTCACGCACGCCTTTCTGCAGCAGTTTTTTCGGGATCGGCAGCATGCCCCACTCCGGCATTCCCGGTCCGCCCAAAGGGCCGGCATTCTGTAGGACCAAGACGGAATTCTCATCAACCGGCAAGTCTTCATCGTCAACACGCAACATCATGTCCTGGTGATTCTTGAAAACGACTGCCGGACCCGCGTGCTGCAGCAAGCGAGGCTCAGCGGCAGTTGGCTTGATCACGGCCCCGTTCGGCGCGAGATTGCCGTACAGAATTGCCGTGCCGCCTTTCTGCGATACGGGATTGTCGACCGACCGAATCACTTCAGGCTTACAGATGCGCGCCGATTCGAGGTTCGCACCCAACGAATTTCCGGCGACGGTCAACGCGTCCAGGTTGAGCAACTCGCTAATCTCTTTTAGCAACGCTCTCAACCCGCCGGCGTAATAGAAGTCCTCCATCAGGTATTCACCCGAAGGCCGCAGGTTCGCAATCATGGGCGTGCGCTGCGAAATGTCGTCAAATGTCTTCAAATCAAGTCTGATTCCCGCCCGGCCGGCAAGCGCGACCAGATGAATGATCGCGTTCGTCGATCCGCCAATTGCCATGTCAGCAGTAATCGCATTTTCAAACGATCCAAGATTGAGAATGTCGCCCGGCTTCAAATCTTCCCAAACCATTTCGACAATTCG
>WNFJ01177230.1_pt2 | contig 12211 bp, 12 predicted proteins | sample 5400461 | NCBI WGS metagenome assembly WNFJ01 (sample SAMN13153349, study PRJNA577476) | soil metagenome | isolation source: 115 cm saprolite on Douglas fir-dominated hillslope | place: USA:California | collected 2013-09-17
AGCCGTTGCTGTTGCCATGGTACCATGTCCTCCACCGGTGTACCGTACTGTAAATCGTTGGGTTACTACGCGATTAGCACTCTCGAATGACGAGTGCTTAGTGCAGGAGGGATATACCCGGGCGCGCGGCCCGGGTCAAGGGGTGGGACGGCGGGACGTCAGAGCGCCCACCAGCGCCTGGGCGCGGGCTCCCGCTCCCCGCACCGTCGAGTCGAGGGGAATCGACGCGGCCCCAACGATCACTCCCGTCCGGGTGTCGAAGAAGCGGGCGTGAAGCCACTCGTGGCTCGTCGAGTCGGGCTCGTGGAAGGAGAAGAGCACCAGGCCTGCCGCGGGCGGGCTGGCCCCCTTCAGGGCGCGACGGACGTGGTAATGGGCGTGGCGCAGCGCTGCGGCCAGGGCATCTCTGAGGGAATCGCGGCCCTCGACCACCAGGTCATAGTCGCGCAAGGACTCGGGCTGTCGGCGCGCCGTGGCCCGCGCGCAGCCCAGCGTCGCCAGCAGCAGGCACAGCGCGCCGCGCCGCACGGTTACTGCAAGACCCGGCGCGCCCCAATCCAGCGCGACAGCCAGTAACCGCCCTCCGGGTCGTGCGGGTCGAGCTGCGACAGGCGCACGCCGGTGCTCGAGCTGTGGATGAACTTCCCCTCCCCGACGTACATCCCGACGTGTGTGACGCCCGCGCCCGGCGTCGCCGAAAACAGCAGGATGTCCCCGGGCTGGAGCGCTTCCACGACCGGCGTGATCGTCGTGCCCACGGCCGCCTGGTCGCGGCTGGTCCGCGGTAGTCGCACGCCGTGTTGGCCGTAGGCGTACTGGATCAGGCCGGAGCAATCGAAGCCGTTCGCCGCCGTGCCGCCCCACTGGTAAGGGGTGCCCAGTGCGTCGAGCGCGGTCCGCACGACGTCGGACGCGTTGCCGCCGATGGCGAGCGGCGGGGCGAGTGGCGCCGCACGGCTCGCAGGGCCGGCACCGCCCCCCCGCCCGAGCCCAATCGTGACGCCCGCCGCCAGGCTGATCCCGCGGCGCGCGTCGGCGCGCAGATGCCAGAACCCGCGCGGGCCGCGGTCCTCGAGGCGATAGCGCGCCTCGGCGCCGATGGCAAAGCGCTCGATCGGCCGCCACTCGATGCCGCCGCCGACATTCCATTGGACGGCGATCTCCTGGGTGGTGGGAGCGGTCGACAACCCCGCCAACACACCCACCAGGGCGTAGGGCCCGAGCGGTGCGCGCCGCCGGAACGCCTGCAGCTCGTAGCCCAGCCCGTAGAACGCGCGGCGGCGGCCGAGACTGTCGTTGAGCACGACCGCGGCGGCCGGCCCGTGCGTCAGCGCGCCCCACCACGGCTGGCTGCTGCGCAACTCGTACGTCGTGGCATTGTTGCCGCCATACCAGCGGCCGTAATGCACCTCGACATCGCGCGTTTGCGCGCCCGCCGGACCGACCAGGCCGAGCGCGAGCAGCGCGACGACGCTAGTCGGCCGCGGCAACGGCGGTGTGTTGCTGTGACGCCCGAGGCGCCATGTGGTGCGAGAGGAGATGCGGGACGCGGCGCATGAACCGCACCCAGACCCAGAGCGTGGCGAACCCTGCGACCGCGGTGACGAGTGCGGCGACGCCCAGCATGGCGGCAGGCGATGCAAAGCGGGCGCCGAGCACTGCGCCCAACCACATCCCCAGGTACGACGCGCCCCACGCCAGCGCGGGCGTGGCGAGCCAGCCGACGACGACGACGAGGTGGGCGAGCCAGCGTGGCATTCCCACCGCCCGCGCGCTAGCCCTTGCGCGCGATGCCCGCGACAGCGAGCACAGTCAACGTGAGCGCGTAGCCGGCGCCCGCCATCACGGGCAGGAGCACCGGGAGGCCGGCGAGCCGTGCCACGATCGTCACGATCACGGCGCTCGCGACGAGCGGGGTAGCGAGTTGGGCGAACGTGGCGGGCCCGCGGGCGGCGCGGGTCGCCGACAACAGGGCGCCCATCCAGGCGACGAACGTGCCGAGCATCCACCAGATCGGCAGATACCACCACGTGGAGCCGCCACCGACGGCGTCCCAGGTCCAGGGGTACGCGTGGAACGGCCGCAGGATGACGATGTCGATCGCGGAGAACACGACCGTCCCGACCAGGCCCACCGCCGCTGCCCCCGCGATGCCCTCGATGCTGCGCGCGGCGGTCCAGCGGGCCGGCAGCAGACTCACGAGCGGCGCCGCGACGAGCACGACAAGCGCCTGTCCCACGTCGCGCGCCGCGCCCGGAGACAGCAGCCGGGAGACCACCAGGAAGACGACCACCACCGCGCCGGTGAACGCGCCGAGCCGGGCGCCGCTGGCGGTGACGTTGCGGAAGTCCGAGCGATCCGTGAGGACGGGTGCCGCGCTGGCCGACATCCTGTTGCGCTCCTCTGAAGAGGGGGTGGTGGCGGTAATTTAGCTCAGCCGCCGGAGCGGGCAAACACCACGAGCACCACGAGATCGGTGAGCGCCCACGCGCCCAGTGCCCGGTACATACCCTGTTGATGCTGGGCCGGTGTGTAACGCTCGCGCGCCACGATCCAGGGCACCAGCACGGCGAGCCACGCGGCGAGCGGCACGAGCAGCGCGACGGGCGGCACGCGCAGCACCACCGCAGCCCAGCCAAACAACCCGAACGCCAGGATAGTACACCCCAGCGCGACCCAAAGACTCGCCCGCATCCCCAGGATCAGCGCCAGGGTACGGTCGCCGCGACGACGGTCTTCATCGAATTGGTACAGCTGCGTGAGCGGGTAGAGCGCGGCGAACAGCGGGCAAAACGCCAGCAATACCAGGCCATGCCCGAAATCGAGCGGCCGCCCGGTCGCGGCCCATCCGGCAAACGGCGTGAGGGTGCCGAAGCCCCACATGTTGATGAGCCAGTCCACGCCCGCCACCGCCTTGAAGCGGAACGGCGGTACCGAATACAACACCGACAGCAAGAAACAGATCGCGTAGGCGACTTGAAACGCCGGCGGCAGGGCGAGGGCGAGCAGCTGGCCGCCGATGAGCAGGGCAACGCTGAACGCCAGCAAATAGCGCGGCAGGGGCGGCGGCGCATTGAGGTAACCGATATCGCCTTCGTCCTTGTCAAACACGCTATTGATGGCGAGGGTGCCGCCGTTCAGGCAGATCACCCAGATCGCCAGTGCGCCCAGCGCCGGGACTAAGCGCTCCCCGCTCCCCGCTCCCCGCAGACCAACCGCCAAGACGTAGCCGAGCAGCGTGTGCGCCGCCATGATCGGCCACTCGGCCGGGCGCATATGCATGATGTAGGAGAAAAGCTCGCCGGGGAGGAGCCGATAGCCCCAGCGGCGCCACGCGTTGAGCGCGCGGGCGTCGCTCACCAGGCGAGTCCGAGCGCCGCGGCCGCGAGCCGCAGGCCCGTGAGCGTCAGATCGGGGTGCACGGCCTCGATCTCGCGCGACAGCGGCGCGATCAAGCCTGCCAGGCCACCCGTCGCCACGACCTTGGGGGTTTTCTTGGTCGGCCATTCCGCCTTGATGCGTTTCACGAGGCCGTCCACCGCGTCAGCGGTGCCGAGCAGCACGCCCGAGCGGATGCAGTCCTCCGTGCGGCGCCCGATCACGTGCTCGGGGGCTGTGAGCTCGGTCGCCGGCAGCTTGGCCGTGCGGGCGATGAGCGCGTCGGCGGCCGTGCGCACGCCGGGCATGATCACGCCGCCGATGAAATGGCCGTCGCCGGTGATGCAGTCGAACGTCGTCGCCGTGCCGAAGTCGACGACGATGGTGTCCTGTTTGAACAGGTGCGTGGCCGCGAGCGTGTTGAGGATGCGGTCGGCGCCCACCGTCAGGGGCTCATCTACGTCGAGCGTGATGGGTAGCCGCGAGCGCCCGTCGACCATGACCGGCCGGTGCGTGACCGCGAGCTCGACGCCCTCGGACACCGCCTGCGTGACGGGGGGCACGACGGACGCGACAATGCTGGCGCGCACTTCCTGGGGTGAGTGGCCGCGCTGCGTCAGGTAGCTGGTGATCGCCGCCGCCCATTCGTCGGGGGTGCGCGACGGCCCCGTCGTCACGCGCCAGTGCGCCTCGAGCCGGTCACCCTGGAAGAGGCCGAGCTTGGTCTCGCTGTTGTTGATGTTGATCGCGAGGAGCATGGGCGCCTAAGATAACACTCAGGCAAGCTCGACGTGGCCTTCACGCACGCCGATGGTGCCGCCCTGCCCTTCCACGAGCAGCGCACCGTCGGCACGCACGCCGCACGCGCGGCCGTACACCGGCGCGCGCAGCAGCCGGCCGCGCAGCCAGTCACGCGCCGCAAACGCCGCGCTCTCCGACTCCGTGAGCACACCGGAGTGCGTCATGATCTGCGGCAAGGCGGGCACGAGGCGGTCGAGCACGTCGATGCGGCGCACGCCCGGCACGATCTCGGCCAGAGCCACCGCGGTGGCGCGCACCGCGGGCGGGATCTCGTTCGCGACGTTGATGCCCACGCCGACGGCGAGCCACTGCAGCGCGTCGCCCTGCCAGCGCCCCTCGCACAAGATCCCGGCGAGTTTGCGATCGTCGCACAACACGTCGTTGGGCCACTTGAGCTGCGCCGCCGGGCGGCGGGCCAGGTCATCCGCCACGTCCGCCACCACCAGGCCGATCCGCAGCGACACCGCACCCAGCTCGGCCCGCGAGGGACGCAGCAGCACGCCGAGCCACACGCCGCCCACGGGCGATTGCCATGTGCGTCCGCCGCGTCCCCGCCCCGCCGTTTGCTCCTCCGCCAGAACTACCGTGCCGTGCGGCGCGCCCTGCGCGCCCAGGTCATGAATCGCGTCGAAGGTGGAGCCGAGTCGCCGGAAGACACCGGCCTGGGGCACGCCCCAGCGCTGCGCGAGCTGCTTGGCGGGAACGTCGTCGAGGGTCAGCGACGCCACAGCCCGTACGCGATCGTCAAGACGCCGACCGTCCAGCAATACGGCGCGAACGCGTAGAATCGGCCGCGTTGGAGCAACCGGACGAGGAAGCGAATGCTCCAGATGCCGCTCGCGAACGCGCAAACGAATCCCACGGCCAGTGGCACTGCGCCCACAGCAACGATGTCCACAGCGGCGTGCCGCCCCTCGACCAGCGCCGCGCCGCCAATGACGGGGATTGCGAGCAGAAAACTGAACTCCGCGGCGGCCTTTGCGTCCAACCCCCCCCACAACGCCGCGCAGACCGTGGACCCGGAACGCGAAACGCCCCGGAACACGGCGGCGACCGCTTGTGCGAATCCGACACCCAGCGCGCCGGCGACGGTGGGCTCACGACGCGTCCCGGCCAGGCGTCGCGTGGACCAATTGGCGAATCCCGTGATCAGGAATCCCGTGCCGACCAGCACGAGGGACGTGGCCGCCGTTTCGACCTGATGATGGAACAGTACGCCGATGACGCCCGCGGGAATGGTGCCCAGCGCGAGGAGTCCGATCATGCGCAGTTCCGCCGGTTGTCCCGCTGCGGCGCCGCGCAGGATCTCCCAGAGACGCCGGCCGTACACGACGAGCACCGAGCCGAGCGTGGCGACGTGCAGAGTGACTTCGACGAACACCGCCGGCGCGTGAACGCCCGTCACGACCTCGAGCACGCGCAGATGCCCCGAGCTTGACACCGGCAGGAACTCCGTGAGTCCCTGCACCAACCCCAGAATCACGCCCTGCCACAGCGTCATGCGATCCTCCCGAGCACCAGGGCAGCGAGCCCCGTGACCATTGCGGCCTTCAAGAGACTACTCGCACCCGCCAACCGGCCGCGCCGCAGCTGCAGCGCAGTCCACAGGGTGATCAGCTGCGCCACGACGGCGAAGCCGAAGTACCACCCCGTGTAGCCCGCTGCCCACGGCAACAATTCACTCAGTGGGATGAACGCAATCAGCAGCCAGCAGGCAATGCGCGTGGCTTGGGAGGCGCCCACCGTGAGCGGCAGCGTGCGGCGTCCGGCGGCGCGGTCGCCCGGCTCGTCCGCGAGATCCTTGACGATCTCGCGGGCGAAATGCAGCCACGCCGCGAGCGCCCACGGCACGAGCCCGGCCGCGGGCGCGCCCGCCGCCAGAGCGCCGTAGAAGAGCGGCAAGCCGGCGATGATCGCGACGGCGACGTTCCCGGGCAGCCCGCGGCGTTTGAGCCAGGGTGAGTACGTCGCCATGACCGCCAACGCGGCGAGCGCCACGACGACCTGCGCGCCGCTGACGAGCCCTGCCAGCGCGATCCCCAACAGCGCGCCCATGAACACCACGCCCTCGGCCGTGTGCCGGGAGAGACGCCCCGCGGCGAGCGGCCGCTCGCCACCGGGCCGGTTCACGCGGTCGGCGACGACGTCGGCGAGATCGTTGAGGGCGTTGCCGGCCGCGCCCAATGCGATGCCTGACAGGGCGGCGAAGACGAGCAGCTTGGGCAACGCCAGCGTGCCCAGGGCGATCCAGCCGCCCGCGCAGACGCCGGCCGCGGCGATGAGGAGATTGCCGGCGCGCGCCAGGCGCAGCAGGTCACGCACCGAGGAGTTCCCGGTAGAGCGCCTCGTACTGCGGCACGATCTTGTCGGTCGTGAAATCGCCGGCGCGCGCCACAGCCGCCGTGCGCATCCGCTGCTGGCGCTTGGGGTCCTTCAGGATGCTGAGCGCTGCATCCACCATCGCGTCCACCGCGCCGGGCTCCGCCAGCACGCCGGTCTCGCCGTCCACCACGACCTCGGGAATGCCGCCCGCGCGCGTGGCGATGACGGGCACGCCGCACGCCATCGCCTCGAGGGCCGCCAGACCGAACGACTCGCTCTTCGTGGGCAGCAGGAACAAGTCCGCGCCGCGCAGCACCTCGGCGACGTCCTCCACGCGGCCGAGGAAGCGGACGTCGCGCGTCAACTTGAGACGGTCCACCTCGGCCTCGGCCGCGTCGCGGTCTGGCCCGTCGCCCGCCATGATCAGGGTCGCGGGCAGCACCTTCCGAACACCCGCGAAGATGCGGACCACGTCGAGCACGCGCTTCACCGGGCGGAAGTTGGAGATGTGCACCAGCACCTTGTTGCCGGCGGGCGCCAGCGCCCGGCGGCCACGGTCATCCGTGGCCGCGTGGTACTCGGCGGGCGAAATGAAGTTGGGGATGACGCGCAGGTCGCAATTGACGCAGCCGAACGATTTGTACGTTTCGTCGCGCAGGAACGCCGAGACCGCCGTGACCCCATCCGAGCGCTCGATCGAGAACTTGGTGATGGAGAAGTACGACGGGTCCTGCCCGACGAGGGTAATGTCGGTGCCGTGCAGTGTCGTGAGGACCTTCAGATCGCGCTCGTCGGCGAGCATTTGCTTCGCGAGCCACGCCGTGGTCGCGTGCGGGATCGCGTAGTGGACGTGCATCAGGTCGAGCTGCTCGCGCAGCGCCACTTCGTGCTGCTTCACCGCGAGCGCCAGCGCGTACGGCGACTGCTCGAACAGCGGATAGTTGGCGGTGACGACCTCGTGAAACGTCACGCGCTCGGCAAATCCGCGCAGCCGGAACGGGCTCGCGTACGAAATGAAATGGATGTCGTGCCCGCGGCGGGCGAGCTCGAGCCCCAGTTCGGTCGCCACGGCGCCGGAGCCGCCGTAGGTCGGGTAACAGGTGATGCCGATCTTCATAGCCGTCAGCCTTCAGCGCTCAGCGTGGTCCACTGTACGTGAATCATGTCGGCAATGTCCTTTGGCGATTTCGACGCGTCGAGTTTCCAAACTGCTGGCTGATGCCTGACGGCTGACAGCTGGTTCCGGAACCACGTTTCCTGGCGCTTGGCGTACTGGCTTGTCGCGCGGGCGATCGCGTCCGCCAGTTGCGCTTCGGGGAGCCGCCCGGCGAGCATGGCCGCCACCTCGCGGTACCCGATGGCGTCGAACCCGGCGGCGTCCGCCGGCACGCCGCTCGCCAGAATCCCGCGCGTCTCCCTCACCAGGCCCGCGGCAAGCATTCCCGCCACGCGCTCCGCAATGCGGCGCCGCAGGGCTTCGCGCGGCAGCGTCAGGTGAATGTACCACGGCCGCATCACGCCGCTCGCGCGCGCCTCCCGCTGCCACCACGAGAGACTGCGGCCGGTGAGCAGCGCCACCTCGAGTGCCCGTGCCGCGCGCTGGCGTCCCCCGCCCCGATACGCCCGGTCGAGCCGGGCGGCCCAGCGCGCCAGGACGCTCGCGTGTAAGGCGCCGGTCCATGCCCGCATCCGTTCGCGTTGCACCGGGTCGAGCGGCGGCTCGTGAAACAAGCCCTCCGCCAGCGCCCGCACGTAGAATCCGGTTCCCCCGACCACCACGGGCCGCCGCCCCTCGCGGCGCGCCTGCTCGAGCCACCCCGCGGCGTCGCGGGCGAATTGTCCCGCACTGTAGCGCCCGCCGGGCTCGACCAGATCGATGCCCAGATGCGGGACCTGGGCAAGGACGGCGGCAGCGGGCTTGGCCGTGCCGATGTCGAGCCCGCGGTAGACCTGGCGGGCGTCGGCGGAAATGACGGTGATCGGTTGCAACGCCGCCAACGCCCGAGCCACGGCCGTCTTGCCGACGCCCGTGGCTCCCACGATGACGGGGACCAGCGGGCGCTCAGCTGCGCCCAAACCGTCGCTCCAGCTCGGCGCGCGGCAGCTGTACGATGGTGGGCCGCCCATGGACGTCGTGCGCCGGCAGCGTGGCGGTGAGCAGCCGCACCACGAGCTCGCGCATCTCGTCGGGATCGAGGTGATGGCCCGCTTTGATCGCGGCGCGGCAGGCATAGGTCGCGGCAAAGCGCTCCAGGCGGTTGGCCCAACCGCCGAAGCGTCCGCCGGCGAGATCGGCCACCAGCTCCTGGAGACAGCGCGCCGCTTCGAAGCGCGGGTGTGGATTGGGCGCGGTCGACACGATCACGCTGCGGCCCGACAAGGCCTCGAGCTCGAACCCGACGCGGCGCAACAGCTCGCGGTGTTCGTCGATCGCCTCGAGTTCCGGCGGAGTGAAATCCAGGGTGAGCGGCAGCAGGAGCCGCTGCGCCGGCGCGCCGTCGCCCTGCAGCTGGTGCAGCACGCCCTCGTACAGCACCCGCTCGTGGGCCGAGTGCTGATCCACGATCGCTACACCGCCGTCGGTCTGGAACAGGATGTAGCTGTCGAACACCTGGAGCAGCTCCGGCCCGCGCGTGGCGCCGGCGGCGCCGCCGTTGCCGGGGAACAGCTCCAGCGGCACGCCGCCGCCCAGCGCTCCTCCGATCCCCTGCCACGGTCCCATATCGCCGCCCGAGCCGCCGATCGGCGCGGCGGCCTCGAGCGGCACGAGCGCGCGGCGCACGGCCTCCTGCACCATTTGCTCGACGAAGAACTTGTCGCGGAAGCGCGCTTCAAGTTTCGCGGGGTGCACGTTCACATCCACGGCGTCGCCCGGCAGATCGACGAAGAGGAGCAACGACGGCCGGTCGCCCGGCGCCACCGTCGAGCGGTATCCGGCTTCGGCGGCGCGCAGGATGAACGGATCCTTGATCGGCCGGCCGCGCACGAACACGTAGCCTTTGCGCCCCGCGGGCTTGGCCTGCGACGGCCGTTGCGCGAAGCCCGTCACTTCGAGCGCCGCTTCCCGCAGCTCGACCGGCAGCAGCGTGTCCGCCAGCTCGCGGCCCCATAAGCCGTGCACGCGGTCGATGCGGCGGTCCACACGCGGCACATCGAGGAGGGCGCGCGCGTCGCTCGACAGCGTGAAGGCCACGTCGGGCCGGGCCAGCGCCAGCACGGTCAGGGCCTCCACGGCCGCGCGCGTTTCCGTGGCCGGTGCCCGGAGGAATTTGCGGCGCGCCGGCAGGTTGAAGAACAGCGCCCGTACGGCCACCGTGGTGCCCTGACGGCGCACGGCGTCTTCGATCCCCTCCACCTTCCCGCCCGACACACGCAGCCGTGTTCCCGTCCGGCCGTCGGCCGATGTCTCCAGCTCGAAGCGTGACACAGCGGCGATCGACGGCAGCGCTTCGCCGCGAAATCCGAAGGTCGCGACGCCGATCAGGTCGCTCGCGTCGGTGATCTTGCTCGTGGCGTGGCGCGTGAGCGCGAGGCGCGCATCGTCGCGATCCATGCCACTGCCGTCGTCGCTGACGCGGATGAGCGTGCGGCCGCCGCCCTCGAGCTCCACGCGCACCTCGCTGGCGCCGGCATCGAGGGCGTTCTCGACCAGCTCCTTCACCACCGACGCCGGCCGCTCGACCACCTCGCCCGCGGCGATCTGATCGGCCACCCGGTCGGCAAGTACTGCGATCTTCGGACTCACAACCGCGCCACCTCCCGCGCCAGCACCCAGCCGCGCACGCCGTCCGGGCGCGCCAGCTGCAACCACCGCCCCGCCGCGAACGAGCCCACAATCTCCGCCGCGGCTCCCGGCTCGAGCGTCGTCCCCGCATTCGCCGAGCTGTAGGGCGCGGCGCGCACCGCGGTCGCGGGCGCGAGAATCACGGCGACCGGCCGCGCCCGCCGCTGCCACTCGCCCACGCCGGCCGCCGCCGCCACCAGCGTCAGCCCCGCGAACCCCAGGGCGGCCAGCGGCCGGCGTCCGCTCACCACCACCCCCCAACACACGATCCACGCGACCGCGGCGAGCAACGCCCACTCTCCCGGCGACGCCGGCCCGACGGCGAGCAACGTCTCGCTCGACGCATCCGGCGGCGGCAGGAGTGCCCGCGCGCGGCGGATCACGCGGTCGCGCGGCGCGAGCCGCGCCGCCAAGGTCCACGCTGCCACGGCCTTGCCGTCGGCACCCGCCCGATACAACGAGGCGCCCAGGTTGTACCAGTGCTCCGCGGCGAGCGAGTCGCGCGCCGCGCGGCGCGCGAACGAGTCCGCCGACGCGCGCAACGCGCCCGCCTCGTACAGCCGCTCGGCATCGGACGCCTGTGCCCGCGCGGTCGCGGTGAGCCCGCACGCGAGCAGGACCAGCAGCGCGCCGCTGCGGCGGCGCCGTGTGGTGCTGCGCTCGGCGCCCAGCACGCCCAAGACCTGGTGCAGCTCCGCTTCGAGCTCCGCCCCGTCGCCCACCCGGCGCGGCCCGTAGCGCGATGCGCGCAGGCGGTCGCGCAGGCGCATCACGTGATCCGCGACGGCGCTCTCGATCCCCGCGGCCCGCAGTGCCTGGGCCAACCCGTCGCCGTCACGCGCCACGGCGTCGGGGACGTGGCTCGCCAGGACCCTGAGAAAGTCGCGCTCCAGGTGCCCCAGCCGGCTCAGCTGCGGACGCCGGGCCAGCGGCGTCTCCGACACCGGCCGGCGGCGGCGGCGCGCCGCCCAGGCGGCGAGCGGCGGCAGAACGAGAATCGCGAGCCATTCGCCGGGTCCCAGCTCGCGCACCACCGCGTCGCTGAGCGAGTGCGACGCGCCGGTCTCGAGCGGCGGCAGCGGCCGTGCCGCGCGCGGCTCGTCGCCCGGCGCGATCACGAGCGGGCGCGGCGCTACGCGCGCGAGCCCATACGCGCCACGCGCCACATCGTAATAGGAATAGCGGACCTCCGGCAGCATCGCCGTGCCGGCGGAATCGGGCACGACCAGCCACCGGAACGTCTTGCCGCCCGCCACCCGCCCGTCGCGCGATTCGGGAGCGGTGAGCGGCGCCTCGGCGTAGGCGCGCAGGCCGAGCGGGAAATGCACCACGGGGTCGGGCCACAACGCCACGTTGCCCGTGCCACGCACGGTCGCGCGCATCTCGGCCGGCTCGCCCACCCGTAACGGCAGCGGGTCCACCGCGACGTCGAGCGCCAGATCCTCGCCGACCACGCCCTGGTCGTCCCCTTGCTGGCCGCCGGCCGGCAGCGGCAGCACCGCGATGTGCACGGCATCGCTCGTGAGCGAATACCGCGCCTCACCGCTGAAGAAGGAGAACGCCGTGTGCACGGCGTACGCCAGCGTCGCCGGCGGCACCGACACCTCGCCCGCGCTCAGCGGGAACACGATCTGGTGCGCCACATACAGGTCCATCCAGCGCCCGCGGACCGAGCGCGACAGCGCCACGTCGTCGGGCGTCACTAAGGGATAGGCCCACACGCGATCGGGCGCGCGTAGCGTCAGGACGGGCGGCCCCGTGAGCCGTGCGCGGAGCTCGCGCGGGAACCACGCGGCCGCCACGACGTCGACCTGCTCACCCACCGTTACCGTCTCGGCCGGCACCACGATCGACAGCGAGACGCGATCCGGATCGCGCGGCGGTGGCGCCGCGTCGAGCAGCGCCCGCGCGATGGGCGACAGCCCG
>WNFJ01112542.1_pt2 | contig 12210 bp, 12 predicted proteins | sample 5400461 | NCBI WGS metagenome assembly WNFJ01 (sample SAMN13153349, study PRJNA577476) | soil metagenome | isolation source: 115 cm saprolite on Douglas fir-dominated hillslope | place: USA:California | collected 2013-09-17
CGTTCTTGCCTATTATTCATTCCGAACTTCCAAGTATCGCTCTGCGATATCGCTACCGATGCCATTTGTGATCACGGGGCGAGGAAAGGGACCAAAAACGATTCTGGGCATGACTTTCTCCGCTGAATTCCAGGGGGCGTCTCGAGCAACCATAGAGACTGAAGTCATGCCCGATGGTTCAATCTGGGGTATGATTTATGCATCATATAAAAATGGGCTAAGAAGCCTTGCTCCCGAACGGTTGTTGCCCGAATTTGGTAGAGCAATTGGCGAGTACGTGATCAAGAGGTGAGTAATGAAAGTCGGAAGATGGAAACTCGGAATAAACGACTCGCTCCGCCGAGACACCGACTGGACGCGTGGCCTTCCGCGTGGGTTGCCCGATTCTTGGCTCGAAGCACGTGAAAAAGCCAACGCGCTCCCCTGTGATGAGACCCAAACAATCGGGGAAGCTTTCGACCAGGCAATCTCAAAAGCCCGCCACGCCATATGGCGTGACAAACGAGTACTTAGAGGTGTTCCGTGCCTCAGGAACACGCGAATTCCGGTCTACCAAATCTGCGGAATGATTGCCGAAGGTTACTCCCCAAAGAAGGTAGCGAAGTTCATGTCCATCTCGGAAGATCAGGTTAGTGACGCCGTCAGATTTGCGAGCAGGCTTCTTGAACAATAATGAGTGCTCGCAAACTTAAGATCCTCGCTGACGAGAACATTCCCGGCTTCATTTGCAAGTGGCTGAAAGACATGAAGAGAATCGATTTGGAGACTGCGCACGAGGCGAATCTTACAGGCCAGGAAGATTCATCTGTCGTGGCCCACGCCACGGCGCACAAACGCATTGTTCTCGCGGGAGACAAAGCATTTTCCGAGCAGAATTACATCATTTGTACCCATCCGGGAATTATCAATGTTTCGAAATTCAATACCAGGCCATATTCCTGCAAGGAAAAGATTTCGCGCCTTCTTACTAAGGCCCGCAAACAAATCGACCACAACGTGATATATCTGCAGGAGGCCCAAATCTGTGTGGTGAAACCAGGCAACAAGAAAGAAATGATTCCATACAAATAGCCCTTTCCGACCCCTTGGCCGACTGAGCGACTCACGAATGCGTTCTCTTAATTCGCCCTTGCTGCCCTCTGTGTCTCTACGTGAAGTCTTCCTTTCTGCCTTCAAAAGTCCCCGAGCCTCCTCCGCGCCGCGTGAAACACCCGCAGAATTTCCACCGCATCTCCTCGAACTCGATAGGGAAGGATGTACGGCGTTTCGGCAACCACCAACTCCCGTGTCCCCGCAACTCGCCCTGCGCGGCCCATGGCAGGATTCTTCTTTAGAAGATCCACTGCGCGCAGAATCTTCTCCACCACACGCGCTACTGCCCCGGGGTTGTCCTCCGCAATGCACTCCGCTTCTGCGTCCAGGTTGGCAAGCGCAACCCGCAGCCACCTAACGCTCACGGCGAGCCCACTTCTTCGCCACTCGCTTTACTTCGTTCTCGTTTGGAAACTCGCCTCGCTCCGCCTCCGCCAGCCCCTTGTGAATCTCTTCAATTTGCCAGCTATTCACCGCAACGTAGTCCCGAATCGCCTCCGCCGCCAGGAAAGACCGCGATCGCCTCGTCGCCGCCGCCAGTTTGTCCAGCTTGCCCCTCAGTCCGCCATCCAGTCGCAACGTAAGTATTTTCTCGCCCGCCATCGATGCCTCCTGACTACATTTGCATACACTGTATTCATTTAGAAGGCGTTTGGGAATCCTTGCCGCCATCTCTCTGCATTTCTCAACGCCCTAACCTGAAGCGTTCAGCCCTTTCGTATTTCTTCTCTGTGAACTCTGCGCCCCTGCGGTCTCTGTGTTAATTCTTTCTTTTCTTCCGGTTACGTCTCTCACTTCATTCGAAAATACTACACAATTCATTCGAATCTAGTACCACATCGTAATAGTAGTTGACATGCTATCATTCTCATGCAATCATGGGTTGTGATTTCTCGACATCATCCCCGCCGAAGCTCCCCGTTCCGTCATTGCGACGAAAAGCCCGTCATGCACCGCGATTTTCGCCCTTTCCTTTCATATACTTCCGCACTCTTTCATTTTCCGTATCCCCTAAGTCCTTTCCTTGCCGCTCTTACGAAAACTGCCGGGTCTGTACCAACAATTCCCATTCTGAAACCCAACGCTTACGCACCTATCCTTGCCACCCTCTTCCCAGTGTCCACTGCCAACCTCATGTCCTTTCTTTTCACACTCTTGCGCACTCTCTTGCACTTTTTTGCACTTCCAAAAATCTCAACTCCTTTATTTTCAAGCAATTCCGCACTCTGCGACAAAAAACCAAGCGTTCGCGCGACCCACTTTGGCCTCGCCCCCAATTCTCACCGCAACCCTCTTCCAGGGATCACGGAACGCGGCTCACGAACCACGAGTCACGAAGCCAGTCACCGGCCTATCCCGACCGTGTCGGGGTCACGATATAGCAACCACCTTCCCCTGGTTGCCGCCTTCTCCTCCGAATGCTACGATTTGGTGTTCCATGACCCCTGCTAATCTCCAACTGAGCACAGGCGCCCGCCCCCGTGTGGGCATCCCCTGGCGCACCAGGGCCGAGCAAGACAAGACCAAGCCCGGTCTGAGGAGCAAAACCTACGACTACGTAGATGCCGTAAAAAAAGCTGGCGGCGAAGGGATCGTCATCACCTTAATAGACCAACAAGAAAGAAACAGGCTGATCCCAACGTTTGACGCCTACGTGCTTCCTGGCAGCCCAGCGGACGTGGCCCCCGGCGAATATGGTGCCGTAAATCGCGGTCTTTCCGAGCCAGCTGACCTGGACCGTGAAGAGACCGACCGCGCCATCCTCAAACACGCCATCGCCGACAAGAAGCCGGTCCTTGCTATCTGTTATGGCTTCCAAATGCTAAATGTCTACAACGGCGGAGGCTTGATTCAGGACATTCAAACCGAGCTAAAGGACACGAGCAAGAAGCTCGAGCGTCACAGAAGAAAGGACGTCCCGCCCAGTGCTGACGATCCTTGGCATCGCGTGACACTCGAGCCCGACAGCCGTCTCGTCATGCTCGCAGGTGGTCCCGAGGCACGTGTAAACAGCTCACACCACCAGGCGATCGATAAACTGGGGCGCGAGCTGAAAATTACCGCGCGTGCGACGGACGGAATTATCGAAGGTATCGAATGGACCGGTGATTCCAATTGGGTCGTGGGAGTCCAGTGGCATCCGGAGCGCATGCAGGGGGACGATTTTGCCGAGCGGCTTTTCCGCGAGTTTATCGGTGCCGCTTCCAGTGCCCGCAGCACCGTTGCTCACAAGACGTAGGGGAGTCGTTGTTCTAGTTTCGCTTTTCTAGTTGCTACTTTCGGGGGGTTCATGATTTCTCTAGCGGCCAAGGCGGCACTCATCACCGGCGGTTCACGCGGCATCGGCGCGGCCGCCGTCAAACTTTTCGCGCAGGCCGGCGCCGACGTGGTATTCAACTACGTCAAGGCCAAGGACGCCGCACTCCAGGTCCAGCAGGAAGCCGGCAAGCACGGCACTCGCGTGGAAGCGTTCAAAGCCGATGTCGGCAAGCACGCCGACAATCAAAAACTCGTGGAGCACACCATCGCCCGGCTCGGCCGGCTGGACATTCTCGTAGCCAACGCGGGCGTCTGGAACCCCGAAGATCTCCCTATCGAAAAGATGACCGAAAAGCAGTGGGACGACATGATCCGCATCAACCTGAAGAGCGTCTACTCGGTCATCCACTTCACCGTCCCCCACATGATCAAGCAGAAGTCCGGCAAGATTATCCCCATCAGTTCCACCGCCGGCCAGCGCGGCGAATCTCTCCACACCCACTACGGCGCTTCCAAAGGCGGCATCATCAGCCTCACCAAGGGCCTCGCCACGGAACTCGCCCGCCACAATATTCTCGTGAACTCCGTCGCTCCCGGCTGGGTCGCCACCGACATGTCCAATGCCGTGCTTGAGTCCAAAGCCGGCCAGAAGATGGCTTCCACCGTCATCCCCCTCGGTCGCGCCGCTACCGCCGAAGAAATAGCCGGTCCCATCCTCTTCGTTGCTTCGGACCTGGCCAACTTCATGACCGGCGAAGTCATCAATGTAAATGGAGGTTCGGTCCTATGCGGTTAAAGCTCGCCCATATCGCCGTCTTCATTCTCCTTGCTTGCGCGGTGTCCGCTTCACGCGCTTCCGCCCAGAATCCCGACACCATGATGCCGGAGCAAAGCGTCGCCAAGGGCAAGCAGATTCTTGCCGATCTCCTCAACGCTCTCGGCGGGCCGGGTTATACGGAAGTCCGCGAAAGCCAGTGCCAGGGCCGCCGCGTGCTCTTCGGTCACAATGGCGAGCCGATCGGCAATATCGAGTTTGCCAACTACCGCCGCTATCCGGACAAAGACCGCATGGAGTACATCGGCAAAGGCCGCAATACGATCCTCGCTTCTTTGATCGGCGTCGACGGTTTGGATTTTTCACGCGGCGGCATCGTCATCACGCTCTATAACGGCGATCACGGCTGGAGTTTCGATCGCAGCGGCGTCAACGAATTGCCGGCCACTTCCATCAGCGAGTTCCAGGAACAGGTCAAGCGCGACGTCAACAATCTGCTGCGGCTGCGCCTCAAGGAGCCGGGCATGGCTATCCGCTTCGGCGGCAACGACACGGTGGACCTCAAGCAGGTCGATTGGGTCGAATTGACCGACAGCGAGGAGCGCAAGTTCCGCCTTGCCGTTGACCGTTCCACTCACTTCTTGATTCGCAGCGCGGTCATCACCAAGGACGAAGAGACCCAGCAGATCAACGAAGACGTTTCCATCTACTCGAACTACCAGTTGAAAGACAGCGTCTGGACGCCGCTGCAGATCTCCCGGGAGCACAACGGACGCCGCGCCGTTCAAATCTTCTACGACTCTTGCAGGTTCAATCCCGGCTTTTCCGACGATATCTTCGATAAATCGTCTCTCTCCAAGCAGGGTTCCCAAGCCCTCGCCAAAAAAAATAAGAACTAACACGTCTAACGGCCGATAGAGCACGCCTTTTCCTGTCTCTCAGGAGCCAGCCCGCTCCTCACGGCCATCCAGCTAACGCCGGATATGATTACTAGTAATATATGTAACTCACGGCTTTTAACACCCAGAGCCGATGTCGCGGTTTGTCACATATCTACCCATTCCCCGAGGCTTGTAATAAAATGTAACGGTCTAGTCCAATAAAGTACAATGTTTAGCAGGAGTTGCGTCCGGCTGTCCCTGGCATCGCAACTGCATCGTAATTGATCTCTTAACCGCCCTGGTAGGCTGGATTGCTGGTCCTGCCCTTGAACGAGGAAACGACGTTGTGTAATAGTCCGGCACGCTCCCGCACCCGTCGCAGCGGCATTGCCGGCTTCAGCATGGTCGAATTGGCCGTTTCCATGGCCGTTCTTCTAATTCTGACGGGGATCGCGATTCCTTCACTCATGCGCTCGTTTCGAACGTACCAGCTCAATGATGCGGCCGCGCGCTTGTCCGACATGCTGAAATTCACGCGATTCGAAGCGGTTCGCCGGAATAAGCCAATCAATTTTCTGATGCAGTCGAGCGGGACCGGTTGGCTCGTGGGGACGGATTCGAACGTTAGCGGCACCATTGATCCAACTGACAAGCAGCAATTGATCGCCGGCTTCGCGACCCTGCTGCCGGCGGGCGTGGCCCCGCGCCATCACGACAGCCTTAGGTGGTGCAGCTCTCACCACGAAGTCCGGCAGCGCCGGTTCGATCACGTTTGATGCGAGAGGGGCAATCCGAGTCGGAGGGAACGTGTCGACCAACATCTTTGTGTTTTACCTTGGCAGCACGGCGAGTCCCGAGTTCGGCTATCGCGCCGTGATCCAGCTCCCCTCCGGAAGCACGCAGATTTGGACGGCTCCGGCCGGCGGACCTTGGCAGCAAATCAGCTGAGGCGCCAGACCAGAAACTCTGATGCAGCGCTCATTCACAAACCCTGGCCCCCGCCAGGAAGGCTTCAGCATTCTGGAGATGATGCTCGCCACCGTCATCCTGCTGGTTGGTCTAGTGGCCATCGCGCAGCTCGTGCCGGCTTCGATCCTCATGAATTACCGCAATCGCACGGACTCTTCCGCGCTCGTTTTTGCGCAACGCGAGCTGGATCAAATGCTCGATCAGCCGCTCAATCCGACTCCACCCCAATTCACGGATTTGCTGGGAAACACCTGTCAGCTTGGCAATCCGGCGGTCACCAATACCGTGCAGGGCAGCGCCGTGACGACCCTCAACAATCAGGCAGCTATCGTATTCAGCCCGCCTAACCCTCCCCTGGCGCCGACGAATGGCTATGGTTTCACCTACTCGGACCCGGCCGATCCCAGCGGCACGACCTATGACGTGCGCTGGGCGGTGATCATCACCGGGAACGGCGGTACAGCCTCCTCGAAGCGATTTATCCTTGGCGTCCGGCAAGCGGGTGGCAATGGCTATTTCCAACCCATCACTCTTGATACCATGGTGGAAAAATGAACTCCGTCCCAAGCGACAAGCGCCGGCTCGGGTTCACACTCATCGAATTGCTGGTCGCTCTGGGTATATTTCTTCTGATCACCGGAGCGGCGTTCACTCTGCTCGGCACCTCGCAAAAACACTATTTGACCGAATCGCAAGTGCTGACTTCTTTCCAAGAAGCGAGACTCGGGTTGGATCAGATCGTGCGTGACGTCAATGATTCCGGCTATCCGCCGCCGACTTTCTTTAACGCCGGGAATCCCGGTCTCTCTGCCAGATCCCCGTTCGCCTGGAGCGCCGCCGCCGGCTACCCTCCCCCGGGCTTTTGTCGAATCGGCACGGCTGGAGGTGGAACTTGCACTACCGCCACGGCGGGTGATTTCACTCCGGGCGATTTCGACCTCATCATCGAGACCAATCCCAATCCGCAGACCAGCCCCACTGTGCAATTGCAGGGGACGACACTCTTTCGGGGTGTGGCGGACAAGGTCTTCGGCGACGATCCAGATGCAGATACGTCCACAAAGCTTGTACCCTTCGTGCAAAATGTTGTAAACAATTCTCCCAACCTTCAGGTCGGAGTAGACGCGGGCGGAAATCCAATTCTCTTATCAACAGAGTTTCCGGCCGTGTTTCCTGGGGGCGCTGTGCCCATCTTCCAGTACACTTGCGACACGCCCTCGGTATCTCAGTCTTTGCCTCTTCCGACTGCCGCCTGTCCCTCGGCGGCAACGGCGGATAATTCGCCAGCGAATATTCGGGACGTCATCATAACCCTGATTGTGAAAGCTCCTTTGCCGGATGCCACTACCGGTCAGCCGCGTCTTGTCATGCTGAATGGGCGCGGCCGACGCATCAATCCCAATCGGTGAGGTCCATCGAGGATAAGTGAGAGCCAAGAGACAAATTCAAACGAAGCGTACCGAAGAAGGGGTTGCCCTGCTGATCTCAATTTTCATTTTGCTGCTCATAAGCGTCGTGGCCATAGCTCTGATCGTTTCTTCCGGAACGGAATCCGCTCGGGCTGGCAACTACCGCTCCGCGACTGGAGTCTATTACGCATCTCTTGCCGGCCTAGAAGAAGCCCGCGGGCGGTTGCTTACGAAGAACGCCAGTCCCTTCAAAAACACGGCACCGCCGGGCTTCCTGCCCTCTCCAGGAACTGCCCTGCCAATAGGTTTTGTTCGCTACGTCGTGAATCCCGGCCCCGGGGACGGGAACGTTCTCACGACCTATCTGGACAACGAATATTCGAAGGAGTTTACTGCGGCGCCCTTGGACACGAAGCAGACGAACTCGATTTGGACCAGCAACCCCCTGAATACCTCCTTGACCTTCCCCGGTCCTCTCTACAAGTGGGTGCGCATCAACGCCGTATCCGAAGTGTCGCTGGGCCTTCCGATTGCTCCTTTTGATGGCCACGCTGCGGACCCTAACAAGCCCATTTTCTACAACGGCATACAGCTCAACGTCTCCAACTCCGGCTCTCAGGTGCTGGAGATCACCTCGCTTGCGGTCCTCCCCAACGGTAGCCAGAAGCTCTTGCAGTACCTCATTGCTCCCGGGCCAATTGCGCTGCCTCCCTTTCTTGCTGCGCTGACGCTTTCAGGCAGCCCAGGTAATGTGGTGACTTTTCATGCTCCAGCGTCTAACTCCTCATACGCTGTGAAGGGGAATGACCAGGATTGTTCCGGCAGCCTTACCGGACAGAAATATCCCGCGATCGGTCTGCTCACCAACAGCAATAGCGACCTTGTGCACGTGAAAAACGGCATTCCAAATGCTTACCAGCCCAACTACACGGGCGTGAACAATCCTGGACTGTACGTGCCGGACGTGGAGGACCTCAACGTCACATCCCCTCCATTCCCTTTAAATCTGCAAAGCCCAAGTAATCTTGATGCGCTCGCGCAATCTATCATTCAAGATGCCGATGCGGTTGTGATCACACCCACCCCTTCAGGCACTCCTCCCTATCTCGGTACCGCCACCAGAGCAGACCTGACGCCATTGGGAATGTCGTCTACGAATCCACTCACTGTCGTCGTCAACGGCAACCTGGACATCAGCAATTGGAGCAGCGATGGATACGGGCTTCTCCTGGTGACAGGTACGTTTACCTACGACCCCGATACGAATTGGAATGGGATCATTCTTGTGATCGGGCAAGGCAAAGTGGGTAACTTACAAAACGGCCAGTTCAAGGAAATTAATGGTGCGATGCTTGTTGCCCAGACACGCGACCTTAACAACCAAGTGTTGACAGGCTCGAACCTAGGAGGGGCATCCGTACAATACGACGACGGGATGCAAGGCGAGGGCATTCGATACAGCGCCTGTTGGATCCAGAAGGCGCAACCTAAAGGCAAGTACCAGATTCTCTCCTTCCACGAAATCTCGCAGTAAGAATCTCGGTGTTGCGAAACATTCTTGGCGCAATTCCTTACGCCTGGGCCGCCGACTCTCCCTGCTTTCGACCGGAGGAGGTTACCGCGCTTCTGCAATTTTGGCGCTCGGACTCTTGGGGGGCTATAATGAGCGGATGCGTAATCGCCAGGAAAGCACACAGATGCACGGCACCACGGTTCTGTGCGTGCGCAAGGACAACAAAGTTGTGCTGATCGCCGATGGCCAGGTGACCATGGGCGATCACGTCATGAAGCACACCGCGCGCAAGACGCGCCGCGCCGGCTCGACGGCCGACGCGATTACACTTTTTGAGCGATTCGAAGGCAAGCTGCAGGAGTTTTCCGGCAATCTCCAGAAAGCGGCGGTCGAGCTGGCCAAGGAGTGGAGGAAGGACCGCGCACTTCGCCATCTGGAAGCCCTGCTCATTGTCGCCGACGCTAAAGGCACTTTCATTCTTTCGGGCAATGGCGATGTCATCGAGCCGGACGACGGCCTGGTGGCCATCGGTTCCGGCGGAACTTTTGCGCTCTCTGCTGCCCGCGCGCTGGTGAAGCATTCGAAACTCAATGCCAAGGAGCTGGCCATGGAGGCCATGCGCATCGCCAGCGAAATTTGCATTTTCACCAACGCCAACTTTACAGTCGAGGAGCTCTAGCAGGAAGAGCGCACGGTCTCGGAAGAGTAGTTAGTTTTTAGTTGTAAGTTTTAAGTAGGAAGTGGAAGGATTGGGGATTGCACTTGCTCTTCCCGTTCAGAGGTCCACACGAGTATGCGACCGAGTTAACGCACGGAGCGGAGGGCCTCGGAAGGCGGGCCCTACAGGGCACCCGAATTGGGGCGGATTCTTGCGAGAAATGCGAACCAGGAGTCGGGTGTGAGAACACGACAAGCTGTATTCGCGCATCAAAGGAATTGAGCAACTCATGACGACTAAGTCCGAAAAAGAATTAGTCTACGCACCGGGAGGCAATGGCGCCGAGCCCGTGGAGGGACAGGAACTGCTCCCCGCACTCGATGACATGACGCCGCGCGAAATCGTGGCCGAGCTCGACAAGTACATCGTCGGGCAAACTGCCGCGAAGCGCGCCGTGGCCGTGGCCTTGCGCAACCGCGTCCGCCGTCAGAAGCTTCCACCGGAAATGGCCGAAGACGTTCTGCCCAAAAACATCCTGATGATTGGGCCCACCGGCGTGGGAAAAACGGAAATCGCACGGCGCCTGGCGCGCTTGGCCGGCTGCCCGTTCGTCAAAGTCGAAGCTTCGAAGTACACCGAAGTCGGCTACGTGGGCCGCGATGTGGAATCGATGGTCCGCGACCTCGTGGAGACTTCCATCGACATGATCCGCGAGGAAAAACTCGACGAAGTGGCCGACCGCGCCGAGCAGGCCGCGGAAGAACGCGTACTTGATCTCCTGCTGCCGCCGGCGCCTCCTCCCGCGCCCGGCACTCCGGACGCCGAGATTGCGGCGCAACGTGAACAGACCCAGCGCACGCGCGAAAAGCTCCGCCTGCAGCTTCGCGAAGGCAAGCTCGACCAGCGCATGGTGGACCTCGAAGTGCGCGAGCGCGCCATGCCGCCGTTCGAAATCATCTCGAATCAGGGCGTCGAGGAGATGGACGTCAATATCAAGGACATGCTCTCCGGCATGTTCGGCCAGCAGAAGAAAAAACGCAAAATGAGCGTGGCCGACGCTTTCGAGTACTTAATACAGGAAGAAGAAAACAAGCTGCTGGACATGGATCAGGTCACGCGCGTGGCGGTGGAGCGCGCCGAGCAGATGGGCATCATCTTTATCGATGAAATCGATAAGGTGGCCGGGCGCGAATCCGGCCACGGCCCGGACGTCTCGCGCGAAGGCGTGCAGCGAGACATTCTGCCCATTATCGAAGGCACCACCGTCAACACGCGCTACGGCATGATCCGCACCGATCACATCCTGTTCATCGCGGCCGGCGCGTTTCACGTCACCAAGCCGTCCGATCTGATCCCTGAGCTTCAGGGCCGCCTGCCCATTCGCGTCGAGCTGCAATCCCTGAAGGAAGAAGATTTTATTCGCATTCTGACCGAGCCGAAGAATGCGCTCATCAAACAATATGTCGCGCTGCTGGAGACCGAAGGCGTCAAGCTCAACATCACCGAAGACGCTGTCGCCGCCGTCGCCCGCTTCGCCACCAGCGTGAACGAACAGACCGAAAACATCGGGGCGCGCCGCCTCCACACCATCCTCGAAAAAGTGCTCGACGAAATCTCATTCGAAGCGCCGGACCTCAAAAAGAAAAACGTGAAGGTTGATGGCGCCTACGTTACCAAGCAGCTCGCGGACATCGTCAAGAACCAGGATTTGAGCCGCTACATCCTCTGATTCTTGAAACTTGAAAATGGAAAATAGAAAAGGGACGGCACTTCACATCCCAAGACGACCCGCGCAAATCTTAACCATTTTCTATTTTCCATTTTCCATTCTCCTGCTGACGGCCGGCTGCGGCGCTCCGGGCGAGCCCGTTCCGCCTGTACCTACGGTTGCCGTGGCGATCAAGGATCTCGCCGCCCACCAGGCCGGCGACGGTGTGGAACTTTCCTTCACGCTCCCAACGCACTCCATCTCCGGGGAAAAACTTCCATCCCCGCCTGCGGTCGAAATCGTTCGCGGCACTGTTAAAGCTGACGGCTTGGCGGACTCCAAATCATTCAAGGTGGTTTACACGATTCCCGGGGCGCTGGTGGACAGTTATCGCGCCGATGGCCACGTGCGGTTCATCGATCCCATCGCGCCGGAAGAAACCAAATCGCATCCGGGCAGTGCGGTCACGTACGTCGTTCGAACGCGCGCTTCGAAGAAACGCGCATCCGCTGATTCGAACGGCGTCACGCTGCGCGTGTTTCCCGTGCCTGCTCCCATCGCTTCCATCGAGGCTCGCGTCACTGAGGCAGGGGTCGAATTGAGCTGGCCGGTGCCGGCTCTTACTGCCGCCGGGGAGCCTATCTCAAACATCTCCGGCTATCGAATCTACCGCTCGGAAATTCATCCGTCCGCTCCCGCTTCGTCTCCGCAAGATCTTGCGCCGGGCAAAGCGGAATCGCACGCCGCGCTGCTCGCTTCTTCTGAAACTAACAGCTACCGCGACACCTCCGTTGTTTTCGACCATACCTACGTCTACACCGTGCGCAGTGTTATCCAGGTTGAAGGCATCGAAATGGAATCCTCTGACTCTCAACCGGTTACTGTCACTCCGCGCGATACTTTTCCTCCCGCCGCTCCGCAGAGCCTCGTCGCCGCCTTGCTTCCC